>Ga0302311_10005611_pt1 | contig 13201 bp, 12 predicted proteins | sample III_Palsa_N1_3_FD_200449 | JGI IMG/M metagenome (GOLD analysis project Ga0302311, IMG submission 200449) | Peat permafrost microbial communities from Stordalen Mire near Abisko, Sweden - III_Palsa_N1_3 | ecosystem: Environmental > Terrestrial > Soil > Palsa > Peat permafrost | place: Sweden... | reverse complement strand
GCTCTCGAGCTGGCCGGCCGCCGAGTCGAGGGCCTGGTTGGCGGCGGTGCCCATCTCGGTCCCGGAGGTGCCGTAGTCCATCGTCATGATGTTGACGATGTTCGGGGTGAAGCCGTTGGCGAGGGCCGTCGTCAGGACGCCCTCGCCCTCGCTGGTGAAGCCGGTCGGCAGGATCGGGATCGTGTAGGAGATCGTGAGGTTGATGCCCTCGCCGCTCGCCCACGAGCGGACCTGGTCGAGCGCCTGCGCGGTAAGCGCGAGGTCGGCCGGGTCGGTCTGCTCGTTGGACTCGATGTCGAAGTCGAGGTGGTTCACGTTGAACGAGGTGACCACGTTCTCGACCTGCGCGGCCATCGCCGACGCGGACGAGCACTGGGCGCCGAGGTCGGTCGCGTCGGTGTCGACCGTGTAGCCGCCGAACGAGATGCTGACGTCGCCGCCCTCGGCCTGCAGGGCGGAGACCTGCGACTGCCAGCCGGACTGGGGCAGCGACCACTGGCAGCCGGAGCCGTTGACGAACGCGAGGGTGAAGAACTTGGTCCCGTAGTCGGCCGCGACCGAGGTGAGCGTGGTGTTGCTCAGGCCAGTGTCGACGTAGGGCGCGAACACGTGCGCGGGCCAGGTGGTGGCCGCTCGCGCGGTGTTGGCGCCCGCCACGGCGAGGACGGCGACGGTCGTGGCCAGGCCGAGCACGACGGCGACGGCGACGGCGAGCAGGCGGGCGGGGGGCCTGGCGTTCGGGGCGGAGCGCAAGCGGGGAGCTCGGGGCACTGGTGGTTCTCCTTCTCTCGACGTGCCGGCGGCCAGGCCCACCCCCGAGCTGTCGTCGCCCGACCTGACCGATTCTTTTAGGAAAGTTTCCTATAAGTGCGAGGCAACCGTAACCCCGGCGCTCCCTAGCGTCAATACGTTGACGGGATCGGCGGCCGGGGTTACAGTCCGTCTAATTAATAAGAAAGTTACTTATTAATTAGGTGCCGTCCTCGTTCCCCCCGGGAGGCCGTCATGCGCGCTCCGTTCCGCTTCCGCCTGTCTATGTTCCATGGCCGACTGCGACGGGTGTCGCTGGTCGCCGCCTGCCTGCTCGTCCTCGGGCTCGGCGTCGCCGCGGCGGCGCCGGCCGCCTCCGCCGCGTCGGCTAACCTTCTCGCCAACGGCGACTTCGCCACCGGCACGACCTCGGGCTGGACCTGCTCGGCGGGCGACGCGGTGGTGACCTCGCCGGTCTACTCCGGCTCGGCCTACGCGCTGGCGGGCACGCCGACCGACAGCGACTACGCGCGCTGCAGCCAGGTCGTCAGCGTCCAGCCGTCCTCCTCGTACTCGCTCAGCGGCTGGGTCGAGGGCGACTACGTCTATCTCGGCGACAGCGGCACCGGCGGCACCGACACCAGCGACTGGACGCCGTCCGCGGCGAACTGGACCGAGCTGTCGACCAGCTTCACCACCGGCTCGGCCACCACCAGCGTGACGATCTACGTCAACGGCTGGTACGCGCAGCCGGAGTTCTACGCCGACGATCTGACGCTGACCGGAGCGGCCGGCAGTGGCGGCGGGGGCGGGACCGGGACGTCGGCGCCGGCCGCGCCGTCGGGTCTGACGGTCACCGGCACCACCTCCTCGTCGGTCTCGCTGTCGTGGGCGGCGCCGTCGGGCACCGTGACCGGCTACTACGTGTCGGAGAACGGCAGCCAGGCGGGGAGCGTCACCGGCACGTCTGACACGGTGACCGGGCTGGCCGCGTCGACCAGCTACACCTTCACCGTCAGCGCCTACAACTCGGGCGGGCAGTCGGCCGCGTCGAACTCGGTCAGCGCGACCACGGCGGCCGCGTCCTCGGGCGGCGGTGGTAGCGGCGGCGGCGGTTCGAGCGGGCTGCCGGCGCACGTCCTGATGGGGTACTGGCAGGACTTCGCCAACGGCGCCACCCCGCTCACCCTGGCGGCCGTGCCGACCAGCTACAACCTGGTCGCGGTGGCGTTCGGCGCCGCCACCAGCACCCCCGGCCAGGTCGCGTTCAGCCTCGACCCGACGCTGGCGTCCGACCTCGGCGGGTACACCCAGCAGCAGTTCACCGCCGACATCGCCACGCTGCAGGCGCGCGGCCAGAAGGTCATCCTCTCGGTCGGCGGCGCCGACGGCGCGATCTCGGTCGACGACGCCGCCAGCGCGAGCGCCTTCGCCAGCAGCGTCTACTCGCTCATCCAGCAGTACGGGTTCAACGGCGTGGACATCGACCTGGAGAACGGGGTCGACCCCACCTACATGGCCTCCGCGCTCGAGCAGCTCGAGAGCGACGTGGGCTCGAGCCTGATCATCACCCTGGCGCCGCAGACCGTCGACACCCAGAGCGCCGGCGACGACTACTTCCAGCTCGCACTGGACATCAAGTCGATCCTGACGATGATCAACACCCAGTACTACAACTCCGGCACGATGAACGGCTGCGACGGGAACGTCTACGCCGAGGGGACGGAGAACTTCATCACCGCCCTGGCCTGCACCGAGCTCGAGGGCGGACTGTCGCCCGCGCAGGTCGGAATCGGCCTTCCCGCGTCATCGTCGGCTGCCGGGAGCGGGTACGTCTCGCCGGCCGTCGTCGACGACGCGCTCGACTGCCTGGCCTCCGGCGCCAACTGCGGCAGCTTCGTGCCGCCGCAGACCTGGCCCGGGATCCGAGGGGTCATGACGTGGTCGATTAACTGGGACGCGGCCAACGGGTACGGCTTCGCCGATACGGTGTCGCCGTACCTGTCTACGCTGCCGTAGCGACATGCGAGGGGCGGCGGCCTTCGGGCCTTGGGCCTTCGGGCCTCGGCCCTCGGGCCTTGGGCCTTCGGGTCGCCGCCGCTCGCGGCCCGACCTGGCTTTCAGCCGTTCTGACTGATCACCGGCTCGTCGGCGCCGGAGCGGGCCTCAGCGGCCAGGTCGGCGCCCGGTGACAGGGCTGCCGCCTCGGCCAGCAGGTCCGCATGCGGCTGGCCGAGCGCCCGGCGGGCGATCAGCACATCGAGAATCATGTCACTTCATGAACTGAAGGCGACCTAAATAACCACTTGGGCGGGTACCGCCACAAGGACGCGAGAGGCGGCGGCCTGGGCCGCCGTCCCTCGTGATGGTCTGCCTAGTCCGTGCGGTGCGGTGCGGTGCGGTGCGGTGCAGTGCAGCGCGGTCAGCGCTGCGGCTGCGGCTGCCGCCCGGGCTGGCGGGCTACTTCTTCTTGCCCTTCTTGCCCTTCTTGCCCTTCTTGTCCTTCTTGCTCTTCTTCGCCATGCAGATCACCCCACTTCACGACCGGTCCGAGTCAACAAATCGTTGACGAGACGTCAACATATCATTGACCGGAGGCAGCTGGCGAGTAGGCTTTGCCGGTGGCCCCTCGCAGTACCGTCAAGCGGATCCTCGCCGCGCTGAGCGCGTTCGACGTCGCCGACCGGCCGATGACCCGGCTCGACGCCGCCCGCCGCCTGCGCGAGGCGGCCGAGGAACTAGAGGCGGGCCAGGTGGAGGCCGCCCGCAAGGCCGGAGCCACCTGGCTGGAGATCGGCGCGTGCTACGGGCTCACCAAGCAGGGCGCCCAGCAGCGTTTCCGAGCCGCCCGCAAGCAGGCCGAGGCCGCTAGCGCGGCGGCGGGACGGATCAAGCAGGATGAGCCCGCGGCCTGATCCAGTCGACGTGATCGCCGGTGGTCGGGTCGATCGGCTGGATAGAGGCGTAGCTGAAATCGTGGCCGGGCATGGCGCCATGCCAGTGCCGCTCCCCGGGCGGCGCCCAGATGGAGTCCCCAGGCCCTAGCTCGACGACCTCGCCGCCCTCCGCCTGGACGTGACCGTGGCCGGAGATCACGACCAGGATCTGGCCGCGAGGGTGGGAGTGCCAGGTGGCGCGGGCGCCGTCTTTCAGGTCCACCGTCATCCCGGTCAGCTCCGTCTCCGCACGCGGGATGTCGAAGAGGGACACCCGCGCGTCGCCCAGGATCCGGTCGGGAGGGCCGGGCTGCCACTGCGCCCCGACCGCCGTCGTCACCCTCACTGGCCGCGCTCCAGGTACTGCGCGATGCCGTTGCCGAATGACCAGTCCGAGAACTGGTTCTCGTGGAGGGTGACGAACAGGTTGCGCGGCTCGGTGTCGGCGTACTGGCCGGCCAGCTCGGCCAGCCTGGCGTACAGGGCCTTCTTCTGCTCGTCGGTCCGGCCTGCCCGCATGGTGATGTCGACGTAGACGACGCCCTCGTCGCGGTGCACGCCGAGATAGTCGGGGTCGTAGCGGAATGTCCCGGTGGTGCCGTCATGGCTGGTCAGCACCTGGAACAGGTCGTCTGCGGGGATGCCGATGGCCTCGACGAGGGCCTCGTGGACGGCGCGGCCGAGCCCGTCGAGCTTGGCCGGGTCTGCGCGCAGCGCGTCAATGCGGACGAAAGGCACGTCTGTCTCCTTACGGGGTCGGCTGGATCAGCGGTTGGTCGCCGTTGACCAGGTAGAACGCGATGAACGTGGCGGACTCGCGATCGGGGAGATTGTCGAAGCGGCGGATGGTTTCTCCGGCTGGCTCAGCAGCTTCGTCCTGCGGATGTCGGTCACGTTGCCTCTCCGTTCCTGGAGCTGCTGGCGAGCAGCGCGAGCGTGCCTTCGACGGCCTGGGTGAACGCATCGGCCGAGTCGGCTGCGCGAGCGAGCACGTACCCGCCCTGCAGCACCGCGACCAGCGCGGTCGCGGTGGCGACGGGATCAACCAAGGGGTCAAGCTCGCCGTTCTCACGGCCCTCGCCAATCACCTCGGCCAGGCGCCGGCGCACGGCGGCGAAGGCGTCGTCGACCGGCCGGCGCAGTTCCTGGTCGGCCATCACATCCGGATCCATGGTGAGCCGCCCGACCGGGCAGCCCCGCAGCGCCGCCCGCTCGCGGCGCATGTACCTGGCGACCCGCTCGGTGACGCTTCCGGGCCCGGCCAGATCGGCGTCCATCCGGCTGGTCAGGTCGGCCGCGTTCCGCCTGATGGCGGCCAGGGCCAGGTCGTGCTTGCCGCTGAAGTGGTGGTACATGGACCCCTGGCCGGCGTCGGAGCGCTGCTGGATCGCCTTCGGGCTGGTGCCCACGTAGCCGCGCTCCCAGAGCAGCTCCCGGGTGCTCTCGATGAGCCGCTCCCTCGCATCCATGGCATCACCGTACATACTAGTAGGTACAGTCGTCAAGGCTAATCTGCCGGTGCGGCCACCTGGGCGGGGAGGCGATAGCCTGTCGCGGTGAGCAAGACGAAGCGTCTTAGCACCGCCAGCGGTCTTCCCGCGGGTGGCAGCGCTGCCCCCGCTTCCCCCGACTCCGGGGCCAGCATGTCAGCCGCCATGACCGAGCTTTGGCAGGTCATCGACACCGGAGACATCCTCCAGGCCGAGGTCCAGGTGGCTGGGATGCTGGCGCTGCCCGGGCTCAATGGCGCTGACCGCGCCGAGTCGGAGCGCTACGTCAAGGCACTCATCTCGACCGCCTCCTCCCGGTCACCCCGGTCATACGCCGCCGCGTTCTACCGGCTGCTGATGTCAGTCGGCTCCCCGACGGTGAAGAAGGCGGCCAGCGGCGCGCTGCGCGAGGCGACCTCACTCGGCGGCTACCCGCCGGGCTGGGTCACCGAGATCGGCAAGCCGACTCCGGACAAAGCCTGGCGTCGGCACGACGCGTTCGGCGACGAGGAAGTCATCGTCGCGACCTTCAGCTACGGCGACAAGCAGCATGGTGTGCTCGTGCGGGTCGACAGCATCGTGCTGCCGGTCGCCGCCGCGGTAGGGATCAGCCCGGAACCGGACCGTCTGGTTGCGGCCGTCGGCAACGTCAGTGACAGTCCCGGTGACCAGTTCGAGGAGATCTCGCTGGCACAGGCGCGCGCCTTGGCCGAGGGGCCGCTGACCCGCGCCGCGCAGTCTGGTCGCGGGCTGACCGCAGCCTCGGCGACGTTCCTGCCGGTCGCCCGGTCGCACATTCGGCGGCTTCCCGGCGAGGGCGCGGACCCGGTCGCTGCGTTCACCGCTGCCGACCGTGCAGCCGCCGTAGCGGAGTTCCTCGCCAGCCCGCACGGGGCGCAGGCAGGCGACCCCGAGGTCGCCCGGTTCTGGGCGCAGGCGCTCACCGGCTACAGCGGCCGCACCGACGGCGAGGCGCCCGCGCAGGTGGGCCCGCGCAAGATCGCGGCGATGCTGGGGCATGTCGCAAGCACGTTCGAGCTGACCGACGCTCAGTTGGACGGGCTGGCCACGGCCGTCACTGCGTGGGCCACCTGGGCCGCGGAGCACCAGAGGCTGGATGAGGCGGCCACCGAGTTGATCCGGGCAACGCTAGCGAAGTCCCTCGGCGATTTCGCCAGCGCCTACGACGACCCGCAGTCCGCTCTCGCCCGCGCCTATGTGAGCGACCTGTCCGGCACTGCGGCCGACATCGACGTACGAGACCTGGCCGCGGCCGTCACCCGGCGGTCGGTCGCGATCCCGCTGCCCGGTACCCGCGATGCAGTGCCCGCGACGACCGACGTCACGGACCCGGCCGCGCGCGCCGCCGTGGTCGAGCGGGAGTTCGCGAGCTGCGCTCTAGATGCAGGGCAGACGCGCGAGGACCTGATCGCCAGCGCCACCCGCGTCGTGGAGGAACTGTGGAGCGGCCAGCCGGCCTCCACCTGGGACGCGGCGCGCGCACTGCTCGCCGAAGGGCGCAACCGGCACGACGCCATCCACGCCCTAGTGCAGCCGTCACTCTAGCTCTGGAGGAACACGGCCTACCCGCCGCGCCCACCTGAGCTGGCAACTCTCGCAGGGACGCGCTCTGGAGCATGATTGTGGGTGGTTATGGCTTCGCGAGATGGCCGTCGACCATGATCGTGGGTGGTTGTGGGCGCTCCGCGACCTGTACTGCCCACGATCACGAGAGGAATCCGCTGCGGGCCGACGGGATGGGATCAGCGGTGCTTGCGGAGCTCGTGGGACAGCTCAGGAGGGATCGACGTGAACCCCTCCACGACGACCGACCGCAGCCGCTGATGCTTCATGTCGTCAGAGTAGCGGCAGCAGGTCCCCAGGTTTCATGTCCGATTCCCGGTAACTGATGCGTCAAATGCAACGACCGACACCCGGAAAGCACACGGGAGGAACGCAGCCGAGTCCACCGCGAGGGGCGATCACTCAGACGGCCGGTTAAGGCGGATGAGCTGGATGCCGTCATACCCATCGACATAGAGGTTCCGGCCGTCTGGTGAGATATCGAGCTCGTTCTCGGGCTGATTCCCCAGCCAGCCGACGACAGTGGCCGGCTGGCTGGCCGGGCCTCCGGTCGCCAGCGAGAGCGGGACTCGCAGGACTGTGTTGCTGCCTGCGATGTACATGGTCCGGCCGTCGGGCGTGATCGCCTGGTCCATAGGTGCGTCGGGGAGGGCAAGCGGCTGGCCAACCTGCTTCGCCGTGGTTGTACTGACGGCGATTAGGTAGGGCTGGGGATCGCCGTCATAGCCGTAGCCGTCGGTGAGCAGGTAAAGCGTCCGGCCGTCGGGCGAGAGCACCATGCCATCTCCGTCGCGCCCGTCGTAGTCAAACGGCACTGCCTTCCCCGTGGCAAGGCTGACGCCGACAACTTCGTCCAAGAGCGAGTCGCCAGGCGAACGCTGCAGGTCGGCGTAGAGGATCTTGCCGTCTGCCGTCAGGGCAAGGAGATCGGGCGTCGCGCCCTTCGCCCGGCTTCGCGGCAGCTGGATGGGGTGCCCGGAGCGGGCGGTGCCGGCAGCCACGGGAACGATCGTGTCGTCGTTGGTCGCTACGTAGAGGGTGGTGCCGTCGGGAGACAGCACCATGCAGTTGGCACCACCGGGCACCGGGATGGTGATCGACGAACCGGTTCGCAGGTGGACTGCCATCAAGCCCGCGCCGTCCACCATGTACAAAGTCTGGTCGTCGTCCGTCAGGATCGCCTGGGTGGGCGGATTATCGGTGCCCATCGGGGCCGCATCGACTGACGTTTCCGCATGCATTGTCGCAGTATCGACGCGGGTCACGATTGTCGGCAGGCTCGGTGACCATGTACCCCGGAAGCCCGACGGCTGGCTGACCGTGTACAGAGCACGGCCGTCCGCTGTGAGAGCTACCGTCACCCCGGCGTTCCCGTAGAGCTGCGGAGACGCCAGCGGCAGGAGGTAACCGACGACTCCCGCGGCGGCGACTGCGATCATCCCGGCCCGGCCGGCCGCGCGCGCGAGCCGGCGCGCCGGACCGACCGGGGGCTTCGCACCCGGTCGGTCATGTATCCCGCCGCGCGGGCCGACGGTGATCGCCGCCACGGTCAGGGCCAGCCCGGCCAGGGCCTCCGCCCAGGCGACCGATGCGTAGGGCTCCCAGATCAGGATCCCCCAAGAGCTCAACCTCCAGCGCAATGCGGGCTCAAGCATGACCGGGGCGGTAGCGGCCAAGGCCAGCCACCAGGACCGGGTGACCCGCCACTCGTACCCGAGCAACCCGAAGACAGGCCCGCTCACCATGGCACCAAGCAACCATGGCAGGTGGCCGAGCATGGCCCACAAGACAGCACTCGGGCCGCTCGTGAGGGTCTGCACTAGGCCTACGCCCGCGGCCAGGAATCCGGCCACCGCCACCAGCACGACAGCGAATCCGAGCACAAGCGCGCTGCGGCGACTCGCCCGCGAAGCACCGACGAGGAACGGCAGGACCAGCCACGGCGCCGACATCCCGCCCAGCGCCGCTACGAACGGAGGGTTTTGCGCTCCCGCCCACTGCTCGACCGCGCCGAACACCGCAGCGGCCACCAGCACGCCTAGGACCGCTGATGCATCACGGAACCCTGCTACCCCAATAGCTCGCGGGCCGACCCGCGTCCTGCCATCCCCAGTCGCACTCGGCTGCACCCGAGCAGCATCCCAAAACGATCACGCTGGACCGACATGATCAGGGAAAGTACGACGACGAGGACTCAGCCAGGTCGTTATAGCGCCGTCCTGGGCTGGGGATTCTTCCTATGAGGGGCCCGTTTTACTGGGGCAGCGCGCTTATTCGAGTGTGCAGTATTGTCCAGCTGCCAACGCTAGCGGCTTGGTTTCGCGTCACGGGCAGTGACAGTGGGTCAGGTGCGTTTGCGTAGTCCCGGCCCGCAGCAGGGTGCCGGGTTACGGGGAACCGACAGCGGATGGCCGCTTTAGCGGCTTCGTTCCTTACATTTTCGTGACTGTCAGCCCTCGGCGGGCCCGCTGCCCTGGTTAATCGAGGCGGTTATCGTATCGTGATTAGGTGCATCCCGGGCGTGCCTGGCATTTGGGATGGCGCTGGCTGGCCGTGCTGGCCGGCGTCGCCGTCCTCTGCTGTCTGCCCGTCCTGGCCAGCGCGCTCCCGGTGAGCGTCCCGAAGCTCACCCCGCAGCAGCTCGAGAATCGCATCCTCGGCTCGGAGCGCATGTCGTTCTCCGGTTACGCGGAAAGCAACGCGACATTCGGACTCCCCCCGCTGCCCGCCTTCTCCAGCGTTACACCGCTGCTTGACGGGGTGACCCGGATGCGGGTCTGGCAAGCCTCGCCGGACCACTGGCGGGTCGACACACTCTCCGACGCTGGCGAGAACGACACCTACCAGGCGGGCTCCAACGCCTTCATCTGGGACTCCGGTGAGCAGTTGCTCACCGGGATCTACGGGACGCAAGTCGTCCGGTTGCCCAGAGCCGCCGACCTCGTGCCGTCGGCCCTGGCCATCCGGATCATCAGCGAGGCCGGACCTGGAGCGAAGCTCGGCCTCTTGCCGCCACGGCGCGTCGCCGGGGAAAGCGCGGCCGGGCTGAAGATCACGCCCGCCAGCCCGCAGTCCACGGTTGCGCAGGCCGACGTCTGGGCCTCACCGGGAACCGGGCTGCCGCTGCTGGTGGAGGTCTTCAACCGAGGCTCGGCCCGGCCGGCGCTGGAAACCCAGTTCCTTCAGGCGGGCCCGTGGACACCCGACGCCAGTGTTCTGACCCCGCAGCGCGGGCCGGGCACCGGGTTCACCACCACCACGCCAGCCGGCTTCATCGGCGTGCTGAAGAACCTGGATGACGAGGTGCTTCCCGGCAGCCTCGCCGGGTTCGCGCGGCAGCCGTCGCCCGTCCCGCAGATCGGCGTGTTCGGCAGCGGGCTGACCACGTTCGCCGTGCTCACCTTCCGCCGCGGCACCGGCAGGCAACTGCTCAGCGACGCGCTTGACGCGGGCGCCGCGCCGCTGACGTATGACGACGGAACCGGCGCGGTCGCGAGCGCTCCGCTTGTCAACCTCGTCCTCGTGCACCCGTACCGCTCGCCCGACACGTTCCTGCTGGTCGGGCTGGTCAGCAAGACCGCGCTCGAGCGGGCCGGCGCGGTGCTGGCCGCCAAACCGGATCAGGATTTTGACCATTGATCACGACACGGAACCTGACCAAGCGCTTCGGCAACGTCGAGGCGGTCCGCGAGGTCAGCCTGGACGTCCGCGAGGGAGACCGGTACGGTCTCCTCGGCCCGAACGGCAGCGGCAAGTCCACCCTCGTCCGCATGCTGCTCGGCCTGGTGTACGCGACCAGCGGCGAGATCTCCGTACTCGGGCACCGGATCCCGAATCAGGCGAGCCGCGCCCTGCCCGAGATCGGCGCGCTGATCGAGGAGCCAGCGGCGTACCCGCACCTGTCCGGGCGCGCCAACCTGCGGCTGCTCGACGCGGCGGGACCGCACGGGGCGCGCCGCACCCGGCGCCGCCGCGTGGACGACGCCCTGGAGCAGGTCGGCCTGGCGGGCATCGATCGGCGGCCGGTCCGCGCCTACTCGCTCGGCATGCGGCAGCGGCTTGGCCTGGCCGCCGCGCTGGTGCGCCGCCCCCAACTGCTCATCCTCGACGAGCCGACCAACGGCCTCGACCCGCGTGGCATCAGGGACATCCGCGACCTGCTGGTCGGCTTGAACGCCGCAGGCGTGACGGTCTTCCTCTCCAGTCATCTGCTGCCCGAGGTCTCCGCGCTGTGCACCAGGATCGGCGTGCTCGACTCCGGCAGGCTGGTGCTGCAAGATCAGCTCGCGTCCCTGCAGCAGCCGACCGGCCGCGTCCTCATCTCCACCGACGATCCGGAACGGGCGGTCGCGACTCTGGACGGCCTCGTCGAACACCGGGACGGGGCGGACCTGGTAGTCCGGGGCCCTGATCCGGCCGAGCTGAACGCCCGCCTCGTGGGCGCCGGCGTGCCGGTCCGCTCGCTCGTCGTGCAGCGGCGGAGCCTGGAGGAGATCGTGCTTGACCTGACCGGGACCGGCTCAGACCAGTTCGGCGTGCCCGCTTCCGAACCCGGCGGCACGGTGAAGGCTGAGCCGCCTCAGTCCGCGGGCTTCGCGCCCCCCGACCCGGCGGACGCCGTTCCCCCTGTCCCCGCGGACGCCGTCCCCCAGGCCCCCGAAGATCCGGAAACATCGTGATCGCTGTCGAGTTGTTCAAGCTAGTGCGGCGGGTTCGAACCTGGCTCACGATCGGGCTGATCTGCGCGCTGCCGCTGGTCGTCGCCATCTTCATCGCGGTTACGCACCTCGCACCGCCGCCGGGGCAGGCCAGCGCGTTCCTTTCTGCCGTGCTCGACGACGGGCAGCTTTATCCGGCAGCGGCGCTGGCCCTCGTGCTGCCGGTGTTCCTGCCGGTCGCCGTGGCGGTGGTGGCGGGCGAGTCGATCGCGGGCGAGGCTTCCGCGGGCACGCTGCGCTACCTGCTGGCCCGCCCGGTGGGACGGACCCGGCTCCTGGTCGCCAAGCTCATCTCGGTCACTACGTTCACGCTGGTGACCGTCGTCGCTGTCACGGTCACCTCATACGCGACCGGCGTGCTGATCCTCGGGCCGTCTCGCGCGGCGGCCGTCGGCACCGCGCCCGGCGGGCTCCCCGGTTCGATCGCGCCGGGCGCCGGCGGCGCGCCCACGGCCGGGTTGCAGGCCGGCGCGGCCATCACGTCGCTGTCCGGCGCGCCGCTGACCACCCTTGAGCTCGTCGAGCGCGTCCTCGGCGCGATGGCATTCATCACCGTCTCGATGCTCGGCGTGGCCGCCATCGCGATCTTCCTGTCCACGTTCACGGACTCCGCGCTCGGCGCCGCACTCGGAGCGCTGGCGACGCTGGTTGCCAGCGAGGTGCTCGTCACGCTGAACGCCGCGAGCGTGGTACAGCCGTACCTGCCGACCCGGTACTGGCTGGCGTGGATCGACTTCTTCCGGCAGCCCATCTTCTGGCGGGATATCCAGCGCGGTTTCGCCATCCAGGCGGTGTACGTGGTCGTGTTCCTGGCGGCAGCCTGGGCTAACTTCGCGACCAGGGACATAACAACCTGAGCGTCACCGGCCGAGGGACTGCAGAGTCGCGCAGTCGCCGGGGGGCGGGGCGGTGAGGCGGTTGCTGGCCAGTGCGCGGAGGACCAGGCCGACGACGAGCGGCGCGGTGGGCAGCTGGCTGTGCTGGATGTCCGCCCCCGGGCAGACGGACTGGAGCGGCACGTTCACCGCGCCGGGCAGCCGGGCCGAGTCTGGGGGCTGCACCGTCTGGTCATCGGTGCTCCACAGTGACAGCCAGGGCGGCCGCACCTGTGTGGACTGCTGCAACTGGGTCAGCAGCGCGCTGCCGGGGACTAGCTGCTGACAGGCGACAGGGCACTCCGCCGGGTCGAAACCGGCGCCCACGGCCGCGATGTCCGCACCGTGCAGCGGGGATCCTAGGGTGATAATCTTGCCTGCCCGCGAGGCGCCTCCGTAGTCGACGTACCAGAGCCACGCCACGACGCCGCCCGCCGAGTAGCCGATCACGGTGACTGGCCCTGACCCTGCGCCGATGGCCTGATTTACGTACCCGTCCAGCACGCGGGCCTGCACCGTCAGGTCGCCGGTGCCGTCGCCCGCCAGCGCCACCACGGTCGCCGTCCGCCCGGTGCTGCGGATCCGCGCGGCCAGCTCGTCCAGTGACGTGGTCGACCCGCCGTACCCAGGGACGAGCAGCACCGCGCCCGACCGCCCGGGTACCGCTTCCGGCGGCCCTCCCGATACCGACACCCCGGTCACGATGGCGGCCACGGCGACGGCAACGGCAAGCGCTCCGAACAGGACCCTGCGCCGCGGGCTCAGGCCGGTCCACCAGCGAACGGGGGTATGCATATATCCCATGATGCGTCCCGTGACCCGCCGCGCGTCACGAGCTCTCCAGAAAC
>Ga0302311_10005610_pt1 | contig 13204 bp, 31 predicted proteins | sample III_Palsa_N1_3_FD_200449 | JGI IMG/M metagenome (GOLD analysis project Ga0302311, IMG submission 200449) | Peat permafrost microbial communities from Stordalen Mire near Abisko, Sweden - III_Palsa_N1_3 | ecosystem: Environmental > Terrestrial > Soil > Palsa > Peat permafrost | place: Sweden... | reverse complement strand
AAGTCTGTGACCGCGGCCTCTATCTCGTCAAGCTGCGCGTACACTACACCCAAGGACTTGTCGTCCAGCTCGTGGCGCTTGATCAGCGGCTCGAATAAGCTCATGATGCGCTTCGCTCGCGCGACGCAGCGGCCGCGTACCGGGCAGAACGTGCACTGCTCGTCGCCGGCAACGAGATGCTGCGCCGGATCAAACGGCACGGTCTCGTGATAGATGTCGTACGCCAGCTTGGCGACCGGGCGGATCAGCGCCATGAACGCTTCCAGTTCGGCGCGCGTGTAAGTCCACTCGTCGTAGTGGTTCAGCTTCGGCTGATGGATGCAAAAGCGGAACGCGTTGTAGTCACCGACCAGCTCGAACTCCAGCATCGCGGCGCAGAGGTAGATCAGCCCCTGCGTGTTGTCTTTCGCGTTCACCAACAGGAAGCCATCCTTGTAGTCGTACACGGAGAGCACGCCCTTGTACAGCTGCTCACGGATGACTGCGCCGCCCTCCGGGTACAGCTTGATGATGTCGCTGTGGCCTTCCTGGTACGGCACGCCCAGGACCGGCGTCGTGTCGAGCCGGTGCTCGGTCAGCATCTCGCCCGGTTCGCGGTTGATCACCTTCAAGCACGTACGCACGCGGTCCAGCCGCTCCTCGTCGACCTTGAACTTGAACGGCGGGTTCTCACCGAACTCCATCTCTTTGCCGAGCCAGGTGTCCAGGTCGAGCGTCGGGTTCGTCAGCTGCCACTCCAGCAGCCAGTGCGAGCACGTCCCGCTCGCGTTGTATTCCTTGTCGATGTCCGGCAAACCGCGCGACAGGTACAGCGCGCCAACGCAGCGGAGCCAGCGCGCGGAGCCGGAGGGTGCGAGGATTGAGTGCGTGCCGCTCATAGGTACTGGAACCCAGCGCGCACGCGCACCTCGGTCATGCGTAGCATAACCAATCTGTAGATCTTCACCGTCAGGATGAAGTGCATCCGATACTCTGCCGGCGGACGCATCACATCGTTCGCCGCATCGTACAGGCACAGCGTCTTCTTGCGACCGACCGGGATCATCACGCCCCAGTGCTTCTCATCGTCGTAGCGCTTGAACAGCGAGCGCGGCGGTTTACGAAATTTCACGGCGTAGATCCTTCATGGCTTGCTGCAGCGTGCGCGGCGGTTGGTAGTTGTAGAGCGGCGCCACCAGCCGGAGCGCGGTCGCCAGCAACAGACGCGCGACGAAGTTGCGGTCGGTCACTCGCTGCGCCTTGAACTCGGCGACGTGCGCGAGTAGCTCCTCGGTGTAGCGGAACTCGGAGTCGGTGAGGTACTTACCCCACCAGTAGTCCGCGCCGACCGCTCTCTGCTCCCGGAGGTGGACCTCCTCGTGCGCCAGCAGCGCGGGCGGGATCACGTTGCCGCTCGGGTTGTAGATGTTGCCATCATACGCGAACATCACGCCCGGGCCGTCGGCCTTCGGGAACGCGGCGCGCACCTGATCAAAGTTCGGCGGGCGTGCGTTGATGATCACGGGCGCACCAGCATCCGGTCTATACATATACCCATGCGCGGGATTAGCGTGTTCCTGGCGTAGGCGCTGTACTCAAGGTGCCGCATACACCAGTCGAGGAGCCTAACCAGGACGACCAACGCCAGCGCTTGTCCAAGTTTCATGTTCAGCTCCTAGCCCATCTCCCGCGCCGCCCCTGGTGGAGCTACCCTCGCTTCGCAGCGGGACTCCAGGGCGGCGCGGGCGGGACTCGTCTCAGACCAGTGACGCCTGCGCGACCTGCACCGCAGCCGCGTCGATCTTCGCGATCTCCTCCTCGAACGCGTCATACACCGCCTGCCACTTCTCTTCGGCGAGGTTCACGGTGTTCGTGATCTCGAACTTCGAGAGGATGGCCACCGCGGCTTCGCGGCTCTTCGCGGCCACCTTCAGCACAGCCTTGTTCAGCTGCTCCTTGGTGATCGTCGGGGGCGGCGGAGTCGCCGGCTCAGTCGCGGGCGCAACAGTCGGGACAGCTACGGGGGCTGCCGTCGCCGTAGTAGCTACCTGAGTCACCGCTGCCGTCGCAGGGGCTGCAGCGGCCTTCTTCCCCTTTTTTGCGGTTACCACCTCCTCGACGGACTCCGCGTCCGCGAAGGGCGGTAGGAAGGCGTCGGCCAGCGCGTGCAGCGCGGCCGCAATCTTTGCGTGATTCATCGGTTCCAATCTCCTCAGTTAAGTGACAAAATTAAGCTATACCCATAGGAGTATCACGTCGCGGTGCCCGGGTCAAGCTCCGCCACGCCGCGGAACGCGGTCATGAAATCTTTGGCGACGGCTACCCGCTCCCCGGTCGGGCTATCGGCCGCGCCCAGGTACGCACGCTCGGCCGCTAGCAGTTCGCGCTGGCGGTCGGGTGGCTGCTGACGGAGCCAGATGTCGTAGAATGAGCTACGACCGCGGGACTGAGATTTGCGCATCGAAGTTTCCTCGTCTTGGGTTTGTTGATGGGGGTGGCTAGGAGGTAACGATCTCCGAGCCAACGTAGCGCGATGGCGCGCTTCTCTTCGAGTGTAGCCGGACGATTGCTGTTCTCCAGCTGAAAGGCGGCCTCGCTCATGACGGCATCACCGTCTCGATACTGTGCGCCGTGACTTTGATCGCGCCGGCCAGGGCGCGCGAGCGCTTACCCTTGCTGAAGATGGCTTTCTTTCCCAGCTGTTTGAAGATGGAGTCGAGGTCGATCTCGACGGTGACGGTGCCAGAACGGTTCAGCTCACCGATGTACCGCTTTGCGATAATCGTCCGTGTCCATGTCGGTTTGCTCATGACGGGTCCGCCTCAGCGTACGCCACGTCTGCGTTCAGCGCGTCGAAGAGGCGGGCGGCGGCCTTCCGGTCGTTCGCTTCGAGGGTGACCGTGTGCCAGGTCGCGAGCGCGGCCGGCGCATCGAACTTCACCTGGTGGACGAGGCTGCCGTCGGTCAGCTTACGGGTGGTAATTCTCAGATTCATCATGTTCAGCTCCTAGTTTTGAGTTTCAGGCGGGAACAAGGTCAACAGACACCGCTTCCAGAGCCTTCGCCAGGTTGTCGCGGGTGTCGAGGGCGGCCTTGATCCAGGCGGCCAGCTCGACCTCGGACAGGTGCGCCTCAGAGCGGTTGCCGCGCTGGGCGAACACCTTACGGGCGGTCGCGTCGGCGATCATCTCGTTGCTCGGTAGTCCTTTCATGTTCAGCTCCTAGGTTTCAGTTTCGACGCCTTGAACTCTACGCCCCTGCCCGGGCGCCGTCAACAGCTTTCTGCGCCCGGTACCGGGCCCAGCGCAAGCGAGTCGCTTCGTGCGCGGCCGCGGTGTTCGCCTTCTTCGGGCCGAGTTTCACTCCGCGGGCCTTGAGGGCGGCCAGGGCCGCTTTTGTGCGCTGCGATATCATCGCGCGCTCTTTCTCGGCCAGGGCGGCGAACAAATGGAGCATGAAGGGGTCAATATCGGCCCCCAGCTCCGCCACCAGGAACGGGACCTTGTGCGCCATCAGCCCGCTGATGAAGTGCACGTCACGGCTCAGCCGGTCAAGCTTGGAGACCAGGACAGGCCCTCCAAGCGCCTGGGAAGCCTCCAGGGCGGTCTTGAGCCCTGGCCGCTCCGCTAGGGTGTCCGAGACCCGCTTCCCCGATTGTACGTCAGCGTGCCACGCCTGGATGGTGATCCCTTCCCGGGCCGCGAACGCCTCGATGGCGGCGCGCTGGGCCTCCAGCCCGAGACCGGACCGGCCCTGCTCCGCGGTACTTACCCGGGTGTAGGCGACGGCGGCCTTCATGACGCGCGCCGGCCACGCAGCACGGCCACGCACCCGAACAATAGCGTCAGGGCGCCCGCGGCCCCGGCCCCGTTCATCTCGGGCGCCCGCGTGGGCGGGCTACCAGTAGGCGGCGAGTACCCGCCGGGCGCCCCGGGTAGGGTGCCCCCGCCAATCGGACCGTACGTGCCGGTCGTGCCGATCACGATAACCCCACCCCCGGCGACAGTGGGCGGCTCGTCCTGCGACGTGTCGCCGGCCGGCGGCGGAGAGTTGTCCGTTGACAACCCCTCAGTGTAGTAGACCAGCGGCATGGCGAGCGGCTCAATGTCGGGCTCGGGCGCCGGCTCCCGGAAGCACATCGGCACGGGCGGCGTCACGCACGACTGGACAGGGACGTTGCCACTTGTGTGTAAGTGGTGATGCTTCGCCACCTTCGGCGGCGCGAGGCAGGGCTGCGCGAGGGCCACGGCCAGGGTGAGGATAGTAATCATAGTTCCGCCTTTGAAAGTTCTCAGGTTCTATCGGTCGTAGATCTCAAATCCATGCTTCGTCGCCCGGACCCGTGTCGTGCCCCGCTTCGGTAGCGACGGCGGGAACGAGACGCTCTCCTCAATCATCAGCGAGAGCGGGCACGTCGGGTCCACCGAGAGGGTGACGTGCTCGTTCAGGGCAGCGTCTACTAGCAGGGTAAAGGTCGTCTCAACCTTGCAGTTCAGGTGCGTGAAGCGGACGGTCACAGCGACACCGAGAGGCTGACCAGCATCAGGACCAGGCGATTGAGCTGGATCTCCAGGAGCCGGACGTACAGCTCGCGACCCTTCACGAACTCCTGCTCGTCGCGGATCGCGCTCAGCCAGTCGTACCAGCCGGTGATCGACACGAGGGTCGGCTCCACCGAGCGCTTCATGTCGTCGATCTCATTCAGAATTTGATCTATCGTCGTCATCTCAGTCTCCTATCAGGTCCAAGTTTCCAGGTTCGGGTTCCGATCTCTCAAGCAGATTCTGAAGCATGTTCGTGAAGTTGTCAAGCTCGCACTGTACGCCTGGCTCCCAAAACTCCGCTGGCCCGTGCGCCTCCAGCGCCGCGAGCAGGTACAGCATCGCCGGCCGCGAGAGGTCGATGGTCAGCTCCTTCTGCGTGAGGATGCTGAAGTGCGGCGCGGTCACAGGGTGCGCTCCGCTATCGCGCGCACCAGCTGCCTCAGCTCGTAGAACGTAGCGCACTCGTCGATTGACTGGAGGAGGAGGTAGATCTTCTCTACCACCCGCTTCGCCTCTTCGAGGCTGCACCCGGTGACGTTCCTGTACAGCTTAATCTCGTCTACTAGACCTACTGGGCTACTCATGGTTTGATCCCCGCGGCCTCGAACTGAGTGTATGTGATGAAGAGCTGGTTCAGGCCGCGCGCCAGCTCCTCGTCCCTCGTGTAGTTCACATCGAACAAAGAGCGACCAGCCTGGCTCACTGCGTCCGCTATAATCCGCCCCATAGGAATGTTCGGGTACCGCTCGACCAGGAGCGCGAGCGTCTCCACCGTGTTCTTACGCAGCGCCTTGCTGTCCACGGATGAACTCCTCGTGCTGCTCGTGGTAGTAGCGATGCCGCGAGCGTATCAGCTGCTGATGGTGCTGCGCCTGCATAGGTAGCCCGGTCCCGAGCAGCTTGACCACCTTCGCGCGGTCCTGCTTGTCGAGACGGTGCGCGCGACGCTTTGCCGCGTTCATGCCGATGTTGAGCGGCTTGCAGCCTTTCTTGCTGGCGTAGATGACTCTCATGCTTCGCTGTCTCCGGGTGAGTAACTGTAGAACTCTTTGATGGCGGCGCGTACGCGGCGCTGGGTGCGGGCGTGCGCCATCGCGACACCGCCGCGTCCCTGGATGGGCCAGCGGGCGCCGATCACCGCCTCGCGGTACCGGTCCAGGTCAGCGCCGTCGCCGAGCGCGCCGGAGGCGTATGACTCACAGGCGCGGGTGACTACTTCGCGGGCGAGTAGGCGGTCGTGGTCAGTGATCATCTTCGGCTCCAGGTTCAAGTTACGTGCTGCCATTACACCAGAAAGCGAGCCGGGATGCAACTCCCGGCTCTATTTGACAATATCACGCTTCCAGGCAGCGCTTGCAGACCGGGGTGCTGCCGCGGTTCATCCAGCTCCAGCCCTTCTCGGAGTTGCGGCCGCACGCGACCGGCCCCGAGCTGTGGCTCTTGCCGTACTGGATGTGCAGCACGCGCCCGCGCGGTGCGCGTACATAGAAAAACCTCCGTACGCGGGCGCTCACAGCTTCACCGCCTCTTCCTTCGCCTTGGCGTCGACCTCGCGCGCCAGCTTCGCGATCTTGATCGCCAGCGCCGCCTCGTACTCTTCGAGGCGCTGGATGATCAGCTCCGCCGCGTGCTTCAAGTTTATCTCACCGGTCACGTTCAGGAAGAACGGGTTCGGGTGGCTGTTCACGCTCGACCCTGGCCCTCCAGACGTTTGCAGTGACTGCTTGATAGCGCTCGTCTACGCTCATGTTTCGCTCCTCACTTGTTGTGCAATCTCAATCTTGCGCGCCTCGGTGCTCTTCACCGCCTCACGCACCTCCAGGTCCTCGATCTCCATCCGCGTGTCGCGCTTGCCGGCCGGCATGAATCCGTAGTACCACTGGCACCGCCAGCAGGGCGGGCAGTCCTTGCCCGCGGGCGGCGCGAAGTCTAGCTGCTCCAGCTCCATATCGATCTCCGAAAGTCTGTCGTCAGCGTCATCTGACGACACTGGCGGTACCGTCCTCGTAATCAGGCGCGCGCCGTCTACGTTGGGGAGGAGCCTGCGCAGCTGCCTGATGCGCTGGTGCGCCTCGTCGAAGGTGCGCTTAGAGACGCCCATCTCGATTATCTCAGCCCGCGTGAAGCCGCGCGCAGTGAGCGACGCCACCGTCCGGTGCGGCTTCGAGAGCGCGTCAATCAGCGCCCGGGCGGAAGATTCCGCGGCCGCGCGGTTGAAGGTGTCGTCCCCTCCGCCCATCTTCTCAATCGACTCGCTTGATATCGGCAGCGCGGCGCGCTGCAGATCCTTGTACGCGTCGCGTATCGCATTCATGAACCATGTCTCCAATGTAGTAACCAAACTGTATTTGTCGCGATTCTCCCAGCACCACAACATAGCGGCCGCGATGTCGTCAACGCGATCCGATTTAGGTAGCCCGCGGGCGGCCAGGAATCTGTTGGCCTGCTTGGCCGCCGCCCGCGCCAGTTGCATGGTGAAGACTTCCGATGCAGTGTGCGTCATCGGGTCAGGTCCCCGTTGGTCTTCTGCAGCTTCCACCGGACCCCAAACTTGTTGTGCCCGTCGTGCACCAGCTTGTAGCCGCCCCCGATCTTATCCTTTGAGGCGCGGAGCCAGTAACCCACCTTGATTGGGTTGTTCGGCTCCGTGCACCCCATCTGCATCAGCGCGTCGCTCAGCTCGCTCTTCTCATCGGACAGGCTCCCGACGACGCGCGCCATGTCCCCGGCCGTGAAGGTCCGGTCACCGAAGTTCGCCGCCAGCCTCTCGAATATCGGGCCGACGTTCCTGGTCTCGTCGTCGGTCTCGTTCAGCTGCGTGACGACCGGGTCCGCCATCCCGAGCCATATGAGTGGGTTCCGGGCGAGGTGCGACCACCGCTCGAAGCTCGGCAGCTCGACCGGCATCTTCAGGCACCCCTTCAGTGAGATGTACGCTCGGATGATGGTCAGCGCGTCGACGAGCAGCTGCGCCCGGTGCTCCATGATGTAGCGGCGCGGGTTCACGATCTTAAAGACCCGCTCCCGTAGGTGCTCGGTGTTGGCGTCGAGGCGGACCACTATGCTCCGCCGCGCCAGCGCCGAGACCGGGGTCATGTTGTTACCTGACGCCACCAGGACCGTCTTGTTCGGTATCGCGCTGGTCACGCTCTCCCCTAGCTTCCGATCCTTCCAGACGGCGCTCGTGAGGAACGCTTCGAGCACGGAGGAGCGGACCTTGATACCGTCCGGGACGTTGTCGAACCAGATGGAGCGGTCCCCCGCCATCAGGCACGCGTAGAGAGACTTCCGGATCTCGTCCTCGTCCGCCACCCACGGGCGCATCGCCGGCTCTGTGCCGTGCACGATACGCGCGGCCATCTCCTGCAACGTACTCTTGCCGGTCCCCGCCATCGGCGCGTCGTAGAAGTACATCGGGCACCGCTCCATCGCGAGCCGCGCCGCCTCAGCCAAGATGTGCGACACGAACGCGCTCTCTGAGGCTTCCTCTTTCCACGGGAACTCGTTGAAGGGCTCACGGAGTCGGGCGAGGGATGATAAAGCTTCAGCGCGTGAGGGGTTCTCAGGGATCGGCGGGAACTCGATGCTCGGGACGTACAGTGTCCGGCTCATTGGGTCATAGCCCGGCGCGTCGCAGACGCTACCGTCGTCGCGGAGGAAGGGCGCCCGGGCGATGGCGTCGATGGGGCGGAAGGTGGTCCAGCTCCCGCGGTCCATCAGGGCACCGATGTGCTCCACGCTCGGGGCGGTGGGCACCCACTCCTTCTGGCGCCCGTCGTACCTCACGAAGTCGCACAGCTCACCGAACCTGATCCGTGACCAGCCCTGGGTCGCGGGTATCAGCATCACCGCGTCGGCGTTCCGCTGGATAGCGCCGTCGTCGTGGGCCTCACTCGTGCGGACCAGGTGCGAGCCCTGCGTGTAAACGTGCGGGCTCATGATCTTCTCCAACTGCTTCACGATGTTGTGGAACTCCGCGCCGCTTATGCGGATCAGCGGGCGCGCCTCGCCCACCTCGGGCGGGACCACGTCGACCAGGTCACTATGCTCGTGCGGCTCGGGCACGGGCTCAAAGGCTGAGACGTCGGCGACGTGTAGCATCCCCCGCTGTCGCGCCATGTTGAAGATGTGCCGGTAGTCGGTGCGCGGCTCCTGGAGCCGGTGCGCGTTCCACCAGAGCTGCGCGGCGCCGGGCTCGAACCCTACAGCCTTCGCGCTGAAGTCCAGCCACAGGCTCTCAGCAGGCCGGCTCCCGATCAGCGAGAGGAGTGCGTACCCGACCTCGCTCCAGGTGTCGTTCTCGGATACCTTGTCGAGCATGAACCGCAGGCACTGGATTAGGTGCTGCCAGTCCTCCTCCGATATCGCCCGCATCAGCTCCGTCGTCTCCGTCGACGGCGCCTGAGCCGGCGCAGTTGGGGCCGCGCTCGTCGTAGGCGTCGTCGCATACGTTTTCGATAGCTGTGTCCAGATCTGGTTCAGCTGACCCAGAGTTATCGTCGGTATGGATGAAGGCAGACCGTGCATCCAGTGGTACCGCCCACCAGAGGAGTGCGTACCACACGCAACAAACTGCTGCCCATCCCCGAGCATCTCTATAGCGGGACCGCGCGGCTGGTTGTCTAGCTTGATCTTTCGTTTCTTGCACGGCTCCTCCATCCGGAACATCATCAGCATCTTGTGCGTGTTCGGGCGCACGCGCGTCGGGAGATGGCCAATCTGGTGCTCGATCTCGTGCCGCGTGTTGATCGCTTCCACGTTGTCGATGTCGATGTCGAACGCGTAGATGTTCGAGATCGGACCGGTGCGGACGCACATGTTCAGGCGCCTGTCGCTCGACCAGTACTGCACCTCGCTCGGCGCGATCTCGCGCTTCTGCCACCCTGTTAGGCCGTGCGCCTCACCGCGCCCGTTGAACATCGAGGGGATCTTGCCGACCTTGCCGACAAGTTGGGACCCCTCCTGCACCTTGACATCCGGGCTGGCGGGAACGCACGGGAGTAGGTTCGCCCCGAGACCCAGCACGAAGTCGAAGTGTGCCCAATCTTCTGCCGAAGCGCCGAGATTCAATTGATCACCACGCCGTCGACGGTGATCGTGCCGACGATCCTGCCCGGGGACAGCTGCACGCCCTGCGCCAGCGCCAGCGGGTTCACGCCAAGCTTCAGCATCGCGTCAACGTCCATGTAGCCGTCGCCCGGGGCCCAGTAGTGGACAGCTCCGGTGCACTCGTCGAGCACGTAGCCCGGCGTGCGCGTGACACGCGAGCCGGCGAGATCCTGTGGGCTGAAGACGCTCGGGAACACATTCTTGAGGCACGGGTGGACGTGGTAGGTGGCGACGACAGGGAACTCGAACGACTCCGGGTCCTCCTCGAAGCTGACGTCCGTCCCGTGGCGCTGCGTTGTCGGGAGGCTGATCGCGTAACCCTTAGGTGACTTCACGATCACGCCGCCGTATTCGTAGTAGTGGTTGCGCGCGTAGATCTTGCCTACGACGTAGATGGCGGCCGCGTCCATCGTTGCGAACACTTTCACCTCGTCCTCGGCGACGGCGGGCTGCGGGGCTTTATCCTCGAACAGCTGACACTCGACCAGGTCACCGTTCGGCGCGACGAAGATCGCGCTCGGGCACCCGTGGTCGTTCAGCTTCAGGTTCGCTTGGTCCCAGCTCGCGGACGGATCCCGGTGCGGGAGCTTGTGCGATTGATCGGTGGCACACCCGAATAGTGCGGTGCCGATGATGAATCCGGCGACGATCAGTCCCGTGACTGCGAGGAAGTTCTTGAAGAATGGGGTCATCTGTCTCTCCGTTGGTTTAGATCCGCGGGCCGGCAGCATTCACAGGGGCTGTACCCTCCTGCTGCCGGCCCACTTCCAGCTGCGACGTGTACATCGTCCAGCTAGCGTTACTTGCCTCGCACCCTGATGTAGTTCCCGACGCGCGTCGCGCGCTCGTACATCAACTCTCTTCCGTCGTCGCTGGCGAACATGAAGTCTGCCGGGTCCACCGCGAACTTCGCGATGTAGGTGTAAGACCCGGACTTCGCCTGATCCACCGCGATGGTTTTGCTGCTGTAGAAGTGTAGACCCTCACCTCCGAGCAGGACGCGGTCCTCGCGGTGAGACGGTGCGCCGTGATCCCGTGATCGCTCGATCAGCTTACCCTTCGGGTACTTGGACGCCCGGTACAGCGACACGATCTTGCCGCTGCCGCCCGTCGGTCGGTCAAAGACCTTCCACACGACGCGCTTGTTTGAAGACTTCACACTCTCATCGATGCGCATGCACATTGATCATCCTCCGATCAGGTCAAGGTTGTTGGGCTGAATAAGCTCGCGAATGTCCCTGCGCTTCGATACCGGCGTACTGGCGTTGGCGAAGTGCTCGCGCGCGTGCTCTTGGCACATCATCGTGTTCACGTTACCAGGGTACTCGGTCACGATGCAGCTGCACGGCAGGACGTGTTGCTTCATCGGTGTTGACGCTTTCATACGTCGCCTTTTTTGGGACTCGATCTGTCTTTTAAAATGATGTCGCGCACGGGCGTCTCCCGGTAATGGCTTGATCGCGGACGCGCAATAATCAACAGCGCGACGAATGCCATGAACAGCAGGCGGAACGTGTCGTCCATTATTCAATTCCCTTTTTGGGACTCGATTCCATATATTCCTTCGCACGCTTCGCAAGCTCGGCGCGCAACTCCTCTACCGTCAGCCCGCGACGGTCAGCGACGCGCTTGAACGCAGCTTCCGGGTCCCAGTCCTGCGGTAAGTCACTCATCTTTGGCTTCCTTCTGGGGCATCGAAGTCCGCTGTCGATTTCAACCACGGTGGAAATACCCGGCGAGCCAGCCCACGCCGAGGCAGATCGCGCTAATGGCGATACACAACCAAACAGGCATCATCGGTATCATGATTTTCCCTCTATTAAATCGGCGCCCCTTTGGGGACTCGGCTTCCCCTCTCGGCATCACACTGTGAACATTCACCGAATCCCCATTTGACGCCATGAGGACATATAGCTGGGCTATATCGAGGGGGTTCCACGAACGCGAACACAGCTTTGCACTCATTGCTTGCCTTCTCCGCGGCATCAGACTGTGAGCGAGCCGATGGCCATTGAACCAGCGGTGTGCCGTATCCGAGCATCAACGGGTGCATCGGATCGCCGGATTTCGTCAGGCCGAATATCTTCATCGGCTTTCCGGAGGCGCGTAGAACGAACTCAAGCGAGTGCAAGTGTGGGCGCAGTTTCGGCGGCAGTTTGGACCGATTACCCCAGCACGGGACAAGCAGGTCGGCGTCCTCAATGATCGCGGCGGTGTGCCGGAGATTGTCAGGGCCAATCGGGTCTGTGACTTCCGAAAGCCGACGCACATCGGTAGAGATGTAGGCGAAGGGGTTGCCAGCAATATAGCGCCGAGCCCCATTCACCTTGCAAAACCCGCGCCACTTGCGCGTAGTAGAATCCTCTTCGTCCTCTGCGGCCGTCGAAGGATTGACGCCGAAGAAAGCGATCACGATGCCAGCGTCAGCGACTGGCCGATCCAGTCGATAGCGGTAATTGCGACACGGACTGAATACCGCACTCATGGCTTAACCTCTCCGCTGTCAGAGAAGCTCTGCGGCCACGCCTTGCGCGCGTATTCCAGAGTGTAGAAGCCTGGCTCGGGCACGCCGTACTCGACGGTGTCGTCCTCGACCTTCGCCATGTACGCGTTGCGCCACGGGCCGAACGCGCCGACCTTATGGGCCCCCAGGAACCCTAGCAGCTCGTGCCGCTCGCGGGTCACGTTCAGGGGCCAGTACCCGCGCACCTCCTCGGGCTCCGCGCGAATCTGCGTGATGACATCCTCGATGGTGCCCGTGTAGCCGTTGGGGTTCGCGGTAGCAGCGTTGTAGCTGGTAGAGCGGATATCGTTCACATGCTTCTGGCTGCTCATTTCTGGCTCCTGTTGTTTCATGGTGCTCCAGCAATATAGTCGGCGGCTATTCGAAAGTCAAGGAGCCAGATTCTGGAGATTCTGGCCGACGCCGAGCGCCTGCCGGACGCGCTCCAGTTGCGCGCGCAGCTCGTTGGCCTGCCCGTGCAACTCCTCGATGATCTTGCGGCGGCGGGTTGCGAGGTGACTGTACGTCGCGCAGAGGGTTTTCAACGAGCGCGCCTCGCTCTCAGCCTTCAGCGCGGCCGTGCGCCACTCCTCAATGCTCAAGCCATTGTACTGGTTCACCGGCTCGTACATCTTGAGCCGGCGCTCCAGCTCAGCGATCACGTACGGGTGCACGTACGGTGCGTACGGCTTCGGCTTCGGCTTCGGCTTGAGCGCTGGCGACCAGACATCACCGTGCGCAAACTTCCACGCCTGGCACTCAGCCCAGTCACCGATGTCTCCAGCCACAGCGCGCCGTGGCACGATATACCAGCGATGGCCGTCCCACTGCTGTAGGCCCTCCCACTGCTGTTGGCCCATTAGATCAATTAGATCCATAGTCATTTCGGCTCCTCATGCGGGTACGGGACACCCAGCTTGTTCAGTTGCTCGTGCGTGCGCACCATGTCCTGCACTCGGAGCTGGTCCGCGTACTGCTGGTAGGGCGCCTTCTGGCCCATCGCGCCCATGTAGTCGTCCCAGCTCCGAATGTAAGACGTGTCACTCACCTTTACTTCGGTGGCGCGCTC
>Ga0302311_10005608_pt1 | contig 13207 bp, 18 predicted proteins | sample III_Palsa_N1_3_FD_200449 | JGI IMG/M metagenome (GOLD analysis project Ga0302311, IMG submission 200449) | Peat permafrost microbial communities from Stordalen Mire near Abisko, Sweden - III_Palsa_N1_3 | ecosystem: Environmental > Terrestrial > Soil > Palsa > Peat permafrost | place: Sweden... | reverse complement strand
CCCACAGCAGCCTGCCGATGACCCCCCAGCCCATCCGGGCGGCCGGCTCGGGAGCAGGCGGCGCGAGCTGCGCCTGGTACAGCGCCTCAAGCTGCTGCCCCGAAGCCAGGTCAGCGCCGACAACCGAACCGGCCGATGTCCCGATGATCAGATCAGCCGCGGCCAGATCGATGCCCAGCCCGGCCAGCCCGGCGATCAGGCCCGTCTCCCAGGCAATACCGGTGACACCACCGCCACCCAGAACAAGCGCGCTTCTGCCCATGACTTCCTTGTACACCAATCCGCCACATTGACCCGAGCTAACGCGGCACCGGCAGCACGCGACGGCCCAGCCGCAACCTACCGCTGGAGGTGCGGCCGGGGTAATCACAAAGCGGCCTGTCAGCCGGTCGCTGATCGCCTATGCCCACTGAATTCATAGGAATTACTCTGGGCACGGTCCCGCATCACGCTCGACGTGCACGGGGTGGGCCAGCACCGCGTCCTGGAGGTATCCGAGCTCATTGAAGGCCGAGGCTTCTGGCTGGGTGTGGCCGCGGTCGTCGGTGGCGCGGACCCGGAGCACGTGCTCGCCGGCTCCGGGCGTCCAGGCGAACTGCCACTGGACCCACGCGCCGGGCAAGTCCGGGCCGGTCAGCTCCGCGGGCTCCCACGGGCCGCCGTCAATCCGGTACTCGACCGCGGCCACCCGGTTTTCCCCGGCGAACGCCCGGCCCCGGATCATCTGCGGTTCCGGCCGCAGCCGCGCCGGCCAGGGCAGTTCCACCAAGACAGAAACCGGCAGGCCGGTGATGGCGGGGCCCTGCGCTGGGCCCCTGGCCGGAAAGCGCGACCCGATCAGCACATAGTCCTCGGTGTTCCACGGGACATAGAGATGGTGTTCAGAGACCTCGATCCGGGCCAGCCACTTGATGCTGGCCGCCCCGAGCCAGCCGGACACGACCACCCGGGCGGGAAACCCATGATCAGCCGGGAGAGGCTCGCCGTTCATGGACAGCGCGACCAGGGTGTCGCCGGCCATCGCCTTGGCCAGCGGCATCGGCCGCCGGGCCCGGATCTCATCCAGCGACTCCGGCATGACCTCGCGCGCGTGGGAGCTGACCCCGGCCGGCTCGAGCAGATCACTAAGCCGGACGCCGGTCCACTCGGCCGTGCCGATGGCGCCGCGCCCCCACTGGGTGCCCTCAAACCTGTGCCCGAACTCCTTCCCCAGCAGCACCCGCCGGTTACCCGCGCATTCGATCGTGCGGACGACGGAAACCAGCGGAAATCGGTTCCGCAGCTCGTCGTAGGAGTAGGCGACCGGCCGGCGCACGCCGTCGCCCTCGACGCGAAGCGCCCAGGTCGCCGTGTCCACCCGGGGAGTCGGCGCGTGGCTGCGGATGTAGAACCGGTCGTTGGGCACAAGGTAGCCCGGCATCTGATCCGGCCGGGTGCCGTAGTCCAGCCCTGTGCCGGTGTCCTCCATCAACTCGGGCGGTGTGAGCTTGATGATCTTGGGCCGTGTGAACGGAGCCGTTCCCGTCCCGGTCCGCTGAGCCCGCTGCACCAACCGCCCCCCACGCCCGATTCCGTCGCCACCATGCGTTCCAGTTTTCGCCGCGGCCCGCCGCGGCGACATCACGGTCAATACCCGTTTTCGTGAAGCGGCAGCAGGCATCCCATCCCCAGCTAGCTGCAACGGCTCAGGTCGGCGCCCGCCAGCGCGGATCGCCGATCAGGCGCCGGCCAGGCCAGCCGGCCCACCGCCAGCCGCTCATCGTGACTCCCCCAGCCCGAACTCAGCGGTCAGAGCGCATTGGCCTTTTGGTGCACTCGGACCTCGGACACAGCAGATAGTGCCCTGACCAGCATTTTCGTGAGGCGAACCGGACTCAGGAAACACAAACTCGCGGGTCATAAGCATGAAGGTTCGACTCCCTCCCAAAGTTCCCGGTTAGCCCAAGCCTATGTCTGTATGGTGGGCTTCCCCATGAGAGCCTGTTCAGGTGCGGGGCGTCAGGAGCTGACGACAGCGTTTCCCAGAGCGCCCAGGTGTGGGCGTTCTGAGATCCCCCGTGCAGCAGGACCAGTTCCGGGTCCCGGTCTTGCCACACCAGCGCGCTCAGCCGCCGGCCACGGGCCACGTCGGCAAAGACCCGCCGCACTGTCGGCGGGCGGTCAAAGGGCAGGCCGTACTCGGCGGCATTCTCGTGGAACAGACCGAACTCGTCGTAGTCGACCCGGCCGGTCACAGATTCTCCGCCTCGGCCTCGCCGCGGCGGGGGAGGCTGAGCATGCCGTAGGCCCGGTCGGGAGTGAGACGGACGACGGCCCGCCGTTCGGTCACCATGGCGGCGCGGTAGGCGTCCCAGTCCTCATGCTCGCCTGACAGGGCCCGGTAGTAGGTGATGAGCTCGCCGACCGTATCGTCGTCGGACCGGGTTGCCACGGGCGACAGCTCGACGGCTCCTTCAAGGACTGCGTAGGCGAAGAAGTCCTGGCGGGTGACGTGCAGGGCCGCCCATGGGCGCCTGAGCAGGTTGTGGTATTTCGCCCGGCCGGCCGTAATAGAGATGCGGATGATGTGATCGTCGCTGACGTAGTGGACGACGTTCGACAGCTGAGGAAGGCCATTGCCGCGGATGGTGGTCAGGACGGACCGGCGGTTGGTGCGGGCGAAGTTAATGGCGTCGGAGAGTTCCACGGAGCCCAGTATGGTCGACCGGTACTACGGAGCATTGGTTGTCTATTTTTTCAATCTGATTAGTCGCCAAAAGGTTGCGGCCGTGAGCACGGTCGGATCGCAGATCCGGACGCCGATCCGGATCGGCGTCATCGGAGCCAACCTGGCCAGGGGCTGGGGGACCGCTGCAGTCGTGGTGCGGGTTACGCGCAGGCTATTCACCCGCACAGGTTAATCTTTGATAGATATTATCCTTTAGGCCACATAGCTGGATAAGCGTTTTCTATTTCGCTCAGCCGTACGGAGCAGGCCGGGCTAATTGATCCATCAGGTATCATGCGAAACTGCTGCTCGCGCCCGCGGGAACGGTAGAGAGGACTCTTCCATGTGCACCAGTTTTCGTGTGATCGCGACAGACGGGGCCGTCGTAGTGGGCCGGACAATGGAATTCCCGAATGCGATGGCCACGAAGCTCACGGTGCTCCCTCGCGCTTACCGGGGTACGGGAATCGGTAAGCACGGCAGCGGAATGAAATGGACATCGGCTTACGGCGTGGTCGGGATGGACGCGTTCGGGCAGCCGGGCAGCATGACCGACGCCATGAATGAACGGGGCTTGTACGCCGGCCTCCTGTACATGCCGGGCTTCTGTGAGTACACGCCGGCGGAGGACCGGGATCCCGCGAGCCTGATGTCGATCGTCGACACCGTGGCCTACGTGCTCGGGGTGAGTGCCACGGTGGAGGAAGCTACGGCGGCGATGAGCAGGGCCACCGTGTGGCCGTACATCTTCGGCCCGTTCGGCTTCGCTCCCCCGGCTCACCTGGTCCTGCACGACGCATCGGGAAAGTCCGCGGTCATCGAGTGGCGCAACGGCGAGATGACGGTCTTCGATAACCCGATCGGCGTAGCCTGCAACTCGCCTCACCTGGACTGGCACCTGACCAACTTGCGGAACTACGTCAACCTCTCAGACCGGAACCCGGCGGCGACCACGATTGACGGGGTAGAACTCGGCGCCATGGGCCAGGGGCCGGGCATGAACGGGCTGCCCGGTGACTCCAGTTCCCCGTCCCGATTCGTCCGTGCCGTGGCCTTCGTGGCGAGCATCCGTCCCGTGGCCACCGGAGCGGAGATGGAGGAAACGGCCCTGCATATCCTGAATAATTTTGACATCCCGCTGGGATTCATCCGGGACAACGACGACCCGGCCAACGACGACCACACGCTCTGGTCGTCTATCGCCAACCTGGCCCAGCTGCGCTACATCGTCCGCACCTACGACAACCCGGTCCCGCAGCTCATCGAACTTGGCCACGTGGACTTTTCAGCCCCCGGGCCCCGCGAAACCACGCTGCCTCACATCGCGTTCACACCGCTGGCCGTCTAGCGGTGCCCGACGGCATGGTCAGCAAAGAAGCCACCGATAAGTCCACGACAGCGGACCGCGAACGGCGGCAAGCGCAAAAGACCCGGGCGGGGCGGGTCCCGCTGCTCCAGCTCCATCTCGGCCTCGCTCAGTGTTGTATTCATGGGGAGACGAGCTGCTCTCCGCCGTCGATGTCGTAGGTTGCGCCGGTAAGCGCCGTGCTGGTCATCAGGTGGACGGCGAGCGCGGCGACGTTCTGTCCGGCCAGTTCCGGTTCGCGCTGGGCGGGAGCAGGAATGGGCGCGCTGGTCGTGACCCCTCCGATGGGCGGTGCTGGCGGCCGGTCAGCGGGTCGCCGACGGTGCCCGCGATTAGGGATCCAGCACTGTCCTGCTCACTCAGACAGGCCCGCCATCTGCGTGTCCATCGGCCGGCCGATGGCATGTCCGCGATCTCCAGGCGCCCCGCCGCCGCGAACAATACGTCATAATCCCTGCTCGAGCTCACCGTTACCTCCGTCGGTCGCTAGTGAGACCGAGCCTGTCCCGGCCCGATGACGATTACATCATCGATCGTCGCTTACGCCGGCAGCTCCGTCCCGGCCTGCTCTGCCACCATGTACCGGGCGTACCAGTCGGGCCAGTTCGCGTCGGCCTCACCGATGCGCTTCTCGTGTTCGCCGTGGGCGGCCGCAGCGCGCCGCATCGCGTCGGCCAGGTCGCTTGCGGAGCCGAACGACGTCACGGCAGGGTCGACGCGCCCGGGAAGCCGGGTCGTAACTTCCTGGAACAGCCAGCTGTTGCCGTCGGGATCGCTGAACGAGACGAACGAGCCGTAGCTGGCATGCTCGGGCGCAGGACCGCTGACACGACCGTTCGCGTCGTCGTGATGGAACCGGGCGCCGGGCGCCCCCTCGTGGAACACCTCGCTGACCTCGACACCGTGGGCGATGAGCTCGGCACGCGCGGCCTCGATGTCGGAGACGATCAGGTACAGGTCCTGGACGGAGCCGGGTGCCGCCGACGTCATGTTCGTGCCGAATTGGATCGAGCACTCAGAGCCCGGTGGTGTGAGCTGGACGATGCGGAAGTTGTCACCAGCGGCACGGTCGGCGTCGAGTCTCCAGCCGAGGTTTCCGTAGAACTCCTTCGCACGGTCGACATCCGCGACGGGGATGACAATCACCTCGAGCTTCTCGTCCACGATGCCGGCTCCTTTCTCTTTGATGTCAGCGGCCTCTATCGATGCCTCCGGCTCCGGTGCCATCGGGGCCCGGTGCTAAGACCCACCCTCGCGCCACGCATCACCGAAATCCACATTTCTCATCAGATCGCTCGGGAAAGCCTGGTGCGGGCAGTGAAGCACCCGGTAAAGAACGCGCGCAGCGCGGCGGGGAATCCTGCGCGCTTGAGGGTGCAGACGACCGGGGCTGTCTCGATCTGCGTGACAGATCAGGGGGTCTAAATAGCTAGTGACAGCCCGTTTTTTTGAGCACAATCTAAATTTAGGGTGCTCTGCTACCCTGTTGGGATGGCCAGCACCGGACTGCGCGAGCTCAAGAAAGCGCGCACCCGCCGGCTCATCGCCGACACCGCAGCGCGCCTATTCGCCGAGCGTGGCTATGAACACGTCGCCGTCAGTGACGTGGCGCGCGAGGCCGAGGTGGCCGAGCAAACGGTCTACAACTACTTCCGGACCAAGGAGCAGCTGGTCACCGACCGAGAGCAGCAAGTTCAGGACCAACTGTGCGACCTGATCCGCTCCCGGCCGCCCGCCCTTACTCCGGCGGCTGCCATCCGCGACTTCGTCCTCGAGTCCGTCGCGGGGATTCGCCGCATCCCGCCGGAGCTCTGGCGTGGCGAGCTCGGCTACCTGGCCGCCATCAGCCCGGCCGTCCACCGGCTGGCGCTGGAGCTGACCGACCGCCAGGCCACCGCCCTGGCCAGCGCCATCAGCGACACCACCGTGGTCCCGCCGGAGATCGCCAGGCTGCAGGGGATCGCGCTGGCAGGCGTGTTCCAGATCATCATCAGCGAAGCCGGCCAGCGCACCGGTGACGGCCAGAGCCAGACGAAGATCGCTGACGAGCTATACCCGGTCGTCGAGAACATCCTGGACGAACTCGACCGCTGGTTCAGCGTCTCAGCACCGCCGGCACTGCAGTAGTCGGCAGCGGTCGCTGCTGCCGTCCGGGGGGCTGCTCAGGACTCGCCGCCCACGCTGGATAGCACCTGCGCGTGCGCCCTTCGCGCTGTCACGAAGCTAAGCCAGCGGTCGAGGGGGCAAGTTGCGGCGGGCGCTGACCCGGGGACCGGCGGCCGCCGGCGGGAATGGAAAGCCTCGGCTCGGCGGGCGATGACGATATTGAGACCTGCGGGCCGGCACGCGGGATTGGTTCGCCGCGAGCCGGCCCGGGGCCCCATCGGGGCTAGGCGAGGCCGATCTGCTGTGCCTGCAGAGCGGTGTCCCAGAAGGCGAGGATCTCGATGACCTGATCGCCGTCCCACCTGACGGTCTGGCTGAACTCGAGGTCGAACGCTTTTCCTGTCGGTGGAATTACGGTGCCGTCGGGCAGGGTCATCTCCCCGGTGAAGGTTCCTGTGGTGCAGCTGATCACGGTGATCCAGTTGCCGCTCCCGAACTGGATCGGGTACGGGTCGTTGTGCACGTGGACGTCGGGGAAGGCCCGGAAGAACTGCCCCATCGCCGCGGCGTGCGCGGCCCTTCCGCGGATCGGCTCTGCGCTGCCGGGGATATTCGCGATCATGTCCGGGTGGTGGACCGCGTTCATCGCGGCGACGTTTTGGGAGTTGAAGGCGTCGTCGCCCTGCTTCATGAGCGCGAGCAGGTGCGCGGTCCGGTCGGGGTTGCCGGTCGTGGCAGTCATGACGGTTCCTTTTCTGGTCGGTGATGGGTCAGGTCGCGGCCGGGCGGCCGTGCCGCTGCGCTTTATGCCCGCGCCCGTCGCGTGCCGCGTCCAGGACGGCGTCGTTCACCGTGCCCACGACTTTGGTGAGGGGCGTGGCAGGGCGGCCCAGCAGTTGCGCGAGGTCCCGGCGCGGACAGCAGCAGCGATGCGGCCAGCCGCGTCTGTCGTAGCTGACCAGGCATCATGCCCGATTGACTACACCCTAATATTAGAGTTCAGTCTATGTCGTCTACGGTTGCGACACAAGAAGACGCCGACGGGCCGGGCATCGCTGCCATCGCGGACCGGCTGCTGGTCGAGTGCTCCGGGCTAGCGGTCCTCAGGATGGTCGTCCAGCTGGATGACCAATGCGTCAGCGAACTCGATCCCGCTGTGCACGTGGGCATGGCCGCGCTGGGCGCGACCGCTCGGCCAGAGCAGGCCGCGGTTCGAGCGCCTTCTGGCCAGGTGAACCGGCCGGCCGGAACAGTCCCGAGCGAGAAATGTTACAGCAAACTCTAATCTTAGACCCCACTGCAAGGAGATGGCACGATGATCCCTCACGACGCAGACACCGTGTCTGCGTCCGTCAAGAAAATATTCATCTAAAGGAGAGTTAATGGAAGCGATCACAACGATTGTTCACTTCGAGGTTCCCGCCGAAAACGTGCCCACCGGCGAGCCACTCGGCCCGCATTTCTACGAATGGAGATCATTGGTCCGCAGCACGCCTGACTTGCCAGTGGGGCAATGGATTCGGGACACAGCACCACAGCTCACCGGCCAGGAGATGGCTGCCTACGATGCTCCTTTCCCCGGCAGTCGGTTCCAGGCTGGAGCTCGAACGTTCCCGGACCTGGCCATGGTTGAGCCCGAAATGGAAGGAGTCACCGAATCCCGGGCGGCTCTTGGGTTCTGGACAGAAGAATGGTCAGGTCAGTCTTTCATGGCTATTGGAATGAAGGATCCGGACGTGGAAACCATGCAAGCGCTGCGGGCCAAGATCCGCGGCTGCCCGGAGCCGATGATTCTCCCCGATGTCGGTCACTTCGTACAGGAACAGGGCCGCGCGGTCGCCCGCGCTGCGCTCCGCGCCTTCGGCGATCTCTGACTTTGGAGTAGCCGTGGACCTACTCATGTGTCGCGTGAGCGAAATTTTCTTACCCCGTTACGGGCAGGCTGGGCTGGCTGACGAGCAGCGGCCCGGGAAGGCCGCTGCGATCCTGCCGGACAGGTCACCACGACCCGGAGCGCTCGATGAACACCTGTTGAGCAGACCGCCGGGCCTCACCCCGGCCGGGTGCCGGCGGACGTACTCGCCATCAGGCTGCATGTCCCATGCCGAGCAGTTGTCCTCCTCGTACGTGCGCAGGATCTCCTCCAGTTCGGCCTTAATGACCGGGTCGCAGACGGGGGCAACAGCCTCCACCCGACGAGAGAGTTTGCATGTCATCAGGTCGGCGGAGCCGATGAAGAACTCGGCCGCGCCACCGTTCTCGAAGCGGTAGATCCGGCTGTGCTCGAGGAATCTGCCCAAGGTGCTGAAGACCTGGATCGTCGGTGACAGCCCCGGGACCCCAGCCCGCAGGCAGCACAAGCCGCGGACGTTGAGGACGATGGGGACGATGGGGACGCCGGCCAGGCTGGCCTCGTAGAGCTCCCGGATCATCTGGGAGTCCTGGAGCTGGTTCATCTTGGCCTGAATGCCGCAGGGGCGTCCTGCGCGGGCGTGCTCAGCCTCGCGCCGGATCAGTGCGGTGAACCGCTCGCGAAGGTCGTGCGGCGCCACCAGGAGCTTGCCCGGGGTCGGGTGGGGATGCCAGCGGTCAGCTCATTGAAGACCGCCGCTGCGCCGGCGGCCAGCCCGGGATCCGCGCCGATGACTCCGTCACTTCCCGGCCACCAGGCGTGGCAGGATTTGCTCGATGGTGGCGGCCTGGCAGGCTTGGCGCTGGTGCATCAGGCCATAGGTGAAGGTGTCCTCCCCTGCCGCCCGGGCCATCTGGGCCAGGTCGAGCAGCACTATCCGTGCGACGACGCTGTCGTGGTGGTCGCCGAGCAGTTGCTGCAGTTCCTTCGCCTGCGTGGCCTGGCGCTTGGCCGTGCTGCCGAGTGCGGGCACGGCTGCTTCGGCGGCGTACCGAGCCCGTTTGGTGACCTTGCGTGCCTCGTGGATCGCTGTGTCGCGGTCTTCGGCGCCGGCCACGCCGACCAGGGCGCGCTGCAGCCGGCGTGCCGCCCGCCGGACCGGCTTGGCCAGCACCTTGCCTGCCTGGCGCTCCGCCAGCGGTGTCAGTGGCGGGTCGGCCAGCAGCGCATGCAGGTCGTCGAGCAAGCGCAGATAGCGCTGCCCGTCGAGCGCATTGAGCGCGGCCCGGCGTGCCTGGGTCAGCTCGGCGGTGAAATGGGCGGCAATGCGGGCCTGCACCGGCCCCACCACCAGGGCGGGCGGGATGGCGGCGAGCTCGGCGGTGAGCCGGGCCAGCAGCACCTCGGTGTCGCGGGCTTGTCCGAGCTCCGCCGCGAGCCACTTCAGCTCCGCGCACAGCGGCCGGGTCATGTCCCGGTCGATGACGCCGCCGAAGGCCTGCAACGCGCTCCGGGCCCGGCGGGTGGCTACCCGCATCTGGTGCACGGCGTCTGGCTCATCACGGCGGACCCGCGGGTCATAACGGCAGATTGCGGCTACCTGGTCGCGCACGTAGGCAAGCACCACCTCGACTGCGGGCGAATGTCTGGTCAGCGGTGGTCCCGGCGCGGCCCCGGCGGCGGCCAGGCGGCCAGCCAGCGCCCGCTGCAGTGCGGTCGTGGCGGCGGGCCGGGCGCCGGCCCGGCGCAACTGCAGGTCGATCGCCTTCAGCAGTGCGGGGCCGCCGGTGACCAGCCCGGCCTCGATCTCGTCCCACGATGTGACGGCGGATCCGCCGGCTGGCTCAGCCAGAACGTGATCGGCGGCGATCTCGGCGAGTGTCTGGCTGGCGCCGTCGAGCAGCCGGAGCACGCGGCGGCTGGTCTGAATGTGCACCACCGGCGTCAGTGCCACGCCCCGGGTGTACGCCCGGACCAAAGCCGCGAACTCGCCGGGCACCGCGTCATCGGCACTGGCCATGGGCATGGCCGCACGCCCACCGGCTGCCCCGGCGGGGCCGGTCAGTGGCAGGCGTATCTCGTCCCGGGTGCCCACGCCGGCCGGCAGTTTCAGGTGCCAGCCCGCATCCTGCCCGCCGGTGCGCCGCCGCAGCGTGATCCCGACACCGATCAGCCGCAGATCCGCGGTGTCGTAATAGACGGCGCCGAGGAGCTGCTCGCCTTGCAATGAAACGGCAGCAACTCCGGCCGTCCCAGTCATGGTTTCCATCGCATCCAGAACAGCCGTCCCGCCGGCGACGTCGTATTTCCGCTCAACTTCAGCTACGACGGTGTCCACGTCCCTTACTCCCTGATGATCACCCGGCCGCTCAGCCTGACGGGTGTCACGGCTCGCGCGGCCGTCCTGCCTGCCAGCCTGCCCGGTCAGGGCCAAATCGGTAGGGCCGCACGCCCCTCGTAATGGGACATCAGTCCTTCTCAGTCACTGTGTGCACCTCCACTTCGACCGTGAGGGTCCCGGGGGGCTCCGGTGGCACGCAGCGCGGAGGATGATGACGCCGGAGACAATGGCTCGCCGTATCGCCGTATCGCCGTATCGCAGTATCGCAGTATCGCAGTATCGCAGTATCGCCAGCGATGCGACTACGTTCAACCTGACCGTCAACCCGCAAGGAAAGGGGCACGCGTGCCAGTCATCTCCCCCAGCCACCGCGACCTGCTGGAGACCCCTCACACGGTGGCCTTCGCCACCGTCGGCACCGACGGACAGCCCCAAGTGACCGCCATCTGGGCGATGCTCGATGGCGATGTCGTGCGTACCTCTCTCTACAAAGGCCGTCAGAAGTACAAGAACCTGCTCGCTCATCCCCGGGTGACGCTATTCGTGATCGATCCGGAGAACCCGTTCCGGACCTTGGAGGTGCGGGCCACCGCCGAGATCACTGACGATCCGGGCCTGGAGTTCCTCCAGCGACTCCTGCATATGTACGGCAGCGACCTCGAGACGTTCACGGGGCCGACTGAGGAACGGGTAGTGATCACGCTCAACCGTCCTGCACGAGCTCGTAGTCCCAGAGTTTGTGTTCCGGGTCGAACAACTCGATCGACGGCTCCAGCCGCACGAATAAGTCCCGGGCGGTCGGGGTCAGAGGACCTGTGATCTCGATGGCGTTACGCATTCCGGTCCAGCGGCCGTACCTCGACGCCCGGCAGCCCCAAGAACTCCTTGCGCCCGTGGCTGAGCGGGCCTTCGCCGTCAGGCATGTGCACCCGGAACTCGTCGGCACGGTTGAGGTGCTCGGTGTAATAAAGGGCCATCGATTCCGGGCCGACCGCGTCGAAGAGCTCCGTAAAGGTCTGGTGAGGCGCTCCAGTTCCGGCTGGTCGAAGGTCGGCAATGCCATGGTGCTACTCCTTCTCTTCTCCCCCGCCTCGGCGTTCGCCGAGGCGGTCGTCCGCGAATCCGGCTGCGCCAGGCGCCATCCCCGCCAGTGGTGTGGTGTCGCGGTACCGGACCTCGTAGACGCGCTCGGTGAACTTCCAGCCGTCACCGACGCGCTGGTAGCGGTCGTGGTAGATGGCGTAGTTCAGCTCTGAGCGGCCGTCACGCAGGCGAGCGAGCTCTTGGAGGTAGGCGCGGCCGGACGCGGTGTCGCCGTCCAGCTGGATCGTGCCGGGGTGGGTGGTCTGCACCAGGTAGTCCACGAGAGCCGGTACCCGTTCGCCCCAGGCGCGGATCTCCTCCCTCCCGGCGAGCTCGGCGGGGATTTTGGGCATCCGCAGCGCGCCGTCGGGTATAAACAGCGACGCGACGCGGTCGTAGTCGCGCATCATCACCGCGTCGGTGAACTCGCCCCGCAGCGCCTCGATCTCGACGCGGTCAGCGATGGCCTGAAGGTCACTCACCACGCTTACCGCCGGATGAACGTGGCGTGGATCGTGAGGGCGTTATTCATCGACGCCAGGCCCATCACATTCCAGGTGAGGCCGAAGTCGGCCCGGTTGATCCGGACGTCGGCGTCGAGCCAGACTTCGCCGTAGCCCCGGACGGACGCCGCGGCATGGACGGACAGTGGCCGGGTCTTACCGCGGACGGTCAGCGCGCCGGTTACGGCGGCGCTCTGACCAGAGGGCCGGATGCCATTCGTGGTGAAGGTGATGTCCGGATGATTGCTGCTGTCGAAGAAGTCAGCCGAGCACAGGTGCGAGTCGCGCCGGGTGTTCTTGGTGACGATGGACGCCGCGGCCACCGTGACGGTGCCGCTGACCTCGCCGTCCGGCCAGACCGTGCCGGTTCCGGTGACCTCGCGGAAGACGCCGTTCACCCGGATCAAGCCCATGACCTTGGTCTTCAGCCGGATGCTGGAGTTACCCGGGTCCAGGACCCATTCCCCGGCCAGGGTCCCGTCCTTCAGCAGAGCCTGCAGCGGAGGTGTGGCCATTTGCCCTGACGGTGCCTGCATGATTGTCTCCTTGTCACATCGGACGGGTCGCGGCTCCTGGACCCTGTCCGCCAGATCGTGTTCGCCTCAGCAGTACGACGACACAGCCCCGCGGACTGTGAGGCGACATGCCAGCCTCACAGTCCCGCGCGGTGTCTCGTCGAACTGGTGGCAGATGCGACCAGGAAAGGCCGGCCACTGGACCGGCTCGGCTCGGCCCGGCACGGGCCCGGCGGGAGCGCCATGTGGGCCAATGGATCCCCGAACCGCGCTCGAACCAGCGGAGTGGATGAGCAGTGGGCCGGGCGGCATCGCCGCCGACTCGGCCGAGCGGGTCAACCTCGACGAGTCGGTCAGCATGGCGTTCCTCGTCGTGCTCGAATCTATGAGCCATTGCGCTCACTCGCCTGCCAGCCGGGGACAGCATCGAGCTCTGACCCGATCAAGGAGACGACACAATAACGGCCGGGCGCATCGACTCAGCGGGCCAGCAGCTTGATCCGGGCCAGCAGGTCGGCCAGGCGGGGGTCGCGGCCGGGCGCCGGTGCCTCAGTACCGACGCCTACCCCGCGTTCGGAGGGCAGGACGCGGCGCCAAGCCCGCTGTTCTACGCCCTTGGCTCGCTGACCTCCTGCAATCAGGTCACTGCCACGCTGGTGGCCAGGGACCTGGGCATCAGGCTCGGCACCTGGAGCTTCGAGGTGCAAGGCGATCTGGACACCAGCGTGCTGGTG
>Ga0302311_10005594_pt1 | contig 13223 bp, 6 predicted proteins | sample III_Palsa_N1_3_FD_200449 | JGI IMG/M metagenome (GOLD analysis project Ga0302311, IMG submission 200449) | Peat permafrost microbial communities from Stordalen Mire near Abisko, Sweden - III_Palsa_N1_3 | ecosystem: Environmental > Terrestrial > Soil > Palsa > Peat permafrost | place: Sweden... | reverse complement strand
GCCCGTAGGTCCACGCATGGTAGGGACAGGTGAAAGCCTTGGCCTCGCCCGAGCCGCGGGCCACCTCGGCGCCGCGATGGCGGCAGGCGTTGCGGAAGGCCCGCACGACGCCATCGGCGCCGCGCACAGCCAGGATGGACGTGCCGCCCGCGTTGCGCGCCACATATGAACCCGGCTTGGCCAGGGCGGCCGACGGGCAGAAGGCCGCAGGTGTGGCGTGAAACGCGCGCTTCAGCTCCGCCTCGAGCCGCTCGGCTGAGCGATAATTGGCCACGGGTTCGCGCCAGCAGCGTTCGCCAAGATCGGTCTTGCCCTTGTCGATGTGATCGAGCAGGCGCGCCGCGACATGCGTTTCGTCCAGAAGCAGGGCCATGGCCTGAGCCCTCCGTTTTCCCGCCACAGGTAGCGGCATGAGGAGTGTGCGCGTTTACGCGCCCGTCAGGGCAAGCGAAAACGCGCCCGGGCCTGTCCAACGGTTCTGCCGGTCGCTACATCCCCCGCATGACCCAGCCCAAGCCTCCTGTGGCCCCCAAACATCCCAAACGCATTGAGCAGCTCGGCCGCGTGCGCATCGATGACTACGCCTGGATGAAGGACGACAACTGGCAGGCGGTGTTGCGCGATCCCACGGTGGTCCGCGCCGACGTGCGCGATCATCTGGTCGCCGAGAACGCCTACACCGAGGCGATGCTGGCGCCGACCAAGGCGCTGCAGGAGACGATGTTCGAGGAGATGAAGGGGCGGATCAAGGAGGACGATTCGTCCGTCCCGAGCCCCGACGGGCCCTGGGACTACTACGCCCGCTACGTCATCGGCGCCCAGCATCCTGTCCATGCCCGCCGGCCGCGCGGGGCCGCCCCAATGAAGGACGGGGATGGCGAGATCGTGCTGCTGGACGAGGACGCGGAATCCAAGGGCAAGGCCTACTACAGGGTGGGCGGCGCCGAACACAGTCCCGACCACGGCCTCTACGCCTGGGCGGTCGACGAGCAGGGCTCGGAGGTCTACCGCGTGCTGGTCAAGGACCTGGCCACGGGCGAGATCCTGCCGGAGCCAGTTGAGAGCTCCACGGGCAGCTTCACCTGGTCGCCCTGTTCCAGATATCTGTTCTGGATCTGGCGCGACGACAACGGCCGCCCGGCCAAGGTCTATCGCCGGCCCGCCCGCGGCGGCGCGTCGGACGACATGCTGGTCTATGACGAGCCGGACGACGGCTTCTTCATCTCGGTGGGGACGACCTCCTCGGACGCCTACATCGTCATCGGCTCCGGCGACCACGAGACCTCTGAAACCCAGATCATCCCGGCGAGCGATCCCACGGCCGCGCCGGTGGTCTTCCATCCGCGCGAGAGCGGCCTGCGCTATGACGTGGAGCATTGGGACGGACGCTTCTTCGTCCACACCAACGCCGACGAGGCGATCGACTTCAAGGTGATGACCACCCCGCTCGACGCCACTGGCCGCAGCCATTGGCGCGACTGGGCGGCGCACAGGCCGGGCCGCTATGTGGTCGGGATCGGCGCCTTCAACGACTATTTCGTCCAGCTGGTGCGCGAGAATGCGCTGAACTCCATCCTGATCACCGCCAAGGGCGGCGATGAGCACGCCATCGCCTTTGCCGAGGAGGCGTTCGCCCTGAATTTGGCCGGCGGCTACGAGTTCGACACCACCACCCTGCGCTTCGTCTACGAGTCGCCCACCACGCCCCGGCAGTGGTTCGACTACGACATGGCGACCCGCGCGCGGACCCTGCGCAAGACCCAGGAAATCCCCTCCGGTCACGACCCGGCCCGCTATGTCACCCGCCGCATCTTCGCCAAGGCCGGGGACGGCGCCGAGGTCCCGATCACCGTGCTGATGCGCGCCGACTTGGCCCTGGACGGCTCGGCGCCGGTGCTGCTCTACGGCTACGGCGCCTACGGCATCCCGATGGAGCCCAACTTCTCGATCCGCAATCTGTCGCTGGTCGACCGCGGCTGGATCTGGGCCACGGCCCATGTGCGCGGCGGCTCTGAGAAGGGCTATGGTTGGTTCCTGGATGGACGAGGGCCGAAGAAGCCCAACACCTTCACCGACTTCATCACCTGCGCCGAACACCTGACCGCGCAGGGCTACGGCAAGGCTGGGCGGATCGTCGCCTATGGCGGCTCGGCCGGCGGCATGCTGATGGGCGCCATCGCCAACCTCAGGCCCGATCTTTGGGCCGGGATCATCGGCGCGGTGCCGTTCGTCGACGTGCTCAACACCATGAGCGACGTGACCCTGCCGCTGACCCCCCCGGAATGGCCCGAGTGGGGCAATCCGCTGGAGGACGCCGCCGCATACGACCTGATCGCCGGCTACAGCCCCTATGACAACATCACGGCCCAGCCCTATCCGGCGGTGCTGGCCACCGGCGGCCTGTCCGATCCGCGCGTCACCTATTGGGAGCCGGCCAAGTGGGTCGCCAGGCTGCGCGAGCTGACCACCGGCGAAGCGCCGATCCTGCTCAAGATCAACATGGACGCCGGCCACGGCGGCGCCTCCGGCCGGTTCGATTTCCTGAAAGAGATCGCCCTGGACTACGCGTTTGCGGTCTGGGCGGTGGAGAAGGGGTGGAGGGCGCAGAGTTCGTCATGAACCATTCTTATAGCCTTGCCACCGCAGTCTTTCTCTGCGCGGTGCTCGGCGCCACAGAGGCTTCAGCGGCGGGCGGAGACCCAGACAACTGGTGTCGCAACGGCGTGTTTTTGCGCGATGAATCGCCTTCGTTGGGGCTTGCTCGCGTGGTCGCCGGCGCCAAGGTGCGCCTGATCGACGACCTCTACCCGGAGTGTCCCACCAACGCCCCGCGCTGTCTGGGAAGGGCCTATGTTGTTCCAGGCGACGTCGTCCTAACGGGCTATGTCCGCGGGGCTATGTCTGCGCCTTCTATCCGAACCGCGTAGGCGGAAGCGCGGGCTGGATCCGCGCCGGCGACCTGACGCGGCTTGCCGACCAACACGCGCATGGGCTGACAGCCTGGGTCGGCGAGTGGCGCGATGGCGACAACAGTATTCGCCTGTCGCTGAAGGCGGGTCAGTTGGTGGCAGCAGGGCAGGCATACTGGCCTGGAGCATCCCCGGAGTTGAAGCTCTTCCCGGGGGGGCCCAACATCGGCGAAATGGCAGGCGCGGCGCGCCCTGACGGCGCAAAGGCGGTGTTCGACGAGGACGGCTGCCGCGTGGAGCTTCGGCTGATTGGACCCTATTTGGCCGCAACTGATAACGACCAATGCGGCGGCATGAACGTGAGTTTCAGTGGCGTCTATCGCCGGAAATAACGACCCTGGGTCCGCGACTTCGGCGGAATTAGCGCGATGAGTTACCCCGCCTCGCCCAGGGCCTCGGCCAGTTGGTCCTGCTCGTACGGCTTGCCCAGATGTTTGGCGTCCGTGACCGTGGTGTCGAGCCCCTCGCCATAGCCGCTGGCGAACACGACCTTCAGGTCCGCGCGCTGTTTGCGCGCCAGCTCCGCCAACTCGTGCCCGCGCATGCCCGGCAGGCCCACGTCGGTGAACAGCACATCCACCCGTTCGTCGCTGTCCAGGATCTTCAGCGCGGAGGGGCCGTCCTCGGCCTGCAACGGGCTGAAGCCCAGCGCCTCGATCATGTCCACCGCCGACATCCGCACCAGGGCGTCGTCCTCAACCACCAGCACCACCCGGCGGACGTCCTTCAGCAGGCCGCGGATCTTTCGCGCCAGATCGTCGCGCGAATAGGGCTTGGACAGCAGCTGCACCCCTTCGTCCAGCCGGCCGTGGTGGACGATGGCGTTCTCGGTGTAGCCGGAGGTGAACAGCACCGGCAGGCCCGGCCGCAACTCCTGCGCCGCCTTGACCAGGTCGCGGCTCTTGACCACGCCCGGCATGATCACGTCGGTAAACAAAAGATCGAACTTGACCCCGGACTTGATCAGCTCCAGCGCCTGGTCGCCGTCCGAGGCATGGATGCAGGCGTAACCGAGGTCCCGCAGCATGCTGACGGCCGAAGCGCGCACCATGTCGTCGTCCTCGACCACCAGGATCACCTCGCTGCGGCCGCGCAGGGTTCCGGTGACAGGCGTCGAATAGGCCGGCTCCCGCTCGCGGGATCTTGGCAGAAAGATCTTCACCGTCGTGCCCTGTCCGGGCTCCGAATAGATCTGCACGGCCCCGTTGGACTGTTTCACGAAGCCGTAGACCATGGACAGGCCCAGGCCGGTGCCCTTCTCTTCGCCCTTGGTGGTGAAGAAGGGCTCGAACACCTTGCTCAGCGTCGCCGCGTCCATGCCGACGCCGGTGTCGGACACCGCCAGCAGCACATACTGCCCCGGCTCGACCTCGGCGCCGCGGGCATAGGCCTCGTCGAGGGCGGCGTTGCTGATCTCGATGGTCAGCCGCCCGCCCTTGGGCATGGCGTCCCTGGCGTTGATGGCCAGGTTCAGGATCGCGCTCTCCACCTGGGCGGGGTCGCACAGGGTGTTCCAGAGCCCGCCGGTGAGAACGGTCTCGATCTCCACGGCCTCGCCCAGCGTGCGGCCGAGCATCTCGGCCATGTCGCCCACCAACCGGCCCAGGTTGACCACCCGGGGCTCCAGGGGCTGCCGGCGGGCGAAGGCCAGCAGCTGGCGGGTGAGTTGGGCCGCGCGATTGGCGCCGTGCAGCGCATTCTTCACGCGCTGCGAAGCCGCCTCGTTGCTGTCCACCAATCCGGCCAGAAGCTCGAGGTTGCCGCGGATGACCTGCAGCAGGTTGTTGAAGTCGTGGGCGACGCCGCCGGTCAGATGGCCAACCGCCTCCATCCGTTGGGCGCGGCGCAGCTGCTCCTGCGCATTCTCCCGGTCGGTGACGTCGCGGGACGAGGCAAGCACCCGGTCGATGATCCCTTTGCCGTTTCGCACTGGCGCCAGGATCGATTCCCAGACACGGCGCTGGCCGCCGATGGTGACCCGGTCGCGGGTGAACGACGGCTGGCCGCTGGCGATCACCGCCTTCAGGTAGTCGATCAGGGTGTGGGCATCGGGCGAGATCATACGCAGGTCAATCCCGCGCAGCTGCAACGTTGAAGCGCCCGTGGCGCGCTCGTAGGCGGGGTTGACCTCGGCCATGCGGAACACCCCGTCCGATCCCACGTCGACCAGAGACAACAGGTCGGCGGTATTGGCGAAGATGGCGCGATAGCGCGCCTCGCTCTCGCGCTGGGCGTTCTCCGCGGCCATCCGCTCGGCGATCTCATGCGCCAGCCGCCGGTTGGTGAAGGCCATGGAGACAACCAGGTATCCCAGGCCCAGTACCGCCACGGCGCTCACCGACAGCGCGGTGATGAAACCGATCAGCTCGTCCCGGTTGGCCTCGGCTCTGCGCTGCGCCAGCAGAATGTTTTCAACCCGGATAATCTCGGCCACTTCGGCGCGGATGCGGTCCATCGCGTTCTGGCCGGTGTTCGGGCTGGCCTTCATCGCCTCGTCACGCCGGCCCGCGCGATACAGCGCCACCCGCAGTTCGGAGATGGCGACGCGTTGCCTGGCCGCATCGGCGAGCCGATCGACCCGCGCCAGCTGGCCCGGATTGTCGGCGACCATCGTCCGCAGCCGCTGCAGCGCCTGCGGCGCCGCGGCGCGGCTGGCGTCGAAGGTCTTGAGCGTGCGCGGATCGCCGCTCAGCATGTAGCCGCGCTGATCGGACTCCAGTTCCTGCAGCGAGCTGTAGAGGACCTGAGTGGTGTCGATGATGTCGCGGCTGTGGCGGACCCATACCCGGTTCTCCTCGGTCCCGCGCAGATGGTCGACCGCCAGAAAGGCGGTCATGGCGGCCAGCAGCAACAGCAAGGCGATGGGCAGTACGAAGGTGCGCCGACGGACGGCCGCCTCGGCGGCGCTCAGCCCCGGGGGTGGAGCTTCGACGGTCATCGGCGGGGCGTGAAGGTCAAAGCGTGGAAAACCGTAAGCCTAATTCATTCAGGCCCCACCCGTGGACGAGGCCTCACCGGCTCAAAGTGTATCGCGACGGTTCGTGGCAGGCCAGAGGAAACGCTTGAGCAACGGACAGGCAAAACCGGCCGGGGAGGGGCCTTCCCCTCTCCGGCCGGTGATGCGGTCGGCGCAGGCGTCAGCGGTCTTGGGCGGCCATTCGCGTGCTGTCGTTGGCGTGGGCGATGAGCTGGGCCCGTTGGGTCTGCGGCAGCTGGTCGAGCGCTTCGGCGCGCACGGCGTCCTTACAGGCGGCGACCTGGGCGGGGCGGGAGGCGCTGTCGGCGTAGAAGTCGCACATCGTCCGCGCCGTGGCGTCCAGCCGATGCATGAAGGCCTGGGCCTGGCCGGGTTGGGACAGGTCCCCAACGGCGATGCGCTGGTCTTGCGCCTGGGCGGCGCCGGCCAGGGCCGCGACGGAAGCCGCCGCCAGGACGATCGCGGTCAGCCGCGAGCGGATGAAAGTTCGATTGGTCATTGTCGTTCCCTCTGTTGTTGCGCGACCGCGTCGCGTTGAAGAGGGTGTACTCGCGACATACTGTTGAATCGAGTTAAGTCTTAGTAATGACCAATTCGTAATTGAATAAAAGTTTTGTAATGTTTCATTTCCATTAAGTATTGGGGCGAAATAAGGGCGACAAGCAAGGGGTCGCCGCGGCAGCGCTCAACTGACCCGCATGACGCGAATCGCCTCCTGGCCGTCCACCTTCATAAAGAAGGCGCCCAGCGCGCCCTTGCTGACGTCAGCGACAGAGCCAGCGTGCGGATCGTGGTAGATTTCGTTGGTGTCGGTCTGCCGCCAGACCGCGCCGGTCTCCAACTTGAAGTTCCATTTGCCCTCGAGGTCCTGCCAGGCCTGGGCGATCTTGAACGTCGCCTTGCTGGCCTCTTCCGGCTTCTCGCCCTTATCGAACAGCGTGAAGGAGGGCATGGTGAAGCCGAACGCCTGATGGCGGATCGCCTTGCGCTGTTCCTGGTCCAGGGTGATCAGGTCGCCCTTGGCGTCGGCGCCAGCCATCTCGCCCACCGTCTTGTCGTAGCAGGTCAGGCGCTCGGTCGGATCGGTGATGGCGCGGCACTGGATCACGGCCTTGACCGCGGGGGCGGTGCCTTCGGGTGCGGCCGCCCAAGCGGCGTTTGCCGCCGCCGAAACCGCCAGCGTCAGGGCCAGCCCATGAAATTTCACCAACCGAACCATGCTTGTTCCCCAAAAAGGCGCCTCGCGCCATTCAACGCCGACCGCGCGTCCGGCGCAACGCGACGACGATTCCCGCCATCGCGGAATATTTCGCCTGTTGCGGAACAGGGCGCGCCACTTGGGCGAGAATGTGGCGCGTCCTGCGCGCCGGCGATGTCATTTTAGTAAAATTATTCCGTGACTTACGGCCAAGCTCGTCCCGAGGCGCCGTAGCGGCGCCCAAAACGCAGCCTCAATGTGACTATAATGCGACGCCCCCCCACGGAGTAGATTGCCTTTTGTTAATGCGCTTGACCGCTGTTGCCTCAGGACACTAACTCGCGGCCAACCGGGGGCAATCTCGCCGGGAAACCTGAAATGTGTCGGCTCGTCTCGGAGGGAGATGAGCTGGCTGTGCCGATTTGAGGGGCCTTTATGAAACATTCTTCCACGCGGACGCGCCTTCTGGCGTCGTCCATGATCACCGGCGCTGCGCTACTAGCCGCCGGCAGCGCATTCGCGCAAACCGCCGATTCTGGAACAACCGTTGGCGAAGTGGTCGTCACCGGGTCGCGCATCCCGCACCCGAACCTGACGACCGCCAGCCCGGTGACCACCGTCACCGCCCAGTCGATCAAGCTGCAGGGCACGGTCAACGTCGAAGACTTCATCAACAACCTGCCGCAGACCTTCGCTGGCCAAGGGCAGTATCTGTCCAACGGCGCCAGCGGCATCGCCACTGTCGACCTTCGTGGCCTGGGCCCGACGCGCACCCTGGTGATGATCGACGGCAAGCGTCTGCAGTCGGGCGACCCCAGCAGCTCGGTGGCCGACCTCAACTTCATTCCGCCCTCGCTGATCGATCACGTTGACCTTCTGACAGGCGGCGCATCGGCCGTGTACGGGTCCGACGCCGTCGCCGGCGTCGTCAACTTCGTGATGAAGAAGAATTTCCAAGGCCTGCAGGTCGACGCGGAAACGTCTGTCGCCGAACACTCCAACGACGACGGCCAGGTCCAGGCGGCGAACGCGAAGTCGGTGAGCTTTGGTTTTTCGCCCGTCGCCATGCCGACCAAGACCGAATGGGATGGTCAACGCGACACCGTCACCATCACCGGCGGCATCAATTCGCCGGACAACAAGGGCAATGTCGAATTCTATTTCGGCAAGACCACCATCACCGCGGTGGACGAGCTCAAGCGGGACTGGAGTTCCTGCGCGCTCACGACCAACTCGCCCGTCCCTACCTTTCAGTACTGCGCGGGTTCATCGACCAGCAACCATGCGCTGTTCAAGCCCACTGGCGCCCTTAGCCCGACCCCGGGCACCAGCTACGCCATTGGCCCCGGTGGGTCCCTCTCGCCGTTCACTGCAGCCGACGACTTCAACTTCGCGCCCTACAACTACCTGCAGCGGCCGGACACCCGCTATACCGCCGGTGAGTTCTCGAACTACGACATCAACAGCCACTTCAACATCTATTCCAGCTTCATGTTCATGGACGACCATACGGTCGCGGCCATCGCGCCGTCCGGGTCGTTCAACGGCACCAGCTACACCGTTCCCTGTAACGACCCGCTGCTGAGCGCCGCTGAAGCCACCGCCCTCTGCGGCATTGACGCCGGCGTGGCCGGGATCACCCAGTCGGCGACCATCGCCCACCGGAACGTGGAAGGTGGCCCGCGGATCTCCGACATCGAGCACATGGACTATCGGATCGTGCTCGGCATGAAGGGCGATATCGCCGACGGCTGGTCGTATGACGCTTCGGCGCAATACGGCCGGACGGTCCTCACCGACATCGAAAGCGGCTACTTCCTGAACTCCAAGCTGCAAAACGCCCTGAACGTGGTCCCGGGCGCCACACCGGGTTCGGCGGTCTGCGCCGTCGGCGGCTCCTGCGTTCCGTACAATATCTGGACCCCCGGCGCGATCACGCCGGCCGCTCTGGCCTATCTGAACGGCGTCGGGATCTCCTCCGGCAACGCGACTGAACAGGTTTATACGGTGGATGTCACCGGCGACCTCGGCAAGTATGGTGTGAAGTCTCCGTTCGCGTCCAAGCCGGCCAGCGTCTCGCTCGGTGTCGAATACCGCTCCGAGAACCTCCAGACCAACTTCGACGCGGCCATCCAAGGCGGCGACCTCGCCGGCTCCGGCGGCGCCACCCTGGACACCGCCGGCACCCAGTCCGACAAGGACGCCTTCGCCGAACTGAGCATCCCGCTCGCCTCCGACATGCCGTTCGTCAAAGCCCTGACGTTCGACACCGCCTATCGCTACTCGGACTACACCTCGGGCGGCGGCAACAGCACCTACAAGTTCTCGCTGGACTGGCAGACGACGCCGGACGTGATGTTCCGTGGTTCTTATGAACGCGCGGTTCGGGCGCCGAACGTTCAGGAACTGTTCCTTCCGACGACGACCGGCCTGATTGGTGATCACGACCCCTGCGCCGGATCGACTCCGACCTTCACCGCGCCGCAGTGCTTGAACACCTTCACCCATTCGCTGCCGGGCATCACGCTCGCCCAGTTCACGGGCGGCGGGTACACCCTCAACGGCGTGACCTACGGGCCGATCTATGGCCACGTTGACCAGTGCGTGTCGGGGCAGTGCGACGCGACCTCGGGCGGCAACCCCGCCCTGAAGCCTGAAGTCGCCGACACCATTTCCTACGGTGTCGTGTTCACGCCGACCTTCTTCAGGGGCTTCTCCCTGTCGGTCGACTATTGGAACATCCTTGTGGCCAAGGCGATCACCACCATTCCGTTCAACTCGGTGATTGACGGCTGCGCCACGTCGGGCACCAACTGCAACCTTGTCAACCGTACGCCGGCCACCGCGTTCGGTATCTGGGACGGAACCAGCAGCGGCGCTGGCGCGGTCAACCTGGCGGCCGTGAACGCCGGTGCGTTCAAGACCGCCGGCATCGACGTCGAGAGCCAATACCACTTCCGCCTCGCCGACTTCGGCGCGCCGGACGTGGGTTCGCTGACCTTCCTGTTCAACGGCACCTACGTGAACAAGCTGTCCACGACGATCGGCGCCGACCGTTACGACTGCGTCGGTTATTACGGCCCGACCTGCGGAACGCCGAGCCCCGCTTGGCGTCACAGCTTCCGGGTTTCCTGGAATACGCCCTGGAACCTGCAGCTGTCGGCGAACTGGCGCTACTTCGGCTCCAACAAGCTGGACTTCGACTCCAACCAGCCTGGTCTGCAACAAGGCACGACGAAGGACACCTTCGGCCCCGACGCGCAGATCCCGGCCTTCAACTACTTCGACCTGGCCGCGACCTATCGTCTGAAGGACCGGTACACCTTCCGGGTTGGCGTCAACAACGTGTTCGACAAGACCGCGCCGATCGTGGACTCGGAAAACTACGCTATCTCCGCGCCGCCCTTCGGCAACGGCAACTCCTTCCCGCAGGTCTATGATCCGCTGGGCCGGGTGATCTTCATGGGCGTGACCGCCGACTTCTAGTCACCGCCTAGAGAACTGACTGAATACTGGGCCAGGCTCGATTCCGCGGAATCGTCCTGGCCCAGACCTTTTCTGGGAGAAGGGACCGACCCTGCACCCCCGGCTAACCTTGCCTGACCCGTCAGGCCCAACTACCTTGCGTGGTTCCAGCGGGTTCGCGTTTTAGCAAAAGACGTCTTGAGATGGCCGCAAGCCCGACCGCTTTACCCACGCGCACCCCGGCGGATGAAGCGCGCCTGAGGGAAATCAATGACGCCGCCGTGGGGGACATGAGCCAGGCCATGGCGCTGGCCGCCCGCGCCAAGGCGGAGGGGATGGCCGACCCGTCGATTCATCACCTGCTGGCGCTTGAGCTCAGGGATGAGGGCCGGTTCGAGGATGCGGTGGTCGAACTGGGCCATGGCCTGAACCTTGACCCCCAAGATCCTAAGCTGCTGACCACATTGGGCTATTGCCTGCTCGATCTCGATCGCCAGCGGGCGGCGGCCAAGGTGTTCGAGATCGCTCTCAAGATCAACCCAGAGTCCGCGGTGGCCAACAATGGCTATGCCTGGGCTGCGGTGCGGTTGGGGGCGCTGGAAGCGGCCCAATCGGGGTTCGCCAGGGCCGTGGCCCTTGATCCCAAATTCGCCGACGCGCTCGCCGGGCTCTCGGAACTGGCGGTTCGCCGACGCAATTGGACGGACGCGCGAGACTTCGCCGACCGCGCCTTGGCGGTCGATCCGCGTCACACGGTTGCGCTAATGTCTCTGGCCAACATCGATATCGGAACAGGGAATTACGACGCGGCGGAGCGGCGTTTGGACGACCTCATCGCCACGACGGGGCTGCATCCAATAGCCCGGGGCAACGCCTATCTTCTGCTCGGCGACGCGCTGGACGGTTCGGGTCGGTATCGCAAGGCCTTCGCGGCCTACGCTGGCGGCAAGGCGCTATTCCACGCGGCCCATAAGTCGGCGTTTGAGGCTGAAGGGGCGAGCAATGCCCCCGAAAATGTCCGCGGCAATATGGCGGAGTTCCTGGAAACGTCCACTGACTCGTGGTCGGCGCCGCGCCCATCGCGAAAGCCTGAGCGCGTTCATGCGTTTTTGACCGGATTTCCGAGATCGGGCACGACCCTGATGGAGCAGGTGCTTGATACACACCCGCAGGTGGTAGCCGTTGGTGAGCGCCCGCTCAATATGATGGCCGAGACCGAGTTTCTCACCCAACGCGGCGGCATTACTCGTCTTGCGGGTGTTGTCAGCGATCTGATGGAGCCGTTCCGGGAGTCCTATTGGACCAACGCCCGCGATTACATAACCCTGTCGGCCGGCGGCGTCTTCGTCGACAAGCATCCTCTCACCACGGTCCGGCTTCCGCTGATCGCCAAGGAGTTCCCGACCGCGAAGATCATCTTCATGATCCGCGATCCGCGCGATGTGGTCTTGAGCTGCTTTCGCCGCGGCTTCAGCATCAACCCCATGACCTATGAGTTCACTACGCTCGAGGGAACCGCCCGCTACTATGCGGCCGTCATGGAGGCTGGCGCGGCCTATCTCGACCGGTTGCCGCTCGACACGCTCAAGATTCGCTATGAAAGCCTGGTGGCTGACTTCGAGGGGCAGACCAAGGCGATGTGCGACTTTCTGGGTATCGAGTGGACCGCTCGGCTGCGCGACTTCGCCGATACCGCGCGCGCCAACGCGATCAACACGCCCAGCAGCACCCAGGTCGGGCGCGGCCTCTATGAGAGTGGCGTCGACCAATGGCGCAACTACGACTTCGCCCTGAAGCCAGTATTGCCGATCCTGCAGCCGTGGATTGAAAAATTTGGCTATTCCGCGGATTAACGGCCCCTGGTCATGAGTGAAGGCAATGGCCCGCCGGGCGCGGTTGCGCAGGCCGACAATCCCTTGCTGGCGCAGGTTGGCGACGCGCTGAGGGCGGGCGATGTGGCGCGCGCCAAGGTCGCGGCTCGCGAGGCGCTTGCCAGCGGACTGGAACATCCGCTGCTGCTGAACCTGCGCGCGCTGAGTTACGAAGACGCCGGTGAATTCGAGAAGGCCCTCGCCGACCTGCGGCGAGCGCATATTCTCTCACCCAAGGACTTTGCGATCCTCAACGCCTGCGGCCTCTGCCTGGCGCGCCTGGAGCGGTTCGAGGAAGCGCTGCAATGCTATGAACAGACGCTGGCCCTGCGGCCGGAATACAGCCAGGCTTGGTTCAACCGCGCCTATGTTCTAGAGCGACTGGGCGAGACCGCCAAGGCCGCGGACTCCTACGCCAAGGCTGTCGAATTGATGCCCGAGCACGCCATGGCCTGGGCCTCGATGGCGGCGCTCGCGGCAAGACGGGGCGATGTGGCCAAGACGCGCCAATATGCCGAACAGGCCTTGGCGCTTGAGCCCGGCCAGGGCACCGCCGTCCTCGCGCTGGTGGAAATCGAAATGTCCGATCCGCCGGTCGCGGAAAAGCGCGTGCGCGAATTCTTGGCGGGCGGCGGGTTCGGCGAATTCGACCACGCCCTGGCGCTCGGTCATCTTGCCGACAGCCTCAATGCACAGGGCCGGACCGCCGAAGCTTTCGAGGCCTACGCCGAAAGCAACGCCCA
>Ga0302311_10005592_pt1 | contig 13228 bp, 11 predicted proteins | sample III_Palsa_N1_3_FD_200449 | JGI IMG/M metagenome (GOLD analysis project Ga0302311, IMG submission 200449) | Peat permafrost microbial communities from Stordalen Mire near Abisko, Sweden - III_Palsa_N1_3 | ecosystem: Environmental > Terrestrial > Soil > Palsa > Peat permafrost | place: Sweden... | reverse complement strand
TCCGGGAAGCGCTCGGCCGGCTGCAGAGCAAGCGCCTGATCGAACCGTCTGGGACCAAGGGGCTCGTTGTCCGCACGTTGGATATGACCGAGGTGCTCGAACTTTATGCGATGCGCGAGATCCTTGAAGGCGCTGCCGCCCGGCTGGCCGCCCAGCATGCCTCGCCATCGGAGTTCGAGGCGCTCGACGACCTGTTGACCGCCTTCGAGGCGCATCTGGATGATGCCGCCGAAATGGCCCGTCTCAACCGGCTGTTCCACAACGGCATCATCCGCGCCGCCCGGAACCGGTATCTGGAGACGGTGCTCGACGAGCTGCAGGACGGCATCGGGTTGCTCGGTGCCACGACCTTCAGCGTCGCGGAACGGCCCGACACGGCGGTGACGGAGCATCGCGCAATGTTCGACGCCATTCGAGAGCGCGCGAGCGACCGCGCCGAACGGCTGGCCGCCGCGCATATTCGAGAGGCGCTGCGGGCCCGGCTCAAGCTTTTGAATGCCGCGGGCTCGTCCCGGTAGGGCGCCCGAGTGAGCCTGAGGGCCTCGATTCGGGCGGAGGAGTTCGCTCTATAGCTAAGGAGTAATCGCCTTTGGACCTCACGAACGAATTCGTCGTGCCTCTGGATCCGTCGGAGACCTGGAAGATCCTGCTCGATATCAAGCGGATCATGCCCTGTGTTCCTGGCGCCGAATTGCTCGAAGTGCTGGACGAGCAGACCTATAAAGGCAAGGTCTCGATCAAGCTCGGTCCCGTCGCCTTGGCATTCGTCGGCACTGCCAAGTTCGAGGCGCTGGACGAGGCCGCGAAGACGGCGAAGGTGCTGGCCAAGGGCAGCGACGCCAAGGGCCGGGGCGGAGCCAACTCGGTCGTGCAGTTTCGGCTGGAGGCCGTCGAGGACGGCACGAAGGTCATCGTCGAGACCAACGTGAACCTGTCGGGATCGGTCGCTCAGTACGGCCGGGGTACAGGCGTTATCCAGGGGGTGGCCTCTCAGCTCACCGCGCAGTTCGCCCAAAATTTGAAGGCGATGCTGGCGCGCGGCGACGAGGAAGCAGAAGACGAGCGCGAGGCTCCCGTCGCCGTGATCTCGATCGCCCAACCTCCGGCGGAGCCCACCCTTCCGGCTGCACCAGAACCGGAGCTGGCGTCCGCCGCTCCGGCGATGGGAGCGGCAGCGGCGATGATCGCGGCCGCGGCCCGGACCGAGGCCGCAGCCGCGCGGGCCGAGGCGGCTGCGGCGCGTGTCGAAGCCATCGTCGGGCGCGTCGAGGCGGCCGTTGCGCGCGCAGAGGCGACGGCCGCGGCGATGAAGAAGGCGGTGCGGCCAACGGCGGCGCCACTGCCTCAGTCAAAGCCGATCTCGGGTCTGTCCCTGATGTTCACCGTGCTGTGGGGCATGATCACCGGCGTGTTCTCCGGGAAGAAGAACGGCTAGGCAGCCGGTCCGATTGCCGGCTTGTTTCGGAATAGGGGTGATTGTCCAATGACCGCCGTTTCAGAGCTGCCTACCGCGTCATCGGAGAGCGAAAGCGCCGGCGTCAAACCGTTTCTGGATGCTCGCGCCTTCAATCGGCTTTCGATCATCGTAACCGCCTGGGCCTCGCTGACGATGTTCGTCGAAGGGTTCGAAATGCAGCTGGTGGGCTATGCCGCCCCGGCCATGCTGGGCGCGCTCCACGTCGGCAAGGCCGAGTTCGGCGCGATCTTCGGCGCCGGCAATTTCGGCTTTTTCCTGGGGGCATTGTCGCTGAGCGCGCTCGGCGACCGGTTCGGACGGCGTCGGCTCATCGTGTGCGGCGTCCTTATGTTCAGCATCTGCACGATCGCCGCTGCCTTCGGATCCACGGTTGCGGAGCTGTCGGTCCTGCGATTTTGCGCCGGCATCGGCCTTGGCGGAGCGGTGCCGAACGCGATTTCTCTGACGGCGGAATATGCGCCACAGCAAAATCGAGCCAGCCGGATAACGCTGCTGTACGTGACCTATGTCCTCGGCGGGGCGGGCGCCGGGCTGCTGGCATCCTGGCTGATCCCGATGTTCGGCTGGCAGATCATCTTCACCATCGGCGGCTGGGGCGGCCTCGCCTGCGGGGTGCTGCTCTATTTCTACGTGCCGGAATCGATGGCATTCCTCGCCCAACGGAAGTCCATGGCGGACGCAAGCGCGTTGGCGGGTGTGCAGGACGGGGGCGATATCGCGCCTGCGGTGGCCGTTGTGGCAAAACCGGCGGCGAGAATACCGTTCGTCGCCCTGTTCACCGACGGCCGGATCGTCGTGACGCTGCTGCTCTGGTGCTCATACGTCGCGGCCTTGATGGCATCGCAATTCATTACGAGCTGGTTGCCGACATTGATCGCCGGAACCGGTGTCAGCATCTCGCTCGCGGCCCTGATCGGGTCGCTGTATCACGTCGGTGGAGCCGCCGGAAACATCATCATGGGGTATCTGACCGACCGGCGGGGGCTCAAGATCATCGCCATCGGTTTCGCGGTCGCGGCGCCCGTGACGGCTTGCATGGGATTCGTCTCGACGACCCTGCCGCTGTTGGCGCTGGCAACGCTCACGGTCGGTGTGCTGATGGTCGGGTCGCTGAATGGCATCAATGCGGCATCCAGCATGCTCTATCCGACTGCGATGCGGGCTAGCGGCGTCGGTTGGATGAACGGGGTCGGGCGCGTCGGCTCGATCATCGGACCCGTGGTCGGCGGCATCCTCATCTCGTCGAACATGTCGATGACGAATCTGTTTCTCGTCCTCGCCGCCCCCATCGCCGTGACGGCGCTGTTCACCGGCGGCCTTGCCCTCGTTTCATTGCGCTCGAGAGTTTCGACCTAAGGAACCTGCTGTCGCGGCATAGGCTTTTCGTTTTGAAATGGTGCCAAAATTGGAATTAACGTTGATTTTTGTTCAGTAGCTTGCCTTACTAAGGGGGCTGGATCGCGGCGAGGAGGTGTCGGATGACCTACTATCGCAATACGTGGTACGTGGCTGCCTGGGGCCATGAGATTGACGGCGGCCTGTCTCACCGGGTGATCCTGGACGACGATATTCTGCTGTTCCGTGACGAAGCCGGTCGTCCGGGTGCTGTCGCCAACATGTGTCCGCACCGCTTTGCGCCGCTCCACCTGGGGCGCAAGGTCGGCGGCAACGTCGAATGCGGCTACCACGGTCTTCAGTTCGATAGCACCGGCGCCTGCGTCCACAATCCGCACGGCAACGGCGGGATCCCGTCGGCCTGCCGCGTGAAATCCTATCCGGTCGTCGAGCGGCACGGGGCGGTTTGGATCTGGCCGGGCGATCCGGAGCGAGCCGACGCCGCGACTGTCCCGGATTTCGGTCATCTTGCCGCCTCGACGAACAAGACGGTCTTCGGCAGCACGTTGGTCCAGGCGAACTATCAGCTGATCAACGACAACCTGATGGACGCGAGCCACACCCAATACGTCCATTCCGACCATCTGGGCTCCGATGCGTTCCGGCGCAGCGATCATCAGGTCCTGGCCGAGGGGGGCACGATCAGCAGCAACTACGTGCTGCCGAGCGGCCCGATTCCGGCCGCCTACCGCCTGTATTTCGACGATCCGGATCAGCCGGTCATCTATTCCGCAAGCTTTCGCTGGTATCCCGCATCCCTGGTGCGCAACACGATTTCGATCACGCCGGTCGAACCGTCCGAGCAGCCGGGGATCCAGCGGATCGGATCACATTTCATGACGCCCGAAAGCCCGACATCGACCCATTACTTCTTCGCGCATACCCGCAGTTTCCGCCTGGATGACGAAGCCATCGACGAGCAAATCCGGCGGTGGCAGAAAACCGGGTTGGCCGGGCAGGACGGCACCATGCTCGAGGCCGTCCAGAGGGTGATGGGGACGCGGGATCTGGACTCCATGCATCCGGCCCTGCTTTCGATCGATCCCGCTGCCGTTCGGGTGCGCCAGGCGTTGAAGCGGCTCATGCGGCAGTCCGAGCCGGCGATGGCCTGACGATGCCGGCCGACGATAATTTCGACTATATTATCGTCGGTGCCGGCTCGGCCGGCTGCGTGCTGGCCAACCGTCTGAGTGCCGATGGGGCGGCGCGTGTCCTGCTGCTGGAAGCCGGAGGACGCGACCTCAACCCGCTCATTCACATTCCGCTCGGTCTGGGCAAGCTGCATCAGCATCGAATGCACGATTGGGGCTATCAGTCCGAACCCGAGCCGGAAATGGACGGGCGGCGCATCGAAGCGATGCGGGGCAAGGTGCTGGGCGGCTGCTCGTCGATCAATGTGATGGCCTATACCCGCGGCGATCCCGGTGACTACGACCGGTGGGCACGCGCCGGCGCGGACGGTTGGTCCTATGCGGACGTGTTGCCGTATTTTCGACGGTGCGAGAGCTGGGCCGGGGCGGAGGGTGCGCTGCGCGGCCGGTCCGGCCCGCTCGGCGTCGAGTGGGCGCGGACGGACGATCCGCTGTTCGATGCCTGGTCCGAAGCGGCGCGCGGCATGGGACTGCCTCTGACGGACGACTTCAACGGGGCCAGCGGCGAAGGGTTCGGTCGAGGGCAATATACCATCCGCAATGGCCGTCGTTCCTCGTCCGCGACGGCCTTCCTGCGACCCGCCCGCCGCCGCAAAAATCTGATCGTGCGGACGCGGGCGCATGCGCTTCGGGTGATGCTGCAGGGGACGCGGGCGACGGGGATCGAGTTCCTCGATCGCGGCAGGCCCAGGCGGGCGTATGCCGGCCGCGAGGTGATTTTGTCCGCCGGCGTGTTCAACACGCCGCAACTGCTGATGCTGTCGGGGATCGGGCCGGCGGAGCATCTCAGGGACATGGGCATCACGCCGGTCGTGGACGTGCCCGTCGGCAGCAACCTGCAGGACCATCTTGCCGTGCTGGTCATGTACACCCGTCCGACGCCCGGCCCGTTCCAGGCGGTGATGCGGTTCGACCGCATGGCCCGGGCCATGGTGCAGGCTTGGTCGCGCGGCACCGGACCTGGCACCGTTCTGCCGAGCGGGCTCTACGCCTTCGTCAAGACGCGGCCGGATCTGGCGGTTCCCGACCTCGAGTTCATGTTCCGTGGCGCGCCGGTGGCGGCGCATCTGTGGTTTCCCGGTTGGGCGCCTGCCTACGAGGATGGCTACGGCATCCGCCCCTGCCTTTTGCACCCGGAAAGCCGTGGCACTGTTCGGTTGCGCTCCGCCGACCCGGGCGCGCCGGTGCGGATCGATTATAATTTCTTCGCCGTGCCCGAAGATCTCCGGGCCATGCGGGAAGGGTTCAAGCTTGCCCGCGAGATCGGCGAGCGCCCTGAAATGGCGCCGTTCCGGGGCGTCGAGATTGCACCGGGACCAGACGTGCGCACCGACGCGGATATCGAGCGCTACATTCGCCGGACCGCCATCACCGCGCATCATCCCGCCGGAACCTGCGCGATGGCGGGCGAATTCGCCGTGCTCGATCCGCAACTGCGCGTGCGCGGCGTCGAGGGCCTTCGCGTCGTCGATGCCTCGGCCATGCCCGACCTCGTCTCCGGGCACATCAACGCTTGCGTCCTCATGATGGCCGAGAGGGCTTCGGACCTCATTCTTTGCCGCGCTGCCCCGGAAAATGACGCCGCCGTCCTCGACCGATCCCAGGCGGATGGGCGATTGCAAGTGTGTCGCTAAAATCGCTTTACGTACCGAGTATAATAATTTATCCCAATTCTGGTACAATCGATGAGGCGAATTGACCGTCTGCCTCGTTGCGACATGGGAGAGGAGTGGACCGATGAGCGATGTCAAAGTTGCCGACGTTCGCGGCGAGATCAAAGATGATCCCGAAACCCTTTATCTAATGGATCATCCGGACTCCACCGAGGAGATCCCGACGCTCGACATCGGGCCCTATCTCAACGACGAGCCGGGCGGGCGCGAAAAAGTCGCTGCCGAACTGGGTGAGATTTCGCGGACTATCGGGTTCTTCTACGTGAAGAATCACGGCATCCCTCAGGACGTCATCGATAGAATCTTCGCCGAGTCCCGCCGGTTCCACTCGCTTCCGGTCGAGGAAAAGGAACAGATCCCGTTCGTCGCCACCGACACGTACAAGTCCGGTTATCAAGGGCAGGAAGGCGAGCGCGCGACCGCGAACGTAAATATCATTCGGAACGCCAAGCCGAACCTCTATTCGAAATTCAACGTCAACCGCGAAGGCGGGTCGGCCGGCCTCACGGCCCCTCCGCCGGAAAAGAGCCCGAACTTCTGGCCGCAGAACCTGCCCGGCTTTCGCGAGGCCGTGGAGGATTATCACGGCCGCATCGAGAACCTGGGCCGCCAGTTCCTGCCGCTGTGGGCAACGTCGCTGAATCTCCCGCTCGATTACTTCGACAAATATTTTGCACAGCCGCATTTGACGCTGTCGCTGCTGCACTATCCGCCGCAAAAGCAGATCGGCGAGCGCCAGTACGGTATCGCGCCCCATACCGATAACAGCCTGATGACCTTGCTTGCCCAAGGTGCCGTTTCCGGCTTGGCGGTGCGGATGCCGTCGGGGCATTGGCGCATGGTCGAAAGCATCCCCGGAACCCTGCTGGTCAATACCGGAAACCTGATGGTTCGTTGGACCAACGGCGAGTATCTTTCGACCAAGCACCGGGTCATCAATACCAACCAAGTCGACCGCTACTCGATCCCCGTCTTCTTCGGGCCGAGCGGGGACGCCATGATCGAATGCCTGCCGACCTGCCAGGGGCCGGACCGTCCGCCGAAGTACGAGCCGATCAGCTATCGGGCGCTTCGGCAATGGTACTACGGCACCTACGACTGAGCTGATCCGCCTCGTCACCCTGCGCCGCTTGGGGGGAAGCACGATGAAACCATTGCCAAGACGGGATGTGTTGGTCGGTGTCGCTGCCTTGGCGGCGCTCGGTGTCGTCGGTCGAGCCGCGACGGCGCAGGTCGATGCCGGGCGAGGGCTGCTCGCCCGGTTGCAGGCGGCCAAGAAGGTCCGCGTCGGCATTGCCAATCAGCCGCCGTTCAGCGCGCTCAATCCCGATGGCACTGTGACGGGGGCAGCGCCCGCCATATCCAAGATCATCCTGGGCCGATTGGGTATTCTCGAGATGGAAGGGTTCGTCGCGAATTACGGCGAACTGATCCCCGGCATGCTGGCCGACCGGTGGGACTTCATCTCGGCGGCCCTGACCATTACCAAGCCGCGTTGTGCCCAGATCCTTTACGCGGATCCGCTGATGTTTGATGGCTCCGCCATCATCTACCGGAAAGGGACGGCACCGGCGCCGCCGAGAACGGTGGCGGACATTGCCAAGCTCGACGTTCACGTCGGGACTCAGGCCGGCGGCGCCGACCTGCGCGCGGTTCTCGCCGCCGGGGTCTCGCCCGGCAATATCCTCCAGTTCGACAACGATCAGGCCATCCTCGACGGACTGCTGGCGGACCGGATGCCCTTCGCGCTCACGGCATATTCGGCGTTGAAGAATGTGTTGGCGCAGCGGAAGGCCGATGTGGAGATCGTCTATCCCATATCCGACGACCCGCCGCACGGCGCCAGCTGCGCGTTTCGGACCGCCGATACGGATCTGCATGCTGCCTATCAGCGCGAATTGCGGGCGATGAAGGCGTCCGGCGAGTATCTCAAAATCATCCGCGAATTTGGGTACGACACGCCGCCGGAGCTGATCGCCATCACCTCTGAGCAGGCTTGTTCGGCTTGAAGACGCCAAGCCCGATGTCAGGAAAATAACGTCCGCCAAGAGGAGCGTGTTCGTGGGCGCAACCAAGTCATTCTGGAATTTCCTGCCGTTCGTTCTCGGCGGAATACCGGTCACGATCGAGGTCACGTTCCTCGCCATGGCGGTGGCGCTGCCGGTCGCCTTTCTGTTGGCGCTCGGGCGACGGTCGCACCTCGGTGTCCTGCGCTGGCCGGCCAGCTTCGTCGTCGAGCTGTTCCGGGGCAGTTCGTCCCTGGTGCAGCTGTTCTGGGCTTTCTACGTCCTGCCGTTTTTCGGCATCAACATGCCGGCCTTGGTCGCCGGCGTGCTGGTGCTGGGGATCAACGAGGGCAGCTACTTTTCCGAGGTCGTGCGCGCGGCGCTCGAAGCCGTCTCGCCGGGTCAACGCGAGGCGAGCATCACGCTGGGCTTCTCGCCGTTCTATCGCTTCTTCCGCATCACGCTGCCCCAGGCGCTGCCGCTGATGATCCCGCCGTTCGGCAATGCCCTCGTCACGATGCTGAAATTCACGTCGCTGGTCTCGCTCGTGACGATCCAGGACCTGTCGTTTCGCGCCAATCTGGCCGCGACCTCGCTTGGCGAAAGCGGGCCGATCTACGGCGTGATCATCATCGTGTATTTCCTGTTGGCGCTGCTGCTGTCGGGCGGATCCAAGCTGCTGGAACGCCTGGTGCACCGGTGGGTCGGCCGCGATCTCAAGACGGATGTGGGCGGCAAGCGGTCTTCGGTGCCGCAATGGGCGCTCGGGGGTGGCCTATGAGCGGCTTTGCCTGGGATTGGCATTTCGCCTGGTCGATCGTGCCGTTTCTGCTGACCGGTGCAAAGCTGACCATCATCGCGACAGTACTGGGTTCGGTCATCGCCTTCGTGCTCGGCATGGTGTGGGCTTTGATCCGGATGACGCAGATCCGGATATTGGCGCCCATCGTCGGACTTTTCGTCGAATTCATCCGCGGTACGCCGCTGCTGATTCAGCTGTACTTCCTGTTCTACGTCTTGCCGACCTGGGGCATGTCCATGCCCGCGCTGACGACCGGCGTGATCGGCCTGGGGCTGTTCTATAGCGCCTATGCGGCCGAGATCTATCGCGCCGGGATCGAGGAATTGCCGGTGGGGCAGTGGGAAGCGGCATTGACCATGGGGCTGCCGCTTCGGCGCGTCTGGCTCGGTATCGTCCTGCCGCAAGCGGTGCGAACGGTCTTGCCCGTGCTCGGCAACCAGGTGGTCGCGATGTTCAAGGAGACGGCACTGCTGTCGACGATCACGGTCATGGAGTTGCTGGCCCAGGCGAAAAACATCGGATCCATCGAATTTCGCTATGTCGAGCCGCTGACGCTGGCTGGCCTGTTCTATCTCACGATCAGCTATGTAGCGGCCCGCGGGCTGCGCCGCCTGGAGACGACCCATGCCGTACACGGGTGAACCAAACGTGCATCTGCTGCGGCCGGAATTGGGGCCCGTCCCGGCGCGCTCGCTCGTGTCGATGCGCGGCATTTCCAAAAGCTACGGCGACCGGAAAATTCTCGACTCGATCGATCTCGACGTGGCCTCGGGCGAGAAAGTGGCGCTGATCGGGGCGAGCGGCTCGGGCAAGACGACCATCCTGCGGCTGGCGATCGGCCTGGTGAAGCCCGACGAGGGCACGATCTTCATCGATGGCGACTATCTTTGGCACGAGCAGGGGCCGAACGGGCTGCGGCCGGCCGGCGAGCGGCACGCGCGCAAGGTCAGGCGGTCGCTCGGCATCGTGTTCCAGCACTTCAATCTGTTTCCGCACATGACGGCGCTCCAGAACGTGCGCGAACCGCTCATGCACACCCTCGGTCTGGCGCGCGAGGAAAGCGACGCACGCGCGATCGATCTCTTGAACCAGGTCGGGCTCGGCGAGCATCTGGGCAAGCGGCCGTCGCAACTGTCGGGCGGCCAGCAGCAGCGCGTGGCGATCGCGCGCTCGCTGGCGCTCAGGCCCAAGGTGATGCTGTTCGACGAGGTCACCTCGGCACTCGATCCGGAACTGGTCGGCGAGGTCCTGAGGATCATGCGCGAGCTTGCCCATGCCACCGACATGTCGATGCTGATCGTGACGCACGAGATCAGCTTCGCCGCCGATATCGCCGATCGCGTGCTGATGTTCGATGCCGGCAAGGTCATCGAAGCGGGGCCGCCCGAACAGGTGCTGAAGAACCCGGAGCACATGCGGACGCGCCAGTTCCTGCGCGCGATACTGGAACGCTGACGTGGTCGCGCCCAGACGTGTGATTTGTCGATGAAATCCGCACCATTTTCCTATTACGCGCCGCAGACCGTCGATGAGGCGCTGGCACTGCTTGCCGAGTTTGCCGAGGACGGCGGCCGCGTGATCGCGGGCGGGCAGAGTTTCGTGCCGATGATGGCGTTTCGGCTCGCGCGTCCGCCCCAGCTCATCGACATCAACGGCATCGCCGAACTGAGTGCGCTCGCGATCGAGGATGGCGTGCTCAGGATCGGGGCGATCGTGCGCCATGCCATGCTCGAAAGCATGACGATCGGCGGGGCGCTCGGCCGCGTGCTGTCGACCGTCGCCGGATCGATCGCCCATCTGCCGATCCGCAACCGCGGCACGTTCTGTGGCAGCCTCGTCCATGCCGATCCGTCGGCGGAATGGTGCCTCGTGGCCGCCACCTTGTCGGCGGAGATCGTCACGCGCAGCGTGCGGCAGACACGCAGGGTGTCGGCCACGGATTTCATGTTGGGCATCATGACGACCGATCTCGCCGCCGACGAGCTCGTGACCGAGTGCCGCATCCCGCTTCTGCCCGATGGCACCCGCTTCGGTTTTCACGAGGTAAGCCGGCGGGCCGGCGATTTCGCCATGGCCGCAGCCCTGGTGACCTATCGCCTTGATGGCGGGCGGATGGCGGATGTCCGCGTCGGCATCGGCGGTGTCGAACCCAATCCGCGCCGGCTTTACGACGTCGAGGCGATGCTGACGGGCGAGCTGCCGGATGCCGTCGGCTTCGACAAGGCGGCCGAGATGGCCGCCAACGGCGTCGATCCGATGGAAGATCACCACAACACGCCGGCGTTTAGGCGCCAGCTCACGCGCGCCGTGATCCGCCGGGCCTTCGAGAGCAGCCTATCCGGGAAAGATCCAGCATGACCGCCAAGATCCAGGTGCAATTGACGGTCAACGATCGGACCCATGATCTGCTGCTGGAGCCGCGCAAAACCCTGGCCGATGCGCTGCGCGAAGATTGCGGGCTGACGGGCACTCATATCGGCTGCGAGCATGGCGTCTGCGGCGCCTGTACCGTCATGGCCGATGGGCACGCGATCCGCTCCTGCCTGATCTTCGCGGTGCAGGCTCAGGGCATGCGCATCGCGACGGTCGAGGGGCTTGCGGCGCCTGGCGCCCTGCACCCGTTGCAGCGCGCCTTCATGGAACATCATGCGCTGCAATGCGGCTACTGCACGCCCGGCTTTCTGATGCTCGCGGCGGCCACGCTCGAAGCCCGGCCCGACATCGATGACGAGGCCCTGGCCCACGTGCTGGCGTCGAATCTCTGCCGCTGCACCGGCTACAAGAACATCCTGACGGCGGTGAAGGCGGCGGCGCGTGAAATGAAAGCGCAGGCGGCACCATGACGACGTTCCCTGCGCCGGCCTTCAAGAAAGGCCAGACGCGCGTTTTCGGCCATTCCGTCCAGCGGCTCGAGGATCTGCCTCTGGTGACCGGTCGCGGCCGGTATGTCGGGGATATGGGGTTCCCGCATCAACTGCATATGCGGGTGGTGCGGACCGACCTCGCGCATGGACGCATCCGCGCCATCGATACCGAGGCCGCGCGGGCGCTGCCGGGTGTGGTCGCGGTCTGGACGCACGCGGACATCGCCGATCTGGCACCGATCGATTTCCGGGATCAGGCGGCGGAAGCGCTGAAGCCGTACCGTCAGCCGCTGTTGGCCAAGGATTATGTCCGCTACGTTGGCGAGCCGGTCGCGGTCGTGTTCGCAGAGGACGCCTATGTCGCGGAGGACGCGGCCGAACTGGTGATGCTGGATCTCGAAGCGCTGCCGCCACAGCTCGATGCCGCGGCGCCGCCGACCGCGTATAAGCCGGGCGTCACGACCGAGGCTTTGGTGTCGAGCCAGGAATATGGCGAGGTCGACGCCGCGTTTCGCAACGCCCATTGCATCGTCGAGGCCGATCTGTCGATCGGTCGGCACAGCGGCATGCCCATGGAATGCCGGGGGGCGATCGGGCGCTATGATGCCGCCTACGACATCATGGAATTGTGGGGTGCCGCCAAGGTGCCGCACCGCAATCGGGAAACGCTCGCCCGCTATCTCGATCGCCCGATCTCCTCGGTCCAGCTGCACGAGGGGCATGTCGGCGGCGGCTTCGGCGTGCGGGGCGAGCTCTATCCCGAGGATTTCCTGGTCTGCGTCGCGAGCCTCCGGCTCGGCCGTCCGGTGAAATGGACCGAGGATCGCCGCGAGCACATCATCGCCACGAACCATTCCCGGCAGCAGCGGCATTTCGTGCGGGTCGCGGTCGATGCCGACGGTCAGATCCTGGGCATGATCGACGAGTTCTTCCTGGACCAGGGTGCCTACGTGCGCACCCATGGCGCGCGGGTGCTGGAGCTGACGCTGAGCACGCTGCCGGGGCCGTATCGCATTCCGGCCTACCGGGTCACCGGCCATTTCCGCATCACGAACAAGACGCCCGCGGCGACCTATCGTTCGCCCGGACGGTACGAAAGCAGCTTTGTCCGCGAGCGTATTATCGATGCGGTCGCGGCCAGGCTCGGCCTGGACCGGGTCGAGGTGCGCCGGCGCAATCTGATCCCGGCCGCCGAAATGCCGTTCACCCGTCCGCTGATCGCGAACGGGCATCAGATCGTCATGGATTCGGGCGACTATCCCGCGATGCTCGAGGCTGCCCTGGAGCGGTTCGGCTGGGCGGCGGTCGAGGCCCGGCTCAGGGAACGCCGTGCCGCGGGCGAGGCGGTCGGCGCCGGCCTCTGCGTGTTCCTGGAAAAGAGCGGGCAAGGACCGTCGGACAGTGCATTGGTGTCGGTCGATGCCCAGGGCTTCGTCGAGGTGATCACGGGCGGCGCTTCGGTCGGCCAGGGGTTCGAGACCGTGATGGCGCAAATCTGCGCCGAGACCCTGGGGGTGGATTATCGCCGCATCAGGGTCGTCCATGGCCAGACCGACCGGATCCGCTTCGGCATCGGCGCGCATGCGGCGCGCGCCACCGTGATGACCGGCGGCGCCGTCCATGTCGCGTCCTCTCAGGTCAGGGAAAAGGCGCTCGGCCTGGCGTCGCGCCTGCTGCAGGCGCCGATCGAACTGCTCGACATCGTCGATGGCATCGTGCTGCGGCGCGATGCGCCCGGCGGCGCCTCGATCAGCCTCGGCGATCTGTCGAAGCAATGCGAGCCGGGGCGGGAAGCCTCGGCGCGCGGCACGCCCGGCCTCTACAGCGAAGGCTGGTTTCACACCGACCACATGGCGTTTC
>Ga0302311_10005588_pt1 | contig 13235 bp, 8 predicted proteins | sample III_Palsa_N1_3_FD_200449 | JGI IMG/M metagenome (GOLD analysis project Ga0302311, IMG submission 200449) | Peat permafrost microbial communities from Stordalen Mire near Abisko, Sweden - III_Palsa_N1_3 | ecosystem: Environmental > Terrestrial > Soil > Palsa > Peat permafrost | place: Sweden... | reverse complement strand
CGTCGACCCTCGGTTCACCCGCACCTCGGCGATCGCGGACAAGCACGTCTTCATCCGGGCCGGCTCGGACGTGGTGCTGCTTGGCGCGCTGATCAACTACGTGCTGGCCAACGACCTGTGGTTCAAGGAGTACGTGGTCGCCTACACCAACGCCGCCACCCTGATCAACGAGGACTTCCGGGATACGGAGGAACTCGGCGGGCTGTTCTCGGGCTACGAGCCGGATAAAGGCCACTATGACCCGTCGAGCTGGGCGTACGCGGAGAACGTGACCACTCATTTCAAGGACAGCAGCGAGCATGGCGCCAGCGCCTCCGCCCGCGCGGCCGGTGACCAGTACGGCGACGGCGGCCCGATGCTCCCGCACCCCCGCGTGCTCAGGGACGAGACCCTGCAAGACCCGCGCACCGTCTTCCAGATCCTGCGGCGGCACTACGCCCGCTACACGCCCGAGATGGTCCGGGACGCCTGCGGCATCAGCGCCCGCGACTTCGAGTACCTCGCCGCCGCGATCACCCGCAACTCGGGCCGGGAGCGCACGACCTGCTTCGCCTACGCCCTCGGCTGGACCCAGCACACCCTGGGCGCGCAGTTCATCAGGACCGCCGCGATCCTGCAGCTGCTGCTCGGCAACATGGGGCGCCCGGGCGGCGGCGTCATGGCCTTGCGCGGGCATGCCAGCATCCAGGGGTCGACCGACATCCCGACGTTGTTCAACCTCCTTCCCGGATACCTGCCGATGCCGAGCGCGGGCCTCCACGACACCTTTGCCGACTACCTGAGAGTGGCCGGGCCGAAGAAGCAAAAGGGGTTCTACGCCGATACCGACCACTACCTGGTGAGCATGCTCAAGGCGTGGTGGGGCGACGCCGCCCGGGCCGACAACGACTGGGCCTACGACTACCTGCCCCGGCTGACTGGCGCCCACGGCACCTACCAGACCGTGACCGCGATGCTCGCCGACCAGGTCGAGGGCTACTTCCTGCTCGGCCAGAACCCGGCCGTCGGGTCGGCCAACGGCCGCCAGCAGCGGCTCGCCCTGTCTCATCTGAAGTGGCTGGTGGTGCGGGACCTCAACCTGATCGAGTCGGCCACCTGGTGGAAGGACAGCCCGGAGGTCGCCGCGGGCGAGGTGCGGACCGAGGACATCGCGACCGAGGTGTTCTTCCTGCCCGCGGCGAGTCACGCCGAGAAGGCGGGGACGTTCACCCAGACCCAGCGGATGCTGCAGTGGCGCCACAAGGCGCTCGACGCGCCCGGCGACTGCCAGAGCGACCTGGACTTCTTCTACAAGCTGGGCCTGCGGATCAGGGCCAAGCTGGCGGACTCGACCGACCCGCGGGACCGGCCGCTGCTGGACCTGACCTGGGACTACCCGGCCGGCGAGGGCGACGAGGCCAATCCGGGCGACGCCAATCCGGCGGCGGTGCTCGCGGAGATCAACGGCCGCTCCCTCAGCGGCCCGCAGGCCGGCGACCTGCTTTCCTCCTACACCGAGCTGCGCGCGGACGGGTCGACCGCCGCCGGGTGCTGGATCTACACCGGGGTGTACGCGGGGGGCGTGAACCACGCGGCCGACCGGGTCCCGCACGGCGGCGCGGGACGGAGCCAGTCCGAGTGGGGCTGGGCCTGGCCCGCCAACCGGCGGATCCTCTACAACCGGGCGTCGGCCGACCCGGCCGGCAAACCGTGGAGCGAGCGGAAGAAGTACGTCTGGTGGGACGAGGCGAAGGGCCGCTGGGTGGGCGACGACGTGCCCGACTTCGTGGCCGACCGCGCCCCCGGCAGCCGCCCCGACCCCGATCTCGGCGGGCCCGCGGCGCTCGCGGGGGACGACGCGTTCATCATGCAGTCCGACGGCAAGGGGTGGCTGTTCGCCCCCAAGGGCATGGTCGACGGCCCGCTCCCGACGCATTACGAGCCGCAGGAGTCCCCGGTCGCCAACGCGCTCTACCCGCAGCAGCAGAGCCCGTCTCGGGTCATCTTCGCGCGGACCGACAACCTGAGCGCGCCGAGCGCGGGCGCGCCCGGCTCCGACGTGTACCCGTACGTGTTCACCACCTACCGGCTGACCGAGCACCACACCGCGGGCGGGATGAGCCGGTGGCTGCCGTACCTGTCCGAGCTTCAGCCGGAGATGTTCTGCGAGGTGTCGCCCGAGCTGGCGGCCGAACGCCGGCTGGAGCCCTACGGCTGGGCCACGCTCATCTCGCCGCGGGCGGCGATCGAGGCGCGGGTCCTGGTCACCGAGCGGATGTCGCCGCTGACCATCGGTGGCCGCACGGTGCACATGATCGGGCTGCCGTACCACTGGGGGGTCGGCCACGACGCCGTCGTCAGCGGTGACGGCGCCAACGACCTGCTCGGCGTCACGCTTGATCCCAACGTGCAGATCCAGGAGTCCAAGGTCGGATCGTGCGACATCCGGGCGGGCCGTCGGCCGCACGGCGAGCAGCGGCTCCGCCTGGTCGCGGAGTATCAGGCCCGCTCCGGGGCCACCACCGCCACTGACAACCAGCGGATCACCGATCCCGCCCGCGAGATCGTCGATCCGCCGCCGAGGAGGCAACGCTAATGCCCCAGTTGGCCGGACCGACCGATCCCGCCGCCGACGCGCGGTGGCCGGACGTCAAGCCGCGCAAGGGTTTCTTCACCGATACCTCGATCTGCATCGGCTGCAAGGCGTGCGAGGTGGCGTGCAAGGAGTGGAACCACAACCCGCGCGACGGCGACCTGGACCTGCTCGGATCCTCCTACGACAACACCGGCGCGCTGGGCGCGAGCACCTGGCGGCACGTCGCCTTCATCGAGCAGAAACGCGACCGCATCGAGCAGGCCCAGCAGACCGGGCGCGCCCTGGTCAACCTGGGCATGCCCGGCCTCGGCCCCCCGGTGCCCGCCGCCCGTTCGTCGGCCGAGTCCATGGCGGCCGAGTCCATGCCGCCCTCGATTCCGACCTCCACGCCGGTCGAGACGACGCCTCCCGATACGGATGAATTCCGCTGGCTGATGTCGTCGGACGTGTGCAAGCACTGCACCCACGCCGGCTGCCTCGACGTCTGCCCGACCGGCGCGCTGTTCCGGACCGAATTCGGCACCGTCGTGGTGCAGGCCGACGTCTGCAACGGGTGCGGCACCTGCGTGGCGGGCTGCCCGTTCGGCGTCATCGAGCGCCGCACCGATGGCACCGCCGCCCCGAAGACCAAGCGCGGCGAGCGCAAGGGCGAGCAGCCCGAGGTCCCGAACCTCGGCGTCGCCCAGAAGTGCACGCTGTGCTACGACCGGCTCATCGACGACGAGACCCCGGCCTGCGCGAAGACCTGCCCGACGACGTCCATCAAGTTCGGGGACCACACGGACATGGTGACCCAGGCCAAGGATCGGGTCGCCGAGCTGCACGCGCAGGGGCGGACCGAGGCGCGCCTCTACGGCGCCAACGAGCTGGACGGCGTCGGCGGCACCGGCTCGGTCTTCCTGCTCCTCGACGAGCCCGAGGTGTACGGGCTGCCGCCGGATCCCCGGGTGCCCACGGCCGACCTGCCGCGGATGTTCAGGCAGGCCGGGCTGGCCGCGGCCGGGATGGCCACCGCGGCGGCGCTCGCGTTCCTGGGAGGACGCCGGTGACCGCCTCCGACTACGACAGCGTGCGCCCGCCCGAGCCGGCCGGCCGGCGCCGGCGCGGCGGCAAGGGCGGCCGGGGCCCCCGGCCCGATGGCGCCCGGCCCGGCGGCGGCGACGGCGCGCGCGAGGCGGCGATGGTGCCGGATGCGGAGTTCACCTCCTACTACGGCCGGCCGGTGGTCAAGCCGGTGCCGTGGGGTCCGGGGATCGCGGCCTATCTGTTCCTCGGCGGGGTGGCCGGCGGCTCGGCCGTGCTGGGGGCCGGCGCGCAGCTCAGCGGGCAGCTCATACTGCGGCGCAACTGCCGGCTGGCCGCCCTCGGCGCGGTCAGCATCGGGGCGGTCGCGCTGGTGGAAGACCTCGGCCGGCCGGAACGCTTCGTGAACATGCTGCGGGTGATCAAGCTGACCTCCCCGATGAGCCTCGGCTCGTGGATTCTCACCGCCTTCAGCGGCGGCGCGGCGGTGGCGGGCGCCGCCGAGGCCGATCGGATCACCGGCCAGCGGCTGCCGCTCGGCCCGCTGCGCCGGGTGCTGCGGGCCGTCGAGGGTCCGGCCGGTCTGGAAGCCGCGGCCTTCGGGCCCCTGCTGGCGGTGTACACGGCGGTCCTGCTCGCGGACACGTCGACTCCGACCTGGAATCATGCGCACGACGAGCTGCCGTTCGTGTTCGTCAGCTCGGCCAGCCTGGCCTCGGCCGGCCTGGCGATGGTGACAACGCCAGTGGCGGAGGCGGCCCCGGCCCGCCGCCTGGCCGTGCTCGGCGTCGTCGGCGATCTAGTCGCGACCCAGGTGATGCACCGCCGGATGGACCCGGTGGTGGCGGAAACGCTGCACGACGCCCGGCCGGGCACGATGCTGCGGCTGAGCGAGGCACTCGCCGTCGCGGGCGGGATCGGGACCCTGCTCGGCGGCCGCCGCCGCGGCATCGCGGCTGCCTCCGGCCTGGCGCTGCTGGCCGCGTCGGCGCTCACCCGGTTCGGGATCTTCGAGGCGGGCATCCGCTCCGCCAAGGACCCGCGCTACACCATCGAACCGCAGAAAAGGCGGCTCGCCGCCCGCCGCGCGGCGGGCGTCACCGACGACTCGATCACGACCGGAGGCTGAAACCCGGCTCCGCAGCCCTTGATCGACGAGACGGAGCGGGCAGTCCCCCTATTTTCCGCCAATCGGGACGAACTAGCATTGCGCCATGACGCGATGGAGTCCGCTGCAGTGGCCGGTCATCCGGCAGGCGCGTTCCGGCGACGCGCTCGGGCGGGGGCCGGCCGTGACGTCCGAGCGCACGCGCTCGATGAAGCCGCGAACGTCCACCGCCGACCGGGTCGTGCAGAGCGTCTGCCCGTACTGCGCGGTCGGCTGCGGACAGCGGATCTACGTCAAGGACGAGAAGGTCGTCCAGATCGAGGGCGACCCCGACTCCCCGATCTCGCGCGGCCGGCTGTGCCCCAAGGGATCGGCCAGCGAGCAACTCGTCAACTCCCCCGGCCGCCAGACCAAGGTGCTCTACCGGGCGCCGTACGCGCGTGAATGGCAGCGCCTTGACCGGGACAAGGCGATCGACATGGTGGCCGACCGGTTCATCCAATCGCGCCGCCGCGGCTGGCAGCAGCGCGACGCCAAGGGGCGCCTGCTGAGGCGCACGATGGGCATCGCCGCCCTCGGCGGGGCGACCCTCGACAACGAAGAGAACTACCTGATCAAGAAGCTCTTCACCGCCGCCGGGGCAGTCCAGATCGAGAACCAGGCGCGTATTTGACACTCCGCTACCGTTCCCAGTTTGGGGACTTCGTTCGGGCGCGGCGGCGCCACCCAATCCCTGCAGGACATGGCCAACGCCGACTGCATTGTCATCCAGGGATCCAACATGGCCGAGTGCCATCCGGTTGGGTTCCAGTGGGTGGCGGAGGCCAAGGCCCGCGGGGCAAGGGTCATCCATATCGACCCGCGGTTCACCCGTACCTCGGCGGTCGCGGACAAGCACATTCCGATCCGGGCCGGCTCCGATGTGGTGCTGCTCGGCGCGCTCATTAACTACGTGCTCGCCAACGACCTCTGGTTCTCCGAGTACGTCATCCCCTACACCAATGCCGCGACGCTGGTCAACGAGGGCTTTCTCGATACCGAGGATCTCGGCGGTCTTTTCTCCGGCTTCGACCCCGATACGGGGCAGTACGATCCGACGACCTGGGCCTACGCGCAGCGCGAGGACGCACCTGAAACCGCCGACGGCGAGCATGAACACGGGGCCGACGCCTCGGCCCGGGCGGCAGGCGACCAGCACGGGAGCGGCGGCCCGGTGTTGCCGCACGCCCGGGTTCTGCGCGACGAGACCCTGCAGGACCCGCGGACGGTCTTCCAGATCCTCAAGCGCCACTATGCCCGCTACACCCCGGAGATGGTCCGCGATCTGTGCGGCGTCAGCCTGGACGACTTCGGCTATCTCGCCCGATCGATCACGGAGAACTCCGGCCGCGAGCGCACGACCTGCTTCGCCTACGCCGTCGGCTGGACCCAGCACACCCTGGGCGCGCAGTTCATCCGCGGCGCCGCGATCCTGCAGCTGCTGCTGGGCAACATGGGGCGTCCGGGCGGCGGCATCATGGCGCTGCGCGGGCACGCCAGCATCCAGGGCTCGACCGACATCCCGACGCTGTTCAACCTCCTGCCCGGCTACCTGCCGATGCCGACGGCGGGCAAGCACGATACCTTCGCCGACTACCTCGGGGCGGCCGCGTCCAAGCAGCAGAAGGGATTCTGGGCCGCTGCCGACACCTACATCGTCAGCCTGTTCAAGGCGTGGTGGGGCGACGCCGCCCGGGCCGACAACGACTGGGCCTACGACTACCTGCCCAAGCTGACGGGACCGCACGGCACCTACCAGACCGTCACCGCGATGCTCGCCGACCAGGTCGAGGGCTACTTCCTGCTCGGCCAGAATCCGGCCGTCGGGTCGGCCAACGGGCGCCAGCAGCGCCTGGGCATGTCGCACCTGAAGTGGCTGGTGGTGCGCGACCTCAACATGATCGAGTCGGCCACCTGGTGGAAGGACGGGCCGGAGATCGCAACCGGCGAGCTGCGGACCGAGGACATCGCGACCGAGGTGTTCTTCCTGCCCGCCGCGAGCCACGTGGAGAAGGCAGGGACGTTCACCCAGACCCAGCGGCTGCTGCAGTGGCGGCACAAGGCGATCGACCCGCCGGGCGAGTGCCAGAGCGAGCTCGACTTCTTCTACCAGCTCGGTCAGCGGATCCGGCAGCGGCTGGCCGACTCGACCGATGAACGCGATCGTCCGCTGCTGGATCTGACCTGGGACTATCCGACTGACGAGGAGGGCAATCCCTCGTCCGAGGCCGTCCTGGCGGAGATCAACGGCTACCGCACGACCGACGCAGGCGACCGCGAGCCGCTCTCCTCGTACACCGAGCTGAAGACCGACGGATCGACGGTCTCCGGCTGCTGGATCTACGCCGGGGTGTACGCCGGCGGCGTCAACCACGCGGCCGACCGGGTGCCTCGCGGCGGTCCTGGGCGGAGCCAGTCGGAGTGGGGCTGGGCGTGGCCGGCCAACCGGCGGATTCTCTACAACCGGGCCTCGGCCGACCCTGCTGGCAAGCCCTGGAGCGAACGGAAGAAGCTGGTCTGGTGGGACGAGGAGCGCGGTCGCTGGGTGGGCGACGACGTGCCCGACTTCGTGCCCGATCGCGCCCCCGGCAGCCGTCCTGACCCGCGGGCGGGCGGGCCGGCCGCGCTCGCAGGCGACGACCCGTTCATCATGCAGTCCGACGGCAAGGGCTGGCTGTTCGCCCCCAAGGGCATGGTCGACGGGCCGCTGCCCGCGCATTACGAGCCGCAGGAGTCCCCGGTCGCCAACGCGCTCTACCCGCAGCAGCAGAGCCCCGCTCGGATCACGTTCCCGCGCAAGGACAACCTGAGCGCCCCGAGCGCCGGGGCCCCCGGCTCCGACGTGTACCCGTACGTGTTCACCACCTACCGGCTGACCGAGCACCACACCGCCGGCGGGATGAGCCGCTGGCTACCGTACCTCGCGGAACTGCAGCCGGAGATGTTCTGCGAGGTGTCCCCGGAACTGGCGGCCGAACGCGGCCTCGAGCCCTACGGCTGGGCCACCATCATCTCGCCGCGCGCGGCGATCGAGGCGCGGGTCCTGGTCACCGAGCGGATGACCCCGCTGGTCATCTCCGGCCACATCGTGCACCAGATCGGGCTGCCGTATCACTGGGGGGTGGGAAAGGACGCCGTCGTCACCGGCGATGCGGCCAACGACCTGCTCGGCGTCACGCTCGACCCCAACGTGCAGATCCAGGAGTCCAAGGCCGGGTCGTGCGACATCCGCGCGGGACGTCGGCCGCAGGGCGAGCAGCTGCTCCACCTGGTGGCGGACTACCAGTCGCGCTCCGGGGCCACCACCGAGACCGACAACGAACGGGTGACCGATCCCGCCCGCGAGATCGTCAATCCAGCGCCCCGGCCTGACCAGCGGAAGGGAGAGGGCTGATGCCCCAGTTCTCCGGGCCGACCGACCCGGCGGCCGACGCACGGTGGCCGGACGTCAAGCCGCGCAAGGGCTTCTTCACCGATACCTCGATCTGCATCGGCTGCAAGGCCTGCGAGGTCGCCTGCAAGGAGTGGAACCACAACCCGCGCGACGGCGACCTGGAACTACTCGGATCCTCCTACGACAACACCGGCGCGCTCGGCGCCAGCACCTGGCGCCACGTCGCCTTCATCGAGCAGAAACGCGACCGCATCGAGCAGGCCCAGGAAACCGGCCGCGCCCTGGTCAACCTGGGCATGCCACGGGTGGGCGCACCGAAGCCCGTCGAGCCGACCCCGGCCAGCGCGGCGCCCGGGGACACGACGCCCCCGGACACGCCGGAGTTCCGCTGGCTGATGTCGTCGGACGTGTGCAAGCACTGCACCCACGCCGGCTGCCTCGACGTCTGCCCGACCGGCGCGCTGTTCCGGACCGAGCACGGCACGGTCGTGGTGCAGGCCGATGTCTGCAACGGGTGCGGCACCTGCGTGGCCGGCTGTCCGTTCGGCGTCATCGAGCGCCGCCAGGACGGCACAGCCGAGGTCAAGAGCAAGGACGGCGAGCGCAAGCGCGGCCAGCGGAAGGGCGAGCAGCCCGAGGTTCCCAATCTCGGCGTCGCCCAGAAGTGCACCCTGTGCTACGACCGCCTCATCGATGACCAGACGCCTGCGTGCGCGCAAACCTGCCCGACCACGTCGATCAAGTTCGGCGATCACGCGGATCTGGTGGCGCTGGCCCGGGAGCGGGTCGCCGAGCTGCACGCTGAGGGTAGGACCGAGGCGCGCCTGTACGGCGCCAACGAACTCGACGGCGTCGGCGGCACCGGATCGGTCTTCCTGCTCCTCGACGAGCCCGAGGTCTACGGCCTTCCGCCGGATCCGCGGGTGCCCACCGCCGATCTGCCGCGAATGTACAAGCTGGCCGGCCTCGCCGCCGGCGGCATGGTCGCCGCCGCCGTGCTCTCGTTCCTAGGAGGACGTTCGTGACGACGTCGGAATTCGACAGCCTGCGACCGCCGGAGCCGGCCGGCGGCCGGCGTCGCCGACGCGAGGGCAGACACCGTCGCCCGGCCGGTCAGGTCGGTGCCGACGGCTCGCGCGAGATGCCAATGGTGCCGGACGCGGAATTCACCTCCTACTACGGCCGTCCGGTGGTCAAGCCGGCGCCGTGGGGACACGACATCGCCGCGTACCTGTTCCTTGGCGGTGTCGCGGGCGGCTCGGCCCTGCTCGCGGCTGGCGGACAGCTGACCGGACGGGATGCGCTGCGCCGGAACTGCCGTCTGGCGGCCATCAGCGCGGTCGCGGTCGGCGCGGCCGCCCTCGTGCACGACCTTGGTCGGCCCGAACGCTTCCTGAACATGCTGCGCACGATCAAGCTGACCTCTCCGATGAGCCTCGGCTCATGGATCCTGTCCGCCTTCAGCGGCGGCGCGGCGGTGGCGGCGGCGGCCGAGGTCGACCGGCTGACCGGCGAGCGGCTGCCGCTGGGGCCGCTGCGCCCGGTGCTGCGGGCCGTCGAGGGCCCGGCCGGGCTGGAAGCGGCGGCGTTCGCTCCCGCGCTCGCGGTCTACACGGCGGTCCTGCTGGCCGACACGTCGACACCGACGTGGAACGCCGCCCGCGACGAGCTGCCGTTCGTGTTCGTGAGCTCGGCCTCGCTGGCCGCGTCGGGCCTGGCGATGATCACCACGCCGGTGGCGGAGACGGCGCCGGCCCGCAGGTTGGCCCTGCTCGGCGTCGTCGGCGATCTGGTCGCGACCGAGGTGATGCGACGGCGAATGGACCCGGTCGCGGCCGAGCCGCTGCACGACGGCCGAGCGGGCTCGATGCTGCGGCTGAGCGAGGCGCTCGCCGTCGCGGGCGGTATCGGGACGCTCGTCGCCGGGCGGCGGCGCGGCGTCGCCGTGGCGGCCGGATTGGCGCTGGTGGCCGCGTCGGCGCTCACCCGGTTCGGGGTATTCGAGGCCGGCATCGCCTCCGCCAAGGATCCGCGCTACACGATCGAACCGCAGAAGCGCCGACTCGCCGCCCGCCGCGCGGCCGGCGTCACCGACGACTCGATCACCACCGCCGGGTGAACCAGAACGACCGGTCATCGCGGCTGACGGATGAGCTGGCGTGGGCCGAGTCGCCCGGGCCCGTTCGAGATGAGTGGTTGTGCTCTTTATTTATTTCGAACGGTCCCGGCCGGCTCTGTCGGGCCGGCGCGCCTTGGCTCTCGGCAGCACCGGTCGTTATTTCGGGCGATAATTCGTCCATGGTCGACGTGCCGATATGGGTGGCAATCATTACCGCGCTGGCGGGCATCCTCGGCGCCGCGATACCGCAGGGTGCCATTGTGCTGCGTGATGTCCGCCAGGCCGAGCGCGACCGGAAGGAACGGTTCGACGCCGCGACCCGCGAGGCGTGCGTTGCGCTGCTGCGCGCGGCGGGCGAGCTGCGCAGCCTGGCCGAGGGATGGCGCAGCTATCGCGGCGACCCGACCGCGGTGCTGGCCCGGGTGGCCGAGGCGCGCAGCCTGGCCGAGGCGACGCGGCTGCACGCCGTCGACGTCAGCATGCAGGTGCCGGGCCAGCTCGGGGCCCCGGCCAACGTCGTGGCCGACGCGGCGACGGCGCTCATACGTGACGTGGTGGAGAACACCGATCAGAGCCGCGGGGTTGTACTCGGCGACCCGAATGTCGAGCCGCTAGTGACCGCCATCGATGCTTTTCGTGACGCGGCCGTGGGCTACGCCAATCGCTAATTTGTCGGCTGAATTCCCGTGCTTATGGCCGGCGAGGGCGAGCGCGACTTCCCGGTGATGGGGCGGCAGCCCGGGATCGGTGGCGTCGACCGCCCGCCAGGCCAGGTCCTCGGCGGCGTGGTCGTCGCCGTTGAGCGCCTTCGCCCGCGCGGCGTGCAGGAGAACGGCGCCGTTCGAGGGCGCCTCCTCGACTGCCTCGTCGACTTCGGTGTTCGCGCGTGACTGATGGCCGAGCTTGGCCAGGGCGAGGCCGCGGGCGGCCCGGGTCGACGGCCGGGACTCCAGCGTCACCCGGTCCAGGTCGAGCATGGCCCGGTGGGCCTCGCCGAGGTCGGCCAGGATCTCGCCGCGGGCGCGCAAGGCCACCCGGTTCCCGCCGTCGATCGACAGGACCGAGGTGAGGACGGCGACCGCGGTGCGGCTCTCGCCGAGCTGCCAGAGGGCGATGGCGAGGTCGGTCTGGAAGACCGGGTCGCTCGGCATCCGGTCGATCGCGGACTTCAGCTCATCGAGGGCGTCCTCGGGGCGTTCCTGGGCGATGAGCATCTGACCGACCGCGGCGAGCTGCGCGGCCACCGCCGGGGTGTCGCGCAGCGCCTCGAAGAGACTGGCGGCGGCCCGGTAATGGCTCTCGGCCTCGGCCTTCGCCTCCGCTGACTCACCGCGCTCGGCGGCGATATTGCCGAGCAGGGACTCAGTCTCGGCGTGCAGCCGGAGGTCGGTCGGGCCGGACCCGCGCATCGCCGCCTGGGCGTGCCTGCGGGCAACGTCGAGCTCGCCCCGGGCCAGCGCCCGTTCGGCCGCGGCCAGGTACTCCGTCGGTTCGGCGGCGGGCGGAAGCTCGTCTTTCGCCTCCCGCAGCGGCTGGATCAGCCGGTCGGCCAGCAGCTGGTACCAGCGTGAACCGGACCGCACCGCTCCCGACAGCAGATGCCGGTCCTCGAGCGCCTGCGCGATCGCGTTCGGCACCCGGGCCGTCTCGGCGACGCCCTGGTAGGCCATCCCGCGAGTGCTGAGCTCGGTGATGAACGTCCGCAGGAGCCAGTGCCTGATCCCTGCCACCTGTCGGTCGAAATCATCGGCGACCGCGGCGATGACCCGGCCGCAGTGCGCGGCGAGCGCCTTGTCGGCGTCCCCGAACAGGCGCACGTCCCTGATCGAGATGCGCTCGGAATCCGTCGGCAGCGAGTCCCACAGCTGCGCGCAGACCGCTTGCAAGAGCGAGGGCTCGACTCGATCATCCCGCACCCGCCGCTCGGCCCCGTCGACGATCGCGATGCGACTGGTCTGGAGGTCCGCGATGAGCTGTTCCGCCGCTCCGTCGGCAAAGGGGCGTCCGGCGCCGGCGGCCGGCCCGGCCACCGCCTCGATCGCGCCCGGGCTGGTCAGCGCTGCGAGGTCGAACCTGGCCGCTCCCGGCAGCCTGGCGCAGATCACGTCGGCCGTGTCCTCACGGGACAGCAGCAGCAGGTGCAGGCTCGGCTCCGCCTGCACGGCGTCCGCGAGCTCGGCCAGGAACTTGTCCCGGTGGGCCTGGCGCGGGTTCGAATCGGCCGGCAGGTCATCGACCTGGTCGATCGCGGCGTAGAGCGGTCCGCGGTGCGTCTGGGCGTACGCCCTGATGAAGTCGCTCACGGTGAGATCGACCAGCCGGGTGGCCGGTTCGCCTCGCGACCAGGAACGCAGCAGCGCGAACGTGTACGGATTGTGCCTCGGCAGCGCCGTGGTGGGGAACGTGGCGCCGTAGGAAACCCGGCCGGACGGGAGCGCATGGGCCCGAATCCCGGCCAGCAGCGGCAGCACCCCGGCCTGCAGCAGGGAGGTTTTCCCGCTGGCGGCGGGCCCGGCGGCGAGCACGATCTGATTGTCCTGCCAGAGTTCAAGCAGCGCGGCGGACTCAATCTCACGCCCGAAAAAACTATCGTGATCGGTCTGCAGAAACGGGCGCTGGCCGGGATAAGGACCGTTCGGTCTCCGTGCGGCAGCGCCAATCTTCCGCACAGCAGCCCAATCCGCCACTGCTCCTCCTAATGCGACCTACCCCGCAGTGGCACGACGGGCCGCCCGGCCCGTCAGATGTTAGCATTAAAACTGTTGCTCGGACCCTCCGCGCTCGACGCAAGAATCCGCCTTAGCGCCCTTGCCAGTGCAGACTCGTCAAGCGGATCGCACAGGCCCAGTCCACTAACGTCAAGTAGCGACTGGTCACTGACATTTTCGCCCATGAGTCTCCTCCCGCAGTCGCGAACCACTAGCGACGGCCCACCGTTGATCCAGGGCATCACTTCATAATCCTCCGCTATACATCA
>Ga0302311_10005579_pt1 | contig 13251 bp, 14 predicted proteins | sample III_Palsa_N1_3_FD_200449 | JGI IMG/M metagenome (GOLD analysis project Ga0302311, IMG submission 200449) | Peat permafrost microbial communities from Stordalen Mire near Abisko, Sweden - III_Palsa_N1_3 | ecosystem: Environmental > Terrestrial > Soil > Palsa > Peat permafrost | place: Sweden... | reverse complement strand
TTTTCGCCTGGGGGGGATTGCTAGCGCTGCTGGGCGTGCAGGTCGGGTTGGCCTATCTGCCGCTCGGCGCGGCGCATCTCTATTTCGCGCTGGGGGTGGCGGTGGCGATGGCGAGCATCGTCGCCTGGATCTTCATGGAGCTGATCCGCGCGCCGCATCTGGCCCGCATCTTCGCCTATGCCGGATTGTTCTGGGTGATGGCGATGTTCGCGCTGGGAGGCTCGGACTATGCGACCCGGGCCTGGAACCGGGCGATGGGAATTCCTAGCGCGAACCAGCTTCCCAGGGATTGATCACGGAGATACCCGCCGCCTTGAAGGCGCTGGCGTCGCGGGTCGCAACCGCGAAGCCATGGGCGGCAGCGATCGCGGCGATATAGCCATCCGGCGTTGGAAAGCCTTTTCCCGCGGTGCGGGCCGCGACAGCCAGATCGGCATATCGGCGGGCTGCAGGCGCATTGAATGCCAGGATGCGCCCCTCGAACATATCGAGCAGGCCTTCCACGGTAACGGTGAGACTCTGTTTGCGCCGGCCATCGGGAAGAGTGGCGATGCCGAACAGCAATTCGGCGGCGGTAACGCTGGTCAAGTACAGAGTTTCCGGCGTCTGTTCGTCCAGCCAGCCCTGGACGGCCGGGTTCGGTTCGGGCTTCATGGCCTCCGACATCACATTCGTATCCAGAACGATCATTCGAAGCTCATCGGTTCGGCGGGCTTCCTGTCGCGGGCCTGTTCCAGCGCGTCGAAATCGGCATTGGTCAGTCCCGCTTCACGGCTCAATCTAGCCACGGCCGAGCCGAGGCGGACCCGGTCAGCCGGACGCACGGCCGCTTCCAGAATGTCCCGTATCTCCGCCTCGGTGCTGCGGCCGTGATGGGCGGCCCGTACCTTGAGGGCGCGATGCGTTTCATCGGACAAATTGCGAATGGTGACGGCTGCCACGTGATATCCATTTCAGTGAATTGCTATCACTGATATCAGTATGCGTATTTGGATATCATTTTGCAAGGTGAAGAACCGTCTTAATCCCCCGGGCTTGTGCCCGGGGATCGCGTGGAAGGCTCAATGCGGCGCGTGGTGGGCGCCGATATTGTTGGATTTGCTGATGTCCTGCAGCGCCTTGGTGACGTGGCGGCCCTCGATTTTGGCGATGTCGCCCAGCGAGATGATGCCGACCAGGCGCTTCTGCTCGTTCAGCACGGGCAGGCGGCGGACCTGTTCCTCGGCCATCTTCTCGGCGGCCCTCTGAACCGTGTCGGTATCGAAACAATAATGGATGCCGGGGCTCATAGCCTCCTTGACCGGGCTGTCGACACCCCTGCCGGCGGCCAGCGCCCTGGTGACGATGTCGCGCTCGGTGATGGTGCCGACCAGCCGGTCGTTCTCACCGACCGGCAGCAGGCCGACATCCATCTCCTTCATGGTGCGCGCCGCGTCCTGGATGGTGTCGTTGGGGGCGCAAAGCCGGACGTGGGCGGTCATGCAATCCGCCACTTTCGGGGCGGCTGCCTTGGCGGCCGTTTTTTGGGGGGCTGCTTTGGTCATTCGAGTCTCCCGTGATTAGAGCGGCGCCGACTGGCGCCGCGCCGGCCGTCCGGCGTAATCGCCGAGCCGGAGGCGATGCGTCATATATGAGTCTAGACAGTCTAGTGCGGTTTGTCGGGCTGGCTGCGCGGCACCTGCGTGCGGGTGCGCTCCAGTTTCCGCCTGGTGTGCTGGATCTCGTCGAGAGAGGTCTCGCCGCCGCCGACCATGCCTTCATTCTCGGCCCGCGACAGGGCGCGGGCGTCGCGTTCCCACTCATGCAGGATGCGCTGCTTGACCTCGTCGGACAGATCCTTGCGGGCCAGCATTTCCTCGAGACGGCCGGGGCGCTGCGCCTTGCTGGTCGGGTCGTGTTCTTCCAAAAGGCCGATCAGGCGGTCGCAGAAAGCCGGCAGATCGCCGGGATTGCGGCTGGTGACCAGCTTGCCGTCGACGACGGCCTCCTGATCGACCCAATGGGCGCCGGCATTCTTGAGGTCGGTTTTCAGCGACGGCCAGGATGTCAGGCGGCGGCCGCGCACGACGTCCGCCTCGATCAGGGTCCAGGGGCCGTGACAGATGGCGCCGACCGGCTTGCCGGTGCGGAAGAAGTCGCCGATGAACTTGATGGCCTTGGCGCTGGTGCGCAGCCGGTCGGGGTTGGCGACGCCGCCCGGCAGCACCAGAGCGGAGAAGTCGGTTTCGCGCGCCTCGTCGATCACGAGGTCCACTTTGACCCTGTCTCCCTTGTCGGCATGCTTCATGCCCTGAATTTGTCCCGGCTCCAGGCTGACCACGCTGACCTCGGCGCCGGCATCCCTCAGCGCCTTGAGGGGTTCGAGCAATTCGGACTGCTCGAAACCGTCGGTGGCCAGGATGGCGACCCGTTTGCCGGCCAATTTATCCTGCATTTTCAATCTCCTGCCTGCTTTCGCGTCGAAGCTGCCATGACCTCCCAACCCGCGCTCGCAGGAGATGGTTCCCCGAGAAAGACTATCTTGTCGGCTAAGGATAACTAAAGTGGCGAAATACCTAGGGAAAATATGGTGAGTAGTTTCCGAGGCTGCCCCTCGGCACCCCTTTTGTTTTTATCTGGGGGTGCCCGAGGAGGAACGAATATGAGCAATACTACAGATCAATTCTCGGAAGATCTCGTCGCCAACATTCCCTATCTGCGCGCCTTCGCCCATTTGTTGGTGAAGGACCACTTTCTCGCCGAGGATGTGGTGCAAGACACGATCGTCAGGGCCTTGTCCAGCCGATCGCAATTCAAGCCGGGCACCAATCTCAGGGGCTGGCTGACCATCATTCTTCGCAATCGCTACTTCAACCTGCGGCGCCGCCGCGGGTTCCGTGCCGAGGTCCAGATGGATGTCGAGCTGGCTGGCGGCGGCGGCAGCGGCGGTCAGGAAGAGGCGCTGGAGTTCCGGGATTTCGAACGCGCGTTCGAGACCCTGCCGGCGGCCCAGCAAAAGGCCTTGGCGCTGATCGGCGCCGACGGCATGTCCTATGAGGAAGCCGCCAATATGACCGGCTGCATGGTGGGAACCATGAAAAGCCGCGTCTCGCGGGCCCGTCTCCAACTGGCCAACCTGCTGGATCGCGGCGTCTCGCAATCCAGGCGGTCGCAGGCCACCACCCCCGCGGTGGCCTGAACTTAATCGCGAACCCGGCGCTGTGAACATTCTGTTGCAGCGCCGGAGCCGCTTGGCCATGGCGGCCGATCCGTTCTAGTCTTCGCTCGAAAAAGAACGAGCGGAGGATTTGATGGATTTTTCCCGGCGACTGACCATTCTCGTCTATGCCCCGGCCTTCGACGCCGATGATCTGGAGGGCTTGCGCGTCCAGCAGATCATCACCGAAGTGGGGAAGCTCGGCTTCGAGGTGGTGCGCGCCCGGCGTATGGGAGACGCGGAAATCGCCGTCCAGACCGACGCCGCCATCGGCTGCGTTCTCGTCGATTGGGGCAAGGGCGCCGCCACCGGGCACGAAGCCGCCGCTCTCGTCGATCTGATGCGCCGCCGCGGTCTCGAAATGCCGATCGTCGTGCTGGTGCGCGGCGAGCGCCTGGAAAACATTCCGGTCGAGGTCCTGGATTACATCGACGGCTATGTCTTCCTGGCCGAGGAAACCCCCGAATTCATCGCCAAGAATCTGGTCAGCCGCGTCAAGCAGTTCGGCGAGACGCTGAAGACGCCGTTCTTCGGCGCCCTGGTCGATTACGCCGAGGAGGGTAACCAGCTGTGGACCTGCCCCGGCCACAATGGCGGCATCTTCTATAACCGCACGCCGTTGGGCCGCATCTTCGTCGAGCATCTGGGCGACGCGGTATTCCGCGACGATCTCGACAATTCGGTGCTCGAGCTGGGCGATCTTCTGACCCATGAAGGCCCGGCGCTGCAGGCGCAGAAGGAGGCGGCCGAGATCTTCGGCGCCGAGCGCACCTATTTCGTGCTGAACGGCACCTCGGCCTCCAATAAAATCGTTCTATCCTCGCTGATCGCCGAGGACGATCTGGTGCTGTTCGACCGCAACAATCACAAGGCTGCCCATCACGGCGCTTTGTTCCTGGGCGGCGGCGTGCCGATCTATCTCGAGACCGACCGCAACGCCGCCGGCCTGATCGGTCCGATCCACGAGGATGCCTGGGACGAGACGCTGATCCGCGAGAAGATCCGGGTTCATCCGCGCGTTAAGGATCCCGAGGCCTGGAAGCGCGAGCGCCCGTTCCGCGTCGGCGTGGTCGAGCAATGCACCTATGACGGCACCATCTACAGCGCCGAATTCATCCTGTCGAAGATCGGCCACTTATGTGATTACATCCTGTTCGACGAGGCCTGGGCCGGCTTCCTGAAGTTCCATCCCCTGTTCAAGGGCCGCTTCGGCATGGGGCTGCAGAATCTCGGCCCGAACGCGCCCGGCATCATCACCACCCAATCGACCCACAAGCAGATGGCCGGCTTTTCCCAGGCCTCGCAGATCCATGTGCGCGACCGGCATCTGAAGGGCCAGCACCGGCGGCTGGAGCATCGCCGGTTCAACGAGACCTTCATGCTGCACGCCTCGACCTCGCCCTTCTATCCGCTGTTCGCCTCGCTCGATGTCGGCGCGCAGATGATGCGCGGCCGCTCCGGCGAGGTGCTGTGGGACGACACGGTCCGGCTCGGCATCGAATTGCGCAAGAAGGTACGGGCGATCCGCCGCGAGTTCCAGGAGAAGGAGAAGGATCCCGCGCGCCATTGGTTCTTCGAACCCTTCGTGCCCGACCAGGTGACGGCGCCGGACGGCCGCGCCGTGCCGTGGGAGGAGCTGCCGACCGATCTGCTGGCCTCCGACGCGCGCTATTGGGAATTGTCGCCGGGCGCGGGCTGGCACGGTTTTGAGACCGTGCGCACGCCCGGCTATGCGATCACCGATCCCAACAAGCTGACCCTGATCACGCCCGGCTTCGACCGCGTCACCGGCAAATATCTCGATTACGGCATCCCAGCACCCGTGGTGGCCAATTACCTGCGCGAAAACCGCGTCGTCCCGGAGAAGAACGACCTCAATTCGCTGCTGTTCCTGCTGACGCCCGGTGTCGAATCCTCCAAGGCCGGCACGCTTCTGTCGACCCTGGTCGCGTTCAAGCGGCGTCATGACGAGAACGCGCTGCTGGACCACGCCATCCCCGAATTCGTCGCTCGCCGCCCCAAGCGCTATAAGGGCATCCGCATGCGCGAGCTGTGCCAGGAGATGCATGATTTCTTCAAGGGCGCCAATGTCAGCGCGCTGCAGAAGGCGCAATTCTCGCCCGACCATCTGCCGGAAATGGCCATGCGCCCGGTCGAGGCGGTCAATCTTCTGACCCGCAACCAGGTCGATTACCTGCCGATCCACGAGATCGAAGGGCGCATCGCCACCACGCTGTGGGTGGTCTATCCGCCGGGCATCGCCGCCATCGTGCCGGGCGAACGTTTGGATGAGCGGGCCAAACCGATGCTGGACTATCTCAAGATGTTCGAGAAAAGTGCCAATCTGTTCCCCGGCTTCGAGGCCGAGATCCAGGGGCTCTATCGCGAGACCGAGCCCGACGGCTCGATCCGTTTCTATACTTACGTGGTCAAAGAGTAATGCCTGAAGCGCCGCTAACCATACTTGTCAGATCCTCCACCGAAGAAGACGTCCCCGCCATGCTGGCGATTTATCGCCATCACATCTCGCAGGGTGTTTCCGAAACGAGCGCCTTCGCCGACGAGCCGATGCGCGAGGAGGATCTCAAGGCGCGGCGCAAGAACATGAAGAAAAAAAAGCTGCCGCATCTGGTGGCCGATGTCGGCGGCGAAGTGGCCGGCTATGCCTATGCCGTGCCGTTCCGCAAGCGGCCGGCCTATCTCTTCACCCTCAAGCACTCGATCTATATCCACCCCGATTATCTGCGGGCCGGCATCGGAAAACGCCTGCTGCCGGCCCTGATCGAGGCCTGCCAGAAAGAGGGCTACGCCCAGTTGATCGGCTATGTCGACGCCGCCAACGAGGGGTCGCTGAAGCTGCACGAAGCCTGCGGCTTTCAGCGCGCCGGGCTGTTGAAGGCGGTCGCCTTCAAATATGGCAAATGGTCGGACATGGTGCTGGTGCAGCGGGCGCTGGCCGAGGACCCGGATGGCGGGCCGCGGAAGCCGCCTAACCTCCCGTAAGGGTCAATGGTCGGGTTGGGCCGCCAGGGCCTGGGCGAAGTCGGGTCCGTCCATCCACGCCTCCAGCGGCGCCAGGAAGCCGGCCCAGCGCGCCGGATCGCGCAAAGCCTGGTCGGCCGCGGCGATCACCGCCTCGCCGAGCGGCTTCTTCGAACAGCTGAGATAGGTCTTCACCAGCCGCGGGACGCCCCGGATCGGTAGCGCCTCGAAGGTGGCGTCGCCGTCGAGCGTGCGCTGGGCGTAGCGGATCTCGTGCGGGCCGCCGAAGGTGAAATCGACGCGGCCGGTCTGCACCAGCGCATAGAGCTGGCGCGGCGACACGATCTGCTGCAGCGGGACGGCGCGGCCGGGCAGGGCGATGAAATCCTCGATCGCCCTGGCATGGACACGGGCCGCCAGATAGGCGCCGCTCAGGCGGTGCGAGCCGGCCAATTGATCGAGATCGACTTCGCCCTGCCTGTCGATGAAGGGAGCCAGCCGGTCGGCCCGGCCGGCGGCGATGGCGAGGCGGAAGCCGGGCACCAGCACCGGCCGCTCGGCCAACGCCGCCGCGTCCTCGCGCTCCTTGTTGGGCAGCATGCCCAGCGTGCAGATTCCGTCGTTCAGGGCCAGCTCATGCCAGGCTCGGCTGATGCTGCCCTTGATCACGCGGTGCTGGAATTGCGGCAGCTGGGCGATCAGGAACCTCAGCTGCTGGTCCTTGTAGCCCTGGCCGGCCAGCGGGCCGTCGAAGATATATTGGGGCGGCGCGTCGTGGATGATCCAGGTGACGGTCTCGGCGCGGGCCTGGGCGCCGAGACCGAGCAGGACTGTCAGGATAAGGTGAAATCTAGTCATCGTCCCCATAACTGGCCAAGCGTTCCGTCGAATAATTATCGCCGATCGACATCGCGCAGATGCGCGAGAGGTGAGTGTAAGGCAGGCCGGTCTCCTCGGCCCAGACGTTAAACTGGTCCTGGACCTTCTTGAGATCGCGCTTCGAGGTCGGGATCTCGGCGATCTCCAGCCCGGCGTCGCGCAAGGCCGCCGAAATGTCGCGGGTGATCATGAAGCCGTCATAGCCGATGAAGCGCAGGAAATAGCGCCCCGTATTGCCGCCCAGGCGCGAACCGCGCCTGGTCAGCAGGTCCCACAGCCCGATCTGGTCGGTGCGCGGCCAGGCGGCCAGGAATTTGCCGAACGAGCCGTGCTCGTGCCCGATCTCGCCGATGAAGTCGGCATTGCGGCGCACCGCCATGATCTTCTGGCCATTGCGCACGATGCGTTTGTCCGACAGGCGGGCATCCCAGAAATCGTCGGGCTGGAACACCAGCTGACCGGGATCGAAGCCGAGGAACGCCTCCTCGAAGCCCGGCCATTTCTTCTCGATCACGGTCCAGGCGAAGCCCGCGGAGAAGATCCGTTTCGCCATATCCGACAAAATCCGATCGTCGCTCACCTTGGCCAGATCGGCGGGAGAGGGGACTGGCGCCAGCAGGCTTTGCAGCGCGGCCTCGCCGCCTTTGCGGTGCGCGGCGCGGGCGCGGATTTTTGCGAAGGACAGCATGGATGGACCTCTTCCCTTACAGACACGACAGGCCGGTCTAACCTCGTTACAGTGACGTGTCACCGATTCGGGGGGATCATGGCATCTGGCGTTGGTACAAAAAAGCTCGGCGCGTTCCTGGCCACCATGCTGGTGGCGGGCAATATGATCGGTTCCGGTGTCTATCTGCTGCCGTCGAGCCTCGGCGCGGTAGGGTCTCTTACCATTCTCTCCTGGTGTGTCGCGCTGGGCGGCGCCGCGCTGCTGGCGGGGTCTTTCTCGGCGCTGACCATCCTGCGGCCCCAGGGCGTCGGGCTGATCAGCCATGTGCGTGAGGTCTTCGGGCCCGGCAGCGCCTTCATCTGGGGGTTTCTTTACTGGTTCTCGGTCTGGACCGGCACCGTCGCCATCGCCTTGGCCGTGACCGGTTATGCCGCTTTCTTCGTCCCTGCGCTGGCGGCGCAACCGGGCAATACTCTTTTTACCGTCGGCATTCTCTGGCTGTTCACCCTGGCGAATATCATCGGCCCGCGCTTCGTCGCGCGTTTCGAAGGCGGCACCCTGCTGGTCGGGCTGGCGCCGGTGCTGCTGATCGCGCTGGGCGGCTGGTTCTATTTCGATCCCGCCATCTTCACCGCGTCGTGGAACGTCACCGGCAAGCCCTTCTGGGAGGCCATGCCGCAATCGGTGGTGATGGTGTTCTGGGCCTTTCTCGGTATCGAGTGCGCCAATATCTTCGCCCCGTTGCTCAGGGATCCCGTGCGCGACGTGCCGCGCGCCACCTTGGGCGGGCTGCTTATCTCGGCTTTGATATACATGTTAGCCAGCGGCGCCATCATGGGTATCCTGCCGGCCGCCAGCCTGGCCGCGTCGAGCGCGCCTTTCGCCGATGCCGCCCTCCCGATGGTCGGCACGTCCGTGGCCGCCATCGTAGCGCTGTGCGCCATGCTGAAAGCCTCGGGCACCGTGGGCGGCTGGATTCTGATCAGCGCCGAGACCTGGGGCGCCGACGAGCTTCTGGGCGTGCTGCTGCGGCGGACTCCCGCGCGCCGCGAGGGCGGGCCGTCGGTCTCCAACCTTTTGTTCAATGGGGCGCTGATGAGCCTGACGGTGATCGCCACCGCGAGTCCCAGCCTGGCCCGGCAATTCACCGTGATTGCCGACATCTCGGTAATCCTCTGTATGTTCCTCTACGGCGCCGCCTGCGCCGCGCTGTTCCGGCTGTCGGCGGAACGCTCGCCGCGCTGGCGTCTGGTGGCGCGCAGCCTGGCGGTGGGCTCGATCCTGTTTTGCGCCTGGGTGGCCAGCGTATCCGAGATCGAACTCCTGCTGTGGAGCGTCGCTTTCATCGTCATCGTCATTCTCGGCTATCTGCCGTTCGCCTGGTGGCGGTCGCGAGTCTCTGGAACAAAGGTGGAACGACCAGCCGGCCTATGATATATCTACAAGACGCAACCGTCAGAGACTTGCGAAAGCATGGGAAAGGCGCAAATGGCCGAACCGTCACTTCAGTTTCTTGGCGAGCAGATTACCCGCGTTCAGACCGAATTGCGCGATCTGCGGGGCCTTCGATCGGATATCGTCCATTTGCGGGCGGACGTTAGCGACCGGATGGACTCTGTTCATCAGCGCGTCGACAATCTTGAGCGCAGCATCGACGCGCGCCTTGATCAAATTGGGGAACAGATGGCGACGAATCTTGAGGTAGTGCTCGCCGCCATCAAAGCAGAGAAGTAAGCACGCCTCTCTCCGCGCGTCGATCCAAGGATCGACGCCCATGCTGGTGGCGGTGATTGACAGCAGCGAGACGACCTCCTTAGGCTCGAAGCCAGGAATCATTCTGGAGGACTTCAATGCTCGCGCAACTGCCGCAGGATTGGCAGAATTGGGTGCTGGATAATGTTCAGCGCGGCTGCAGCCCGACCGACATCCTCAAGCAGCTGGTCGAGCATAAGGTCGCGCCGCCGCTGGCCGCCGCCGAGGCGATCCGCCAGGCCGCCGGCCAGCTCTCCAAGCCGCTGGAAACCAAATCCCTGCCCGACCTGCGGTTCGACGGCGATGTCGCCGAGATCGACGGCCATCACATGCGTCGGTCCCTGTGGCTGGAAAGCCCGCGCGTCGCGGTGATCGAGGACATGCTGAGTGGGCAGGAATGCGCCGAGTTCATCGAACTCGGCAAGGAGCAGCTGCGCGCCATCACCGTGGTCGATCCCGACAGCGGCGGCGACGTGCCGCATGAGGCGCGGCGCGGCGCTTTCACCAGCTTCACCCGCGGACAAAACGATTTCATCGCCCGCATCGAGGCCCGCATCGCCAAACTGACCCGCTGGCCGGTCGAGAATGGCGAGGGGTTCCAACTGATTCATTACGGGCCGGGCGACGAGTACCGCGCCCATTTCGACTGGTTCGACCCGGCGCTATCCGGCAGCGCCGTGCATATGAAAGCGGGCGGACAGCGCGTCGCCACGATCATCTTCTATCTCAACCGCCCGGCGCGCGGCGGCGCCACCCAGTTCCCCTGGCTGTCGGGCTTGACCGTGGCGGCGGTGCCTGGGCGCGCGCTTTATTTCGACAATATCGACGGCGCTCATGTGGTCGATCAGCGCGTCCAGCATGCCGGCACGCCGGTCGAGGCCGGCGAGAAATGGATCGTCACCAAATGGCTGCGTCTCGGCGCTAACGTCGGGTGACGGAGTTCACCGAGGTTTGTCGCTGAGGACCACCTCGGCCTGGATGGTCAGGCTGATGGTGGAGTCGCCGCCTTCGGCTTCCGGCGGGGCCATCGGCGCGCCGGCCTGCATGGACTTGGCGAACATCACCGGCCGGCGGGCGTCGAAGCCCTCGGTCGCGTCGCCGACAGTGATGTCCTTATATTGCGCGACGCTCGTGCCGAGATCCCCGGCGATTTCGGCGGCGCGTTCGCGTAAGCCGGAGAGCGCCTGCGCCGTCAGTTCGCTCTGCGCCGCGCGCAGGGTCTCGGGGGCCAGGAAGAAGCGCAGATTGGACATGACCAGCCCGTCGCTCTGTAAGTCGCCCGACAGCTTCAGCACCGCGTCGAAATCCTTCGAGGCGAAGCTAAGGCTCTGATTGGCGTGCCAGACGTCCGGGCCGCCCTTTTGCGGCTGTTCGCGATAGACCGAATACCCGCCGCTCTGCACCGTCAGGCCTGAGGATTTGCGCGCTTTGGCCAGGGCGGAGCCCATCCGGCGGTTGACCTCGTCCTGCACGGCGCGGCTGTCGGGGCCGGTCGCCTCGACCCGCAATTCGGCGGCCAATCGGTCGCGCGGCACGATCTTCTGCGCCTGCTGATCGAGATGGAGGGTGGTGTCGGCCAGCGCCGGCACGGCGAGAAGCGCGCAGGCCAGGGCGAAAATCGGACGGATAATGGCAACCTCCTGTCGGATCTAATCAATCCTTTAGGTGGGGCGGCGGGTGACTTCCCGCCATAGCCAAACCGTGGACAGGCCGAGCCAGACGGGCAGGGCGCACCAGATCGAGCCGGTGGCGAGCAGATAAGCGCCGCCGCACCAGAAACCGCTGCAGATCATGTCGGTGAGTGTCGCGACGACGGCGGGGCGGACGCCGCCGCCCCAGGCGCTGCGGCGGACCTGCGAGGCCTTGGCGGTGACGTTGATGGCCGCCGAGCACAGGCCGGCGCCGGTCGCCATCACCAGAATGGCTATTCCTGCCAGACGATTTTGAGCCCCGACTGCGCCGGCGGCGAGCAGCACGAAGATCAGCGCCGGCATCAGCGCCGCGGTCAGGCGCGAGCGCTGGGCCAGGTCGGGCGGGATCGGCGCGCTGGCCAACAGGTCGGGCTGCGACTCGGCGACGCTGAAGGCCCAGACCAGGGCGCCGGAGACCTGACCCAGCACGAGAGTCACGGCCAGCGCGATCTGGGCCGATCTCGCGCCGAGACCGGCGTGGGACAGATTGATCACCAGCAGGGGGATGAAGGCCAGGCTGCGCGACAGGATCTGCAGCAGCAGGGCATGGTTGCGCAGCAGCAGGCGGTAATCCTTGACCAGCAGCAGCCGGAACAGTCCGCCCCCGAAGCCGCGCAGCGGCGCCCGTCCGGCGGAGGGACGCCGCATCGCCTCGCTGCGGGCGGAGATGCGGGCGAAGGTCGGCGCCAGACGCCAGGTGGTGATCAGGAACACGGCCAGCAAGAAGGCGGTGAGGACCAGGCCGGCCAGCGGATCGCCATAGACGACGTGGGCCGGCAGCCCGAGCAGACTATCCGGCGAAACATCCGGCAGGACTCCGGAGACCTGCCGCGCACCGAAATTGCGGCCGAGGAACGGCCCGATCATGCCCATCGAGAGACCCGACAGGGCCGAGACCAGGGTGGTGACGGTCTTGACCTTGCGCGGGCCGATCAGCCGGAACAGCCCGATCGCCAGCCAGCTCGCCACGCTGGTGCCGGCCAGCCCGGCATCGAGCAAAAGCACCAGGCCGCCCAGCCAGCGCGGGCCGGCCATGGCGGCGGTTATCAGGATCGCCGGGCCGAACAGCAGCAGCCAGACGGAGACGCTGCGGATCGCCACCGCGCTGAGGCGCACCGTGAGGACGCGCCGCATCGGCAAGGGGCTGGACAGAAGCAGATCGAGATCGCCGCGGTCGATAAAGCTGGCCGAAATCGTCGCCAGCGCCACTGAGAAGGACATCACGCTTATGAAGCCGAAGGCGATCAGGCAGGCCACCACGCTCAAGCCGTTGGGGGCCGTCGCATGGCCGCGCAGAAGCAGGCCGAACGGCACGCCCATCAGGCTCATGAGCGCCAGAACGGCGAGGCCCAGCAGGAGGCGCACGGGGCGGCTCTTATCCTCGCCGAAGCGCCAGGTCAGGCGCATCTCGTGCTTCATCAGCCAGAGAGTGGAGCCGGGCGTCATTGCGCCGCTTCCTCGGTCAGGGCCAGGAACACGTCCTCCAGCGTGCCGGCGCCGCCCGATTGTGTTCGTAACTCGTCGAAGCTGCCTTCGGCGCGCAGACGTCCGCCGGCGATGATGCCGATGCGGTCGGCCATGCGCTCGGCGACGTCGAGGATATGGGTGGTCATCACCACCGTGCAGCCCTGATGGGCGCGCTCGCCGAGGATCCGTTTCACCTGGCGCGCGGCGCTGGCGTCGAGCCCGGTCAATGGCTCGTCGAGGATCAGCAGCTTCGGATCATGGATCAGCGCGCCGGCCAGGGCGGCTTTCTGCTTCATGCCGCGCGAGAAGCCGCCCATGCGCTGGCGGCGCACCTCATAGAGGTCGAGCTGGATCAGCAACTGCTCGGCCCGCTGTTCGGCGGTCTTGGGCTCGACCTGCCAGAGGCCGGCCATGAAGGCGAGATATTCCTCGGCGTTCAGCGCGTCATAGACCATCGGTTCGTCGGGCAGCCAGGCGGTGATCCGCTTTGCCGCCGTCGGGTCGGCCAGGCTGTCGATCCCCGCGATCGACACCGCGCCGGAGTCCGCTGTCAGCAGTCCGGCGACGACGCGTAGGGTGGTGGTTTTTCCGGCGCCGTTGGGGCCGAGCAGAGC
>Ga0302311_10005574_pt1 | contig 13258 bp, 9 predicted proteins | sample III_Palsa_N1_3_FD_200449 | JGI IMG/M metagenome (GOLD analysis project Ga0302311, IMG submission 200449) | Peat permafrost microbial communities from Stordalen Mire near Abisko, Sweden - III_Palsa_N1_3 | ecosystem: Environmental > Terrestrial > Soil > Palsa > Peat permafrost | place: Sweden... | reverse complement strand
CCGGGTTGGCGCTGATACCGGTGTTGTTGTTTGGGTTGCTATTGCTGGTGTCGCGGCACCACTGAAGAATTGATATTCAGTGATCGAGGGTTCGTTAACGTGGGACGAACTCGTCGGCGTGGACGACGAACTCTGGGTACGCGCCTGCGCCTAGCTCGCGGATGTCCATGCCTTGCCAGTCACCGTCGGCGTCTACGCGGAACGGGATGAGCTTGTTGAGCAGCCGGTGAAGGACGTGAATGAGGGGAAACATCACGCCCAGCAGCGTTGCGATTCCAATGAGTTGCGCGAGGATGAGGGCTGAGCGGGGTCCGGGGGCGGGGGCGAAGAGGCCGAAGGCGAGAATGCCCCAGAGGCCGGCGCCGAGGTGGACGGAGATGGCACCGCCGGGGTCGTCGATGAAGAGACGGAGCTCGAGAGTTTCGACCAGCAGGCTGACTAACGCACCGGCGACGAGGCCTATGAAGATCGTCGCGAGTGGAGAGAGAAGGCCGCAGCCGGCAGAACCGGCGACGAGGCCGGCGATCCATCCATTGGCGCTGAGAGAGGAGTCGGGCTTGCGGTAACGGAGCTGGGTGGTGATAACCGCGGCGAGACAGCCGGCGGACGCGGAGAGTACGGCGTTGATCACGGTGAGCAGGATCTGAGTGTACGTGACGCGGTAGAAGAGGATGGCTGCGGCGCAGTCGAGACCGATCCAGCCGATGAGGGCAAGGATGCAGCCGAAGAGGACCTGCACGATGTTGTGTCCTGGGATGGCGGTGGCGATACGGTCCGCGTACTTGCCCTGGCGTGGGCCGAGAATCCACGCGACGGAGAGAGCGGCGAAACCGCCCAGGACGTTGAGGACTGCGGCTCCGCCGAGGTCTGCGAAGGCAGGGAGGCCGAAGAGCGGGGTGAGTTGGGTGAGCCAGCCGTTGCTCCATATCCAGTGAGCGAAGAGGGGGAAGATGATGGCGGCGAAGAGCGCGCTCGTAGCGCAAATGGCTGCGAGACGCCAGCGGTCAGTGCCAGCGCTGATCGGGATGAGGGAGGCGAGGCCTGCGGCGAAGATGCCAAAGGCGAGCACGAACGCGGGGTAGAGGCCGTGCGTGAGGTTGGAGGTCAAGCTGGTGGCGAAGAGTGGCTCGGCGCCTAGCCAGTCGATGGACTTGCCGGCGAGGTGGAGAGTATGAGCGAGGCCTCCGGAGAAGCCCATCCAGGAGGATCCGATCAGGACGAAGACGATGGCGGCGATGGCCAGAGAGCAGAGGGTGGCGAGCATGGCGTGGGCTGCGCTGCGGGAGCGACCCAGACCCTGATGGATAAGAGCAAGGCCGGTTGCGGCGAGCGGGATGAGAAGGATGCAGACGAGGCAGAGGTCAGGAGTCATTCGGGGCCTCTTTGCAGGGAGCGATAACGGAGAGCGATGAGGGTGAGACCGAGGAGCTCGACAAGCAGGCCCGCGACGACGAAGGCGAAGCGTTCCCCGAGGCCGGCGAGCAGGAAGAGTGACGCCAGCACTAGCAACCAACCGGAGACCATTAACAGATAACCGATCAAATTCACGTACAGCTCCTCTGGCTCACGGGTAGTTGTTCTGGCTTGCGCTTGGTTGGTGTAAGTCACCAGTCTATCTGTATTTGTAACGCAGGTGCGATGACGATCGGGTAGTTGTGACTGTGCTTGCTGGGTTGAGGCGCGGCGGGCGACGCTGTCTAGTAGACTCGGACACATTCCAGAATGTTTGCGTGTGAGGAGAGGTGCGATGAAAAGCGTGCTGAATCAAATTGTGTCTTCGTCGTTCGGAGCGTTCGTGGTGCTGGTGGTAGCAGCTTCGCTGGAGGTGCTGGGGGATTCGTTCTTCCAGTCGGGTCTGTATCGCTCGTCGGGTGCGCAGCGGGCGATGTGGTTTGTGGCGGGCGTCGCGGTGCTGGGGTTCTATGGGCTTAGCGTGAACCTGCCGCAATGGGACTTTGGCAAGCTGCTGGGAGCGTATGTGGCGCTGTTCTTCGTGGTGGCGCAGGTGGTAGCGAAGGTGCGGTTTCAGCAATCGCCGACCGCTCCAATTTGGGTTGGTGGAAGCCTGATCGTGGCGGGCGGTTTGGTGATCAGCTTCTGGAGAGGATAGATCGGCGCTTTGGGTTGGGATTTGATTCCGTCTCGGATCGTGGGACGGCACGTCATCAGCGCTCGGTTCTCGGCGCGGCTCTACGCTGGACTACAAGCGCCTATTGGGCTGGCGGGTATGTCCGCGGCAACTTAAGGGAGAAGGGCCTGGAAGGGTGAGCCTGGTGAAAAAAGTTATGCCGCCCCACGTGCTGGCGACGGCATCGACTCTGGGCATATAGAACTCTGTGTAGCCCGTCTGTAGGTTCAATGTACAAGGCAGAGACGAGGAGCCTTGTGATGGCGATCACGCGGCGCAACCCATTTATTCTAAAGGTCCCAAATAAGGAAATGATGTGTCAGGTGGGGAGTATATCTACTTGAGCTTTTGGAAGTTGCTGTCTTAAAGGTATAGAGAGCTGGAGAGGGTAATGATGCCAAGTTTGGAAGAGTTCTATCTGGCTCATTTTCATTAGGTTACCGGTAATTGCAACGGGGACGGAGGTGGGACCGATTCTGCGGTATAGACGCCAGGCGGTTATTCGGATTGCTTCGATAGGGCGGGTGGGGCGAAGGAGTCTGCGACCACCCAGGCGGCGCCGAGGATGGCGAGATTTACGGCGAGTTCCGTCCAATTGAACTGGGTTTTGTGATCGGCGACCAGAATCCGGATGTGAACGAGCAGGGTAAAGATGGCCAGCATGACGGTGAGGAGGAGGGCGGCGAGGCGAGCCTGGATGCGGGTGAGGAGGGCGAGGCCGGCGGCGAGGAAGGCTATGCCGGTCAGGTAGCCCCAGAACACCTGCGAAGGCGGCAGACCTTTGGGAACCAGTGGGGCGGTGAGGTTCATGTAGAGGAAGTGGGCTCCGCCGAAGATGAGCGCGGAAAGGCCGAAGGTCAGTTGGCCGATGAGGGTAAGGCGTGTGGCCAGAGAGCGGTGGATGCGAGCTGTTGCGGCGTAGACGATGAGGGCGCCCGCGGTGATTGCGAACTGCTCGGCGAGGCTTTCGTAGGTGCCGTATTCCCTGAAGTGAGCCAGCAGCACGGGGCCGTTCATGACGATGATGACGAGGAAGATGTAGTACGCGGCGAGGGCGGCGGCGCTGAAGGGCGCAGAGCGGCGCCACTGCAGGATGATCCCGGTGCAGAGCAGGAAGGCAGCGGCGGTGTAGGCCAAGGCGATGCGGTGGGGAAAGTCATTGGGTACGGGTTGACCGGTGATGAAGTCGCCCCATACCACGCCGGCCAGGCCGATGGCCATGATGCCGAGACCGAAGACATGGCGGCCGAGTCCTGCGCGAACCGCGAGAGGCTTCGCGTGGCGGTAGTCGGGTGATGGAGACGGGTCGGGCGACTTTTGGGGTGGCATTGGGGCTAAGGGACGTTCCCTTCTCCGCGGCAGGCGGTGGACGTTGGCGGGCCTCTGGCAAGCATAAACCCGGTCCAGCGCAGACGGCGAGGTCCGACGAGGACGGCGGGAGGCTTCGCGTGCCTGCGGAGGAGCTTGTAGGTGGAGAAGGGCTTCGCGCGCTAAGGCCGGGCTGCAAGGGTGCAACTTATGGAATGAAGACTGCCATCTACCTTGAGACGCCGACGCGGTGGAAGACAATTCTGGCGGGCGACTGAGGGAGATTCCAGGCTCGTTGCCTGGAAATGGAGATGCTATGAACCGTTTGTTCGTACAACGCTTGCCTGCGCAGCGCTTCCATGTAACTGCGCAGAGCCTGAAGTCCTGGTCGGTGATCGCGCTGATGGTGTGCGCATGGATGCCGAGGGCTCAGGCGGATGCGATGCCGGTGCGGTATGTGCAGGGGAGTTTTCACGGATTTCTGGAACTGCGTTCGGAGGGCGGGAGCGTGGTGGCTTCGGGAGATAGCCTGCAGTTTGTGCGTGGCGGCAGGATTACGGCGGAGACGGTGTTTCACTTCAAGGACGGTTCGGTTGACGATGAGACGACGGTGTACACACAGCATCGGACGTTTCATTTAATCAGCGACCGTCATGTGCAGAAGGGGCCATCGTTTCCTCATCCGATGGATGTGTTGATCGACACGGGTAGCGGCATGGTGACGGTGCGGTCGACGGATAAGGATGGGAAGGAAGAGGTAAAGACCGATCACATGACGCTGCCAGATGACCTGGCGAACGGACTGATTCCGGTGGTGGTAGAGAACATGCAGGCGGCGCAGCAGGGGACGACGGTGGAGATGGTGGTGCTGGCGCCTAAGCCGCGCGTGGTGAAGCTGGTGATTACAAATCTTGGCGAGGAGAATTGTTCGGTCGTGGATGTAGCGACGAAGGCGACGCATTACGAAATTAAGATTGTGCTGGGCGGAGCCATTGGGTTGATTGCGCCGCTGGTGGGGAAGGCGCCGCCGAATATTCAGGTTTGGGTGATTCGCGGGAAGGCGCCAACGTTCGCTCGAGAGGTGGGGCCGATGTATGCCGAGGGGCCGATGATGACGATTCAGTTAGCAAGTCCGGTGTGGCCGGCACCAGGGAGGGCTGGAAATTAGAGATGCTGCTGGTGGGGCGCCGATGTCCTTAGAATGGGTTCAGGAGAATTGGCACGATGAAGATGGCATGGATGGTGTTGGCGCTGGTGGTGGGCGGTGTGTCGTTGAGTGTGGCAGAAATTAATGCTCAAGAGACTGCGGCGACTACGACTTCAGCGAAGGCGGAGACGTTTACGAATCCGCTGCTGGAGCGAGGGCCTGATCCGTGGGTGGTGTATTGGAAGGGGTTCTACTACTACTCGAATTCTGAGGGACGGAATTTAGTGCTGCGCAAGACGGCGGATATTACGGATCTGCGCCATGCGGAGGTGAAGGCGGTGTGGACGCCGGAGCCGGGGCATGCGTGGTCGAAAGAGGTGTGGGCACCGGAGCTGCATCGGTGGGGGAAGAAGTGGTTCATCTATTTTGCGGCGGATGCGGGAGAGAATTCCGGGCACAGGATTTTTGTGGTGGAGAATGATAACGACGATCCGATGCAGGGGACGTGGACACTGGTTGGGAAGGTGAACGACGCGACCGATCTATGGGCGATTGATGCGACGACATTCGAGCTGCGGGGACAGCATTACCTGGTGTGGTCGGGGTGGAAAGGAACTGCGGATGGCGAGCAGGATTTATTTATCGCGCACATGAAGGATCCGCACACGATTGATTCGCCGCGGACGCTGATCTCGGAGCCAACTTATGACTGGGAGAAGCATGGCGATCTACCGGGGCGGCATGTGAATGTGAACGAGGGGCCGGAGTTTCTGGCGCACGGGAAGAAGATGTTCATTGTGTACTCGGCGTCGGGGTGCTGGACGGACTTTTATTTGCTTGGAGCGATTGAGGCGGATAGTCATGCGAACCCGCTGGATGCGAAGAGCTGGACGAAGATCGATCATCCGTTGCTGAGCACGGACGCGGCGGCGCATGCGTATTCTCCGGGGCATAATGGATTTTTCAAGTCGCCGGATGGAAAGCAGGACTGGATTATTTATCACGCGAATCCGGGGCCGGGGATGGGGTGCGGCGGAGAGCGGTCGCCGCGGATTCAGAAGTTCACGTGGGGGACGGATGGGGTGCCGGACTTTGGGAAGCCGGTGGCATTGGGTGAGGTGTTAGAGAAGCCGGAGTAGTAGGGGTGGCGTCGAGAAGAAAATCCCAGAGGCTAAAGCCCACTTAGATTGATCGCGATATTGCCGGGACTAAAGTCCCGGCCTATCCAAGAGCAAAGGCGCGGTCTATCTCGATAGCCGTAAGGACTATAGGGTGCGGACGCTTAGGTCGACGACGAGGTCGTCAACGGAGATCTTGAGGGCCAGGCCTACTTTGCGGAAGCCGTCACGCCATTCGCGTGACCAGTAGGTGGCGTCGGAGCGGCGGAGGAGGTCGTTCCAAATGTTCTGCGCCTGCCAGAGGTTGACCTCCATGGGGAGGGTGCGGAGAGACTCGGCGATGGCGAGGGTTTCGTGGAGCACAGAGAGGTTTTGGGGGGCCTGCTGTTCGGCGGCGGCTTCAAGGCGAACCATCGCGCGCTTCATACGCTTGTCGGCGGTGTAGCTGAGAAGGTCGTTGTCGAGGGTAACGTGATCGACTTCGGAGCGGCGGAGGAGGCGGGCGATCTCGGCGGAGTCGAAGGTGTCGGCTTCGAGGGCGCGGCGCAGGCTAGCATTGATGGCGAAGCCGGCGGTGAGGGCGAGGGCGGGAGGTGCGGCGACGTTGGCATCGCCGAGGAAGTCGAGCAGCGTGGCGTGCTCGTTGTAGATGCGGATGAGCGAGCCTTCCACTTCGGAGAGGGTCTGGTTGAGGATGCTCTGTAGGATGCGGTGCTGCTCGTCGGCGAAGAGCGAGGTGAGGGAGTAGAGGGTGGAATCAAAGAAGCCGTCGATGAAGCGGATGAGCTCGGGAAGATTGGCGTGGCGGATGGAGTTGCGGGAGTTGGTGATGAAGGTGTCCCATGCGGCTGCGTCCTGCGGGGTGTAGCGCTTGACCGCGGCTGAGAGGTTCTGGTCGCCGAGGTGTAGGACGGCGAAGCAAATGTCCTCGCACTCTTCGGTGATGCGGGAGCAGAGGGTGGCGCGGCCGACGGCGAAGCGGCCACGGCCGGAGGTCATGACGTCGTAGGAGTGGCGGTTGACGTCGAAGCAGAAGATGTTGCCGGCGTCGGGATAGCTGCGAAACATGGAGCTGATGGCGTAGTGGGCGCCGACGCTTTCGAGATCGAGGCGGCCGGCGTTGACGAAGCGACGGTAGACGTCGGCACCGGTGCCTGCGTCGGGGTCGTTGCTTTCGGCGCGAGCGAGGATCGCGAGGAAGTCGGCTTCGAGGGCTGTTGCGTTATCCCACATCTCAGAATCGAGATATGGAGCACCCGGACCTGTGGGGTCGGTGAAGAGCTTATTGGCTAGCTGGATGACGCGGCCGGCATAGGCGATGATCTGCACGGTCTCAATGCCCGAGATGTCGTCGAAGAACCAGCCGCAGGAGGTGTACATGAGTTGGGTATGGCGCTCGAGTTCGAGGAGCTCGAAGGCGGTGATGCGTTCGGCGACAGTGAGGGTGCGTGTGGCGTGGGCTGCGAAGAAGCGGTCGAGGTTGTCGGAGGAGCGATCGAGAATGACGTGGATGTAGGCGTCGCGGGCGGCCCATAGATCTTTCAGCAGTGGCTTCGCCACTGCTTCGGTGAGGGGTGCGGTGCGATCGCGAAGAAGATCGAGAGCTTCACGAAGGGGTGTGCGCCAGCGCTGATTCCAGCCGGGCTTGCCGCCGTTGCAGCCGCAGTCGGAACGCCAACGCTCGACGCCATGGACGCAGGACCAGGAGGTGTTATCGACGACTTCGGCCTCCCAGGTGGGGGGAAATTTTTCAAGGAACTCGCCGTAGTTGGTAAGGCGCGCGAGGTTATTGTCCTTGATGTAGTTGAGGGCGTAGCTGAGGGCCATCTCGCCGTGTTTATGGTGGTGGCCGTAGGATTCGCCGTCGGTGGCAACGTGGACGAGCTGGGGTTCGGAGGCTGGTTTGTCGGGGTCGAAGTTGGAGAGGAGACGACGAGCGAAGGTTTCGCCGTCGTTGAGGAGACCTTCGAAGGCGATGGCACGGGAGGGGGGGCCGTCGTAGAAGAAGACGGCGATGGAGCGGCCGTTGTCGAGCTTGACGAGATAGGGTTGGGTTGGGTCGACGGTCGCGTCGGGAGTTTCTGTCCACTCGGAATCAGTGGCGGATTCTCCCACCTTAGCCGACGATGGCGCCGTCGTCGAAGATGGGGTGCCCGGTTGTGTGGGGGACGTATTGGAGAGCTTGCGGACGCGGGCGGCCTGGTGGGGAGCGAGGACGGTGAACCGGATGCGTTCCTGAGCGAGGAGATCGAGGACGGAACGGGAGACTGCGGTTTCGGCGAGCCACATGCCTTCGGGCTTGCGGCCGAAGCGGTGCTCGAAGTCGGCAATGCCCCAGCGGATCTGGGTGCGTGCGTCGCGCTCGGAGGCGAGCGGCATGATGATGTGGTTGTAGACCTGGGCGAGAGCGGAGCCGTGGTTGGAATAGAGCGAGGCGCTGGCCTGGTCGGCCTCCTGGATCATGCGGTAGGTGCGGGGAGCGAAGTCTTCGAGCCAGCTGAGCAGGGTGGGACCGAAGTTGAAGCTCATGCGGGCGTAGTTGTTGACAATGCGGATGATTTGGTGCTCGTCGTTGACGATGCGGGAGGCGCCGTTGGGAGCGTAGCACTCGGAGGTGATGCGTTCGTTCCAGTCGTGGTAGGGAGCAGCGGATTCCTGGAGCTCGACGGTTTCAAGCCAGGGATTCTCACGCGGCGGCTGGTAGAAGTGGCCGTGGACGCACAGGTAACGTTGCGGAGGAGCGGTGGTTGAGCCTGACTTGCGTGTTGCTGACATCGTCTATTCAGGATAACAAGGGCGAAGTCCGGCCAAGGGTTTGGGTGGCGGCGTGTAGCGGCCGCTCAGTGAGGAATAGGTTGCGGATCTAAGGCTTGCTGGGTGGCGTGTAGCGGACAACATAGAGCGCTTCGGGGCTGGAGGCGAGCCAGCGGGTGTAGTAGACGGGGGCAAAGGGCGCGGGTCCGTAGCAGGCGTTGGGATCGAAGGAGATGCCGTAGATTGGGTTGATGTGGGGGGTCTTGTCGTGCCAGAACATCTTGCAGGTGTCGGCAGGGAGAGGGGCTGCGGGGATGTAGGCGTTGGTGGGGAAAACGATCGTGCTGTCGTTGATGTGGTCAGCGTAATGAAGTTCGACAATGAAATTCTGCTCAAAGCCGTTGTCTATCGACGTGTCAGGGATTCCGTTGGCATGGAGCTCGGCAGCGAGGGCGACGCGAGCGCGATAAACCGCAAAATGATTGTGTGTGATGGCGACGCCGAGGACGGCGATCGTTGCAACCAGGGCAATCTCCAAAAGCGGGATGCGCGGTTGAAACTGCTCCTGGTAATAGCGGACCAGACAGATCAGAGCGACCAAGCCCAGTTCCAGCGTGTAGCGATCGTAGATCCAGCCGGTAGCCGTGCGTGGAATCAGAAGAGCAGTGTACGCGAGGGCGAAGGGGGCAAGGAGGATGCCGAGTTGTTTCCATGAGACACCCTGGGCCGATTGCACGGACGGCAAGGTGCGATGAGGATGCAGCCTGTAAAACTGCAGCAGGGAAACCAGAACAGCGAGCAGGCCACCAAAGCAGACGATGGTGATCAATGCCTGCGCAGGGACGTTGAGAAACAGGGGTGGATTTCCGTGGAGCTGGTGGCCTTCGTGGATTCCATGCACGCTGATCCAATTGCCTCCGCCACCCATGGTTGGCTCCAGCGGAAAACCTCCACGTAAATGGCTTGGGTAGATGCCCAGAAATAAGTAGCCAAGGAGGATGAGTGCGAGAACAGCAATGATCGCAGGACGGCTCTTGCGAAGGCTGGGAAGAAAAATGGCGATGATGGGTAGCAGGAGGAAGGGAATGGCTAGAAAGAAATCCGCCAGCGTCAGAAGGCTGCTGACAACAGAGAAATGAGCCGGGAGGGGCTGTGGGGGGAGGACGTAGGGCTGTCGTTTGAGCCATTGCATGCAGGCGAAGATGAAGAGGGCTCCGGCTAGAGTGGCGGCGGATCCCGCGATCACGACGCGGCGCTGGGAACGAAGCAGCCAGAGGGTGGACGGGACCATGACGAGAACACCGAGCCACGCGATCTGACGTGCGGTTCCAAAGACGGCATTGGTCGCGACAGCAAAGCAAAGCCAGAGGATCGCGGCGCGCGGCGTAGTGGCTTGCAGAGCACGCAGGCAGCCATAGAAGCAGATGAGCATGGCGAACAGGCCGAAGATGTCGCTCATGTAGGTGACGGAGAGCAAGAGGTAAAGCGGAGAGAGCGCCAGGGCAAGAGTGGCGACGACTGCGTTGCGTTCGGTGATGCCGCAACGGACCAGGCTGCGCTGGAGAAGAAAGGCGGTTACGAGGGAGACTAAAAGCGTGCTCATGCGAACGGCGGTGAAGGAAGAGCCGAAGAGCTTGATGAAGGCAGCACCGATGTAGAGTTGCCAGCCAATCATGGCCGCCGCCCAACCGTTGTAGACGACGCGCCCGGTGGAGGCGAGGGTTTGTGCCATGAGGATGTAGGGGCCGTCGTCAGAGATACCCATATTGACGTACGGGCGACTGACGAGTTCGCAGACCAGCACACAGAGGGCGCAGAAAAGAGCTGGGATGCGGAACCTGCGGACGAGTTGCAATGAGCCTCCTGGCAAGGTTGAAGGGTTGTTCAGATCAAACGATGCAGGAGGGCTGCATCGCGCTTACAGGATAGCAACCGGTCATGGATGGGAATGTGGCGTGTAGCGGACGACGTAGAGGGTGCCAGGTGTGCGGTAGGGCCAGCGGGAGTAGTTCACCGGAGCGAAGGGTGCGGGACCATAGCAGGCGTTGGGATCGAAAGAGACACCGTAGAGAGGATGGATGTGTGGCGTGTAGTCGTACCAGAGGGCCTGGCAGTCGATCGGCGATGGCTCGGGTGTGGGGGTGTAGGCGTGGGCGGGGACCGCGAGGGTGGGAAAGTTGATGTGGTTGGAGTGCTGAAGCTCGACGTTGAGGTTGCTCTCCCAGCCGCCGTCGACGGCGGTGTCCGAGATGGCTTGGGCGCGGAGCTCGTCGGCGATCGCTACACGCGCGCGGTAAAAGGCGAACTGGTTGTGGGTGTTCGCAACACCATACACGGCCATGAGAAGGACCAGGACTGCGCCCGCCGCAGGGATGTTTGGGCGAATTGTCTCCTGGTAGTAGCGAAGGAGGAAGAACGGCGCGATGGCAATGAGTGGGAGTAAGTAGCGATCGAAGATCGTACCGTCGACTGTACGCGGAAGGAGAAGCAGCGTGTAGACGATAGCAAAAGGACCGAGGAGCATTGAAAGGCGATTCCAGGAGATCGTTTCTGGAAGCTCGCCGGCGTGCGTGGGTGGATGGCTGATAAAGCAGGAAGCGATCAGACCGAGAAGGCCACCAAGGGAGGCGATGGTCATGAGCAGGCGCAACCAGTGGGTGAGAAAGTTGGGCGCAATGCCTTGAACATGACTACTGCCGTAGATTCCTTGTGGATTGACCCAGTCGCCCGCGAGCGGCTCCATCAAGAAGGGATATCCGTGATGGAGGCTGATAAGCGCATAGGCGGCACAGATTGCGAATACAACTGCGATGGAGATGCGATGGCGCCTCCATAAGGCGGGCAGGAAGAGGGCGAAGAGTGGAAGAAGAAGGAAGGGAACATCAAGGAAGAGGAAAGCGAAACTTTTTGCAGCCCCGGGTGCGTGGACGGACTTGGGAAGCAGCTGCTCGGGGACGATGTAGGGCTGGTGCTTGAGCCAATGGAGGCAGGCGAAGATGAAGAGTGCGCCAAGGAGGGTTGCGGCTGAGCCGGCGAGGAGGACTCGACGGCGGGAGCGGAGTAGCCATAGGGTCGAGGGGAGCATGACGAGGATGCCAAGCCAGGCAATTTGTCTCGAGGTGCCGCAAAGGGCGTTGGCGACTATGGCGAAGCAAAGCCAGGCGATGGTGGCGCGGTCGGACTGGGCGTGAAGAGCATGTAGGCAGCCGTAGAGACAGACAATGATGGCGAAGAGGCCAAAGATGTCGGTCATGAATGTGGTTGAGAGCAGGAGATAAAGCGGGGAGAGGACGAGAGCCAGGGTTCCGATGGTCGCGTTGCGCTCGGAGACGTTGGCGAGGACGAGCGAGCGCTGCAAAAGAAAGGCCGTCACCATGGCGACCAGCATGGCGGAGCTGCGGACGACAGTGAAGGAGAAGCCGAAGAGCTTGACCAAGGCGGCCGCGAGATAAAGCTGGAAGGCAAGCATGGGTGCAGCCCACCCGTTGTAGGCGATGTGGCCGGTGCCAGCGAGAGTGCGGACCATGAGGATGTAGGGGCCGTCGTCGGAGATACCCATGTTGGCGTAGGGACGGCTGGCCAGTTCGCAGACGAGTACCGCCAGGGCGCAGAAGAGAGCGGGTACATGGAATTTGCGAACGAGTTGCAATCAGCCTCCAGAGAAGGGTGGTCGGCAGGTGAGATCAAAGGATGCAGAGCAGCCGTGTTCTGGCTACAGGATACCAACTTGCCGGGAGAGTTCAGGGTCTGGCGGTTGGCGTATAGCGCACGACGTAAAGCGTTCCTGGAGTGCGTGCGAGCCAGCGGGAGTAATGCACTGGAGCGAAGGGCGCGGGACCATAGCAGGCGTTGGGATCGAAGGAGACGGCAAAGAGTGGGTGGATGTGTGGCGTGTAGTCGTACCAGAACACTGTGCAGGTGTTGGGTGGCAGCGGAGGGGTGGGAACATACGCATTCGCGGGAACAACGATGGTGGGGAAGTTGATGTGGTCGGAGTGCTGAAGCTCGACGTCGAAGTTGTGTTCCCAGCCATTGTCCACGGAGGTGTCGGAGATTCCCGCGGCGTGCAGTTCGGCGGCGAGAACGACGCGTGCGCGATAGAACGCAAATGTGTTGTGGGTGAGGACGACGCCGAAGACTGCCATGATCGTCACAAGCAAAACGCCGGCGACGGGAATGCGGGGAAGGATCGTGTCCTGGTAATAGCGGACGAGCAAAAGAACGAGGATGACCTCGGGCCCAAGCATGTAGCGATCGAAGAGAGCGTTGGTGGCGCGTGGGATGAGCAGCAGCGTGTACGCGGCGATATAGGGCGCGAGTAAGACCGCGAGTTGCTTCCAGGAAATACTCGGGTAGGGGGAGGCCGGCGCCGAGATTGTCGGGACATGGGAGCGAGTGAAGGATGCGAGCAGCCCCAGCAAGCCTCCGATGGAGAGGATGGTGATGAGGATCTGCAGGCCGGTGGGGAGGAAGATGGGAGGGTCGCCGAGCAGGTCCGTCCCCTCATGGATGCCGTGAATGCCGACCCAGCCGCCACGCGCTCCGGCGGTGGGCTCGAGAAGGAAGTCCGGATGGGAGTATCGCAAGTGGATGGCGAACAGGAGGTAGACGAGCGAGATGGCCGCGATGATGACCTGGACGCGTGGGCGGCTCTTACGAATCTGCGGAAGGAAGATAGCGAAGAGGGGGAGGAGGAGGAAGGGCACGTCGAGAAAGGTGTGGACGAACTCGCCGATGGTGTGGGCGATCTCCCCGATGGGATTGGCGAAGGGGAAGACGGTGGGGATGAGGTGCTCGGGAATG
>Ga0302311_10005570_pt1 | contig 13263 bp, 10 predicted proteins | sample III_Palsa_N1_3_FD_200449 | JGI IMG/M metagenome (GOLD analysis project Ga0302311, IMG submission 200449) | Peat permafrost microbial communities from Stordalen Mire near Abisko, Sweden - III_Palsa_N1_3 | ecosystem: Environmental > Terrestrial > Soil > Palsa > Peat permafrost | place: Sweden... | reverse complement strand
GATTCGCGCGGATCGATCAAACCATGACGCCGGAGGATTTCCGTTACCGTGGCGGGCGCTGGAACGTCGGCAAAGCCCATGTCCTGCAGCCGTCGGGCGATCTTGCGCCCACCCCAGCCGTGCGCCTGACGCAAGGCGATCACGGCCTGGGCGACCTGATCCGATGAGCGGGCGGGGCTGCAATGCGGGCGACGGGAACGGTCGGCCAGACCGTCCTCGCCTTGCGTCTTGTGGCGTTCAAGCCATTTGTAGCCGGTCTGGCGGCTGATGTTGAAGCGCCGGCACAACTCGCTGAAAGGCACTGTCTGCACAGCGGCCAGACAAACGAATTCCTGTCTGAGACTCATGGTGTCTTTTACGTTCCAGGGCATGGATGGGTCCGGGCGTTCGATTGCCCGAAAGTGTCAACCATGTCCCCGTACACCTGTCAGCTATGTCTCCAGTCTGTACACCGCCGCAAAGAAAGTAGGCAAAGAAAGCGGGCTGCAACCGCCAGCCCGTAGTGAGCCATCCCAGTCTGCATCCGGGAACGGCCCAACACAAGATCCTTCCTCGCGCCATCCACGTTAGTGACAAAGCTGTCATCCGTTCCAGCGTCGCGCCGCGCGCCCCGCCGTCGGGCATAGCACCCTATGCAAAGTCTGTAGGAAAACTAAGTGTTGGCCGCCCCCCGCCTTCGCTGGCAGACCCATCCGCGACGCACGCAGTGCGAAGTGGGGTGGATGAGCCCTTTGTCACTAACGTGGGTGGAGCGAGGGACGATCTCGTCTCGGACCACTCCGGGTTAGCTCAAGTGGTGGACACCTACAGGCTGGCGGTTGGAAGCCCGCTTTCTTTGCTTACTTTCTTTGCGGCGGCAAAGAAAGTGAGTGCTGCCCCGCACAGGGGCGAAGCTAATAGACCAATAACAAATCAAGGAAAGGCCAACGCCATAGGCAAACCACCAAAAAGCCGTCAGCCAGACAAACACAAAACCCTACCCCGCACTCCGAGCATTATGCTCAGTCAAAAATTTAATGAGCCCATCAACCCCGCCTTTGGCGAGTTGATCAGCAAACTGCGTCTGATAAACCTGAATTAGCCAAGCCCCCATCATATCGATGTCGTAGACCTTCCAGCCGGAATCCGTCTTCTCCATCCGATACCCGACCGCATCATCCCCGCCATTGCTAATCACATGCGACTGCACCACGGCATCCTTGCCGCCCGCCGCCACGCTCGCCGGCGCGAACTTGAACGTCACATCCTGATCCCGCAACTGCGCCAGTGAAGCCGCATACGTCCGCACCAGCAACGTCTGAAACTGCTCGTACAACTGCTTCTGCTGCTCCGGCGTCGCCGTGGTCCACGCCTTGCCCACAGCAATCCGCGTCGTACGCTGGAAGTCCGTTGCAGGCACGAAATGTGTTACCACCACCTGGGTGATTTTGCCCATGTCGCCGCCGCGTGCCTGCGGATCGGCCTTCATCGCGGTGACCGTGCCTTCAACCGCGCTCTTGACCACCGCATCAGGGGCAGCTTGCGCAAAAGCCGTAGTGGAAACCACCGCAGCCGCCAGGAAAGCACTCAGATAACGTTTCATAAGCTCATCAGGACAGTAAAAATGACCACTGGATGACCCGCGGGGCCACGCTGAAAGCCAGTATACCGATTTTGGACGCCCATCCATGCACCACAAGCAGAGCCAATCAGTTCCACGCCGGTATACTTGTGCCCTTATGCCAAAAACGCCATTCATGACAGGGCCCCACTCGCCTACATGCTGAAGTCATCTATCGTCCGTCTCGTCGCCTGGTCGGTGAGCCGCCCACTGCGCGTCATCCTGCTCTCGCTGATCCTCGCGGTCCTGAGCGGCTATTACGTTGCCGGTCACTTCAAGATCAACACCGACATCAGCCGCCTCGTCGAAAACGACCAGGCATGGTCCTCCCTCGGTGACGCCATCGACAACGCGTTCCCCCAACGCGGTCAGACCGTACTGGTCGTCGTCGAAGCGCGTGCGCCCGAATTCGCCGACGCCGCCGCCAACACCCTCACCGCCGCGCTGAAAAGCCAGCCCAAGGAATTCGTCGCCGTCACACAACCCGCCGGCGGTTCGTTCTTCGAGCACAACGGCCTGCTGTTTCCGTCGCTCGATCAGGTCCAGTCCACCACCGGCCAACTCGTTCAATCACGCCCCCTCGTCAACGCGCTGGCCAAAGATCCCAGCCTGACGGGTCTCGCCGGTGTCCTCACCACAAGCCTCTTGCTGCCGCTTCAGCTCGGCCAGGTGAAGCTCAGCGACATGAGCCATCTGCTCTCGCAAAGTGCCGACGTGCTCGACCGCGTGCTCGCCGGCCAGCCCGCCGCCTTCTCATGGCGCGCGCTCGTCGACAAGGACGTCGCCACCAATCCAGCGCGGGCCTTCATCACTGTGCAGCCGGTGGTCGATTACGGCGCGCTCGAACCTGGCGCACGCGCCTCGGCCGCGATCCGCGCCACCGCCGCATCGCTTGACCTCGGTGCCCACTATGGCGCGTCGATTCGTCTGACCGGCGAACAGCCGCTCGCCGACGAGGAGTTCGCCTCGGTGGAGGACGGCGCCGAGCTCAACGGCATGATTACCTTCGTCGTCGTACTGGTGATCCTGTGGCTGGCCTTGCGCTCGGGCCGCATGATCGTCGCCGTGCTGATCACGCTGTTCGTTGGTCTGGCCATCACCGCTGCGCTCGGTCTGATGATGGTCGGCGCGCTCAACATGATCTCGGTCGCCTTCATGGTGCTGTTCGTCGGGCTCGGGATCGACTTCGGGGTCCAGTTCGGCGTGAAATACCGCGAAGAGCGCCATCAGGACGACCGTCTGGCCGCTGCGCTCGTCAACACGGCGCACACCATCGGCGTGCCGTTGACGCTCGCCGCCGTCGCGGTCGCCGAGGCGTTCTTTTCGTTCCTGCCGACTGCCTATCGCGGCGTCGCCGAGTTGGGGCAGATCGCGGGCGTCGGCATGTTCGTCGCGTATCTGACCAACATGACTCTGTTTCCGGCACTCCTGAAGATCTTCAACCCGCCTGGCGAAGCCGCTGCGCCCGGTTTCAAGCAGTTGGCGCCCGTCGACGACTTTCTCGACCGCAACCGCAAGCCCGTGCTGATCGGCACCCTGGTGGTCGTGATCGGCGCGCTGCCGCTGCTCACGCATCTGCGCTTCGACTTCAATCCGTTACATCTGAAGGATCCGCATACGGAATCGATGGCGACGCTGCTCTCGCTGAAGGATTCGCCGGAAGCGGCAGTCAACAACGTGCACGTGCTGGCGCCGTCGCTCGCGGCGGCGGATCAGATCGCTGCGCGGCTGAAGAAGCTGCCGGAAGTCGGCCGCGTCACCACGTTGAGCACCTTCATCCCGACCGACCAGACGCAAAAGCTTCTACTGATCAATAGCGCGGCGCAGCAGTTGCTGCCGGCGCTGACGCAAACGCCCGCGCCGCCGTCGAGCGACGCGTTGCGCGTCGCCGCATTGAAGCGCGCAGCGAACCAGTTGGTGCTCGCGGCCGAGGATCATCCGGGTCCGGGCGCGGCGGAGGCCCAGCATCTTGCAGCCACGCTGCAAAAACTCGCCGCCGCCAGCGCCGCCACGCGCGACCGCGCCGAAACGGCGATGGCCGGCACGCTGAAGATCGCGCTTGCGCAACTCGCCGCGCTGCTGCAACCCACTGAGATCACGCGCGCCAGCTTGCCGCCGGAAATCTCGCGCGACTGGGTGTCGGCCGATGGCCGCGCGCTCGTCGATATCGCGCCAAAGGTCGCAGCCGGTGCAGACCCCGGCGACGATGTAATGCTGCGGCGCTTCGCGCGTGCCGTGAAGACCGCGGAGCCCGGCGCGATCGGCGGGACGATCTCGATCCTGCATTCCGCAGACGTAATCATCAAGGCGTTCCTGCAAGCCGCGTGCTGGGCGCTGCTGACCATTACCATCCTGCTGTGGCTCGCGCTGCGGCGTCTTAGCGACGTGCTGCGCACGCTGATTCCGCTGCTGGTGTCGGCGCTGGTGACGCTTGAATTGTGCGTAGTGTTCGGCATGCCACTAAATTTCGCCAACATCATCGCGTTGCCGCTTATGCTTGGCGTAGGCGTTGCGTTCAAGATCTACTTTGTGATGGCGTGGCGCAACGGGCAGACGGGCCTCCTGCAGTCGAGCCTCACCCACGCGGTGATGTTCAGCGCGGCCACCACTGCGACTGCATTCGGAAGCCTGTGGTTGTCGCATCATCCGGGAACGTCGAGCATGGGGCGGCTGCTTGCGCTGTCCCTCCTCTGCACACTGATCGGTGCCGTGGTGTTTCAACCCGTCTTGATGGGTAAGCCGCGCGCGCGTCGCGCTTCAAAAGAAAAGCAAGGAATCACGAAATGAAGATGCGAACCACCGCCTTGGCCCTGCTGGTTGCAGGCGTTGCCACAGGGTGCGCGACCGGTCCAGACCGCAAACCCGGCGACCCGCTGGAGCCGATGAACCGGCAGATCTTCAAGTTCAACGACGCGCTCGACCGGACGATCGCGCAGCCGGTTGCGCGGGGCTATCAGAAGGTGACGCCGCAACCCGTACGCCAGGCCATCAGCAACTTCTTCTCGAATCTCGGCGACCTGGGCAATGCAGTGAACAACATCCTGCAATTGAAGATCACCGATGCGACCGAAGACATCGTGCGCTTCGCGATGAACTCGACCTTCGGGATTGGCGGCCTGATTGATTTCGCCACGCCCGCGGGACTGCCGAAACACCATGAGGATTTCGGGCTGACGCTCGGACGCTGGGGGGTGCCGGCCGGCCCGTACCTGGTGCTGCCGCTGTTCGGTCCGAGTTCGGTGCGCGACAGCACCAGCTACGTCGTCGACTTTCGCTTCAGCGTGATCCACTACTTGAAACCGGCGGTGCGTAATCCGATGTACATCGCGCAGTTCATCAGCGCGCGTTCCGACCTGCTCGGGGCGTCCGACCTGCTGCAGGCGGCGGCGCTCGACAAGTATTCCTTCGTGCGCGACGCTTATACGCAGCAGCGTGCCTCATTGCTCAGGGGCTCGGGCTCGAATGCCGCGCCCTTGCCGAATTATGGGGATCCGGACGCGCCGGGCGCAGCCCCGGCACCGGGGGCATCGGGTGCCGCGCCGTCCGGCTTGCCGGACTACAGCGATCCAGGTGATTCATCGGCGCCAGCCGCACCGGCTAATGGCGCGTCGGGCGCCGCGCCGACGGATCAGGCGGCCCCCGCCAACAGCGCTCAACCGGCCCAGCCGGCGGTGAGCGCGAGTGCGCCGGCAGCCGCAGCGGCGGCGGCGGCATCTACGGCGCCTGCCGTTGCCGCACCCGTTCCAGTCAAATAGCAAACCGCCCGCACCATGCAAAACAGCCCGACCGGTTCACACCGGCTCGGGCTGTTTCATTTCAGCATTCGCCCATGCACCGTTGAAGCGGCGTCGACCAGGTGCTGCTCAGCTCCCTACCCGGCACACCGCCTTCAGTGCATCGTATCGGCTTCGATCCGGGCCGCCGTGTCCTCGACGCTCGTTACCGACGAAGTAGCCGGACTCAAGTCCGCGCGATAACGCTTGAATGCTTCGTCCGCGTAGCGGATCTGCGTGCGGCCGTGCGGAGCCGGTTCGCCGTTCTCGCCGAGATTCACGAACACCATCTTCTCGACGGTCAGAATGCTCTTGCGGGTGATCTTGTTGCGTACTTCGGCGCGCAGCGTGATCGACGTGCGGCCGAAATGCGTCGCGGTCATGCCGAGTTCGATGATGTCGCCCTGGCGCGCCGAGCTGACGAAGTTGATCTCCGACATGAACTTGGTCACCACGCGCTGGTTGTCCAGCTGGCAAATGGCGTAAATGGCGGCTTCTTCATCGATCCAGCGCAGCAGGCTGCCGCCGAACAGCGTGCCGTTCGGGTTCAAATCTTCGGGCTTGACCCACTTTCTGGTGTGGAAATTCATTTGGTATCCCCTACGTGAGGTGATGGGGTTCGACCATGAGGCCAAAACCTAGGGTTAATACCTAAATTATACCAAATATAAGGGTTTTCCCTAGTTCGTCAAAAAAGACGCCCGGGCAGTTCCTCTGAGCTTTATCAGACTGTCGGCTGTAGCGCCCCAGCCGCACCGAGGGCGTGACGCGCCTGAACTAGCGCGGTGCGCGCGGCGCGCGCGTCGGCGGCGACCCGCAACAACGGCCCAAGCTGCGACGGCTGCTTCAGCAATTCGCGCAGGATCGGCGCAATGGCAGTACTGCCGTCGTCGCGCAGTCCTGCGGTCGCAGCGGAAGGGAGTGTGCGCCACGCGGGATCGACAATCGCGCGGCATACGGCGAACGGTACGCCGTTCGCGGCAGCAATGGCGCCGGCGATATGCGATTCCATGTCCACGGCAAGCGCGCCGCTGGACCGATGCAGCACGGCTTTATCGTGCGCGCCTGTCAGCGGCGCCGTGACGCCGGCCAGCAGACCGCGATGCAGACGCGCCCCAAGCGGCGTGGCGGCCAGCGCGGCAACCAGACGCTCGGACCAGCGCGGGTCGGTGGCGAAGCGTCCGAGCGGGCCCTCCACGGCATCCGCAACGATCACTGCCCCGGGTTCCAGATCAGGCGCGAGGCCACCCGCCGTGCCGAAACTGACAATCCCCGAGCATCCGCGGGCGACGGCCGCGCTTAGCGCCCGTTCGAGCAGATCGGCGCGCGCCGCGTAGACCACTTCGACGCCCTCGCCGCGCACAATCCGCGCCTCGAAGGCCATGCCGGTGACGGCGATCACCGGCAACCTGCCGCCGGCAGATTGGGACGACGCAACCGACTGGTTAGAGCGGGTGGAAGTGGACACCATTACATCCCGACCGCGACGCGCGTCAGCCCGTCGCGCTTCAGTTGCCGGTAACGCCCTAGCGCCCAGAGCGGGAAGAACTTGCGATAGCCGTGGTAGCGCAGATAGAACACGCGCGGGAAGCCGGTTGCCGTGAAGCGGGTTTCGTCCCACAGACCGTGTTCGCGCTGCTCGCGCAGCAGGTATTCGATGCCGCGCGCCACGGCCGGATGCTCGACATAGCCTGCGGCCATCAAACCCATCAGGCCCCAGGCTGTCTGCGACGACGTGCTCGAGGCCCGCTCGTAGCCGCAGTAGTCGAGCTTGTAGCTCGTGCCGTCCTCGCCCCAACCGCCGTCCTCGTTCTGGATCGACACCAGCCACTGCGCCGCGCGCTTGATTCGCGGATCGTCGTGCATCATGCCGGCGGCGTTCAGCGAGCAGAGCGCCGTCCACGTGCCGTAGATGTAGTTCATGCCCCAACGGCCGTACCAGCTGCCGTCCGGCTCCTGCTCCTTGAGCATGTAGTCGTATGCGCGGCGCGCCGGCTCGCTGTTCGCCGGCAGTTCGCCCAGTTGCGCGAGCATCGACAGACAACGGCCCGACACATCGGCAGTGGGCGGATCGAGCAGCGCGCCGTGATCGGAGAACGGAATGTTGTTCAGGTAGTACTGGGTGTTTTCCGGCTCGAATGCCCCCCAACCGCCGTCGCTGCTCTGCATGCCGACCACCCATTCGCGGGCGCGGGCAATCGCTTGATCGTCGACGTTCGACTGCGTGAGCGCAGCCGAGCGTTGCATGGCCATCACGACTACAGCCGTGTCGTCGACGTCCGGATAGTGGGGGTTCGCGTACTGAAACGCCCAGCCGCCAGGACGCACGTCCGCGCGGCGCGAGATCCAGTCGCCGCGCACGTCGAGAATCTGCAGCGGACGCAGCCATTGCAGGCCGCGTTCGGCTGCCTGCTCGGCGCGCGGGTCGCCGGTTTCGAGCAACGCATGCGCGACAAGCGAGGTATCCCACACCGGCGACAGGCACGGCTGGCAATACGCTTCGTCGTCCTTGATCACGAGCAGCCTGTCGATCGACTGACGGGCAATCGCGCGATTCGGATGATCGGCCGGGTAGCCCAGCACGTCGTACATCATCACCGAGTTGGCCATGGCCGGGAAAATCGCGCCGAGGCCGTCTTCACCGTTCAGGCGCTCGTCGACGAACGCCTGGGCTGCCCTGATGGCACGCTCGCGCGTGTACTTCGGAAACAGGCCATCGATCAGGCGCAGTACATGATCCACGCCGCGGAAAAACGTAAACCAGCCTTGGCTCTGATGCGGCGCACGCGGCAGTAAGCCGGTCGTGACGGGCGCGCCATGGAACAGTTCGTCGATCCTCACGCCGCGCGGGTTACGCGCCACCGGGCGTCTCGCGTTCAACACCAGCAGTGGCACGATCACTGTGCGCGCCCAGTAGGACACCTTCGACAGGTGGAACGGGAACCACTGCGGCAGCAGCATGATCTCGACGGGCATCATCGGCACTGCGTACCACGACACCACGCCGAACAGCGCGAGCAGGATCCGCGTGAACACGTTCACGGCTTCCGCGCCGCCGTGCGCCAGAATCGCTTCGCGGGCGCGGCGCATGTGGTCGGCGTCTTCCGGCTCGCCAATCATCTTCAGCGCGAAGTACGCCTTCACGCTCGCGCTGACGTCGAGCGCGCCATCGGTGAAGAGCGGCCAACCGCCGTTGGGCAACTGGATGCGGCGCAGATAGCGCGCAATCTTTTGCTCCAGTTCCGGATTCGGCTCTTCGCCGAGATAGTGGACCAGCAGCACGTATTCAGCGGGGATGGTCGCGTCGGCTTCGAGTTCGTAGACCCAGTGGCCGTCCGGCTTCTGTGCGGCAAGGATCGCGTCGGTCGCTCGCGTGACGGCGGCGTCGAGTGCAGCGGCGGCCTGCGTCGCCGGGTCTGCCGTGACGTCAGGTGAAGTCGCCGATGCGGCTTCGCTTGCGGCAGCCGGGTTCACTGCAGCGTCAGGTGCCGTCGCGGCTGCGGCCGCCGCGTCAGCATTGGCGTCAGCGCCAGCGCCAGCGACGATTGCAGGCGTCTCGGGAGAGTCGGGCGTCTCGGGCGATTCGTTGCCCGTCGTCCGGGCAAGGGATAAGTCGTTCATCTACGTTCCATCGGTTCGTTCAGCAGCGTATCCGCGGCCTTCTGGCCGGAGCGGATCGCCCCTTCGATCGTCGCGGGCAGGCCGGTGGCCGTCCAGTCGCCCGCGAGCATGAGGTTTTTCCAGCGTGTGCGCGTGCCCGGGCGATGCATCTCCTCGCCAGGCACGGCCGTAAAAGTCGCGTGCGGTTCCGTGACAACCTGCCAGGCCGGCATGGGCTCGAGCGGCAGGCTGGCGGTCAGGGCCACTTCCGCCCAGATCGTCTTCGCGAGTACTTCGGGCGGCGTCTCGACCAGCCGGTCCGCGCCGCTGATCGTGACGGACAGGCGCCCGTCGAACGCGAACAGCCATTCGGCCGTCCCGTTGAGCAGGGCCGTGAGCGGCGGCACGCCAAACGGCGGTTCGACGGCGAAGTGCGCGGTGACGGTGGCGCTAAAACGGCGCGGCGCCTGCAGACCTGGCACCAGCGTCTGCGCGACGTCCGGCGGCACGGCCAGCACCACGGCAGCGCCGGCGTCGAGTTCGAGGCGCGCCTCGCCGGCGAAATCCAGCCCGCTGACGCGGCCCGTATCCGCATACACGATCTGATTCAACTGCGCGCCGAGCCGGATCGCAGCACCGCCGTGCTGCAACAGACGCAATGCCGGATCGACAAAGGCGCTGCCCAGCCCATTGCGTGCGACGAGCGACCGGCTCGCCGGGCCACCCGCCGCCAGGGTCTCGCGTACCACTGCGGCTGCCAGTTCAGCCGTGGCCTCACGCGGTTCGTGGTTGAGCACCAGCCGGAACAGCGGCCGCAGCAAGCGGTCCCACAGCACCCCGTCGCAGCGCATGGTCTGCGCCATGGTGCGGCCGGGCTTGGCGAACAACAGCGGCGCGAGTTGCAGATAGTCGCTCGGGTGGGTGTTCGGCACCCGCGCCGTTTGATCGAAAATCCACCAAGGCACGCGCCCGGGCGACAAACGCACGGTCCAGCGCGCCCGCGTCGTGAGATCGATGAACGGGTACTCGGCCTGTGCCGGTCCCGTCAATTCGTCAGCCGCGCCGATCGCCCGCAAATAATTCCACGTCGCGGCATTGCCGGACAGGACCACATGATTGCCGCTGTCGATGGTCGCGCCGAGCGTGCGATCGTAATACGACCGGCACCGTCCACCGGCCTGCGCGGCCGCCTCGTGCAACACGACCTGCGCACCGCGCCGCTGCAATTGCACCGCAGCGGCCAGGCCGGCGAGGCCCGCGCCGATCACGTGGACGAGCTTCGACATCAGAAGAAGGCGTACCTGGCCACGATCCACAGCAGGCGCGCGCGCGGCTTGCTGACCTTCGTGCGCGGCAGATCGAAACCGCGCTCAACGGTGCGATCGAGAAGACAGCGATAGACCCCGGACATGATGCGCGGGGCGCGGACATGGTTGCGCGGCGCGGCGTCCATGACTGCGTCCGCCTGAGCGAAGTGCTCGCGGGCACGCGTTACGAGTTTGGCGCAGACGCGCGGCAACGACGGGTCGTCGGCGATGGTATGCGGCGTGGTGGTCGCAATCCCTTCCAGCGCCAATAGTTCGCGCGGCAGATAGCAACGGTTGATATCGGCGTCTTCGTCGATATCGCGCAGGATATTGGTCAACTGCAGCGCGCGGCCGAGGTGGTGCGCCAACAGGCGGCCAGGCTCTTCCTGCATCCCGAATATCCTCACCGATAGACGGCCTGCGGCACTCGCGACCCGGTCGCAATACAGATCGAGGGTGTCCTCGTCCGGTGCGCAGATGTCGGCGGCGGCGTCCATCGCCATGCCGTCGATCATCGCGTGAAAATCCTCGCGTTGCAGATGAAACGTATGGATGTGCCGCGTCAACGCGCGCAATGAAGCGCGCGGCGCGCCGGCGTAGCAGGCGTCGATGTCGGCACGCCAGCGTTCGAGGCCTGCGGCGCGCTCGGCGCGCGGCAGATCGCTGTCGGCAATGTCGTCGACAGCGCGGCAAAAAGCGTAGACCTGATACATCGCGTCGCGCTGCGCAGCCGGCAGGATGCGCATCGCAAGATAGAACGAGCTGCCCGATGTGGCGGCAGCGGCGTCGGTTTCTGTATCGTCCACGACAAGATTGGAAACGGCCAAGACGATCTCCGCTGGGGGGCCCTCTGGAGGCGGTCAAGAAGTCGGGCCTACCCGCAGGGCAAGCCGCGCGCGCACGCGCAAATACACCGGCCAGGATGCCGGAAACGGCGAAAAGTATAACAACCTTTGCGGGATAACGCAGTTTGGGGCGGAGCCAATCGGCCATTATTGCCGAATCATGCGCTGTACGGCACGGCTGGCGCGGCTCGCGGCGGTCCTCAGATAAAGGCGACCGACCGGTTGCGGCCTTGACGCTTGGCGCTGTAGAGCGCCGCGTCCGCTTCGTTGATCAACACGTCGTAGTTGGGCACGCCGACCCGCGCCGCGGCGCCGCCGACGCTCGCCGTCACCGGCACGGACACGCCCTGCACGTCGACCGGCGCGTCGCCGATCGTATGGCGGATCTTTTCGGCCACCAGCATCGCGTCTTCAAGCGGCGTACACGGTAAAAGCAGCGCGAATTCCTCGCCGCCGAAGCGGCCGAACGTATCCTGCACCCTCACCACCTGGGCGACCCGCTGCGCCATCTCGCGCAGCACCGTGTCGCCGACGCCGTGGCCGAACTGGTCGTTGATCTTCTTGAAGTGGTCCAGATCGAACAGCAGCACCGACATGTCGCCGCCATAGCGCTGCCAGCGCGTATATTCGTCGCGCAGCCGCGCTTCGAAAAAGCGCCGATTGGCGATGCCGGTCAGGCCGTCGCGATCCGCATACTCCTGCAGCTTGGCCACCGCCTCTTCGCGCTCGCGCTGCACGATGCTGACGTGTGTCACGTCCGAGATGGTCACGCACACGGCCACCACTTCGCGCTCGCGCGTCAGCGGCATGAAGGTGCAGTCCTGCTGCATGAAATCGACGCCGCCGGTAATCGGCCGGTCGTGGTCGAACTTGAACAGATAGGGACGTTGTTCCCACGAGCTGAACGCGAAGCTGCCGAGCTGGAACACGCTCTCGAGCTTGCGGGTCAGCCACACGCGCGGCAACTCGGGGAAACTGGCGAAGATCGACTTGCCGACCACCTGCTCGGCCGACAAACCGCTGTGATCCTGCATGAAGCGATTCCACATCAGCACCTTCATCTCACGGTCGAGGACGAAAATACCGAAGCCGACACGCTCGACAACGAGATCGCTTAACGAAGCAGGGGGAACATTCATAGGCTCGACAGCAACGCGTCAAGCGCGTCATTCATATGGCGGATCGACTCTTCAGCCATGAGCATGACCAGATGTGCCCGGAAACTCTGGTCTTCGAGCGCGAAATTGACTTCGACGAGCAGCGCCACTTCCCAGGCAAGCACGCCCGGCTGGAACACGTCGTCGAGCGACATCGACTCGCCGAGCAAACCCGGCGCCGAAAACACCGGCGTGCGGCCGAGTTGCTCGAGGATGCACGAGACGCACGCGCCCGTCAGCACGTTGGCGACGTCGAAAATCACTTCCTGCTGGCTCACCTTCTCGTAGGCGGAGCGCGGGTACGGGTCGTTCACCAGTCCGCAGAGCTGCTCGATGCTGCCGCTGCGGCAGATCACCAGCGCCTCGCCCTTGATGTCCGAGCGGAAACCCTGACGCACCGCGCTCACTGACTCCTGGATGCCCGTCATCTCGCGCAACGCCGCCGCCGCTTTGCTGATCTCCACGACCTGCACGCGCGGCACCGACAGTTCGATGAACGTATCGAGCAGCCGCGCCAGACGAGTCGCGGCCTGGCCCATCGCGAGGTTGGCGACCTCTTGCAGCGCGTCGCGCTGATCTTCGTTGAGGACTGGCTCAGACATACAACCCGTACTCCTTGAGGATGGGTAGTACCGCCTCGGGGCTGACAGGCTTGGCGATAAAGGCAACAGCGCCGAGCGAACGCACCCGCTCCTGCGCCATTGGCTGCACGTCGGCGGACACCACGATCACGAACGTGTTCAGGTCCTCGTGCTGCAATGCCTCCAGCACCTGATAGCCGGTCATGTCCGGCATGGTCAGGTCGAGGAACATCACTGACGCCTTGCCTTCGCGGTACAGCGCGAGGGCTTCGCGGCCGTTCGAGGCGTAGCTGACGTCAACATCCCAGTCCGCGGGCAGCGCCTTTGTGAGCACCTTGCGGGCAAGCAGCGAATCGTCGGCGATCACAATGGGCAATGACATGGCGGAGGGTCTAGTAAA
>Ga0302311_10005555_pt1 | contig 13281 bp, 11 predicted proteins | sample III_Palsa_N1_3_FD_200449 | JGI IMG/M metagenome (GOLD analysis project Ga0302311, IMG submission 200449) | Peat permafrost microbial communities from Stordalen Mire near Abisko, Sweden - III_Palsa_N1_3 | ecosystem: Environmental > Terrestrial > Soil > Palsa > Peat permafrost | place: Sweden... | reverse complement strand
GTTCCTCTTTGCCCATTGCAAGAGGAATTTTCATGTCACTCGTTACCTATTCAGGCTTTCCGCGCATCGGCCTCAAGCGCGAACTCAAGCGTTCACTCGAATCGCACTGGCGCGGCGAAACCAGCGCACAGGCACTGCTGGACACCGCCCACACGCTGCGTCGACGGCATTGGCAGCTGGCGGTGGATGCCGGCGCCGATGTCGTGCCATGCAACGACTTCAGCCTGTACGACCATGTACTCGACACGGCTGTGCTGTTCGATGCGATCCCCTCGCGTTATCGACCGCTATTCAATGAAAACCCACTGGAGGGCTACTTCGCGATGGCCCGCGGTCACAAGCGCGACGGCCACGACCTGCATGCGCTGGAAATGACCAAGTGGTTCGATACCAATTACCACTACCTGGTGCCGGAGCTGGAAGCTGGTCAGCGTTTTGCGCTCAACGGCGACAAGCCACTCGCTGAATTCCGCGAAGCGCAGGCACAAGGCCATCGGGCACGCCCGGTACTGCTCGGGCCCGTGTCATTCCTGCTGCTGTCCAAGAGCGTGGACGGCAGCGATCGTCTGGCACTACTCGACGCGCTGTTGCTGCCCTATGTCGAACTACTCGGACAACTGGCTGATGCCGGTGCCGACTGGGTGCAACTGGACGAACCCTGCCTGGTGCTGGATCAGGATGGCGATGACCACGCGGCTTATCGCCATGCCTACGCGGTGCTGGCCGCAGCTCGCACGCCACGGCTGCTGCTGGCCAGCTACTTCGGTGCCCTGGGCGACAACCTGACGCTGGCAACCACCCTGCCAGTGGATGGTTTGCACATCGACCTGGTGCGCGCGCCGGAACAGCTCGACGCCGTGCTGGACGCGCTGCCCGCCAACCACATCCTCAGTGTCGGTGTGGTCGACGGCCGCAACATCTGGCGTAGCCGACCCGAGCGCGTACTGCCGCTGCTGCAGAAGGCACAGGCACGCATCGGCAGCGAGCGCCTGTGGCTCGCACCCTCCTGCTCGCTGCTGCACGTGCCGATCGATCTCGAGGCGGAAATCACGCTCGATCCGCAACGCCTCGCGCCGATGGCGTTTGCCCGGCAGAAAATCGAGGAACTGCGGGTGTATGCCGATGCACTCGCCGGCATACCGGAAGCCGACGCTGCTCTCGCTGCACAACAGGCGCTGCTGACCGCGCAGGCACAGGTGCCCGGCGTAGTCGACGCGGGGGTCCGTGGCCGCTTGCGCATGCTCGGCCCACAAGCACCATTGCGCCGATCCGCCTACGCGATACGCCGGGTAACGCAGTCTGAAACGCTGGCCTTGCCGCCCCTGCCGACCACCACGATCGGTTCCTTTCCGCAGACCGACGACTTGCGCAAGGCACGTGCCGCCCATCGCGCCAGCCGTCTGGACGATGGCGCATACGACGCATTGCTGGAGGCCGAGATCGAGCGTGTCGTGCGCTTCCAGGAAGACATTGGCCTGGATGTACTGGTGCACGGCGAACCCGAACGCAACGACATGGTCGAATACTTCGGCGAGCAACTGGACGGCTATCTGTTCACCAAACTCGGCTGGGTGCAAAGCTATGGCTCGCGTTGCGTGAAGCCACCGGTCATCTACGGCGATATCGCCCGTCGCGCGCCGATGACCGTGCGCTGGTCGAGCTATGCGCAGTCGCTGACCGAGAAGCCGATGAAGGGCATGCTGACCGGTCCGGTGACCATGTTGCAGTGGTCGTTCGTGCGCGATGACCTGCCGCGCGAAACCGTCTGCCGGCAGATCGCGCTGGCATTGCGCGATGAGGTGCATGACCTGGAAGCTGCCGGCATCAGCGTGATCCAGATCGATGAACCCGCGCTGCGCGAAGGCCTGCCGTTGCGTCGCAACGAGTGGCCCACCTATCTGGCGTGGGCCGTGGAATGCTTCCGCATCACCGCCGGTGGCGTACGCGATGCCACGCAGATCCACACTCACATGTGCTATTCGGAGTTCAACGACATCATCGAGGCAGTGGCGGCGATGGATGCTGACGTGATTTCAATCGAAACCAGCCGCTCACGGATGGAACTGCTCGATGCATTCGTGCGCTTCCGTTACCCCAACGGTATAGGCCCGGGCGTCTACGACATCCATTCGCCGCGCGTACCCGAACCGGCGGAAATGCTCGACCTGCTGCACAAGGCGCTCGATGTGGTGCAACCCGATCAGCTGTGGATCAATCCCGATTGCGGGCTGAAGACCCGCGGTTGGCCCGAAGTGGAACTGGCATTGCGCCACATGGTCGCCTGTACACGGCAATTGCGAGCCGAACTGAAGCTCACCGCCTGAGTCGGCAGAATCCCTCCTCGCCTGTCGTTGCTATATGGCGAGGAGGGGTTCGTTGAAGCCTGAGCACCCGACTGCATGCCAGAATAATGTGGCTGACGACCGCCTGCCGTTACTAACAATCAGCCGTAATGCCGCATCCCAGCAAGGATGACGAAACTGAACAGCCGTCCAAACGACTGAACATGCGCCTAACCCCGCAGCCACCAAAATCGCCTTGGGCTGCAAAATCGGGAGCGTCGATGTATCATGTCGGGCTTCTTGTATCTCTCTATCCGAACGAAAGGATATATACCGCGATGTCCAACTACCTGTTCACCTCCGAATCGGTCTCCGAAGGCCATCCGGACAAAGTCGCCGACCAGATCTCCGATGCCGTGCTCGACGCGATCATCGCGCAGGATCCGCGCGCCCGCGTCGCCTGCGAAACCATGGTCAAGACCGGCGTGGCGATTGTCGCCGGCGAAGTCACCACCAGCGCGTGGATCGACCTGGAGGCGCTGACCCGCAAGGTGATCGTCGACATCGGCTACAACTCCAGCGAAGTCGGCTTCGACGGCGAGACCTGTGGTGTGCTGAACCTGATCGGCAAGCAGTCGCCGGACATCAACCAAGGCGTGGATCGCAAGAACCCGGAAGACCAGGGCGCCGGCGACCAGGGCCTGATGTTTGGCTATGCGACGAACGAGACCAAGGACATGATGCCGGCGGCGATCTACTACTCGCACCGCCTGGTCGAGCAGCAGGCCAAGGTCCGCAAGAAGAAGAACTCGCCGCTGCCGTGGCTGCGCCCGGACGCCAAGAGCCAGGTCACCCTGCGCTACGAGAACGGCGTGGCCACCGCCATCGACGCTGTGGTGCTGTCGACCCAGCACGACCCGAGCGTGAAGCAGAAGGACCTGATCGAGGGCGTGCGTGAGCTGATCCTCAAGCCGGTATTGCCGGCCAAGTGGCTGCACAAGGGCACCAAGTTCCATATCAATCCGACCGGCAAGTTCGTGATCGGTGGTCCGGTCGGCGACTGCGGCCTGACCGGCCGCAAGATCATCGTCGACACCTACGGCGGCTGGGCCCGTCACGGTGGCGGCGCGTTCTCGGGCAAGGATCCGTCCAAGGTCGACCGTTCGGCCGCCTATGCCGCGCGTTACGTGGCCAAGAACATCGTCGCCGCCGGCATTGCCGACCGCTGCGAAGTGCAGGTCAGCTACGCCATCGGCGTGGCGCATCCCACCTCGATCTCGGTGACCACGTTCGGCACCGGCAAGATCAGCGACGAGAAGATCGAGAAGCTGATCCGCAAGCATTTCGACCTGCGCCCGTACGGCATCCTGCAGATGCTCGACCTGATCCACCCGATGTACCAGCAGACCGCCAGCTACGGCCACTTCGGCCGCACCCCGCAGAAGGTCAAGGACGCCAACGGCAAGAGCTACACCACGTTCTCGTGGGAGCAGACCGACCGCGCCGAAGCGCTGCGCGCCGATGCCAAGTTGAAGTAAACCGGCAGCTGTTGGTTGACCAGAAGCCCCGCGGCATGCCGCGGGGCTTCTGCGTTTAAGGACTTCGATAGCGTCAGTAGCGGGAGAACTCCACGGTTGGTTTAGACTGGTGACCGCTCCAGTCGCCGCGGCAAGAACCGATCAGGCCCATGCAGAATTCCAAGCTGACCCAAGTAAAAATCGCCATCGTCGGTCTCGGCTACGTGGGTCTGCCGCTGGCGGTGGAATTCGGCAAGCAGTTCGACACTATCGGTTTTGACATCAACACTGGACGCGTCGACGAGCTGCGTGAGCAGCGCGACCATACGCAGGAAACGTCGCCCGAGGAACTCGCCGCCGCGGTTCGCCTGCGCTTCTGTACGGAGGTCAGCGACCTCGGCGACTGCAATGTCTTCATCGTCACCGTGCCCACGCCGGTCGACGAGGCGAACCAGCCCGACCTGAGTCCACTGGAAAGCGCCAGCGCCAGCATCGGCAAGGTACTCAAGCGCGGCGACATCGTGATCTACGAATCCACCGTCTATCCGGGTACCACCGAGGAAGTCTGCGTGCCGGTACTGGAACGGGTCTCGGGACTGCGTTTCAACACCGATTTCCATTGCGGCTACAGCCCCGAGCGCATCAACCCGGGTGATCGGCAACACCGGCTGCCCACGATCATCAAGATCACCTCCGGCTCCACTCCAGAAACCGCCGACTTCGTGGATGCGCTATACCAGCGCATCATCACCGCCGGCACGCACAAGGCATCCAGCATCAAGGTAGCCGAGGCCGCCAAGGTCATCGAAAACACCCAGCGTGACGTCAATATCGCGCTGGTCAACGAGCTGGCGATGATCTTCAACACCATGGGCATCGATACCCAGGACGTACTCGCCGCTGCCGGCACCAAGTGGAACTTCCTGCCGTTCAAGCCGGGTCTGGTTGGCGGCCATTGCATCGGCGTGGACCCGTACTACCTGACACACAAGGCCACCGTGCTCGGTTATCACCCCGAGTTGATCCTCGCCGCCCGTCGCATCAACAGCCGCATGGGACTGTACGTGGCGCACCAGGTTATCCGCCTGATGGCCAACAAGCGTATCCATGTGGTCGGTTCGCGCATCCTCGTGCTGGGCCTGACCTTCAAGGAAAACTGCCCGGATCTGCGCAACACGCGCGTGATCGACATCGTGCGTGAACTCGAAGCCGCACACGCCGAGGTCGACGTATACGACCCATGGGCTGATGCCGCCGAGGCGCAGCAAAAATTTGGCATCGCCACGCTCGGCGAACCCGCCGCGCACAACTACGACGCCATCGTGCTGGCGGTGGCCCATCAGACTTTCCTCGACCTCGGCGACGAAAAAATCCGTCGTTACGGCCGCGAAAACTGCGCCGTATTCGATATCAAGAGCATGCTGCCAGGCAGCGCCGTCGACGCACGACTTTAGTCACGCCGGATTCGGGCATCCCGGTTGCAGAAAACCGTCTGCGTCACGACGTACGCAAGAAAACATCCATCCGACCCGATCAGGCGTGCCCTATAAGGGTCTCGACCACTTGCTGGGCCAGGGCATCGACGCTGCGCCCAGCTGTTTCAAGGTGTACTTCCGCATGCTCCGGTCGCTCGTACGGTGAATCGATCCCGGTGAAGTTCTTGATTTCGCCCGCGCGCGCCTTCGCGTAAAGCCCCTTGGCATCGCGCTGCTCGCAGATCGCCAGCGGCGTGTCCACGAAAACTTCCTTGAACTCGCCCTCGGCAAACAACTCGCGCGCCATGCGCCGCTCGCTGCGGAACGGGCTGATGAACGAAACCAGCACGATCAGGCCGGCATCCACCATCAGCTTTGCCACCTCGCCCACGCGGCGGATGTTCTCGACACGATCCTCGGCGGTGAAGCCAAGATCACGGTTGAGGCCATGTCGCACGTTATCGCCATCCAGCATGTAGGTGTGATAACCCATCGCGTGCAGGCGCTTTTCCACCAGGTTGGCCACGGTCGACTTACCGGAGCCGGACAGACCGGTGAACCACAGGCAGGCCGGGGCCTGACCCTTGATGCGCGCACGCGCCGTGCGATCGACATCCATGTGCTGCCAGTGGATGTTGTCGGCGCGACGCAGGGCGAAATTCAGCGTGCCGGCGGCCACCGTGTTGTTGCTCTGCCGATCGATCAGGATGAAAGCACCCATCTCGCGACAGTGCTCATACGACTCGAACGCGATCGCGTGATCGAGGCTGAGGTTGCAGTAGCCCACCTCGTTCAACTCCAGCCGTTTCGCGGCCAGCGATTCCTGCGTGTTGACATCGATCTTGTGCTTGATCTCGGTAACCTGGGCACTCACGGTGCGTGTACCAATCTTCAGCCAGTAGGATCGCCCTGGCAGCAGCGCTGCCTCGCCCATCCACAGCAGATGCGCGGCGAACTGGTCGGCCACCTGCGGCGGCTTCGCAGCCGCGGCGATCACATCACCGCGGCTGATGTCGCGCTCGTCGGTCAAGGTCAGCGTAACCGCGTCACAGTTGCCGGCGCGCGGCAGGTCGCCATCGGCGGTGACGATGCGCGCCACCCGCGACCGGGCACCGCTCGGCAGCACCACGACTTCGTCGCCCGGAGCGATTGAGCCGGCGACGACCTGGCCCGCGTAGCCGCGGAAGTTCTGGTCGGGGCGACATACCCACTGCACTGGCAGGCGAAAGCCGACGTCGTCGACTGCACGCGCGATCTGCACGGTTTCCAGATGTTCCAGCAGGCTGGGGCCGTCGTACCAGCCGATGCTGCGCGAACGGCTGCTGACATTCTCGCCGCGCAATGCCGACAACGGTACGGCGCTGACCTGTTCGATACCCATCGAGGCAGCCAGCTCGCGATACTCGGTCTCGATTGGCTTGAACACGTCCTCCGCGTAATCGACCAGGTCCATCTTGTTCACCGCCAGCAACACGTGGCGGATGCCGAGCAGCGCGCAGATATAAGTATGCCGGCGCGTCTGCGTCAGCAGACCCTTGCGCGCGTCGACCAGCACCACCGCGAGATCGGCGGTAGAGGCACCGGTGGCCATGTTGCGCGTGTACTGCTCGTGGCCGGGGCAGTCGGCCACGATGAATTTGCGCCGCTCGGTGCTGAAGTAGCGGTAGGCGACATCGATGGTGATGCCCTGCTCGCGCTCGGCGGAGAGACCGTCGACCAGCAACGCAAAATCCAACTCGCCGTTCTGCGTGCCATGGCGCAGGCTGTCGCCTTTCAGCGCCGCCAGCTGGTCGTCGAACAACAGCTTGCTGTCGTACAGCAGGCGTCCAAGCAGGGTGCTCTTGCCGTCGTCCACGCTGCCGCAGGTGATGAAGCGCAGCAGGCTCTTGGTCTCGTGCTGCTGCAGGTAGGCGTCGATAGCCGTGGTGGCATCCGCACGATTCATGCCGGCACCCTCGGAACACCCACCCACCCCATTCGCCCTGAGCGCGACGCCGGCAAGTGGATGCCGCCCTTCTTCTTCGTTCGTCCTGAGCGTAGCCCCCTAGGCGCGAAGTCGAAGGGCATCGCAGGCATCGGTGTGACCACGCAGTCCTTCGACTTCGGCGCTACGCGCCTACGCTCAGGATGAGCGGTGGAGGTGGAGACGCGAACGGTGAGAGTGCCGGGCAAATCGCTGGACGCAATAATGTAGCCCATCAGAAATAGCCCTCCTGCTTCTTCTTCTCCATCGACGCGGATGGATCATGGTCGATCACCCGGCCTTGGCGCTCGGAGGTGCGCGCCACCAGCATTTCCTGAATGACTGCGGACAAGGTATCGGCTTCGGACTCGATCGCGCCGGTCAGCGGATAGCAACCCAGCGTGCGGAAACGCACCTTGCGCATTTGCGGGGTCTCGCCCGGGCGCAGCGGCATGCGCTCATCGTCGACCATGATCAGGGCGCCGTCGCGTTCGACCACTGGCCGCTCGGCAGCGAGGTACAGCGACGGCACCTCGATCTTCTCGCGATAGATGTACAGCCAGATATCCAGCTCGGTCCAGTTCGACAACGGGAACACGCGCACGCTCTCGCCCTTGGCGATGCGCGCGTTGTAGAGGTTCCACAGTTCCGGCCGCTGGCTCTTCGGATCCCAGCGATGCTGCGCATTGCGGAACGAGAACACCCGCTCCTTGGCGCGCGACTTCTCCTCGTCGCGGCGCGCGCCGCCGATCGCGGCGTCGAACTGGTACTTGTCCAGTGCTTGCTTCAGCGCCTGGGTCTTCATCACGTCGGTATGCACGGTGGCACCGTGGGTGAACGGGCCGATGCCCTGCGCCACGCCGTCCTGATTGATATGCACGATCAGCCGGCAGCCGGTTTCCTGCGCACGGCGGTCGCGGAACGCGATCATCTCGCGGAACTTCCACGTCGTGTCCACGTGCAGCAGCGGGATCGGTGGCGGCGCCGGATAAAACGCCTTCTGCAGCAGGTGCAGCAAGACCGAGGAGTCCTTGCCGATCGAATACATCATCACCGGGTTGCGGAACTCGGCCGCCACCTCGCGCAGGATGTGGATGCTTTCCGATTCCAGCTGATTCAGATGCGAAGTGTGTGCATGCGCGTCGATGTTGGTCATGTTGCTGCCATTGATATCCGTTCGGATTCTAGTCGGGGCCGCGTCGTTTGCGTAATGACCAGCGGATTTATCCATATGCGGCGGCTGGCTGGACATGGCCCACGACAGCCTGCGTGCCGATGGCAAAGGGAGCTTACACGCCGGCAGTCAGGTGAACGGCATCACCCTCCACCCGCACGCTCACTTCGCGCAGATGCTCGCCCCGGCAGGGACCGGCGATGCACAATCCATCGCCTTGATTGAAGGTGGCTCCGTGCACCGCGCAGATCAGCGTGTCGTTCTTCAGCAGAAACTTGCCTGGCGCGTAGTCCAGCCGGCGTCCCGTGTGCGGGCAGATGTTGAGGTAACCACGCACCTGGCCGCCCTGCCGCAACAGGATCAGGCTCTCTTCGCCCCCGGACAGCAGCGCATCGACCGCGGTGGCTCCGCCGTCCGGAATATCATCCAGCCGGCACAACGGCTGGACGGGGGTTACTGTATCCATCGGCACTTGCCTCGGGGGCCGGATGGCCCCATGGTTGCACGCATGATTTCAAGCGTAAGTCGTTGATTTTACCATACGGATTTTTAACACATGCACTTCTCCATGCCCTCCATGCGTCGTTCCCGCCATCCTCTGGTGCGTGCCCTGTCGTTGCTGGTCGGCGTGGCGCTGATCGGTGTGCTGCTGGTGTTCGGTCTGATGGTCGCCGGCGTGCTGCTGGTGGGCGGCGCCCTGTTGCTGGCGTGGCGGCAGTGGAAGCATGGCCGCGTGCTGGCAAGGCAACCTGCAGCGACACGCGCCACACATCAGCCTGATGTGCTGGAAGGCGAGTTCGTGGTGATCCAGCAGGGACGACCGGTCGCGCACTGAGCGCAGGCTTCGTCTGTAGGAGCGCACCCTGTGCGCGAATGCTCTTGGCATGACCAACAGCAGAGCATCGCGCACAGGGTGCGCTCCTACGGAAACACGGCCAGCCCTTGCGGACAACGGACGTGCGCTCGCGGATAATGCGCCGTCCCCACATGATCCGCCTCCATGTCCAACCACCCTGCGGCCGACACGCCGCATCGCCTGAGCGATCCCCGCGTACTGATTCCGCTGGCGCTGTTTGCGCTCTACGTGATCTGGGGCTCGACCTATCTGGGTATCCGCTACGCACTCGAAAGCTACCCGCCGTTTCTGCTCGCCGGCGTGCGTTTCCTGTGTGCGGGCGTGGCGTTGTATGGGTTCCTGCGGCTGCGCGGGATGGCGCCGCCGACGCGGCTGCAATGGCGCAATGCGGCGTTCACCGGCGTGCTGCTACTCGGCCTCGGCAACGGCCTGGTCTGTTTTGCCGAGGCGCGGGTGAGCTCCGGGATCGCCGCCGTGGCGGTGGCCAGCATGCCGTTGTTCGCCGCGTTGTTCTCCGGCATGTATGGCGAGTGGCCGAACCGGCGCGAAAGCATCGGCCTGGCGATCGGCTTCGCCGGCGTGATCGTGCTGAACCTCGGTGGCAGCCTGTCCGGCTCGCGGTTTGGCGCGATCGCCCTGCTGGTGGCCGCGATGTGCTGGGCGTTCGGCTCGGCCTGGAGCCGTCGCCGGGAAATGCCGCCGGGGCCGATGAACACCGCCGCGCAGATGCTCTGCGCCAGCGTCGCCCTGCTGATCTTCGGCTTTGCCAGCGGCGAGCAGCTGCCAGCGCATCCGACCACGCGGGCCACCCTGGCGGTGGTCTATCTGGCCGTGTTCGGCTCGCTCATCGCGTTCAGCGCATACCTGTATGTACTGAAACGTGCGCGACCGGCACTGAGCACCAGCTATGCCTACGTGAACCCGCCGGTGGCCGTGCTGTTCGGCGTGCTGCTGGCTGGTGAGCACTTCGGCCCGTACGATCTCGCCGGGATGGCGATCATCCTGCTCGGTGTGCTGGTGATCACCTTGGCAAAACAGAAACGGGCGCACTGAATCTGCGGGAGCCGGAAGCTAGAACCGCCCTATCCCTAATGTAGGAGCGACTTCAGTCGCGATGCTTTTGCAGGATCAGGCAGGATCCGGAGCCATCGCGACTGAAGTCGCTCCCACAAGGGGATGGTTGCTTGAGGTGTTCAGCGCCAGCCGGAGGTGATCGGGTAACGCCGCTCGCGACCGAACGCACGTGTGGTCACACGCGGTCCTGGCGCCGACTGTCGGCGCTTGAATTCGTTCAGCAGCACCAGCCGCACCACTCGCCGCACAGTGTCGGCGTGGAAGCCCTGCGCGGCGATTTCCGCCTGCGACTGTTCGCCTTCGATGAAGTGCTCGAGAATCGCGTCCAGTTCGTCGTACGGTGGCAGCGAATCCTGGTCAGTCTGGTTGTCGCGCAACTCGGCGGACGGCGGCCGCTCGATCACCGCGGCAGGAATCATGTCGCTTTCGCCGACTCGTGCGGCCTGCGCATTGCGCCAGCGCGACAGCCGGTACACCACGGTCTTGTAGACGTCCTTCAACGGCGCGTAGGCCCCGCACATGTCTCCGTATAACGTGGCGTAACCAACCGCCATCTCGCTCTTGTTGCCGGTCGCCAACAACAGGCGGCCGTGCTTGTTGCTGAGCGCCATCAGCATCACGCCGCGGGTGCGCGACTGCAGATTTTCTTCGGTGGTATCGGCTGGCTTTCCGGCAAATGCGGGGGTCAGCGCGTCGACGAACGACTCGTAGGTCGCCTCGATCGAGATCACGTGATAGTCCACGCCGAGCCTTACCGCCTGCGCGCGCGCACCGTCCAGCGACAGTTGCGAGGTATAGCGCGTGGGCATCATCACCGCGGTGACACGCTCGGCGCCCAATGCATCGACCGCCAGCGCCAACGTCAGCGCGGAGTCGATGCCGCCGGACAAACCAAGCAGCACGCCGCCGAAACCATTCTTGTCGATGTAATCGCGGGTGCCGCGCACCAAGGCCGCGTACAGCGTGGCTTCGATGCAGGCATCTGCAGGCACCGGCCAGTCCTCGGCGTGCAAGGTTCGCGTCGTCGGGTCAAATTCAGCCCACAGCAGCGCATCGACGAAAGCCGGTGCTCGCGCCGCGATCGAACCGTCACCGTTGACCAGCAGCGAAGCACCATCGTAGACCACCTCGTCCTGGCCGCCGACGAGGTTGAGATAGACGATCGCGCAGCCGGTTTCACGCGCACGTTCGACCAGTACGACTTCACGCTCAGCCTGCTTGGCGTCGTCCCATGGCGAGGCGTTGATCACCACGATCAGCTCGGCACCGGCCGCCACGGCCTGCGCCGCCGGTTCGGGGCGCCAGACGTCCTCGCAGATCAATAGCCCGATGCAGACACCATCGATCACCGCGGTAACCGTCGCATGACCCGGGCGGAAATAGCGCTTGTCGTCGAACACGCCGTAATTGGGCAACGCCTGCTTGTGGGCGGTGACCTCGACCCGACCACCGCGCAGCAGGCTGGCGGCGTTGTACACCTCACCCTCGCTGTGCGGATGACCGACCAGCGCGGCGACGCCATTGGTGGCGGCGGCCAGTGCGCTCAGTTCGCTGTCGCAGGCAGCCAGAAAACTCGGGCGCAGCAGCAGATCCTCCGGCGGATAACCGCTCAGGGTCAGCTCCGGAAACACCACGAGCGCGGCGCCACCGCTGCACGCCTGCACGATCAGGTCGCCCACTTTGGCGGCATTCGCCGCTACCGCACCCACTGGAAAATCGTGTTGGGCCAGCGCCAGCCGCAGCCTTGCCATGGTCCTGCTCCAGAAATGACGAAGGCCGCGATATCGTGCGTCGCGGCCTTCGTATTTTAGCGCGCTAGCGCCGACTTACTTCATCAGCTTCGCGAGTGCCTTGCCCAGATCGGCCGGCGATTTCACCGTGGTGACGCCGGCCTTCTCCAGTGCGGCGAACTTGGCTTCCGCCGTGCCCTTGCCGCCGGAGATGATCGCACCGGCATGGCCCATACGCTTGCCCGGAGGCGCCGAGGCACCGGCGATGAACGACACCACCGGCTTGGTCACGTACTCGGCAATGAACTCAGCCGCGTCTTCCTCGGCCGAGCCACCGATCTCACCGACCATGATGATGCCCTGGGTCTGTGCATCGTCCTGGAACAGCTTCAAGCAGTCGATGAAGCTCAGACCGTTGATCGGATCACCGCCGATGCCGATGACCGTGCTCTGGCCCAGGCCTTCGTTGGTGGTCTGGAACACCGCTTCATAGGTCAGCGTGCCGGAGCGCGAGACGATGCCGACCTTGCCCGGCATGTGGATGTGACCCGGCATGATGCCGATCTTGCACTCACCCGGGGTGATGATGCCGGGGCAGTTCGGCCCGATCAGCACGATCTCCGGATGCTGCTGCAGCACGTTCTTCACGCGCAGCATGTCGAGCACCGGGATGCCTTCGGTGATCGCCACGATGACCTTGATGCCGGCATCGATCGCTTCCAGGATCGAGTCGGCCGCGAACGGCGGCGGCACGAAGATGACGGATGCGTCGGCACCGGTTTCGGCGACGGCTTCGTCCACACTGTTGAAGACAGGCAGGCCGATGTGTTGGCTGCCGCCTTTACCCGGGGTTACGCCACCGACAACTTTGGTGCCGTAGTCGAGGCACTGCTGTGCGTGGAAGGTGCCCTGCTGGCCGGTGAAGCCCTGCACCAGCACCTTGGTGTTTTTATTGACGAGAACGCTCATTCGATTGCTCCTTAAACCTTGGCCGCAGCCACGGCTTTCTGCGCCGCGTCGTTGAGATCGTCGGCCGGCGTGATCGCCAGGCCGGAATTGGCCAGCAGTTCGCGGCCCTGATCGACATTAGTGCCCTGCAGGCGCACTACCACGGGGATCTTCAAGCCCACTTCCTTGACCGCGGCGATGATGCCCTCGGCGATCAGATCGCAACGCACGATGCCGCCGAAGATGTTGACCAGGATGCAGC
>Ga0302311_10005553_pt1 | contig 13282 bp, 9 predicted proteins | sample III_Palsa_N1_3_FD_200449 | JGI IMG/M metagenome (GOLD analysis project Ga0302311, IMG submission 200449) | Peat permafrost microbial communities from Stordalen Mire near Abisko, Sweden - III_Palsa_N1_3 | ecosystem: Environmental > Terrestrial > Soil > Palsa > Peat permafrost | place: Sweden... | reverse complement strand
AGTTCGCGGGCGTCGTAGATGCCCTGGGTGAAGATCACCATCTCCTGGTTCTGGCCTGCCTGGCGCAGCGACTGCATGGCCGACTGATGGGCGATGTGGTACACGCAGGTGCCGAGCACGAACGCGACCGGCACCGAGCCTGCCGCCAGCAGCCGGAAGAAGTCCTGAGCCGATAGGTCGGAGGTGAACGCGCGGCCGTCTGGCGCCCGATGGGCGCCCCCGGTGCCGGTCCCGCCGGCGCCGAGGGCCCGCACGGCGGTCCCGGTGGCGATGAACTCCAAGACGTCCTGGCCCCACACGTAGCTCTGCATGCGCAGCTGAACACCGACGATGCCGTCAGCGCCGACTTGGTCGGCCTCGGCCTGCATCCTGACCATGGCCAGTTCCCTGGCGTTGTACATCGCCTGGGTCAGCACCTGCAGTTCCTGGTTCTGTCCCCATCGGCCGACCTGCAGGCCGATGTGATAGATCGACGATCCGACCACGAAGCCGAGCGGCTCGAACCCGGCCTCGCCGAGCAGCACGTACTCGGAGACCGACAGGTCGGAGGTGAACACGCCCGCGGGGGCCGCCCCTGCGGTCTGCGCCAGCCTGGTGGCCGCGGCCTGCGGCTCCCAGGCGGGGGCGCCTTCGGCCGGCTTGTTGCTGAAAATCGGCATACGACTCTCCTCTGGCGGGATTCATCGGCGACGTGCGACAGCACGCGAAGCCTACCGGCGGATCCGGAACAGTCCCCGGGCAGGTGTTACGCGAACTCTTTGAGCAGCCGCTCCGCCAGCACGATGGCCGAGTTCGGGCCGCTTACTTCAGGATGCGGCGGTACTGTCCGTGCACCCGGGGGGCGGTGCCGCCCATCCGGCGGGAGATCTCGCGGCTGGCGCCGAGGAGCGGCTCGAGAAGCCGGTCGATGAGCTGCTCGCTGGTGTACTCGGCGCTCGGCACGGCCACGTTGACGGCGGCCGCCACGGTGTCGCCGGCCTGCCTGATCGGGGCGGCGATCGAGCTGAGCCCGGGGATCGCCTCGTCCCGCTGGACGAGGTAGCCGTCCCGCCGGGCCGACTCGAGCTGCGCGCTCAGCGCGTCGATGGTGGTGACCGCCTGCGGCCCCCAGGTGCCGCGGAACGAGTCGTCGGTGACCCGCTGGCCGAGCTCGTCGGCGCTGAGGTAGGCGAGGATCATCTTGCCGATGGAGCTGAACACCGCCGGGACGGTCGAGCCGACCCGGAGGTTCGCCGCCACCAGCGTGTCGCGGCGCGGTATGCGGGCAACGAACAGGACCTGGTCGCCGTAGAGGACCCCCAGGTTGACGGTCTCGCCGGTCTCGGCCGCGAGGTCGCGCAGCACCGGCTCCGACATCTGCACTAGGTCGAGGCCCTGCATGGCGGCGAACCCGAGGGCGAGCACGCCGGTGCCGGGGCGGACCATGCCGTCGACCGTCCGCTCCAGGTAGCCCTCCTCGGTCAGGGTCGCGACCAGCCGGAACACCGTCGGCATGGGGATGCCGCTGAGCGCGACGAGGTCCTTGACGTGCAGGGCGGGCCGTTCGGCGGTGAAGTAGGAGAGCAGCCGCAAGCCCTTAGCCAGCGCCTCAACCCGGTAGGACCGGGCCGGCCGGTCAGGTCCCTCGGCGGCGTGATCAGTCACATCGCGCATGATATCGGCAGGTCGCGACTTGCAGCGTCGGAAGGGCGCCCGGCTAGCCGATTCCGAACAAGGCGGCGGCGTTGCCGCTGAGGATCGCGGTCAGGTCGGCGGCCGGCAGGCCGGCCGCGGCGGCGCGCTCGACCGGGTCGGTGACGCCCATGTCGAACGGGTAGTCGGTGCCCAGCATGACCTTGTCCGAGCCGACCACCTCGACCAGATGACGGAGCGCCTGCGGCGAGTAGACCAGCGCGTCGTACCAGATCCGGCGCAGGTACGCGCTCGGCGGATGGGCGCAGCCACGGGCGTCGGGCCGCTCCGCCCAGGCGTGATCGGACCGGCCGATGTAGGTGGGGAGGAAGCCGCCGCCGTGCGCGGCCAGCAGCTTGAGCCCCGGGTGGCGATCGAGGGCGCCGCCGAAGATCAGGTGCGAGAGCGCCAGCGCGGTCTCGGCCGGCTGGCCGAAGGTGTTGCCGAGGAACTGCGATGCCAGCCGCGGGCCGAGGCTGCACCCCCAGGGGTGGATGAAGACCACCGCGCCGAGGTCGGAGGCGGCCGCCCAGACCGGGTCGAAGAGCGGGTCCGCGAGCTCGCGGCCGTCGACGTTGGTGGAGACGCTGACGCCCTTGAGGCCGAGCTCGCCGACCGCGCGCTCCAGTTCGCGGACGGCGATGGCCGGGTGCTGGAGCGGGAGGGTGCCGAGGCCGTGCAGCCTGCCCTGGCCCTGCGCGCAGTGCGCGGCGACGGCCTCGTTGATCACGGTCGTGAGTTTGACCGCCAGCTCCGGCTCGGCCCAGTACCGGTGCATCGGCATCGGGCCCACGATCTGGGCGTCCACGCCGATCGCGTCCAGGTCGGCGAGCCGCCGGCTCACGTCGGTCAGCTGCGGCCAGACCCGCTGGATCTGCGCCTGGTTGGCGGTGATGCTGGCTTCGGTGAAGGAGGCCCGCTCGGCCGCCGCGTCGGCCGCCTCGCCCGGGTGGCCGTCGGCGAGCGCGTTCGCCTCGGGCACGAGCAGGTGCCCGTGCGCGTCGATGACAGGCCGGGCCGTCCGGGCGGGCCGCGCGGAACTGAGTCGCCTGGTCATCGGGTCAGGCCTCCGCGGCGGCGAGGAAGCCGAGGGTCGAATTCATGGTCCGGGCGACGTCCTCCTCGGTGTGCGGCTCCAGTCCCATCTCCCAGCGGACCAGGCGCATCGAGTTTCGGACGACGAGATCGACCCGGTCCATCCGGCGGGCCATGAACGCGGGCAGCGCCGCCTCGAGCGGGCGGTCGCCGGTGACCAGCTCGGCCAGCACCACCGCGTCCTCGGCGCACATGGCGGCGCCCTGCGCGATCAGCGGCGGGCAGGCGTGCGCGGCGTCGCCGATGACGATGATCCGGCCGCGGAACCACGGGTCGGGCACCAGCAGCCACTCGATCCTGGTGTGGGAGACGTTGGAGTCCGGGCCGATCGCCTCGCGGATCTTGGCCCAGGCGCCGCCGTAGCCGGCCGACCGCTCGTACATCAGCTGCCAGGCGGGCTGGTCACCGAAGTCGCGCTGGGCCCCGTCGACGTCGAGGATGTAGGCGTAGCACTGGCCGGCCGAGATCGGGCTGTAGCCGGCCTTGTAGCGCGGGCCGCCGTAGTAGACCTCGGCGCAGTCCATCTCGGCCGGCCGGTCCGCGACTACCCGCCAGATGGACATCCCGGTCGGCTGCGGCGTGATGGCGATGCCGAGCATCGCCCGCACGGCCGATCTGATCCCGTCCGCCCCGATCACCAGGTCGTAGCGGCCGGCGCCGCCGTCGGAGAACTCGGCATAGGCCCGGCGGGCGTCCTGGGCGAGCGAGCGCACGGTCAGCCCGAGCCGCACGTTGACGCCGGCCGCGTAGACCCGCTCGCAAAGCACGTCCTGCAGGTCCGAGCGGAGCGCGCCGAGGGTGGCGGGCAGCCCCGGTCCGCCGGTGCGCGGCGTCGGCACCTCGGCGATCAGCGCCCCGTCGGCCTGGCGCATCCGGAGCTGGTTGAACGGCACCCCCCGGTCGAGCACCTCGTCGAGCACCCCGACCTTGGCCAGCGCCGCCAGCGCGTTGCCCTGCACGGTGATGCCGTGCCCGACGCCGCGCCAGTCCGGGCTGAGCTCGACCAGGTCGACGCTGACCCCGCGGTTGGCCAGGGCGAGCGCGAGCACGCTGCCGGTTATCCCGCCCCCGACGACTAGGGCCGACGTCACGCTCACGGTGTGCTCCTTCTTGCCATAGCGGTGCTGATCACGACGGGGCGCGGCCGGGACGTGGTAATCACGATGGTGCGATCATGCCGGCCGACAAGTCAATATCGGCGCCGCACAGGCCGGGCATCCGCAGCATCGCGAGCACGGCCGCGGCGACCTCGTCCTCCTCGACCAGCCTGCGCAGCGCCGCCCGGGACACGAACGCCTCCTCGGCCTGGGCGTAGCTCGTCCCGGTGGCGGCCGCCTCGGCGCTGAAGTTGCGGGTCATCCGCTCGCCCCGGCAGGGGCCGGGCGACAGGCTGTTCACCCGCACTCCGAGCGGGCCCGCCTCGAAGGCGAGGGTCCTGGTGAGGCCGAGCACCGCCGTCTTCGAGGCCGCGTACGGGGTGCGCCGGGCGAGCGGGCGCTTGCCGGTGACCGAGGCGATGTTGATGACGTCGCCGCTCCCCCGCCGGTACATCGCGGGCAGGAACGCCCGGCACATCAGGTAGACCGACCGCACGTTGACGCCGAAGACCTCGTCCCACTCGGCCGGGTCGATGTCGACCAGCGCCTTGACCGGGCCGCCGATCCCGGCGTTGTTGACCAGGAGGTCGACCGGCGGCCCGGCCAGCGAGTCCCGCAGCGCGTCGACCGATGCGGGGTCCGCCACGTCGGCCCGGGCGACGACAGCCCGGTCGGGGGCGCCGGGAAGCAGCGCCGCCGTTTGGTCGAGGGCGGCCTTGGTCCGCCCAGTCAGGATCACCCGCGCGCCGGCCCCGGCCAGGGCGATGGCGATCGCCCGGCCGAGCCCGTTGCCCGCGCCGGTGACGAGCGCCGTTCGCCCGGTCAGTTCGCCGACGGGGGCTCGGGCCGCCGAGCCGGCGGTCTCCGAGCCGGCGGTCTCCGTTATGCGCCCGGACCGAGACGTCAACGGTTGTCCAGGGCTTCGGCCAGCCACCCCGGCCGGGTGCCGCGCACCTTGGCGGCGCGGATGTCACCCGAGCGGGCGTGACCCTCGAAGTACTCAACCCGAGAGGCCCGCCCGCAGACGTCGCCGAGCAGGGCGCTCGCCTCCGGGTCGCGGATCTCCTGGTAGGTGACGGTCTTCAGGTACTTGCCGACCCAGAGTCCGCCGGTGTACCTGGCCGCGCCCCTGGTCGGCAGCACGTGGTTGGTGCCGATGACCTTGTCACCGTAGGAGACGCAGGTGGACTCGCCGAGGAAGAGCGCGCCGTAGTTGCGCATCGCCGTCAGCGCGTCCCTGGGGGTTGCGGTAAGCACCTCGACGTGCTCGGACGCGAACGAGTCGGCGACCGCGAACGCCTCCGCGATGGAGTCGACCACGAGGATCTGGCCGTGGTCGCGCCAGGCGGGGCCGGCGAAATCGTTGGTCGGCATGCCCGGCAGGATCGCTTCGACGTAGCCGAGGACCTTCTCGCCGAGCGCGCGGGAGGTGGTGACGAGCACAGCGGGCGAGTCGGGGCCGTGCTCGGCCTGCGAGAGCAGATCCACCGCGACGACCTCCGGGTCGGCGTCGTCGTCGGCGATCACCAGGATCTCGGTCGGCCCGGCGAACAGGTCGATGCCGACCTCGCCGAACAGCTGCCGCTTGGCCTCGGCCACGTAGGCGTTGCCCGGGCCCGCCAGCAGGTCGACCCGGCCGATGCTCTCGGTGCCGAGGGCCAGCGCGGTGACCGCCTGGACGCCGCCGAGCAGGTAGATCTCGTCCGCCCCGGCCAGGTGGGCGGCGGCGATGGTGGCAGCGGGTATCTCGCCGCGGATCGGCGGCGTGCAGGCCGCCACCCGGCCGACGCCGGCCACCTTGGCGGTCAGCACGGTCATATGGGCGGAGGCGGTGAGCGGGTAGCGGCCGCCGGGGATGTAGGCGCCGGCCGAGGAGATCGGCAGGTGCTTGTGGCCGAGGAAGACGCCGGGCAGCGTCTCGACCTCGATCTCGCGCATCGACTCGAGCTGCGCCCGCGCGAACCCGCGCACCTGCGCCTGGACGAACTGGATGTCGTCGATGACCTGCGATGGCAGGGTCGCGACGATGTCCTCGATCTGACTGGCGGAGAGCAGGAAGCTCGCGGGCGACCAGTTGTCGAACTTGGCCGAGTACTCGCGCACGGCCTCGTCTCCGCGTTCGCGGATGTCGGCGATGACTCCGGTCACGGTCTCCTTGACGTCGGCCAGGCTCCTGGCCACCTGCGCCGTCGGGACCGCCTGCTTCAGGTAGGTGATGCTCATGGCTGGTAACGCTCCGAGTGCTCGGTCTGGTGGTCTGGATGCGGCTGGTCTGGATGCGGCTGGCCGACGTTCGGGGCGGACTCGACTCGGTTCAGCGCGGATTCATCCAGGCAGTCGTAGCCCGCGAAGCGCCGCTCGGGGTCGCGGGCCGCGCGGACCTGGCGGAAGCGGTCCCAGGCGGCGTCGCTCATGAACCGGTCCGGCCGGATGGTGAGGTCGCTGTCGCCCAGGTAGCAGCCGGCCGAGAACGGCGCCAGGCGGCGCATCGTGTCGTCGGTCCAGGATCGGCAGAGGTCGTCCTGGGCCGGTTCCTCACCGACGACGTAGGTGGCGAAGTAGAGGTCGGTCTGCACCGACAGCGCCATCTCCGGGAGCGGCCGGGCCGGCAGATGCGCGAGGTCGAACCAGAGCGAGAACGACTTGGCCGTCGGCAGCTCGGTGAATGCGGGTGCCAGGGCCGGGATCAGCGCGCTGGTCTCGCCGGCCAGATAGGCGTTGTCGACGGTGTAGCGGTGTCCCTCGGGGTTGGCGCGCACCTGCTCCGCCCGCAGCTCGCCGATCGTGACCGGCTGGGCGATCTTGCTCACCAGGGCCTTGCCCGCGACCGGGCAGGTGCCGAGCGCCCGCAGCGACTCGGGTCCGCCATCGAAGCTGACCCCGTCCACCACCAGGGCCGGCCCGGCGTGGCCGACCTCGGCCGGCAGCGGCGGGGTGATCCCGACCGCCACCAGCTCGACCGAGGACGGCACGTCATGCCGCGCGGTGTGCAGCCAGCCGAGCACTTCCGGCGCCGCCTCGGCCGGGTACACGTACGTGGTCTGGGTGAGCTCCTGGTACCGCGGCCTGGTCCGCAACCGGAACGCGGTGACCACGCCGAAGAAGCCCGGACCGGAGCCCCTGGCCGCCCAGAACAGGTCGGCGTTGCTCGACTGGTCGCACCAGCACAGCTCGCCGTCGGCGGTCACCACCTGGATCGCCTCGATCGACTCGGCCGCCCAGCCCCACCCCCGGCAGTTCCAGCCCATCCCGCCCTGCAGCAGGAAGCCGCCGATGCCGACCGTCGGGCAGTGCCCGCCGGCGAAGAACCGCCCGCGGGCGGCGAGGAACGGGTCGAGGTCGACGCCACCGCGGATCGCCGGCCCGGTGGTGACGATGCTGGTGTTGTCGTCGTAGCTCATCCGGGTGAAGGCGGCGAGGTCGATGAGGAGCGTGTCGTCGCGGAGCGACCAGGCGGCCCAGCTGTGCCCGCCCGCGCGGACGGCGACCCGCAGGCCCTCCGCCGCGGCCAGCCGCACCCCGGCGGCCACGTCGGCGGCGCCCGCCGCGCGGAGGATGGCGGCGGGCTGGGTTGACGGCCGCCGCCGGTTGAAGATCCGGCTCACGGCCGCGTCGGGGAACCCGGCGTCGCCGCGGCGCAGCAGCTGCCCGGTGAACGACGGCGTCATCGGCCCGCCCTCCCGGGCTCCGGCGCGACCAGCTCGATGAGGTTGCCGTCGGGGTCGGTCACGTACGCCATCCGCATCCCGGGCTCGGGCGACTCGCGCGGGCCCCAGACGGCGACCGCGCCGTTGGCGATCACCCGGTCGTAGGCCGCGTCGAGGTCGGCGACGTGGAAGCAGACGTGGTTGAAGCCGTGGATCGCGTTGGCCGACGGCGGGTCGGACTTGGCCGGGCCGGGTGCGGCGCCGGCCATCTCGAGGAGCTCGACGCCGGTGCCGCCGTCGCCGAGCGCGAACGCGCCCCGCAGTCCGACCGGCGGTACCTCGAAGCGGAACCCCGGCGTCAGGCCGAGCGCCGCGCAGTACCACTGAAGGGAGCGATCCAGGTCTGGAACGCTAACCCCGGCGTGGTGCAGTCTCATCAATGTCCTCAACTGTGCGAGCGGAAGGAGGTCAACGTCGGCCGGCTAGCCCGGCTGCCGCTTCATCGTGTGCTGTTGGGGTCGCGGCCAGCCCGGTTGCGACCTCATCGTGTGCTGCTGGGGGCGCCATACGACCCGAACAGCGCACGCTGGCGGCTGATTGGCGCGGGCTTGGTGGACGAGGTGCGAGGCGCGCGTGGCGGGGCGGGTGAGACGACGGGGCCCGGGGCGGGGCAGGTCTGCCGCCGAGGGGCGGGCTGGCGGGGCGGGTGCGCCTGCGACGGGGGCTAGACACGGTCGCGGAGTTTCCTTTCGCGGCCGTAGAGGGCGACGGTGAGGAGGATCAGGCCACCGAAGATGATCTGGGCGGCGGCCGCGTTCACGTTCAGCACCGAGATCACGAAGTTGAGCGCGGTGATGATCAGGGCGCCGAGGCAGGTGCGCAGGTAGTCGCCGCGGCCGCCCATCATCGTGCCGCCCACGATCACGGCGGCGAGGCCGGGGAACAGGTAGTTGTTGCCGATGTTGGTGTCGCCGCCGGTGCTGAACCCGGCCAGCAGGACGCCGGCCAGGCCGGCCAGCACCGCGCTGGACGCGTAGACGCCGGTCCACACTCGCCGGGTGGAGATGCCGGCCAGGTCGGCCGCGCGCGGGCCGGACCCGGCCAGGTAGATCTTCCGGCCGAGGGGGGTCTTGGCGAGGATCACGGTGACGACGATCGCGAGCACGATCCAGGCGGTGACGATCGGCGGGATCGGCACCCCGAAGGTGTCCGAGGACTGCGCGGTGAAGTTCTGCAGCCAGCCCGGGCCCGCCCCGTTGACCAGTTTGGTGTCGGTTCCGAGGAGCGCGCCGACCACCACCGAGCTCATCCCGAGGGTGACGACCAGCGGCTCGAGCTTGAACCGGTGGCATACCCAGCCGCTGGCGCCGCCGCAGACCAGGCAGATCACCAGCACGATGAGGGCGACGAAGGCGAAGTTCCAGTGCTCGAGGCCGGTCAGGTGGGTGGTGAGCAGGTTGCCCGCGACGATGTAGGCCGCGATCGAGAAGTCGAGCCCGCCGACCAGGATGGCCAGCGTCTGGCCGGCCGAGGCGATGCCGAGGAAGGAGGCCTGGAGCAGGATCGGCGCCCATAGGTCGGCCCAGCTGTAGTCGCCGTCGCGGTTGCCCACGAAGACGACCAGGGCGATCAGGACCAGGAGCTGGAGCAGCGGGAACTTCCGCTGGACGGTGGCGGCCCGGCGGGCGGCCCGCAGGGCGGTGTCGGCCCCGGCGGCGGGGGCGGGGGCGGGCGCCGGCGCGAGACTGGTCATGCGCCTGCCTCCGTTCCGGGGGTTGTGGGGGCTCTGTGATTGGTGGGGGTGGGAGTCGCGGGAGTCGGCGTCGCGGGGGTGGTGGTCGTGGGGGTGGTGCGGGTGGGGGTGGGGGTTGTGGATCGGCGGGTGGCGGTGGCGCTGAGGGCGGCGAAGACGACGGCGATGATGAGGGTGGCCCCGTAGACCGCCTGCGACCAGAAGGAGGACAGGCCGAGGGCGCCGAGGAGGTTCTCGATCAGGAAGATCACGGCTGCCCCGAGGAGCGCGCCGAGCAGGCCGCCGCGGCCGCCTGCGAGCGAGTTGCCGCCGATCGCGGCGGCGGCGATCGCCATCAGGATGAACGGGGTGACGAAGCCGGCATCGGCCTCGGCCTGGTGCAGCTGGGCCACGATGGCGATGCCGGCCAGGCCCGCGATCGCGCCGCCGAACGTGTAGGCCAGGGTGCGCACGGCGGCCACGTTCACCCCGGCCGTGTAGGCGGTGGTCTCGCTGCCGCCGACCGCGAGCAGCGTCCGCACGAACGGGGTGCGGCTCAGCCCCCACCACGCCAGCAGCGGGACCGCGAGCAGGATCAGGCCGCCGGGGACGCCGCCGACGGTGCTGCCGAGCGACGTGAGCCAGCCGGTGGTGCCGGACACCGGGGCGGGGGCGTAGCCGAGGGCGAAGCCGGACAGGATGAAGTTCATGCACAAGGTGGCGACCACCGCCTGGTACCGGCCGTAGTTCACCAGCACCCCGTTGATCAGGCCGATCGCCGCGCCGACGGCGACCGCGACCGGGATGACGATGAACGCGCTGGTGACACCGTGGCCGAGCAGCATCACCTCGATGACCACGGAGGCGAAGGTGAACAGCGGGGCGACCGAGATGTCGATCCCGCCGCCGAGGATGGCCGGGGTCGACGCCATCGCCAGCAGGGCCGGCGTCGCCAGCTCGGCCAACGTGACCGGCCAGGCCGACCAGGACAGCAGCGAGTGCTGCTCGGAGAAGTTGGCGATCAGCAGCGCGATCGCGAGCACCGCGGGCAGCGCCCAGGCCCGATCGCGGTGAGCGCGGAGCCACCCAAGGCGGTCGGAACGAACGGAGGCTTCTGGCGTTGGCTGGGGAGGGGAATCAAGGGACCGTTCGGACAACTCGGGATGTTGACTTTGGCCTTGGAAGAACGCGCTGACGATCGAGGAGCGGCTCAGGTCCTGGCGCTGCAGCTCGGCGGCGGGGCGGCCGTCGCGGAAGACCAGCACCCGGTCCATCAGCTCGAGGTGCTCGTCGACCTCGGTCGAGAGCATGACGATGGCCATGCCGTCGGCCGCGAGCTGGCGGAGCAGGGCGTAGATGTCGCGCTTGGCGCCGATGTCGACGCCGCGGGTGGGGTCGTTGAGCAGCAGCACCCGGGGGTCGCTGGCGAGGGCGCGGGCGATCACCACCTTCTGCTGGTTGCCGCCGGACAGGGTGGTGATGGCGTCGGTGTCGCGGCCGAGCCTGATCTTGAGCGCGTCGACGTAGCCGGCCAGCCGGGCGGCGCCGCGGCGGGCCGAGATCAGCCCGCCCCTGGTGTCCTGGCGCAGCGTGGCGGCGGTGAAGTTCTCCCGGATCGACAAGGGCGGGAAGATCGACTCTTCGCGCCGGTCCCTGGCGACGTAAGCGGTGCCGGCCGTCCGCAGCGCCCGCAGGTAGTCGTCCTGGCCCTGGCCCTCGAGTCCGGCCAGGCCGACGATCTCGCCCGCCCGCAGGTTGAGGCCGTCGCCGGGCAGCGCCACGTCGCCGAACTCGGCGCTCTCGGACGCCTCGGCCGCTTCCTGGACCAGGTGCTCGCCGCCGGTCATCAGCTCGACCAGGCGGCCGATCCGGGCCTCGGCGCGGTCCAGGTGGGCAACCGACTCACCCGAGCGGAGCACCGTGACCCGGTCGGCGATCTCGGTCACCTCGTCCATCCGGTGCGAGATGAACAGCACCGCGCCGCCCGCGTTGGTCAGGTCCCGGACGGCGGCGAACAGCCGGTCACGGGTGGCCACGTCGAGGGCCGAGGTCGCCTCGTCGAGGATCAGCACCTTGGGCGTGCGCAGCAGCGCCCGGCCGATCGCGACCGCCTGCCGCTCGCTCAGCGAGAGCGAGCCGGCCGGGGCGGACAGGTCGGGGCAGCGGCCGAGCAGCTCGGTCAGCACCGCCCCGGCCCGGGCGCGCCGGTCGCCCGCGGTTGACCGGCGGAGGATCCCGTCGGTGCCGAGCCAGAGGTTGTCGAACACCGACTGGCCCGGCACGCACTGCACTTCCTGGAAGACGGTCGCGATCCCGGCCGCGACCGCCGCCCGGGGGCTACGCGCCCGCAGCGGCACCTGCTCGATGCGGACCAGGCCGCCGTCCGCTCGGTGCACCCCGGACAGGATCTTGACCAGGGTGGACTTGCCCGACCCGTTCTCGCCCATGAGGGCGTGGACCGTGCCCGCCGCCAGCTCAAGCGAGCAGTCGCGGAGCGCGACGGTCGGGCCGAAGGACTTCGTCACCCCCTCGATCGCCAGCAGGGCGGACGGCGGGGCCTGCGGCGGCGCCTGATTACCAGTCATCGTCGATGCCATCGGTTCGGGCTAGCCGACGACTTCGGCCAGCTCGGACGCCGGCAGCACGTTGAGGGTGGCCGGCCCGCTCGCGTTCCCGGTCGAGGTGCTGGTGGTGCCGTTGACGTACCACTGGGCCACGTTGGCGTCGGTCACCAGCGGGGTGTTCAGCACGATCGCGCTGATCTTCACCCCGTCGCCCTTGAACAGGTCGTTGACGATCGTGGTGGTGGCGGCGGCGATCTGCGGCGGGGTGGCGGTGATGCCCACGCCTTTGTAGCTCGACTTGTTCTGGTACCAGTAGGCGAGCTGGCCGTCTTCGAGCGAGTCGTTGGCGATCTCGGGGACGGATTTGCCCGCGGCCTGGAAGCCCTCCATCACCCCGGTCGCGCCGGCCCCCGAGGTGATGGCGGCGGCGATCTTCTGCGGGTGGGTTTCCAGGTAGGTCTGCACGTCGCTCTTGGCGGTGGAGTCCGCGAACTGGGTGTAGATCGTGTCGTCGGTGCTGATGTTGGGACAGTGCGCGAAGACCGCGTGCACGCCGTTGAAGGCGGCGATGTCGATGCCGACGCCGGAGATCCCGTGCACGTCGAGGACCTTGCCGGAGCCGCCGATGTCGGTCGCGACCTGGGCGGCCATCTGCGCGCCCTGCAGCCAGTCGTTGGCGCCGATCGAGATCGTGTCGGCGCTGCCGACCGAGTTGAGGACCGAGATCGACGGGATGCCGGCCGTGGCCGCCGTGCTGACGGCGGTGGTGAAGGCGGTCGAGGAGAGCGGCTCGTAGACGATCATCGCCACCTTCTTCTCCACCATCTGGTTGAAGTCGGCGACCTGGTCGGTCACCTCGTCGGAGGAGGTCACGGCGTCGACGGTGTAGCCGGCGCTCTTGAGCATGCCCTCCAGGATCGCGGCGAGGGCGAGCTGGTAGCCGTTGTTGGTCTCCGAGAGCAGGAAGCCGACGGTCTTGTTGCTGGCCGACTTCGGCTTCCAGCGGGCGAACGCGCTCTTGTAGACCGTGGTCGGGTAGCCGTTGTAGAGCGTCTGGAGGGAGCTCGGCAGCGCGGCGATGACGCCGTCGGGGTCGGACGGGAGCGTGGTCGGGATCGTGCCGCAGCTGGTCGCGGAGGCGGCGCTGGCGCTGGTGGTGGCGCTTGCTTGGGTGCTTGCGCTGGCGCTGGTGGTCGCGGGGGCGGACGAGGTTGAGCTCGAGCTCGAGCAGGCGGCGAGGCCGAGGCCGGCGGTGAGGGCGAGGGCGGCGACGGCCGCACCACCGGTGGTTACAGCTCTCATCTATGTCTCCTTCGACGCGATTTATCGGGTGAGTTAAACGGGCGGGGCGGTGAACAGGCCGGGGTCGGGGTCGTTGAACGACTCCTTCGCCACCAGCTCGTTCATGGGGTTGGCGGTCCCCCACTGGTCCTGCACGGACGGGTCGTGCATGTCGTAGATGTGCGGGTGCCAGGC
>Ga0302311_10005549_pt1 | contig 13290 bp, 10 predicted proteins | sample III_Palsa_N1_3_FD_200449 | JGI IMG/M metagenome (GOLD analysis project Ga0302311, IMG submission 200449) | Peat permafrost microbial communities from Stordalen Mire near Abisko, Sweden - III_Palsa_N1_3 | ecosystem: Environmental > Terrestrial > Soil > Palsa > Peat permafrost | place: Sweden... | reverse complement strand
CTACGAGATGCAGGCCCGCGCCGTGTTCGAGGCGATGGTCGAGGTCGAGCGCGAGGGCGGCGAGCCGATCATCGCCGAGATCATGATCCCGCTCGTCTCGATGAAGAAGGAGCTGGATCAGCTCAAGGAGCTGGTCGACGGCGTCGCCGCCGAGGTCCGCAAATCCTCGGGCATGAAGCTCGACTATCTGGTCGGCACCATGATCGAGCTGCCGCGCGCGGCCATGACCGCCGACAAGATCGCCGAGACGGCCGAGTTCTTCTCATTCGGCACCAACGACCTGACCCAGACCGTGTTCGGCCTCAGCCGGGACGATGCCGGTGGGTTCCTGGGCTCCTACCAGCGCCAGAACATCATCGAGCGCGACCCGTTCGTGTCGATCGATGTCGAGGGCGTCGGCGCCTTCGTGCAGATGGCGGCGGACAAGGGTCGCAAGACCCGGCCCGACATCAAGCTCGGCATCTGCGGCGAGCATGGCGGCGATCCGGCCTCGGTGCATTTCTGCGCCGCGGTCGGCCTCGACTATGTCTCCTGCTCGCCCTATCGCGTGCCGATCGCCCGCCTGGCCGCCGCCCATGCGGCGCTTGAGTCCGGCCATTCGGTCTCCGGCACCGCCTAGTCGCGTTGCGAAGCGGATTTGACGCGTTCGCTCGGCAGAACCTTCTCCGCCCTTCAGGGGGGAGAAGGTGGCGAGCGTTGGCGGGCCGGATGAGGTGGGTCGCGCCGCCGATATGTTGTCCCCGCGTGGTTTGCGGTCGAGAGACCCACCTCACACCGACCCTCTCCCCCCTGAAGGGCGGAGAGGGAGAATTATGCAGAAGTCCTAGCCGGTGAGTAACGGGCTCGATCAGATCCGGGACGGCGGCAAGCGGGCACTCGCCCGCGCGCTGACCCGGATCGAGGCCGAGCCCGATGCCGCCGCGACGGTGGCGTTGCTCGATGCCGCCTATGCGGCGGCACGGGCGCATACGGTCGGCCTCACCGGCCCGCCCGGCGTCGGTAAATCGACCCTGACCGCCTCACTCATCGACCAATGGCGCGGTGCCGGCCGCACGGTCGGCGTGATCGCGGTCGATCCGTCCTCGAAAATCTCCGGCGGCGCCTTGCTGGGCGACCGCACGCGGCTCAGGACCGATCCGGCCGACCAGGACGTGTTCGTCCGCTCGATGGCGGCGCGCGACCGGCTGGGCGGCTTGGCCGACCTGACCGTGGCGGCGCTGGTGCTGATGCGCGCGCTGTTCGATGTGGTGCTGGTCGAGACCGTCGGCGTCGGCCAGTCCGAGACCGACGTGTCGACCGCCGTCGATACGGTCGTGCTGTGCATCCAGCCCGGCTCCGGCGATGCGCTGCAATTCATGAAGGCCGGCATCGTCGAGATCCCGGACATCGTCGCCGTCACCAAGACCGACATGGGGGCGACCGCGGCTCAGGCCCAGGCCGATCTCGCGGCCTCACTCGACCTGCGCGAGCGGGCGCCCGGCGACTGGGCCGTGGCGGCGCTGGGCGTGTCGGCCCTGAAGGGCGAGGGGATCGGCGAACTCGTGGCGCTGATCGATCGTCATGCGGCCCATCTGGCGCCGACGCTCGCCACACGCCGGCACGGCCAAGCCGAGCAATGGCTCGTCCAGTTCGTGCGCGAGCGCTGGGGGCGGGAAGGGTTGAAGCGCGCCGGCGCCATGACGCTGGCGCCGGGCGCCTCGCCCTTTTCGGCCCTGGCGGGGCTCAGGGACCGGTCATAGCGTCTCGAGCAGCGTGGCAAGCTGCTCGAAACCGACGGAGATGACCTCGCTGAAGCCCATTGCGGCCGCGATATCGCGCTCCGCGGCGCCGCCTACCGTGTCGCCCGCATTTCTCTCGTGCCAGCGGCGGGAGTGTGAGAAATGCGGGCTAGACCACGCCCGTGTCGACGACGACGCGATCGCGGCCGGCTTCTTTCGCGGCATAGAGTGCCGCATCGGCGCGGGCATAGAGCTGCTCGAAACTCTCGCCCGGCCGGATTTCCGCCAGGCCCAGGCTGACGGTGATGCGCACCAGCCGGTTGCCGATATCGACGGACTCGGTGCCGATCGCATCGCGCAGCCGGTCGGCGAAGTGATGGGCGCCGGCGACATCGGTGTTCGGCATCAGCAGCGCGAATTCCTCGCCGCCGATCCGGCCCAAGAGATCGGTCGCCCGGATATGACCGCGGCTGGCGCGGCCGACCATGCGCAGCACCGCGTCGCCGGCCGGGTGGCCATGGCTGTCGTTGACGTGCTTGAACTCGTCCAGATCCATGATCGCGAGGCAGATCGGCGCGTCCAGGCGGCGGCTGAGTGCCAGCAGGTCGTTGGCGCGCTCGACGAAATGCCGGCGATTGGCGCAGCCGGTCAGCGGATCGATCGTCGCCAGTTCGAACAGCCGCTCGTTGGCGGCACTGAGGTCGGCGGTCCGCTCGGCGATCTGCCGCTCCAGCTCGGCCTGGCGGGCGCGCAGATAGGCGGTGCGGCTGCGCACCACGGCCGCGACCAGGGCCAGGGCCGCCAGCACCGCGGCGACGACGAACCACACGGTTTGATACCAGGCGGGCAGCACCCGGATCGGAAGATCGACGTCCCGTTCCGTCCAGACACCGTCGCGGTTCGAGCCGCGGAGCCGCAGGGTGTAGCTGCCGGGCGGCAGATTGGTATAGGCCGCGAGCCGGCGCGACGCGTCGGTCGGGATCCAGTCCCGATCGAACCCGTCCAGCCGGTAGGCGTAGAGATTGCGTTCCGGCGCGGTGAAATCGAGCGCGGAGAATTCCACGGCCAGGCTGTTGGTCTCGGGCGTCAACACCAGCGGCGCGCGCGATCCGGCGCCGTTGAACCGGGCGGACGCGACCGGATTGCCGCCGAGCCGGATGTCGGTGACGACGACCGGCGGCCGGAACGTCCAGTCCGCCAGCAGATCGCCGCGCACGACCGACAGGCCGTTCTTGGCGCCGAACAAGGGCTCGCCCGCGGTGTCGGTCGAACCGGAGCCGGTGAAATAGTCCAACAGGGCGGCGCCTTCGGCATGGCGGAGCGCGCGGATCGCGAAGCTGGTCGGATCGATCACGGCCAAGCCATCGTCGGTGCCGGCCCAGACCTGGCCCCGGGCATCGAGCAACAGCTTGTCGATATTGACGTGCGGCAAGCCGTCGGCGGTGCCCAGCCGATGGAACAGGGGGCGGCCGTCGGGCCGGCGTCCGATCATCACCGCGATGCCGCCGCCGAAGGTCGAGACCCAGAGCCGCCCCTGCCGATCGAGCAAGGTCGACGAGACCAGGCGGGCCGGCAGCGCCATCGGATCGGCGGGGTCGGCCAGGATGCGTTCCATCGCATGGGTCGCAAGGTCGAGCCGGTTCAGCCCGTTGCGATTGCCCAGCCACAGGTCCTGACCCAGGCCCCGCGTGATGCTGTCGATTTCCTTGTCGTTCAGTTGCGTGGCGTCGGCCGGGCCGAACACGACTGGATGGTTCTGGTCGGCGAGCTTCAATCCCCACAGGCCGTCGTTGACGCCGCCGACCCACAGGATGCCGTCGTCGACCAGCAGCGTGTTGATCGGCTCGCGCAGGTCCCGCTCGGCCGACACCCGCATCAGGCCGACCTGATGGGTCGTGCCGTCGATGCGGTAGAGGCCGCGAAACGTGCCGACAAAAACATCGCCATTGTCGGCTTCGGCCAAGGCCAGAACGATATCCTTCGGCAGCGCGGTTTCCGGCCTGGCGGGATCGGGCCGCAATTGCGCGATCCGGCCGGCGGTCGGGTCGATGATATCGACGCCGCCGCCGATGAAGCCCAGCCAGGCACGGCCGTCGCGCGTCGCCAAGACTGTATAGACGTCGGCGCCGGTCATGCCGTTGGGCCGGTCCGAGGCCCCGAAGATCGTCGAGACCGCGCCCAGCCCGTTGCTGTGATAGCTGAGGCCGCCGGTGCCGCCGGCCCACATCGATCCGGCACTGTCGCGCAGCAAGGCCCAGATGTCGTCATGGGCCAGGCTGCCGGGCAGGGTTCGGTCGTGCCGGATACGCCGCGTGCTCTTTGTCGCCGGATTGACCGCCAGGATGCCGTCATTGCGGGTGGCGAACCAGATTTCCTGCGGGCTTGCCGCCGCGATCGACGAGATCCAGTCGGAGCGGATATCCGATCCCGACGCCTCGGTCTCGACCAGCGCCTGCGGCTCGTCGGTGCCTGGTTCGATCATATAGACGCCATGGCGGTTCGTGCCGATCCAGATCCGCCGCTCGTCATCTTCGAAGAGCGCGGTGACGCCCACCTGCGTATCCGACGAAATCGGCAGCCGCACGGTCACGAACCGATCGGACCCGGCATCGCGGCGGGCGAGGCCTTTTTGCGTTCCGACCCACAGTCGTCCCTCGTGGTCCGGCAGCACTGTCCGGACCGGTCCGTCAGGCAGGCTGCCCGGATCGCCCTCGTCGTGACGCAGCAGGCTCTGGGTGGCGGCATCGGCGGCCAAATGGCTGAGGCCGTTGTCCGTGCCTACCCACAGGCCGCCGGTGCCATCATCGACGATGGCGCCGATATGGCTGCGGCCCTGTCCGGTCTCGCCCAGGGCGACGGGCACGAACCGGTCGTGGTCGCGGTCGTAGCGCACGAGCCCGCCGGCGCTGGTGCCGACCCACAGGCGCCCCGCCGGGTCGGTATGGAGCGTCTGGATATAGCTGTCCGGCAGGCTGCCAGGGTCCTTCGGATCGGACTGATAATTGCGGAAGCGATAGCCGTCCCATCGGGCGAGCCCGCCTTGGGTCCCGACCCAGAGAAAGCCGTCGCTGTCCTGGGCCAGCGCCACCGGAACCGGATGGGGCATGCCTTGTTCGCGGCCGTAGTTCTGGAAGATGGTCTCGACCAGCTCGTTCCAGCGCTCAGCCGCATCGGCCTCGGCCGGCCACAGCAGCGGGCAGAGCACGACAAGGGCGGCGCACCATCGGATCAGCACTTGCCGCATGCTGTGATCGCCGGCATCGACACGCTGCTGAATTGTCCCAGTCAAAATGCTTCGTTTCTCCGACCCTGATCGCGGTGCGCCTTTACGATCCTTGTCTGACTATGCCCCGGTTACTCTTAACCGAACCATACCTTCCCGAAGCGGGATCGATCAGCGCTTGGTGCCACCCTCGGCCGAAATTTTCCGTTCCTCGTCGGTATAGGCGGCGATCAGCGCGCGATAGGTCGCCTCGACCACGTCGGGTGGTGCCTTGTCCTCGACCGCGAGCGCGCGCAGGCGGGCGATGATCTGTTCGACCCGGGCCTTGTCCTCGACCGCGGCCGGGTTCGCCTTGAAGCGCGCGGCCTCGCGCACGTAGCCGCCGCGCTCGCCGATCAGCGCCACGATCTGATGATCGATCCGGTCGATGTTGGTGCGGACCTCGCCCAGCGTCTGGCAGCAGCTGCCGCCCGCGGCTTGGGGGCTGCCCCAGAACGCCTTGGTATCGGTGGTCGGCGCATCGGCGGCGGTCAGCAGCGCCAGGCTGGCGACCGCCAGCAGCAGACGGTTGAGGCTCATAACGTCATCCGGGTGAAGGGGCTGAACATCTGTTTCGCCTCGGGCAGGTCGGCGATCGGCAGATAGTCGCAGGCCTGGCCGAACTCGCCCCACATCTGCAGCACCGCGGAGTTGGTGTGCGCCGTCTCGATCGCGGCCGCCGACACCCATTCGAAGATCTCGACGATGGTGCCGTCGCGGGATTTCAGCACCGTCGAGGGATAGTCGGTCACCAGGCCTTCGGCGCGCAGGATCGCCAGATGGCCGGCGACCAGCCGGTCCAGTTCGGCCGCCTTGCCCGGTTTCGGGCGGTAGACGGCGAGCACGGTCACGCCGGTCATGGGTCGTTCTCCTGGCTCAGGGGGCCTTGATATAGGCGCCATAGACCAGCGGCTGCCCGTCGGCCCAGGGGTGATAGTCGTTGGCGAAAGTGATGCGGTCGGCCAGCGACGGGTGGCTCATGCGGAAGGTCCGCTCCAGCCAGCCGGGATCGGGCAGGCCCAGCGTTTCGGTGCCCAGCTTGACGAAGGCGCCGGCGGCAGCGTCGTTGTTCCGGGTGATTTCCAGGCCGAACCGGTCGGCCTCATGCTCGATATCGCGCTGCACCGCCATGAACAGCGGCGTGACCGCGAGGATAACGAACGACAGGCCGAACAGCAGCAGCGGCAGGGAAGCGGGATCGGCTAGGTCGCTGAAGCCGAAGCGGCCGTGCCACCGCGCCAGCGCCGCGCGGCCGGCGCGATCGACCGCGAACAGGCCGCCCAGCAGGATCGAGAGGAAGATGCCCAGGATCTTCCAGATGTCGCCCATCAGATAGTGCTTCATCTCGTGGCCGACCACGAACAGCACCTCCGGCTCGGTCATCGCCCGCAGGGTCGTATCGTAGATCACGATCCGCTTGGTCGGTCCGAAACCGGTGACATAGGCGCCGAGCCGCTTGGAATCGATGCTGGAATCGACTTCGAACACGGGGGCGTCGATGATGCCGCCGCGAGCGGCGAGCCCCAGCACCTTCATCTCCAGCGCCTTGTCCTGCATCGGCCCGAAATGATTGAACAGCGGCGCGATCCAGATCGGCGACAGGATGAACAGCACGACCATGACCGGCGTCAGCGCCACGGTCGTCCACAGCCACCAGCGTTTCGGGCTGCTGCGCAGGATCAGATAGGGGATCCAGGCGACCAGCGCCATCACCACCAGATTGACGATCAAGTCGCTGACGACCTCGTTCGCCCAGACGGCCGGGGTCTGGTTCGATTGATCGAACGCATGCTCGTAGACGAAATTCTCGGCATAGGTCAGCGGGAGCTGGATCAGGGTCGCGAGCGCCGTATAGATCACGGCATAGAGCGCCGCCGTCCAGAACCAGCGGCCGCCGACCCGGCGCCGGCACCAGCCGACCAGCCGGCCGCTCCAGCCGGTGAACAGGAACAGGAGCGGGATCAGCAGGCCCGCCGCCTGATCGGCCAGCCAGAACAGGTCGAGCCCGTGATGATACGCGATCGCCTCGGGCGTCGCCTCCGGCACCGGCACGCGCGCCCAGGCCGGGGTGGCGATCAAAACGGCGAGAAACAGCCCCGAAAGTTTATAAGCGCGCATGGACCCGCCGACGTTGTTCCGGCGCGACTGTAGCGGGTTCGACGGGGCTGCGGCTAGAACTTCGCCCAGCCCGGCTTGATCGGCCGGACAATGGCCTCGCCGGCAATCAGGGGCGTGCCGGCTTCGAGCGCGTCCAGCCGCACGAGTGCCACGGCGACGCGGTCGCGGCCGGAGCGGATCTCGCCGGCTTCCTGGCCGTCGCGCAGGATCAGCGTGCCGGGCTCGGGCAGGGGGCCGTCGATCGCGACCGGCATCAGCCGCTTCTTGACCAGCCCGCGATATTTGGTGCGCGCGGTCAGTTCCTGGCCGATGTAGCAGCCCTTGTCCCAGGCGACGCCATGGAGCTCGTCGAAGCCGTTCTCCAGCAGGATCGCCTTTTCCAGGATCATGTCGCGGCTGCCGTCCGGCACGCCATGGGCGATCCGCAGCCGGTCCCAGTCCGCAAGATCGCCGGGCACGAAGCTGAGCCCGTCCAACAGCGCGGCGCCGGTGCCCTTGGGCGCAATCAGGCGCAGGCCCAGCTCGCCCAGGCGCGGATCGAGAAAGGCCACCGCGCCCGCCTGCTGGATCGCCTGGCCCGGCTGATGAAACCCGAACGGCGCGCCGGCGCCGGGGCCCCAGGCCTGCAGCACCTCGAATTGTTCGCTGACGTCGTCGAGCGCGATCTTGGCGCGCAGCTTGTACAGGCCCAGGCGCCGCTTCAGATCGGCGATGCGCGCGCCCTCGCCATCGATCAGCCAGGCGTCGCCCAATTCGGCGATGAAGAAATCATGCAGATACTTGCCTTGGGGCGTCAGCAGCGCCGCCCAGATCGCCTGGGTCGGCGACAGCGTGCGGACATCGTTGGAGACGAGCCCCTGCAGAAATTTCGAACGATCCTCGCCGCTCAACAGCAACAGGCCGCGAGCGGGTTCGGCGGGGGCGTAGAATTTTTCGGTCACGATACGGGAACGATCCTTCGGTTGCTCGGGCGGGCCGCTCATAGGTGGCGCGGGCAGGGCGGCTTGGCAAGCACGGGACGGCACCTTATAAGCGCAGTCGATGCTGCGTCTTCACCGCTCTCTCCCCGTCCTCGGCACCCATCCGCGGATCCTGTTCGTGACCGCGACCCGGATCGGTGATGCGGTGCTGTCGACCGGCCTGCTCGCCCACCTGATCGAGCGCTATCCGGGCGCGCGCTTCACCATCACCGCCAGCCCGGTCTCCGCGCCGCTGTTCCAGGGCGTCCCTGGCCTCGAGCGCCTGATCGCGCTGTCGAAGCGCCGCCATGCGCGCCATTGGCTGGATCTGTGGCGGCAGGTGGCGCCGATCCATTGGGACCTGATCGTCGATCTCAAGGGCTCGGCCCTGTCCTGGCTGCTGCGCACGCGCCATCGCCGGGTCCTGGGCAAGGGCGAGACGCCGGGCCACAAGATGCAGCAGCTGTCGCAGCTGTTCGACCTCGCCCCGCCGCCCGCGACCCGGCTCTGGCCGACGCTCGACCATCAGATGGCGGCGGAACGGCTGATCCCGGCCGGCACGCCGGTGTTGGCGATCGGGCCCGCGGCCAATTGGGGCGGCAAGCAATGGCGGGCCGAACGCTTTGCCGAGGTGGCGGCGCGGCTGACCGCCGACGGCGCCGTGCTTGCCGGCGCCCGCGTGGCCGTGATCGCGGCCGCACACGAGCGCGCCCAGGCCGAGCCGGTGCTGGCGGCGATCCCTGCGGACCGGCGGCTCGATCTGGTCGGCGCCGGCGATCTGCTGACCGTCGCGGCTTTGCTGGCGCGCACCAACCTGTTCATCGGCAATGATTCCGGCCTGATGCATATGGCGGCCGCCATGGGCGTGCCGACCTTGGGCCTGTTCGGCCCCAGTCCCGACGCGATCTACGCGCCCTGGGGCCGCACCACCGCCGTCGTGCGCACGCCCGAGAGCTACGAAGAGCTCTGGAGCATGCCCGGGCGCTATCCGAACTCGACCGCGACGCTGATGGACGGGCTCAGCGTCGATACGGTCGAGCAGGCGGCGCTGAAGCTAGTGGCAGAGGGGCGCTGAGGCGAGCGCCTGCTGCCAGCGCTGCTTGGGATCGGCGGGCGGATAGGGCCAGATCTTGATGGCCTGCCAGCCGTCCGCGCCATGGCGCAGCAGGGCCGAGGCATGGGGCGGCAATCCCATCGCGCCATCGTCGGTACAGGACAGGAAGGCCAGGTCATAGCCGCCGGCCGCCGCCTCGTCGAAGGCCGCCGGATCGGCCCGATCCCAGAATTTGAGATCCAGCCCCGGCCGGCGCGGCGGGGTGAAATGCAGCATGGTCGACAAGGCCCAATCGACGCTGTTGGTGTCGCCGGGCAAGAGCAACGCCAGCTTGTCGCCGTCCTTCAGCTCCGGCGCCAATTGGCGGGCCAGCTGCTGGACCACCGGCTGCGGCATGTCGAAATCGAAGCGCAGGCGCCGGGCGAAGCCCGCCGGCACCAGCAGCGCCAGCACGATTGCGGCGATGCCGAGCTTGCGGCCGAGGCCGGGGCGCGATGCCAGCCACGGGGCGAGCCGGTTGCGGATCGTCACCACCAGGGCGAACTCGATCAGCAGCGCCAAGTGCGTGTTGTAGCGGAAATAGGAATGCGCCTCGACGCTCATCACGCCGGGGAAATGGCCGATATAGGTGACGACCAGAAAGCCGTTGTAGAGCAGGAAGGTCGCGGCCGCCAAACCCAGCGCCTGGCCGGTCGCGTCCAGCTGGCGATGGCGCAACCGCCGCTCCAGGAACACGAACAGCACGGCGACGCAGGCGAAGAAGGTGATCTTCTCGATCACGACCTTGCCCATGCTGACGAAGATCGGCAGCAGATTGCCCCAGGCCCATTCGTCGAACGGCAGCGGCTTCAGCTCGCCCTCGGGGAAGCGCGTCAGCACGAACAGGCGCCAGACGGCGTAGAGCGCGAGGGCGGGGAGCGCGGAGCCACCGAACGCGACGACGGCGCGGCGCCAGCCGATGCGGCGCTCGTAGCCCGCGACCAGGATCGCAGCACCGGCGAACGCGATCAGCATGCCGATCGCCTGCTGCTTCACATTGACCAGCGCCACCAGCACCAGCGCCAACTGCACCAGGGCGCGCGGCCGGGTCTCGCCCGCGGCCATCGCCACCATGGCGCGGCAACCGAGCCAGCCGGCGAACAGCAGCGCGATCGCGACCGGGGCCTCGCCATAGCCGGCGAAGGCGACGCGCGGCACGAAGCCGGGATTGAGCAGCGTCACCAGCAGGATGCCGAACCCGATCGCCGCCCAGCCCGGGCGGTTGGCCGTGCCGAATTCCGGATTGGCGATCAGGCGGGCGAACAGCAGGGCGGCGGCGAGATAGAGCAGGACCGTGAACAGGGCCAGGCCGCCGCCCTGGAAGCCGCCGCCCAGAACCGAGCCCAGATAGGGCACGAACTGGCTGTTGTAGGGGGCGACCGGCAGGAAGGAATAGGAAGCGGGGCCATCGACCGTTGGGAAGAAGCCGTGGTCGCTGAGATAGGCCGCGTTCGGCAGCAGGTTCATATAGATGTCGGATTGCGACGGCTGGATCGTCGCCATGATCGCCAGGATCGGCAGGGCCAGCAGCACCAGCCGGCCGACCTCGGCCCAGGCGCCGCCAGCGGGCCGCAGCCGCGGCCACAACAGTGCGACCAATGCTGCGACCAGGAAGGCGGCGGCGGGAATGCCGAGCGACAGGCGGGTGGCCGCACCCCACAGGGTCATCAGGATCGACAGCAGGCCCCAGCCGGCCATGGCGTCCGTCTCGAACTCGGCACGGGCGGCGCCGGCGAAGCGGCCGACCAGCGCCATGGCGAGGAACGCCAGGCCGACCTGGGCGAGCGCGATCAGGTCGGCGGGATGGCTCGGAAGGAAATGCATGACGGACCTGGCAGAGGGATCGGGTGGCGCGCAGTACGCCCGCGAGGCCGCAACGTCAAGGGCGCTCGGACCGCCGGTCGGTCGATATGCCACCCCGCCTTCCGAATATCCTGGCTGCCGGGCCAGCCGGATCAGGGGCACCGCGATTGCGTCGGGTTCCGGCTGAGCTGGCAAGAAACCCGGACACTTTGGAGGCGGAAAACCCGTGCGGGCAAAGGCAAGATATCGAGCCATGCCTGAGCGTGCAGCGATCGCGGCCGACGCAATCGAATCGCCTTTGTACACAATTCGGGCGAATTCTTACGAAGGGGCACTAAAGCGCATTTATTATTGTTTTTACAAAATTGATATATTTCACTACTAATTTCCGAATTGCAAATTCAGAGCAAGAATAGATTGGTGGTATTATAACAAATAATGGAGATAACCTGGAGTTGTGATGGGGCGTTGCGATGTGTTTCATGTGAAAATGGTCTCAGGTATTTCAATCGCAAAGAAACGAAAGTAGCGTGTAGGGGTAAAAAGAATAAACCCGCCCGGCAGGCCTTGGACATTTTGTTTTGTCCGATATCTGCAGACAGACGGAAAAAGGCTCGTGTATGCACGCAAGCACATTGTCACGCCCAACCGGCGGTCTCACGCCCCGTCTGAACGACAGTATCGCGTTCCAGCAGAATGGCCCTGCTGCGTTAGCGCTTCACGTCTCGACCGCGCCGCAGCGGCCCGTGGATCGGTTGCCGTTCTGGACCCAGTATACGGCCGCGCATTCCCAGGCGCTGGTTGTGCCGAACACGCCGGTCCATGACTACCGGGCGGCCTTGTCGATCTACAAAATGGCGGATGCCATCGTCATCGAAGCGATCTGCGATCCTCTCGGATTTCGGGGTCTCCTTAAACAGGCCAAGCGAACGCACGCGGATAACATCTGGATCTGCTACTGCAAGCGGGTGAACGGCGGCATCGAGACGAACGGGCGGGCAAGCCGGATCTTCGACGGCGTGGTCCATTTCCAGGATTCACGGGGTTTCGGCAATTTATGGACCCATGACGTTCTGGAGGCGACCGCGCTGTCCATCCCGCGCGCCTGGGTGTCGGAAATCGGCAAGGTTGCGGCGGATTTCGACGGCGCAGTGTTTGCGGCCGACCATTTCATGACCAAGCGAATGGCGGAACGGGTCGAGGCAGCGGCGAGCCATGCCAAGGCTGCCAGCCCAACGGCCTTTTCCCAGGCGATGGCGGATCTGCGCCTGACCGTCGAGGACGCGTTCGCGGCCCGGGCCAGCAAGAGCCATTGTCAAAACCTGCTGCTGAAGATGCGGCGCGTGCATTCGATCAGGGCCTACCTGGACGGGCATGCGGCCGAACTCAACCTCGCGCCGGATCGTGTCGCCGACGCCCTGGGGCTGGCACGCTCGACCCTCTACCGCCTGCTGCGCGAGGATGGCCTGCAGGTCAATGCCTATATCGCCGAATATCGCCTGGCCGCGATCGCCCGGATGCTGCGCGATCCGATCTGGTTCGACCGCCCGATCGGCGAGATGGCGTCGCTCTGGGGGTATGTCGATCACAGCCACTTTTCCCGCGCCTTCAGGCGGCGATTCGGCGTGACGCCCAGCCAGTGGCGGGCTGAGGGGCCTGTCCCCGGACCGCAGCGCGCCCATGCTTGAAGCAGTTCCGTGATGGCCCGCCGATCCATCGCATTTGCGGGAAATTTGCGACACCTGGGACGCCAGTCCTAACGGGTGCGATCCCGATACTGCTAACGCTTGAGCCTTGACGAACCGCGCCCACGACGCTGCGGCCCGGTTCGGCTCGGTTTTTTACGTGCCTGACTTGGCACCGCGCCGCACGAATTTTTCTAGGATAGTCGCCGATGCTCTCCCAGCGCCCGACCCTCTCTGCCGCTCTGATCGCCGCTCCGCAGGTTCGATCGCGGACATTGAGGGACAGCCTGCTCGGCAGCTGCGCCGCAGCGGCGCTGCTGGCGCTGCCGGCGATGGTGACGCTGGGGGTGGCGCTTCCAACCCCCGCCAAGGCGCAGGTGACGGGCACACCACCGACCCTCGACAATCCGAGCAGCTCGTCGGTCGGCTATGTCCATTACGGGACGGTCACCTTCACCAATGAAGGCACGATCAGCGGCACCGGGGCTTTCGGCGGCGCGATCTATCTCGGCACCAACAGCACGCTCACCAACACGGGCAAGATCGCTGGGACAGGCAACGCCGGCGCCGTCCTCGATGGCGGCACGCTGATCAACAATGCCGGTGGGGTGATTTCTAGCGCGCAGAGCGGCGCCGAGATCCTCGGCTTCTC
>Ga0302311_10005548_pt1 | contig 13292 bp, 16 predicted proteins | sample III_Palsa_N1_3_FD_200449 | JGI IMG/M metagenome (GOLD analysis project Ga0302311, IMG submission 200449) | Peat permafrost microbial communities from Stordalen Mire near Abisko, Sweden - III_Palsa_N1_3 | ecosystem: Environmental > Terrestrial > Soil > Palsa > Peat permafrost | place: Sweden... | reverse complement strand
CCGGATCGGGGCTATTTCTTCATCCCCGGCACCCATTTCTTGACCTTGGGCGCCGCGGTGATCTGCTGGTTCGGTCCGCTCTTGGTGAAGGCCGACACGAATTGCTCGAAGCGGCGGCGGATTTCCGCGCGCTGTTCCGTCGTCATGTCGTTGATGTTCAGATGTGACAGGTTCGCCTGGCGCAGCTCATCGCCCATGACGTCGTGCCTCCTCGCAGCCCTCGAAACAGCCGAAACTCTATGGCCGGAGCCATTAACAATCGGTTAGCCATGCCGACGCGATGGAATGGCAGCGGTCCGGATGATTTCCAGCAGTCGGGCCAGCGTCGGCTCGTCCAGCTCGGCGACGCGATCGGCCAGCAGATTGGCCAGTTCCGTCGCGAGCGGGTTCAAGCCGCCGGTATCGACCGTGACCTTGGGGCGCGAGCGCCGGGCCAGCGCCTGCAGCTCGTCGGCATCGTCCCAGATGATGCCTAAATAGCCGCAGATCTGCCGGACCAGGCCGGGCGTCGGCCGGGCGCGCTTGCCATGTTCCAATGCCGACAGATAGGCGGCCGACAGGCCCAGGTCGGCGGCCATGCGGGTCAGCGTCAGCTTGCGCTCTTCGCGCAAGGCCCGAAGCCTGGCCCCGAACGGCGTCATTGCCGGTGCCGCCGGATCAGGACATAGAGCGCACCCGAGCCGCCGTCGCGCGGCTGGGCCGGGGTGAAGGCCAGCACGCGGGCGCGGTTCGGCGCCTCGTTCAGCCAGCGCGGCGTCTGGGCTTTGAGGACGCCCGGCTCCGGTTCCCGGCTCATGTCCCACGGGCCGGCATCGCTGGCGCGCGGCTTCAGCCCCTTGCCGGTGATGATCAGCACGGCGCGCAGGCCTCGGTCATGGGCATGGGTGATGAAGGCATCGAGCGAGCGGCGCGCCTGATCCTGGGTCATGCCATGGAGATCGAGCCGTGCCTCGATCGGCAATTGTCCGCGCTTCAGCCGCTCCGACGTGCGCCGGTCGAGACCGGGCGTGCGGGCATACGTCAGGCTCGGCAATTCGGTCGGCGTCGGCACTGGTTTGCCGCGCGGGATCGGCACGGCTTTCGCCGGCGCCGGCTGTTTTTCCACGATCGGTTCGAGGGCAACCGGTTTCGGCTCCGGCGGCAGCGCATGGCCGGGCAAGGGCTCGACATCGCGCATGGCGGCGCGCCAGAGCGCGCGCTCGACATGGGCGATGGCGCGGGGTCGTCGGGCGGCCATCGGGGATCAGGCGGTTTTGGCGTCCGGCCCGTCGACCAGGACGATATGCAGGCGGCGGGGCCCGTGGGCGCCCAGCTGAATCCGCTGCTCGATATCGCCGGTGCGGGACGGACCGGTGATGAAATTGACCGTGCGCGGCATGGTATTGCCGACCTGCTCGGCCCGGAGCCGGTCCCATGCCGTCTCGTACGGGCCGACGACCTGGTCGGCGCGCAGCACGACGATATGAGTGTCCGGCATCAGATTGAGCGTGGTCGGCCGGTCGTTGCCGGAGGTCAGCATCAAGGTGCCGGTCTCGGCGATCGCGGCAAAGGCGCCGGTGACGCTGACCTGATCCGCATCCTGGGCCCGGCCGCGGCGGATGCGCAGCAGCGGCCGCTCGTCCCAAGGATAGGCGTCGAGCGTCGGGTCCGGCGCCATGGCGATATCCGCCGGCAGATTATGGCTGGCGAGATATTCGGCGACAGCACCCGGCACATCGGCCGCGGCGCCGACGCGGGTCACCGTCGTCTGCACTTCCTCGGCCATCTGTACGAACAGGTCGCCCAAGCCCTTGGCATCGAGCGACGTGGTGCGGGCGGGGATCAGGCCCTTGGCATGGTCGGCGATGCGCCCGGCCGGGCCGGCGGCCGCGGCCTCGCCCAAGGGACCGCGCTTCAGCGATTTGCGGATGCTATCGAGGATCTGGCTGCGCGCGTCCATCTCAAGCCGCCTTCCGCTGCCGGGCTTGCCATTGCTGCATGAAGCTTTTGCCCTCGGGCGCCGGCAGATCGCGACCGCCGGTCCAGCCGCCGGCGAGCGGCAGCGACTTGAAGCGTCCGGCCCCACCGGCGAGACGGCCGAGCAGGCTGGCCGCCAGATTGGCGCCCAGGCGATAGAGCTTCGGCCGCCGGGCGAAGAAGGCCCAGAGCTTCAAGCCCGTGCGGAACGTCGCCGGCGACAAAGCCTGCTCGAACTCGCGCTCGCGCCAATGGCGCATCATCTTGGGCAGCGGAATCCGCATCGGGCAGACGCTTTCGCATTTGCCGCAGAAGGTCGAGGCATTGGGCAGATTGCCGGCCTCTTCGACGCCGACCAGGCTGGGCGTCAGCACGGAGCCCATCGGGCCCGGATAGACCCAGCCATAGGCATGGCCACCGACCGATTGATAGACCGGACAATGGTTGAGACAGGCCGAGCAGCGGATACAGCGCAGCATGTCCTGGAATTCGGTGCCGAGCATGGCGGTGCGGCCATTGTCGAGCAGCACCACATGGAATTCGCCCGGTCCGTCCGGATCGCCCGGCCGGCGCGGCCCGGTCGAGAAGGTGGTGTAGGTCGAGAATTCCTGGCCGGTGGCCGAGCGCGCCAGCAGGCGCAGGATGCCGGTCGCATCTTCGAGCGTGGGCACGACCTTTTCCAGGCTGGCCAGCACGATATGGATCTTGGGCAGGGTCTGAGTGAGGTCGCCGTTGCCCTCGTTGGTCACGATCACGGTCGAGCCGGTCTCGGCGATCAGGAAATTGGCGCCGGTGATGCCCACGTCGGCCTGCAGGAACTGCTTGCGCAGGACCGAGCGCGCCTCGTCGGTCAGCTCGCGCGGCTCGCTCAGCGGCCGGTCCGCGGGCAGGTCCGTATGTGTGGCGCGGAACACTTCCTCGACCTGCTCCTTCAGCAGATGGATCGCCGGCGCGATGATGTGGCTGGGCGCCTCGTGGCGCAGCTGGATGATATATTCACCGAGGTCGGTCTCGACCGGGACCAGGCCCTGTTCTTCCAGAAAGTCATTGAGCGCGATCTCTTCCGAGATCATCGACTTGCCCTTGGTCACTGTCTTGGCATCGACCGTCTTGCAGATGCCGAGGATGATCTGCCGCGCCTCCTCGGCCGTGCGGGCCCAATGCACATGGCCGCCAGCATTGATCACGTTGCGCTCGAACGTCTCCAGATAGAAATCCAGGTTTTCCAGCGTGTGGTTCTTGATCGCCCGGCCCTGGTCGCGCAGCGCCTCGAATTCCGGCATGCGGGCAACGGCGGCCGCGCGCTTGCCGATGAAGCCGGTCTTCATGTTGCTGAGCGCGCGCTGCAGCGTGTCGTCGTCGAGCGCTTCGCGGACATTCGCCTTGAAGGCGTGGCTGGTCGGCTGCATCGGCTCTCTCCTAACGCGGGCCGCAGATGGGTGCGGCTTCGTCGGTCAGGCCGGCCAGCACCTCGGCCACATGCCGGACCCGGACGGTTTGACCCTCGCGGCTCAACTTGCCGGCCATGTTCATCAGGCAGCCCATATCGCCGGCCAAGAGCGTATCGGCGCCGGTCGCGACGATATCGGCCGCCTTGTCGCCGACCATGCGGTTCGAGATATCGGGATATTTGATGCAGAAAGTGCCGCCGAAGCCGCAGCAGGTCTCGGCACCTGGCAGTTCGGTCAGGCTCAGCCCCTCGACCGATTTCAACAGCGTGCGCGGCTGCTGCTTCACACCCAGCTCACGCAGGCCCGAGCAGCTGTCGTGATAGGTCGCTGTGCCGGCATAGGCGGCCGCGACCGAGGTCACGCCCAGGACATCGACCAGGAACGAGATCAGCTCGTGCGTCCGGTTGCCCAGATGCTGGGCGCGCTGGAACATCTCGGGATCGTCCTCGAACAGGCGGGCGTAATGCTCGTGGATCATGCCGGCGCAGGAGCCGGACGGGGCGACGACATAGTCATAGCCCTCGAACGCGTCGATCACGCCGCGGGCGATGGCCTTGGTGTCGGCTTTGTCGCCGGAATTATAGGCGGGCTGGCCGCAGCAGGTCTGGGCCTCGGGTACCTCGACCTGGCACCCCGCGTCTTCCAGCAGCTTGACCGCGGCAAATCCCACGGTGGGGCGAAACAGATCGACGAGACATGTCACGAACAATGCGACCCGCGGCTTTGACGGCGCCATTCTGAACCAACCCCAGCGGTTAAAGCCGGCCTACCCTGGGACAGCGCCCGGACAATTGCAATTGTGCTTATACGCCGGGAACCTGCCTTGCGGCCGCGGCCGTGGGCAGCAAGAGCCAGGCGCGGCCCTTGCCCTTCATCAGGCCGGCGTGGTTCGCGGCCTCCGGCCCATAGCCGAAGAACAGGTCGGCGCGCACGGGGCCCCGGATGGCGCCGCCGACATCTTGCGCCACGAACAGCCGCTGCAGCCGGCCCGAGCTTTCGACCGGGTCGCTGGTATCGATCCAGAGCGGCAGGCCCAGCGGCACGAAACCGCGATCGACCGCAGCGCTGCGGCCGGGGACGAGCGCCACGCCCTCCGCGCCCATCGGTCCGTCGCCTTTCAGCTCGCGGAAGAAGATGTAGGACGGGTTCTTGTCCATCAGCGCGGTGCCATCGGCGCCATGGTCGGCGATCCATTTCCTGAGGAAGGGCATGGTGATCTGCTCGGCCGGCACGCCTTCGGCCGCCAGCACCCGGCCGATCGTCACGTAAGGCTGGCCGTTTTCGCCGTCATAGCCCACGCGCATGACCTGGCCATCGGGCAGGATCACGCGGCCGGAGCCCTGGACGCCCAGGAAGAACGCGTCGGTCGGATCATCGACCCAGACGAATTCCAAGCCGCGGCCGTTGAGCGCACCCGCCTCGATCTGTTCCCGGGTCGCATAGGGCACGAGCTTGGTGCCCGTGATCTTGCCGGCGATGCGCTGGCCCTTGAGCGAGGGACGGAACTGGCCCAGGTCGACCGAGATCAGGTCGTTCGGCCGGCGATAGAGCGGCACGTTGAACGGATCGGTCTTGGTCAGCGAGCCATGCAGCTCGGCCTCGTAATAGCCGGTGAACAGCCCTTCGGTGTCGTCGTTGTTCGCGGCACGGAACGGCACGAAATCGCGCTCGAACAGGGCGCGGGCTGCGGCCTGGTCGCCGGCCGGCACGGCTGCGGCATCCGCGCAGGGGCCCCGCCAATCGGCGACGGTGCCGGCAATGCCGACAGTCTGATCGTCGCCGGCCTTCAGGATCGCGCCGCAGGATTTCAGCAGCGCGGGCAGGGCGGCGGACGGGTCGTCCTTGGTCCAGCCGGGCAGGTCGCGGTAGCTGGCCCGGGTCAGGTTGAGCTTGTCGGGCAGCGGCTTCGGCGGCGGACCGCCGCAGGCGGCAAGCGCCGCCGCGACGAGAGCCAGGGCGGAAAGGCGCCGAAACCTCACTCGTGCGGGCCGGTCGAAACCAGGATCCAGTTCGGGTCGGAGGCCCGGACATTGCGCGCGAAGGTCCAGAAATCCGTATGCTCGACGGCACGTTCGGCATCGCCCTCGACGATCTTGCCGTCGGCGGTGCGCGTGGCCGTGATCTGGCTGGAGACGAACTTGATGGTGATGGAGGCGGTACGGCCTTCGAGCCGCGCCTCGACCGGTTCCGGATCGCGCATGGTGACGACGCGGGTCTCGACCGTCTCCTTGGTCGCGAGCCGATGGCGGATCGCCTCGGCGAACACGTCATAGACCTCGTCGCTCAACAGCGGGCGGAGCGTCGCGGTATCGCCGTCGGCAAAGGATTTGACGATCAGGTCGAACGCATGCCGGGCACCGTCGATGAAGCCATCGATGCGGAAATGCGGGTCGGCGGCGCTGATCTGGGCGATGCCGGCGTCGAGCGGATTGCCGGGGCGCACCGGTGCCGAAGCGCGCGAGCGATCGGGCAGCGCCACGACATTGTCGGCGGCGCCGGCGCGCGGCGCCATGATCGGTTGGGGCGGCTTGACCGGGTTCTGTTCGTTTTCCGGACGGCGCCCGAGTACGCTCCACAGACGGAAAACCAGAAAGGCCGCGACCATGGCGAATAAAATGATTTCGATAACCTGATCGCCCATAGACGAGATCCCGGTAGACTGATGGGGGGCCGGCCAAGTGCCCGACCCGTTCGAGACATAGGCGGAAGCTAGGGAAAGGACAAGCATCGGTATGGGTTTTCTCCCGTTCCTCCTCGCATTGCCGCTGATCGAAATCGCCGGCTTCGTCCTGATCGGGCCCTATTTGGGCGTCGGCGGCACGTTGGCCGAGATCATTCTGACCGGCATGCTGGGCATGGCGATCATCCGGCGACAGGGGTTCGAGACCCTGGTCCGGCTGCGCGCGGCCGCCACCGCGGGCGAGACCCCGCTGCCGGTTGCGGCCGACGGCGGCGCCCGGGTGCTGGCCGGTATGCTGCTGACCGTGCCCGGCTTTTTCACCGACGCGATCGGGCTGCTGCTGCTGGTCCCGCCACTGCGGGCCCTGGCTGTCGCCTGGATGCTGCGCTGGCTTGCCCGTTCCGGTGCGCGGGTCCATGTCGGCCAGCCGGCCAAGCCCGACCGGACCGTGATCGAGGCCGACTACGAGATCGTCGAACGGGAGATTCCGCCCGACCATCGCATCAAGCGCGAATAAAGCTGTTGTCTGGTTGAGCCCTGCCCCTGTTCCGTGCTAGCCCACCGGCTCCATTCTTTCCCGGAGCTCCAGTTCCATGTCCGATACCGCCGCCAACGGCTCGACGGCCGAGGCCCCCCCGGCTCCCTCGCTCGTCATCAACGCGCAATATCTGCGCGACCTGTCCTTTGAGAACCCGCGCGCACCGGAAAGCCTGCTGCAGCAATCGGCCCCGCCGGAAGTGGGCATCGATGTCGACGTCAAGGCCCGCCAGATCGGCGAAGAAAGCTTCGAAGTCGTCCTGGTGCTGAAGGTCGAGGCCCGGGTTTCGGGCGATGTCGCTTTCCTGGTCGAGCTGGAATATGGCGGCGTGGTGACGATCAAGAATGTGGCCCAGGACGTCATGGCCGCCCTGATCCTGATCGAGACGCCGCGCCTGCTGTTCCCGTTCGCCCGCGCCATCGTGGCCGACGCGACCCGCGAAGGCGGCTTCCCGCCGCTGCTGATCAACCCGATCGATTTCACCGAACTGCAGCGTCGCAAGGCCGCCGAAGCGGAAGCGGCCGAAGCCGCCGAGACGACCGGCAACGCCTAAACGATCTATCGATCGGATAAAGCACGGCGCCGGAAACGGCGCCGTTTCTGCTAGTGCAGCCAGACCGGCTCCTTGAGCGAGGCAATGATCGCCTCGTGCGCCGCCAGTTCTTCCGGCGTCGGCGCGTGCGGTCGGGCCGGGCGCGGCTCCCGATTGGCGATCACCGCCGCCGCGGCTGCCGCCGTCACCCGGGCATCGACCGCCAGGCTGAAGCCCGGCTGCAAGCCGCCCATCAGTTCCAGATAGACCTTGGCCAGCAGCCGCGTATCGATCAGCGCGCCATGCTTTTCGCGCTCGCTCAAATCGATGCCGAACCGGCGGCAGAGCGCATCAAGGCTGGCCGGCGAGCCCGGAAATTTATTGCGCGCCAGCTGCAGCGTATCCTGGACCGCGCAGGTCAGTTTCGGCCGGCCGGCGCGAACCAGCTCGGCATTGAGGAAGCGGACGTCGAACGGCGCGTTATGGGCGACCAGCCGGGAATCCTGCATGAACTCGACGAATTCCTGGACGAGCTCGACGAATTTCGGCTTGCCGGTCAGGAACTCGCGGCTGAGGCCATGGACCGCCTCGGCCTCGGCCGGCATGTCGCGCTCCGGATCGAAATAGAGATGCAGCTCGCGGCCGGTCGGCATCAGGTTGACCAGCTCGACGCACGCGAGCTCGACCATCCGATGACCCTCGCCGGGCTCGAAGCCGGTGGTTTCCGTATCCAGGCAGATCTCACGCATGCTCGTTCCTCGAAACTCTCCGCCCCATGCTGGCCGAGGCGCCGATGGCGCGCAAGGCCGCGCGCAGGCGATCGAGGCTCAACCGCCGGCCGAGCCCGGTCGGAATGACATAGGGCGTGCGCCGCCGTTTTTCGGCATCGGGCAGCTGTTTCGCCAGAATCGCGCGGAATTTGGCCTCGGTCATGCCCGGCCGGGCCATGACCCGCTGGCGCTGCAGGAACGCCGGCGCCGAGACGACCAGCACCGCGTCGCAGTCCCGCTCGCCGCCGGTCTCGTAGAGCAGCGGCACGTCGAGCACGACCATGGGCCGGCGGCGACGGGCGGCGGCGGCCAGGAACCGGCGCTTCGAGCCGCCGAGCCGAGGATGCAGGATGGCTTCGAGCCGTTTCAGGGCGGGATCGTCGCCGAACACGGTGGCGCCCAGCTTGCGCCGGTCGATGCCGCCGTCCGGGGCACCGACATCGGGGAAGGCGGCGAGCACGGCCGCGACCGCCGAGCCGCCCGGCGCCATCAGCCGATGCACCGCGGCATCGGCGTCATGGACCGGCAATCCCAAACGCTTCAGCGCCTGGGCCGCGGTCGATTTGCCCATGCCGATCGAGCCCGTGAGCCCGATCAGGATCACGGAAGCCTGCTCCCGAGCACGGCCTGGCGTAGCGCCTCATCGACCACGGGCTCGACGCCGAACCAGGCGGCGAAGCCAGCGCGCGCCTGGTGCAGCAACATGCCGAGCCCATCGACCGCGACCAGCCCGCGCGCCCGCGCATCGGCCAGCAGCGGGGTTTCGAGCGGGCTATAGACGATGTCGCAGACCACGCCGTCCGCCGGCAGCCGGTCGAGCGCCAGATCGAGCGGGTCGTAGCCGGCCATGCCGAACTGGGTCGTGTTGACGACCAGGCTGCAGCCGCCGAGCGCCTCCTCGCGATGGGCCCAGGGCCAGGCTTTGAGCGGGCTGCCGAACGCCCGCGCCAGATTTTCCGCACGCGCGTCGGTCCGGTTGGCGAGGCGGATTTCCGTGACGCCGATATCGGCAAGCGCGCCGACGATGGCGCGCGCCGCCCCGCCGGCGCCCAGCACCAGCACGGGCCGGTCGGCAGGCTTCCAGTCGGGGGCGCTCGCCTGCAGATGTTTCACGAGCCCTTCGCCGTCGGTATTGCGGCCCTCGAGCGTGCCGTCGGGCCGGACGATGATGGTATTGACCGCACCCAGCCGCGCGGCGGCGGCATCGACGTGATCGACCAGGTGAAACGCCGCTTCCTTATGCGGCACCGTGACGTTGCAGCCGACGAACCCCATGCGGGGCAGGGCACGCAGCACCTGTTCCAGATCTTCCGGCCTGACCGGCAGGGCGACATAGGCGCCGGGGATCTGGTGGCGGGCGAGCCAATGGCCATGCAGCGCCGGCGAGCGCGAATGGCCGACCGGCCAGCCGATGACGCCGCTCAAACGCGCGGTCATTTCGGCAAGGTCCCATGGTCGCGCAGGAACCCCAGCAGCGGCAGCAGCGGCAATCCGAGGATGGTGAAGAAATCGCCCTCGATCCGGCTGAACAACTGCGCGCCGCGGCCTTCCAGGTGATAGGCCCCGACTGAGGACAACACCGTCGGCCCGACCTGCGCCAGATACTCCTCGAGGAACCCATCGCTGAACGGCCGCATGGTCAGCTTGGCCGTGTCGATCGTGTGCCAGATGCGCGAGCCGTTCAATGCCACGACCGCGGCGGTGACCAGCCGATGGGTCTTGCCGCGCAAGGCCTGCAGATGGGCGCGGGCGTGGGCCTGGTCGACCGGCTTGTCGAACCAGACGCCGTTGCAATCGAGCATCTGGTCGGCGCCGATGACGATGGCGCCCGGATGCCGTTGCGACACGCGCATCGCCTTCAGTTCGGCCAGTGCCTCGGCACAGGCCTCGGCCGGCGCCTTTTCGGCCTGGAACGAGGCTTTCATCTCCTGCTCGTCGACCGAGGGCACGACCGTATCGACGCTGAGCCCGGCCTGCTGCAGCAGGGCGAGCCGGGTCGTGCTGCCCGATGCCAGGATGATCGGCTGGCTCACGCCTCGAGCCCCTGGCGCTTGGCGACCAGCTTCAGGATTGCCGCCGCGGTTTCCTCGATCGAGCGGCGGGTGACATCGATCACCGGCCATTTATGTTCCTGGCACAGGCGGCGCGCGGCCACGACCTCGGCCTGGACCGCTTCCAGATCGACATAGTCGATCTCGGGATCGCTCTGCAGGCTGTTGAGACGATTGCGGCGCAGCGCCACCAGCCGTTCCGGATCGTTGGTCAGGCCCACGATCAGCGGTTTGTCGGCGGTGAACAATTCCGGCGGCAGCGGCACGCCCGGTACCAGCGGCACGTTCGCGGCCTTGATGCCGCGGTTGGCCAGATAGATGCAGGTTGGCGTCTTGGACGAGCGCGACACGCCGACCAGAACGACATCCGCCAGGTTCAACCCCCAGGGCGCCTGGCCGTCGTCATGGGTCATGGCAAAGGTCATGGCATCGATGCGGACGAAATATTCGTGGTTGAGCGCATGCTGCTGACCGGGCAGCGCGCGGGCGCGGCGACCCAGGAACGAGCCGAACACGCCGATGACCGGATCCAGCACCGGGATGGCCGGCATACCGAGCGCGCGGCAGCGGTCCTGCAGCGGCTGGCGCAGATGTTCGTTCACCAGCGTATAGAGCACGACGCCCGGATTGGCCTCGATCCCGGCAACGACCCGCTCGACCTGGGCCCGGGTGCGCACCATCGACCAGATATGCTCGATCGGGTCGGCATCCTCGAACTGGACCAGGCACGCCCGCGCCAGCGCATGCACGGTGTCGCCGGTCGAGTCCGATACGAGGTGGAGGTGGAAACGGTTGACCGTCACAAAAGTTTCCTCATTTCTGTGGAGAACTTGGCGGTTAGTGGGGATAAGTCGCGTTTTTTCCCCAACCGCCGAATTCGATCCCCGTTGGCCGTTTTATCGCCCCGTGAGTCGTGCGCCTTGGGATAAAGGCTGCCGACCGGTCCGAAGCGTGGGGATAGAAGCGATCGTATCCGTTTGAATTCCCGTTATCCCCACTCTCCAAACCGCGCGCCCGGGCCAGGATCATCGCCGCTTTTCCCGGGCCGGCGACGATGTATCCACAGGCCGGCCGCCGCTGTCGAGCGGGCGCGCGCGCCGCTGTGGACGAATTCGAGGGTAACGGTAATCCCCGTTGCACACACCCATCTACAACTACTACCCCCTTATTTTCATCAAGCCCCTTCCTTCTGATGTATGGCAAGGTGGACAAGGCCCCGACGTGGACGGACAATCGGCACCATCATGAGAACAGAAGAAAAGCTTTTGCCGCGCGCCCTGCGCGGCGCCGTCGTCGATCGTCATCCACTGTGGCTGATGCGTCAGGCCGGTCGGTACCTGCCCGAATATCGGGAGCTGCGGGCCAAGGCCGGCGGCTTTCTCGATCTGTGCTTCACGCCGGCGCTCGCGACCGAAGCCACCTTGCAGCCGATCCGGCGCTTCGGCTTCGACGCGGCCATCCTGTTCTCGGATATTCTGGTCGTTCCGTGGGGGCTGAACCAGAAAGTTGGCTTCCAGGAGGGAGAGGGCCCGAAGCTCGATCCCATCCGGGCCGCAGCCGGTCTCGCGGCCCTGTCGATCGACGGCATGATCGAGCGGCTGGCACCGGTCTATGAGACGGTCGGACGCCTGAAGCAGGATCTGCCGCCCGAAACCACGCTGATCGGTTTCGCCGGCGCGCCCTGGACGGTTGCCACATACATGATCGAGGGCAGCAGCAGCCGGACCTTCGAGCACGCCCGCCGGTTCGCCGCCGAGGACAAGGCCGGCTTCGAAACGCTGATGGAGCTGCTGATCGAAGCGACCGTCGCCCATCTGGACGCGCAGGTCAGGGCCGGCGCCGAAGTGGTGCAATTGTTCGACAGTTGGGCCAGCGCATTGGAAGGCGAGGCGTTCGAGCGCTGGGTCGTGGCGCCGGCCAAGCGCATCGTCACGGCGCTCAAGGAAAAGCATCCGAAGCTGCCGATCATCGGCTTTCCGCGCGCATCGGGCTCCCATTACCTGGGCTACGCCAAGGCGACCGGTGTCGATTGCGTCTCGATCGACCAGGACATGCCGCTGGCCTTCGCCCGCGACGTGCTGCAGCCGAGTGTTGCCGTCCAAGGCAATCTGGACCCGCTGGTGCTCGTCGCCGGCGGCCAGGCGCTGGAGACGCGGGTGCGGGCGATCGCCGACGCGCTCGGCCGCGGCCGGTTCGTCTTCAACCTCGGTCACGGCATCGTGCCGCAGACCCCGCCCGATCATGTGGCGAAGCTGGTCGAACTGGTGCGGGCGATCAAACCGGCGCGGAGCTGACCCGCTTCGTGCCGCAACCGGCTGGACGAATGGCGAAACCGCCCCATTTATCGGGGCGACCATGAAAACCGCCATTATCCTGTTCAACCTCGGCGGCCCGGATGGGCCGGACGCGGTCAAGCCGTTCCTGTTCAACCTGTTCAACGACCCGGCGATCATCCGGCTGCCCCAACCGCTGCGTTGGCTGGTGGCGCTGCTGATCTCGGGCCGGCGCGCGCCCACGGCGGCCAAGATCTACCAGCAGATGGGCGGCCGTTCGCCGATCCTGCCCAATACCGAGGCCCAGGCGGCGGCGCTCGAGGCGGCGCTGGGACCCGACTTCAAGTGCTTCATCGCCATGCGCTATTGGCATCCGCGTGCGGATGTCCAGGCCGCGGCCGTCAAGGCCTGGGGACCGGACCGTATCCTGCTGCTGCCGCTCTATCCGCAATATTCGACGACCACGACCGGCTCGTCCGTCGCGGAATGGCAGCGCGCGACGGCGAAGATCGGGCTGTCGGCACCCACGGTCAGCCTATGCTGCTATCCGGCCAATTACGGGTTCGCCTCGGCGGTCGCAGGGCGGGTACGGGACGGGCTGGCCCAGTTCGGCGCGGTCAAGCCGCGCGTGCTGTTCTCGGCCCACGGCTTGCCGAAGAAGATCGTCGATGCCGGCGACCCCTACCAGGTCCAGGTGGAACAGAGCGTCGCGGCCGTGTTGGCCCGGCTCGCCCTGCCGGACCTGGAATGGGTGATCAGCTATCAGAGCCGGGTCGGGCCGCTGGAATGGATCGGGCCGTCGACCGAGGCGGAGGTCATCCGCGCCGGAACCGAGGCCAGGCCATTGCTGGTCGTGCCGATCGCCTTCGTGTCGGAGCATTCGGAGACTTTGGTCGAGCTCGACATCGAATACCGCGAACTTGCCCAGCATCAGGGCGTGCCGGCCTATGTCCGGGTGCCGACAGTCGATACCGATCCGGATTTCATCGCCGGCCTGGCCGACGAGGTGCAGCGCGCGCTCGCATCCGGCCGATCGGTCTG
>Ga0302311_10005544_pt1 | contig 13296 bp, 6 predicted proteins | sample III_Palsa_N1_3_FD_200449 | JGI IMG/M metagenome (GOLD analysis project Ga0302311, IMG submission 200449) | Peat permafrost microbial communities from Stordalen Mire near Abisko, Sweden - III_Palsa_N1_3 | ecosystem: Environmental > Terrestrial > Soil > Palsa > Peat permafrost | place: Sweden... | reverse complement strand
GAACTCGCCGTCGTGATAACGCAGCGCGGGCGCCCATACGCCGTTGCCGTGCTGAGTACCGCTATACCTATCGAAAGGCGGTTGCTTAGGCAGGGCATGTCCTATCAAACGCCAGTTCACGAGGTCGTAGGATTCGAGAATAGGCAGCCCTGGAACGCTATCAAAACTTGAGGAGACGAGATAGAACTTATCGTCGACGCGAATGGCGTCCGGATCGGAGTAGTCCGCGTTGAGTACGGAATTCTTATACGTGCCGTTGCCGACGTCGGGAGACCAGACACCAGAAACTTGAGCTGCTATGTTGTCGGGTTCGGAGAGAATGGAACTGACTCCGGTAGAGATATCGATTGTCCAGTCGCGCGGTTGGGGCAATGTCAATGTACCGTTGCCGGTCTCGAGGGGCATCCAGATATAGCGGGAGTTCCAGAGTTCTTTAGGGGCCCATCGATCGCCGACGTAGATGATCGAGGTGGACTTGCTGCCGACAACTTTGATCAACATGCTGGACTGCGAGTTGTAGGTATTGGATTCTGGTGGCGCGATATCTCTCATCGTCGACCAAGGGCCGCTGAGCGAAGCCGCTGTCGCGTAGACATTCGGGTTTGGCCTCCAGCCGGTGAGGTGGGAGCCCACGAAGTAGTAAAGATCGTTGTAGTGAACGATGGCGCCGCCTTCGAGCGGCTCCTTGATAAAGGCCACCTGCTTCTCGACGCCCATGTAGTCGTCGGAGAGTTTTGCGATGAAGAAACCTCCGGTCGGCCGGGATTCGAAGATGAGATACGCTGTGCCGTCGTCGTCGACGAATTGGCCGATGTCGCGGCTCTCCTGATCGAGCGGCCGGAAGCTGCGAATGTATTGGTAATCACCGTCAACTTTGTCGCTTGTAAGGACGGCAACCCGAGCCAGTTTGTAGCCCGGTGAGTCCAGATGGGCATACATAACAAACTTGCGGTTCTTTGCGTTGTAGAAGACTTTTGGACGTTCGAGTATCCACTTGGGGCCGAGATTTTCAGGGTCAGCGATAGCGACAACCTGGTGGAGAAACTTCCAATGCACTAAATCGCCCGAGGAGTAGCAGCTGACATAACGTTTGTCGACGTCATTGGTTTGCGAACGATCTTCGCCGAACCAGTAGTAAATGCTATTGAGGCGAATGATTCCGCCTCCATGCGCCTGAATGAGGTGTCCATGGTCGTCGAGCCACGGTGTGCCGGGGGAGATTACACTGCCGGTAGTCTGCGCAATCGCGGTGACTCCGCCAAGGGAGAGGATGTATACGACAACGAGGAGCGCTGCACGAGTGAAGCGTTTGTGCTTATACATGATCTTCGCGATGTGTTCGATGCTGGGCTTCATGGTGTAGATGGAGCGCTTCGATTATCCGAACAGTTGCATTCTAGATTCATAGTAAGGCCATAGAGATCAACGCGCGGCAGTTCTAATTGCCTGTGAGTTTGCGGCCATTCGTTCAACTTCCGAGCCGGCAAGAAGAAACGCTCCGACACCGAAGACAGAACTTGCATCTGCCGCATAGGCTCCCGGCGCTTCACCCACGGGCTGGATGCAACCGAGACGGCCGCTGGCATAAATATGGGCTTCAAGGCCGGCCCAGCCTCGAGCAACGACGGGTGCATAGATATTTGGATCGAGCAGTTGATGGTCTATGCCCCACGCGATGGCGTAGACAAAAAATGCAGAGCCTGAAACCTCAGGCAGGGGATAGGCCTGGGGGTCCAACAGGCCCGCTCTCCAAAGTCCGTCAGGGCCTTGCAGCTTCGCGATAGACGCGGCCATTTGTTGCAGCTTGTCGATATAAAAACCGCGGTGTGGATCGGTATCGGGCAAGCTTTGCAGCACGCGGACCAGGCCTCCCATCACCCACCCGTTGCCGCGAGACCAAAACACTTTGCTGCCGTTTTTCTCGCGTTTGTTGAAGTAGCTCTTGTCCCGGAAGAAGAGACGCTCTTGCGGGTCCCAGAGGAGATCGGAGGTCACGCTCCACTCGCGATTCATATAGGCCAGATAGCGAGCATCGTGGGTGGTTGCCGCTAGCTCTGCCCAAACGGGCGGCGCCATAAACAGTGAATCGCACCACCACCAGGCGGGTGTTTTCGGGTCGTCAGGGAGATTCATTACCTGATCCAGTTCGGAACGTATCGGTTGGATATGCTTGGGTTCCGGTTGTTGCCGATTGAGCCAGAGATATGCCTGTCCGATAGCTTGATCGTCGGGATGCGTCTTTCTGGGGCCGAGCCTCCATCGATACTTTTCCGCGACGTGAAGCACAGTGTCGCTGTAACGCGGATTCTTCAGTGTCTCCGAGGCGGAAAGCATTCCGAGATAGAGCACCGCAAACGTCCAGTCCTGGCTAGGGTCCTTGACGATTCGAGCGTTTTGCCAGTCCGCCACTTTGCGCATTGCAGTACGCACGGCGTTGGGCTCCAGGGCAGGGGAGAGGTCGGTCGCGAGCGGACCCGGATCCGCGGGTGCGTCTCCAACGCTGGCCCTTTTCTCGTTTTCGGTCATCTGGGCAATCGCGGCGGAGTTCCATCCAACTGCAAACATCAGCGTGAAGACGATCGCCGCATGAAGCCATAGCCCGAGGCGGCCGTTTGGAATTTTTCCGGCGTGCGAAGCATCCAAATTTGTGCTTATCATGATTAACGTTCCCATTATGAGTAGCGCTTACACCCGAGGCCACAATAATGCACGTTTAACCATTCTTTGCGCAAGTTTTGCAAAATTGGCGGAGCTTCGATGTCGTAGGGACGGAATACATTATGACAACAATTAGCGATATTGTTATCGAAAAAGGATGCTTGCTAATTCGAGTCCGTACTCCACTTGCCTACTTTGTAGGGGCTGTTATGGCTCTGCGCGACACTTCCAGAGCGGGTGATTGCGCTCCAGCTAAGCTCCAGAGCTTCCCCATCGGGCGTCGTCATATGGAAGGGAAGGTGACCGTCTCCGAAGACCCGTACGTCGAGGTCGCGACTGGTTGGATCTGCTACGGAGTTGGCTATCCTGGCGAGGGGAACCACGGAGCCGGCGAGGACAAAGACCGGAATGTTGCGGGTGCTCGCAGCGATCTCAAGCGTGGTGCCGCCGGTAAGAGCCTCGCCAGTCCAGAAGTCGTGCCACTGTCCGGGCGGCAAAGTCAGCTTGCGACTTGCTTCTGCCGCAAACAAAGGCGCAACCAGCATCCGGTCGCCCACCATCCACGCGTCATCGGTTTTTGCGAGTTCGGGGGTTGCCGGCCAGTCGAGCACGAGGGCGCGGAAGGGTGGCGTTCCATCTGTTGCGTATCTTGCAAACGCCGCGCGCAAGTAGGGGACAAGTTGCATTCGCCAGCCGATGATCTCACGGCAGCGAGCTTCGAGCGGATGCCAGTCCTGCATCAGGTCGTTTGCGTTGTTCTTCTTTCGATCGAGCTGCTTCCACGGCGGGTTGGGAATGTACCATCCGTTGATCATCGCGAGCGGCGAGAAGACCACGGTCTGAAGACGGCGAATGAGGTCTTCTTCGCTCTTGGCGTCGCGGACCTCGGGACACCACAGGAGCCCACTAAAACCCGAGGTGACAAGAGCGCGGACGAACTGGCGATGATCATATAAATCGCTGTACAGCACGAAGGGATAAGGCGAAGCAAGAGCCCCACTGGAGCGTACCAGCGAATAGGTGGGCAGGCTTCTTTGCTGGAACTGCTGCCAGAGAGTTGCTTGATAGCGTAAGCCAAAGAGGTTGTGCATGCGCTCTCCGTCGATGCCGGAGGGAAACTGGCTGACCTCGGCAAACGACCATCCGCCGGTGTAGTCGGAGTTGTCGCACTCGTCGAGTTTGAAACCTGAGATACCTAGATCGATTAGGTTCTTGCCGTGATACTCGCCAAAGACGCGCCGGGCTGCGGGATCCTGGAAGTCAGGCACCAATCCGCCCCACACCCCTCTGTCTCCCGCGAGGTCGCGCATAGGCAGGAACAAAGGTGACGAGGGATGGATGTACGCGTGTTCCCAGAGATTGATGCGGTACTGCCTCGATTTCATCTCTTCAACGAATTTGCCGGCCGCGGGGAAGCGGTCTGTGTTCCAGGCAAAGGTGCAGGAGTAGGCGTGGGTTTGCCATCCTGGTTCCAGCCCGATCACATCGCATGGAATATTGCGTTCGCGAAACTCATCGGCGATTGCAAGAATTTCCTTATCGCTGGAGTTGCTGGCGGCACGGTACCAAAAGCCCAGCCCCCAGTCCGGCGGCATGACTCCACCACCCGAGAACAAGTTGTAGCGACGGACAACATCCAGCATGGAAGGCCCGGCGAATAAGTAGACATCGACACCGGGTGCGCCTGGGATATTCACCAGGATGCTTGTATCCTCCTCGGCACCGAGAAATTTTGTGTAGAGCGGAGCTGTTCCGCTGGCTTGAGGCTCTATGGGTTGTGTGGGCTTCGGCCGCGACTCACCACAGAAAAACGTCGCGTACCGGGCGGTATCGACGAGAACTCCATAGCCGCGGCTGCTGACATAAAAAGGCACCGGGGCGTGCGACTCAGCAGTGTCGACTCGTGGATCGGCATTGACACGAATGAAGCGCTTCAACCCGCGTTGTCCCACGCTGAAGAACTGGAGACCGAAGCCGTAAATCTCTTCATGCGCGACTAACGGCAGAGTGAGCACGGTGCCGTTGCTCCGGAGGCTGCCTGTCGCTGCGACGATCGGCGGAGACGAAATGTTGGGGAGCATGCCCATGGCCTGCAAGCGAGGCTCAACAAGGCGCGAAGTTACAGGCGAGATGGACTCTGGCGAACCGAACGTTGCCTTCCAAACTCCCGGTGCTATGGAAGCCCAAGCGCTGGGGAACGATGCCTTGGTGTCCAGGGGGATGTCCGCACGCGATACTCCGCCAAAAGCGGTGAGCGTCGCCCCTGCCAGCAATCTCTTGCCTAGTTGTCTGCGATCGATGGAAGTGGTCACTGGAGAATCCCGTCCGAGCGTTGCCTCGCAAAAAAGACTATGGGAACCTTACCATCATTAGCCATGCCAAGGGAAGGGAGTCAAGCGAGGCGACTCTGGGAGACCTCGACGTCCGGTTCACGCTTTCTGGCATCTCCTGGGGAACGATCTCAGCAGTGTTGCAGCCACTTTAGAGGTTCCGGCACTATTTCGAGGCCGAGGATGTAGGATGTTGGAAGCAGCGGCCGCTCCTGGAAACCGACAGATTCCAGGAGCAGCAGGGAACGTTCTATCAGCCTTATTATCCCGGTAACTTCGCAGCCAGGTAATGTTCGAGAGGATGTCTTTATGTCGCTCACAGCAAGGCGTAAGCAGAAAAGACCGACTCATACTGGCCCTCCGACGATTCGAGAAGTCGCGAAGCTGGCAGGGGTAGGATTGATGACGGTGTCGCGTGTGATTAACGATCACCCCGCGGTACGCCCCAAGACAAAAAAGAAGGTTTTAGCAGCGATCGAGGAGTTGGGCTACCAGCGGAACGAAGCGGCAGGTCTGCTTAAAGGACAGCGAGCGATGATGATCGGTCTCATCGTCCCGGACCTTTCCGACATTTATTTTGCGACCTGTGCGAATACTGTGGAGCAGTTGGCCCGTGAGAGCGGTTATATGATGCTGATCGTCTCGTCAGGCAATGACCCGGAGTTGGAGATGGAACAGGCCGAACTTATGGCTAGGCGCAAGCTCTCTGGTCTTCTGATCATCACTTCCGGCAATACCGATGGAGAAAAAGTACGCAAACTTCGAGGCAGCGGGCTTGCTGTTGTGGCGTTCGACCGGCCTCTTGAGGGGGCCGGAACAGATGCTGTTCTGATTGAAAATCGCTCCGGAGCCGAAGAGGCGATCGGCCATCTGATCGGTCATGGACACACGCGGATATCTTGCCTTGGCTATGACGGCGATGCGTATCCGATCAGGGAAAGAATAACTGGATACCGAAATACGATGCTCTCCAATGGTCTGAAGTCGGAGATTCATATGGACATTTTGACGCTTGAGGCTGCGTCCGCGTGGCTGAAAGCGAATAGTTCGAGGGTGGACAAGTCAACCGCCATCTTTTCTACGAGTTATCGCACATCGGTTTGCATGCTTCGAGCGTTGTCCGAGCAGAAGATTAAAATCCCTGGCGATATGGCTATGATCGGCTTCGACGATTTTGACCTGGCTACCTTAATCGCGCCTCCGCTTACGACGGTAGGGCAGTCTCCTGTCGATTTGGCCAGACGCGCCACGCGACTCTTGATGGACCGCATTCAGGAGATTCGGGAGGGGACCGAATCCGCGCCTGAAAAGATCATGTTGCCGGCAAAGCTGATCGTGCGCGAGTCCTGCGGTCGCCACCCAAAGGCTTGATCAGGATCTAGGGCTCGCCAGAGGGGTGGGGAGCGTTACCGCTACAAGATAATCGTTACGTGCCGACTCAGGCCCCATGGCTGAATCGCAGCCTAGTCTGCTGTCTGTCCGCGTTCGCCGGCCACTCCGTCCGTAGTGGGACTGTCCAGCTGCTTCAGCGTCTTTCGATCTGACGCCAAGCATGTGATTAATGGACAAACCGAGCGAAAGAAGCGATGTATCGCGATGCGTGCGCATGTTGTTCATTCGAGGATTTCCTTTGCAGTCAGGGTGACTCGTGAGCGATCATTCTCCTTAAATAGGAGGCCGTCTACGTTTAGAACAGTTCAGCCCGACTGTTCCCGATTTCTCTCTTGTAATCAGAGGTTTACGGTTGGGAGTTGTTAGCGTTACGAGCCTGTTACGAGCGTGCTAGACTGAAAATCCTCTGGTCGGGGAAGCATATGTCTGTTGCCATTTCCACATTACGGAAGCAATCCCCGGAGGAAGCCGCCGAGATCCGAGCCGAACTGGCCGCAATTCTATCCAGCAGCAGCTTTTCGAGCAGCAAACGTTGCCAGGACTTTCTCGAGTTCGTTGTCCAGCACGCCCTTGAGGCGGATTATGAAAGCCTGTCTGAGAGGTTTTTGGGGGTTGAATTATTCGGCAGAGCTGTCGACTACGAGACGGCGACGGATTCGATTGTCCGTGTACGAGCCAACGACGTGCGTCGAAGACTCGCCCAGTACTACGCCGGCCAGCGGTCTGCGACCGCAGTAAGAATCGATCTAGTGGCCGGAGGATACATTCCAGAATTCCATTGGGGATCGAGGGAGAGTCATACGCTGTTGGGGGAAGAAGCCGCACACCCAGCGCCGGGGATTGAAAAGCCAAATCCGTTTCCAGACGCGGCTTTACCCCTGGTTTCTGCAAACCGCGCCTCTCACTCGGAGGCGGTTCGTCGCTATCCGAAGGCTATTTGGGTTAGCGGAATCGCAGCCGCGCTGCTGGTTAGCAGTCTCCTGGTGCTGGCTCTGCGCCCGCATCCAAGCAATTTCGATCGTTTCTGGCAGCCTGTGCTGGAGGCTCCAACGGCACCGGTTATAAGCCTACCTACTACCGATACCCTTCAACTAAACCTGGATCCCATGCGAACGCTGAGCCCGCTGTCCCAGCTAAAATCGGGCGATTCGCTTAAGCTGGCGCCGGGCGACTTCATCGCTTTTCATGACTGGCATGTTTCGGTGCCGGTCCTTCAAGCTACGCTCTCGGTGGCTCTTGCGCTGGAGCGGAAAGGAAAGGTCCCACTGGTAAGGGTTGGCACAGATTTAAGACGAGACGAACTCCGGGGACACCCTATTATCGCGATCGGTTCGTTCTCCAACCCATGGACTGAGCAGAACGTATCCGGTTTGCGTTTCACCTTCGATCGAGGAGCGTCCGACAAAGAATCTCCGCGCATCCGAGACTCTCTAAACCCTCAACGGTCATGGTCTTTGCCCCATACCTATCCCGATCCGCAAGATAAGGATTACGCCATCGTTACCCGAACTTTCGATCCTGTTACCCACGAGCCGTTTGTCTCTTTAGCTGGGTTACATAGCTTCGGCAACCAGATTGCAGGGGAGTTCGTGTCTCAGGAGTCGTCCTGGAATGAGGTTGCTCGCCGGGCCCCGGCAGGCTGGGAGAAGATGAACCTACAGGTAGTTCTGGAAACAAACATCATTGGAACCACGCCCAGTTCCCCCAGAATTGTCGACGTGTACCTGTGGAAGTAAAGCAGTTGGCCCATTGCGCCGATTGTAGCTCTTGAGGTTTCCGGCCCCTTGCAATGGACGCTATAATTGCGAGCAGGGCGGGAGTAGTTCAGTGGCAGAACGTCAGCTTCCCAAGCTGAATGTCGCCGGTTCGATCCCGGTCTCCCGCTCCAAAGACAGGTAGTAGAGAGTAGATAGTAGAGAGTAGACGAAACACAAAGGCCGCGCATGAGCGCGGCCTTTGTTGTGTGCTGCACCGGATATTTAGGGGCGGGTGTCGTCGAGTTGCTTGCCCTTCATCGCGGTTTGGGTCTTTTGTTGGGATGGCAGGGTGTGGTTTTCAAGGGCCTGGGCTTCGGGCATGAAGGTGAGGGCCTTGTTGATCTGCGGGTCCCACTCGGCGCGGACTTTCATGCCTTCAGCCTGGCCGAACTGTGAGGTGAAGAGCTCGGACTTGATGCTGGCCTGGATCCAGTCGAGATTGTCGACGATGTCCTTGTCGGTGTAGTCGATCTTCTCCGACGTGAGATAGTCCTTGAACTGCTGGATGATGGCCTCGTCGGCCACGAAGTCCTTGGCTACGGTGTGGGTCGCGAGATAGTGCTTGGAGAAGTTGAAGAATCCATAGTGCTGTAGGACCGCGTCCTCGAAGTGATTGGACTTCAACTCCGCGATCTTCTCGTCGGGGGTGATACCGCCGCCGCCGTAGACGGTGCGTCCGGAGTCGGTGAGCTTGACCTCTTTGTTGGAGTTGTCGGCGGGCAGCGCGCCTTCGCGGCCGTAGTAGTAGTCGTAGAGCGAGACGCCCTCGTAGTTGCGCTGGATGAGGCGTCCGGAGGGAGTGTAGTAGTGGTAGGTGGTGAGCGCGAGCGCGGTGTTTTCAGGCATCGGCTCGACGGTCTGGACGAGTCCCTTGCCGAAGGTGGTTTCGCCGACGATCAGCGCGCGGTCATGGTCCTGTAGCGCGCCGGAGACGATCTCCGCCGCGGAGGCCGAGTTGCGGTTTACGAGCACCACGATGGGATACTTCTGGTCGGAGCCGCGGGGGGCGCGATAGACCTGGTCGGGGAAGGCGCGGCCGCGCTGCGAGACGACGATGTCGCCCTTTTTGAGGAACTTGTCGGCCATGTTGACGGCTTCGTTGAGCAGGCCGCCGGGGTTGCCGCGCAGGTCGATGACTAGGCCGTTGAGGTTGGGGCCGAACTTGTCGAGGGCTTCCTGCACCTCATGCGAGGTGGTCTCCATGAAGTTGGTGACGTGAATGTAGCCGATGTTGGGCTTGATCTCAAAGGCGATGTCCACGGAGTAGCGGGGAATCTCGTCGCGGATGAGGTCGAAGACCAGCGGCTTGGGGCTGCCTTCGCGGCCCATGGTGACCGAAACGTGGGTGCCGCGGGGGCCCTTGAGCATGGAGGCTACTGCGGCGGAGTCGAGATGCTCGGTGGTCTTGCCGTCGACGTTGAGGATGACGTCGCCGGGGCGTATGCCGGCCTTGTAAGACGGGGTTCCCTCAAAGGGGGCGAGGACGACGATCTTGTCTCCCTGGGGCTGGATCTGCATGCCCACGCCGTAGTACTTGCCGTGCTGGTCCTCACGCATCTGGGCGAAGGCCTTGGGATCGTAGAAGTTGGAGTGGGGGTCGAGGACGTGCAACATGCCGGGAATGGCGCCGTCGTAGATGGCCTTGTCGATCTTGTCATTGTCCATCTTGTCGGCGTAGTTCTGCTCGACGATGGCGTAGACGTTGGTGAAGGACTTCATGGAGTCGCGGAGATTGGACTCATCGCTGGCGGACTGGGCGGAGACGCCTCCGAAGACCGAGCCGGCGATGCCGCAGGCCGCGAGGAAGATGGTTGCTGCGAACAGAGCGCGACGGGTGCGATTGGTTTTCTGGGCCATGGGAGTTGGGGAGACCTCGATGCTTGAAAAGCGGCTGGAACTGGGCGCAAATCTGCTGCTCCCACTAACCATGTGGGTTGGACGGAGTATAGCACCGCGGGGTTAGCCTCCGACAGGCCGAACGCCGGTAAGATGGTCCCGGAACATCCTCAATTAGAGGTAACAATTCAAGGTTAGAATAGGAGAGTCAGATGACCTCTGTTTCGCCCCGCGGTCAAATAAGGGAAAGCTCGCTGACGACAGCGCGCAAGTTGCTGGTTTTGTGTGGACGAGAGAGATAACAGGCGCAGGCCGTAAAGGAACGGATGATCGAGAAGCACATACGCAAGAACTACACGGGCCGGCTGTTGAGCGGCGTTCTGCTGCCTGCCGCAGTTTTTTCAGCTTTGACCGGCATCGCTTCCGGCCTTCATGCACAGGGCCAGCAACCGGGCTATCAAGGTGGCTTCAGCATGACATCGCCGCTGCAACTGCCGGCGCTGCCGGTGCCGTCTCCGGTGACGGCCAACGGGACGGTGATCGAGGACGTGATCGCCCGGGTGAACGACCAGGTCATCACGCGCAGCGAGTATGAGGCGGCGGAGCAGCAGTTGCTGCACGAGGGCCAGCAGCAGAACATGTCGCAGGCCGATTTCGCGGAGCGCCAGCAGAACCTGCTGCGGGACATGATCGACCAGCAGATTCTGCTCTCCAAAGGCAAGGAACTCAACATCTCCGGGGATGCGGAGATGATGCGTCAACTGGACGAGATCCGCAAGAAGAACCACTTCAACTCGATGGAAGAGCTGGAGAAGGCGGCGGCGCAGCAAGGCGTGTCGTTTGAGGACTTCAAGGAAGGCATCAAGAACAGCTCCATCACGCAGCAGGTGATTCGCGAGCAAGTAGGCCGGCGCATCAACCTGACGCACGCGCAGGAGGTGACGTATTACGCCGCCCACGGCAAGGAGTTCGAGGTGCCGGAGCAGATCCACCTGAGTGAGATCCTGGTGCCTACGCCGGACAGCGCCACCGATGCGCAGATCGCCGAGGCGCAGAGCAAGGCCGATGCGCTGGAAGCGAAGTTGAAGGCTGGGTCGAACTTTGCCGAGTTGGCGAAGAGTTCGTCGGGCGGTCCGACGGCGGCGGCGGGCGGCGATCTGGGCGACTTCAAGCGCGGGACCCTCGGCGATGTGCTGGAAAACGCGACGTTTCCGCTCGCGGCGAACAGCTTTACGGCGCCGATTCGCACGCGCCAGGGCTTCGTGATTCTGCGCGTGGACAGCCACCAGGCGGCGGGCATTCCGCCGCTGGAAGCGGTTGAGCCGCAGGTGGAAGAGGGTGTCTACATGGACGCTCTGCAGCCTGCGCTGCGCGAGTACCTGACCAAGGCGCGAGATGAGTTGTACATCGAGTACAAGCCTGGGTTTATCGATACGGGCGCGCCCCACAAGGACAGCAAGACGATCTTTACAGCGTATGCTCCACCACCGGTGAAGAAGAAGGTGATCGAGCACCAGAAGGCGGAGCAGCAGAAGGCCGCGACGGCCCAGGCGGAACTGGCCGCGGCGCGCGCCAAGGTGGCTGAGAAGAACGCGGAGAAGGCCGCTTCACAGGCCGCTACGCAAGCGGCGAAGAACCCCGGCAAGCAGAACGTCTCGACGCCGGTGAAGCCGGTCAAGATCCAGCGCGAGAAGATCCGCTACGGGCAGGCGCCCAGGAATACGCTGCCTACCGCGCCGCTGGAGACAGCGACGGTGAACAACGGTGCGTTGGCGGGACAGGCTCCCGGTGTCGCGATGGCGCTGGCCGAATCGACCACGACGATCTCGACGGGGGGCGAGGCGAATGACGATCCGCTGGCTCTACAGACCGGGCCTGTACACAAGACGCGTTTCTCCGACCGCCAACAGTTGGAGGATACGCAGCGGCTACAGGCCAAGGTGGTGAAGGTCGATGTGAAGGCTTCGATCCGCCCGGTCCAGGCGGACGCCCAGACGACTGCCAATGAGAAGCAGCAGGCCGCGCCGCTGGGTCTGGGTGGCGATACCGGGAAGAAGCCTAAGCCAAAGCATGTGAAGGGCGAGCCTAAGGAACGGATGCAGGAGGCCGCTCCCAAGCCTGCCGATACGACGCAGCCCGTCGCGCCGACCGTGAATCCCGCGCTGGGCACGACGCCGGTGGCACCCGCGCCAAGCTCTACATCCGCGCCGCAGTGAAATAGTGAAACGAGAATAAGGCGGGCTGGCGAGTTTCTTCGATTTGAGTTGGCGTTCTATTCACTTCTCACGATTCACTACTTCTTTCCCCCTATGAAAGATTTCTACATCGCCGATGCCGCGCGGTTCGAGAACCAGAACGTTACCAGCTACTTCTGCCTGGACTCCATCGGCGTGCGCGAGAAGAAGACTGGTGGCGGGCAGTATCTCGCGCTCACGCTCGCCGACAAGACGGGCCAGTTCGATGCGCGCATGTGGGACGACTTTGCCGATGTCGTGCAGATGTGTAAAGAAGGTAGTTACGTCAAGGTGCAGGGGCAGGTTTCAAAGTACCAGGGCAAGTTTCAAATCACGCTGACCAAGCTGCGGCATGCCGCCGATAGCGAGATCGACACCGCCGACTTTATTCCAACAACGCAGTTCGATGTTGCCGAGATGAATGCTGAACTGCGCGGCTACGTCGATGCGTTTTCCAACCCGCATCTGCGTGCGCTGGTGCTGGCGTTTCTCGACGACCCGGAGATTGGGCCGGCCTTCATCACCGCTCCGGCGGCCAAGCGGCTGCATCATGCGTGGATCGGCGGGCTGCTGGAGCATGTGCTCACGCTGGTGCGCGTGTGCCTGGCGACCGTGCCGTTTTATCCCGAGGTCGATCCCGATCTGCTGGTTGCCGGCGCGATTCTGCACGATATTGGCAAGGTGCGCGAGTTGTCGTGGCGGTCGAGCTTCAACTACACGCTGGAGGGGCAGCTGATCGGCCACATATCGATCGCGCAGGGGATGCTGCATGAGAAGATCGAGCTCCTGAATGCTGAGGAAGCCGCGGCGGCGAGTGAGGCTGGGCGCGAGGCTGTGGTGTTTCCCGACCGCCTGCGCGTGCTGGTGGAGCACATGATTTTGGCGCACCACGGGAAGCTGGAGTTCGGGTCGCCCAAGCTGCCGATGACGCCCGAGGCGATGCTGCTGAGTGCGCTGGACGATTTGGAAGCGAAGTTCCAGACGCTGCGCAATGAGTTTGCGGCGGCGAAGCTGGCAGGCAAGTCCACGGAAGAGACGACGGAGTGGGTGCGGTCGATGGAGCGGGCGTTGTTCGATTCGAAGGCTTGG
>Ga0302311_10005539_pt1 | contig 13301 bp, 10 predicted proteins | sample III_Palsa_N1_3_FD_200449 | JGI IMG/M metagenome (GOLD analysis project Ga0302311, IMG submission 200449) | Peat permafrost microbial communities from Stordalen Mire near Abisko, Sweden - III_Palsa_N1_3 | ecosystem: Environmental > Terrestrial > Soil > Palsa > Peat permafrost | place: Sweden... | reverse complement strand
TGCTGGCCCTGACCCTCTATTCGATCCTGCCCATCCTTCGGAACACGGTCGCCGGCCTGCGTGGGCTCGATCCCGCCGTGGTCGAGGCGGCCGACGGTCTCGGCATGACCCGGACCCAGAAGTTGCTGCGGGTCGAAGCGCCCTTGGCCGCGCCGGTGGCCATGGCCGGCGTGCGCACCGCGGCGGTGTGGACCATCGGCGCGGCGACGCTGTCGACCCCGGTCGGCCAGACCAGCCTCGGCGACTACATCTTCTCCGGCCTGCAGACCGAGAACTGGGTGTTCGTCCTGTTCGGCTGCGCCGCCTCCGCCGTGTTGGCCATCGCCACCGACCAGCTGCTCGGCTTGATCGAGGTCGGGCTCGAGCGGCGCGACCTGCGCCGGGTCGGCATAGGCGCCGCGGCGCTGGTGATCGGCGCGGCCGTCGCGCTCCTGCCCCTGCTGGGCGGCGCCGGTCCGAAGGACCGCTATGTGGTCGGGGCCAAGAACTTCTCCGAACAGTTCATCCTGGCCGAGCTGATCTCCGACCGGCTGCACGCGGGCGGGGCAAGCGTCGAAACCAAGCAGGGCCTGGGCTCGGTGGTGGCTTTCCGCGCCCTGCAGTCGAACGATGTCGACGCCTATGTCGACTACTCAGGCACCCTGTGGGCCAATGTGCTCCATCGCACCGACATCCCGCCGCGCGCCGTCTTGCTGGCCGAGCTGACCCGCGAGCTCAAGGCGAAGTACGGGGTGACCGTCCTGGGCTCGCTCGGGTTCGAGAACGCTTACGCCCTGGCCATGAAGGCCGACCAGGCCCAGGCGCTCGGCGTCAAATCGCTGGATGACCTTTCCGGCCACGCCGGCCAGCTGACCCTGGGCGCCGACCTCGAATTCCTGTCACGGCCGGAGTGGGTCGGGCTACAGAAGGCTTACGGCCTGCAGTTCAGGGGCCAACGCTCGTTCAGCCCCACCTTCATGTACCGCGCCATCGAGGGCGGCCAGGCCGATGTGATTTCGGCCTTCTCGTCCGACGGCCGGATCGCCGCCGATCGGCTGGTCACTCTGTCGGATCCTAAGAGCGCCATTCCCGCTTACGACGCCGTCGTGCTGATCTCGCCGAAGCGGGTGGGCGACCAGCGGCTGATCTCCGCGCTGAAGCCCCTGATCGGGGCCATACCGGTGGAGCGGATGCGCGAAGCCAATCTCACCGTGGATCGAGATTCCGACAAGAAAACGCCCGCCGAGGCGGCCCGCGCGCTGGCGGCAGCGATCCGCTAGGCGCCGTTCGGCCCTTGCCTCGGCTGCGTCCCCGGGCCTAACGTCTGACAAAACATACCGGGTTTACGGGAGGAAACGTCATGCCCGACTTTGGCGGCGACGCCGAAACATTCCGCGTCGAGGCGCGCGAATGGCTGGTCCAGAACTTCCCGCCCTCGATGAAGGGCGTGGACCTGGCCATGACGGTCGACGAGCCGATCGGCGACGCGAAGCTCTGGAAAGAGCGCATGGGCCAGAAGGGCTGGGGCGTTCCCACCTGGCCGACCGAATACGGCGGCGGCGGCCTGAGCTCGGCCGAGGCCCGCATACTGCAGCAGGAGATGGCCAAGATCGGCGCCCGCAACCCGATCGGCGGCATGGGCGTGATGATGTTCGGCCCCACCCTGCTCGAATACGGCAGCGACGAGCAGAAGCAGCGTCACATCCCGCCGATCGTGCGCGGCGAACTGCGCTGGTGCCAGGGGTATTCGGAGCCTGGCGCCGGCTCCGACCTCGCCGCCCTGCAGACCAAGGCCGAGGACAAGGGCGACCACTTCCTGATCAATGGCCAGAAGATCTGGACCTCCGGCGCCCAGTACGCCGACTGGTGCTTCTGCCTGGTGCGCACCGATCCCAATCACAAACATGAAGGCATCAGCTTCGTGCTGATCGACATGCGCACGCCGGGTATCGAGGTGCGCCCGATCAAGCTGATCTCCGGCGTCTCGCCCTTCTGCGAGACCTTCTTCACCGACGTGAAGACGCCGAAGGAGAACCTGGTCGGCCCGCTGAACGGCGGCTGGACCATCGGCAAGCGCCTGCTGCAGCACGAACGCAACGGCCTCGGCGGGGGCGGCGGCTCGGCCGGCCGGTTCGGCTCGGGCCTGCCGCTCGAGCAGCTGGCCAAGGACTATGTGGGCGTCGACGACGAGGGCCGGATCGCCGACTCCGACCTGCGGGGCCGCATCATCCGCCACCAGATGGAGGCCAAGGCCTTCATGCTGACCCTGGCGCGTGCGATGGCCGAGTCCAAGGGCAATTCGAGCCCCTCAGCCGCCACCTCGATCATGAAGAACGTCGGCTCCAAGGTCGGCCAGGACCGGGCGGAACTGGCCGTGGAGATCATGGGCTCGCAAGGACTGGGCTGGGAAGGTCCAGGCTTCAAGCCGGACGAGCTGGAGCAGGTGCGCAACTGGCTCGGCGGCAAGGCGACCACGATCTACGGCGGCTCGCAGGAGATCCAGAACAACATCATCGCCAAGCGCATCCTTGGCCTGCTCGATCACCAGTAAGGAGCGCACACCATGGCTGTCCTGACCGAAGAACAATCGATGCTGCGCGACGCGGCCCGCGACTGGGTGCGTGAGAAGGCCCCGGTCACCGCCTTCCGCAAGCTCCGCGACACCGGCGCGCCGCTGGGCTACGACCCCGCCGCCTTCGTCGAGATGGCCGAGATGGGCTGGGCCGGTGTGGTGATCCCGGAGGCCTACGGCGGCTCCGAGTTCGGCTATCTGTCCCTGGGCCTGGTGCTCGAGGAGATGGGCCGTACCCTGGCCGCCTCGCCCTTGATCGCCTCCTCGCTGGCGGCTGCCAGCGCCCTGGTGATCGGCGGGACCGAGGCCCAGAAGCAGGCCTGGCTGCCGAAGATCGCCGCCGGCGAAGCGGTCGCCACCCTGGCGGTGGACGAGGGCCCGCGCCATGATCCGCTGCAGACGGGATTGACGGCCGAGACGGCCGGCGGCGGCTACACCCTCACCGGCGCCAAGACCTTCGTGCTGGAAGGCATGGCGGCCGACCTGTTCGTGGTCGCGGCCCGCACGTCGGGCAAGCCCGGCGAGGCTGAGGGGATCACCCTGTTCCTGGTTCCGGCCGACGCCAAGGGCCTGACGCGCGAGAAGCGGGCGCTGGCCGACGCCCGCGGCTATGCAGCGCTTAGCTTCGACGGGGTCGCGGTCGGCGCCGACGCGGTGCTGGGCGAGGTAGGCGGTGGCTGCCCCCTGCTCGAGAAAACCCTTGATCGGGCCCGGGCCGGCCTCGCCGCTGAAATGCTCGGCATGTCGGTCCAGGCCTTCGAGACCACGCTCGACTACCTCAAGACCAGGGTCCAGTTCGGCCAGACCATCGGCAGCTTCCAGGCCCTGCAGCATCGGGCGGCGAAGATGTTCACCGAGCTTGAGCTGACCCGCTCGTGCGTCGAAGCGGCCCTGACGGCGATCGATACCGACGCGGCCGACACGCCCCAGGCCGTGGCTCTGGCCAAGGCCGCGGCCGGCGACACTCTTCACCTGGTCAGCCGCGAGATGGTGCAGATGCATGGTGGCATCGGCATGACCGACGCCCACGACGCCGGTCTCTACATGAAGCGGGCCCGGGCGCTGGAGACCACCTTCGGATCCACCGCCTGGCACCGCGATCGTTGGGGGCGGATGGCCGGCTACTGATCGGCCGGTGACCGGCGGGGAGACGCGACTGCGGGCCGATCCGGCGCTGGTGGCGACCTGGGTCCAGGGCTGGGCGCTGGCGCGCGGGACACCGCCGCCCGAGCCGCACGCGGACGGCTTCTGCATCGAAGTCGGCTGGCCCCAGCAGGCGCGCCGCTATGTGTTCCCGCATCTGTCGAGCGAGATCGCCCGGCTCGGCGTCGGGATCCGGCAGCCTTGGGTCTACCTCAAGGCCTGCGCGTCGCCGGAAACCGTGCGCGCGGTTCTGCCGTCGCCCTGGTCGGTGGCCGATGCGACCTTCATGATGACCCTGGACGATCTCGACCGGCCGCCGCCACTGCTGCCGAAAGACTACCGGCTGACGGTGGAAGAGGGGCCGGCGGGCTCGATCGTCACGGTCGCCGCGGTCGGCGCCGTGGCCGCCGGCGGCCGGGTGGTCACGGTCGGCGAGATCGCCATCTTCGACCGCATCGTCACCGAACCGGCGTTCCAGCGGCGCGGGCTCGGCACGGTGGTGATGGCCGCCCTTGGCCAGGCGGCGCGCGAGCGCGGCGCAAAGCGGGCGGTGCTGGTCGCCACCGACGACGGCCGCCGACTGTACGAGGCGCTCGGCTGGCGCCTGCACGCCCTCTACACCAGCGCGGTGATCCTGGGTGCGCCCGGCTGACTATGCTCCGGCCTCAGTGGCCGAGGTATTTGTCGAACCAGGCCAGGGTGCGGTCGGTCAGCTCCTTGGTGTGCTCCGGTGCGCGGATGCCGTGGCCTTCGCCCGGGAAGATCACCAGGCTGTTGGGCACGCCGACCGCGTTCAGCCCGTGCCAGAACTCCAGCGACTGGGCGGCCGGGCACTCCACGTCGCGCTCGCCGACATAGATGAAGGTCGGCGTGGTGGCGTTCTTGATGGTGCGGATCGGCGACAGCCGGTCGTAGACCGACGGGTCGTCATAGAAGGTCGCGCCGAAGAAGGGGACCATCCACTGGTCGATGCCGTTCTCGCCGTAATAGCTCGACCAGTTGGCGATGCCCGCGCCGGCGACCGCCGCCTTGAACCGGTGGCTGTGGGTCACCGTCCACATGGTCATGAAGCCCCCATAGGAGTGGCCCATCACGCCGAGGCGGTTCTCGTCCACCGGCGCCAGCTTCTCCACCGCGTCGATGCCGGCGAGGATGTCCGACAGGTCCCCGCCGCCGAAGTCCTTGATGTTGGCGCGGGTGAAGGCCTCGCCCTGGCCATAGCTGCCGCGCGGGTTCGGCTGGAACACGAAATACCCGTGGTCGATCAGGTCGCGCACCGTGCCGCGCGACACATAGCTGGGCGTCACCGCCGAACTCGGGCCGCCGTGCACGATGGTGATCAGGGCGTGCTTGACCTTGGGGTCGAAGTCCACCGGCGTCAGCAGCCAGCCCTGCACGTTGAAGCCGCCGTTGGTCCAGGTCACGTTGGTCGCTTTCACATGCGCCGGCAGGCCCTCGTTGTCGTGCGTGAGCTTGCGAGGACCGCCGGCGTCGTTGATGCCGATTTCCGGGGCCCGCTCGAAGGTCTGGACCGTGGCCGCGGCGACCGTGCCGTCGGCGCTCAGGCTGATCCGGCCGTCGCCGGCGCTGTGCGTGGCGGGAACCTTGCCCAGCACCTCGACCTTGCCGGTGGCGGGATCGACCCGGGTCTCGGCGAAGTCGGCGCCGATCAGAGCGGTGGCGCGGATCGCGCCCCCCCGCCAGACAAAGCTGTCGAAGGTGCCGCCGAAACCGGGGGTGACGTCGGTGGGGGCGCCGCCGGCGAAGGGCACGGTATAGAGGTCGCCGCCCACCGGGCCGTAGTCGCTCATCAGCCCGCCGATGAAGGCCACCGTCCGCCCGTCCGGCGAAATGCGCGGGAAGTCCATCTGCACCGGCGGTTCCGCGATCTTGCGCGTGGCTCCAGAGCTGGCGTCGACGGCGACCAGCTTGGCCACCCACCAGTTGTTGTCGCCGTCGCCTTTGGCGGCGGTGGCGACGAAGCCCTTGCCGTCGGGGGTCCAATCGTACTCGTAGACCCAGGTGTCGGCGGGCGAGACGGCCTGCGGTTCGCCGCCTGCGGCCGGCACGATGGTGATCCTCTGCTCGTCGACCACCGAGCCGATCTCGCCCACCAGGGCGACGCCGGCCTGGGTGGCGCCGACCTGCTTGTGGGCGCCAACCACCGCGAGGTAAGCGATGCGCTCGCCGCCCGGTGACCAGCGCGGCGTCTCCGCCAGGCCCTTTACGGTGGTCACGGTGCGCACTGCGCCCTTGGCCGACACCGCGATGACCGCGGTTCCGGCCTTGCCGTCGGCGGCGACGAAGGCCAGCGCCTCGCCGTTCGGCGACCAGGCCAGGCCGGCGTAGCGGCAGGTCTGACAGGGATCGATCCGTTCGAGGACCTCGCCGGTCTTGACGCTCCTGATCACGATGGCCGGATGGGCCGGGCGTTCGCCCGGTGCGCCCTCGACCGCATCGACCGAGGCGACCCGATCGCCCTGCGGGCTGATCACCACGTCCTGGTATTGGTGGAGTCCGGCGGGCGCGGGGGCTTGCGCGGCGAAGGCCGCGGCGGCGGCGAGCGTGGTGAAGATCATGGAGACCCTTGGTGTTGTGGGCGGACCATAATCCCGGCGCAGATCAATGCAACGCCGCGTCCGGGGGGGTATCAGGCCGGCTGTCGACGCCCCCGGTCGACGAACACGGCCACCAGGGTGATGATCAGATAGACGCCGAGCGCCATGGCGCCGGTGGCCATCGGGTCGGGCGATCCGCTCGATCCGCCGAGCATGGACGACAGGATCTGAACCGCGGTCAGCACGGTCAGGAAGGCCACCGCCGGCCAGGCCGACAGGCCCTGGGCCTTGCGCCGGGCCGTCCAGGCCGCGCCCGTGATCGCCACCAGCCCCATCTCCAGCGCCATCTCCGGCAGCGGGAAGTTCCAGAAGCCGAGGCCCACCTTGGCCCCGTGCGGAAACAGCTCCAGGTCCGGCCGGTGCACCAGGAAGTCGGCGATCCAGTGCGAGAACACCACGGCGCCGATCATCAGCGACGCGCTCCACGGCAGCTTCAGCGCCGGCTTGGACACCACCGTGGCCGCGGCCGACCAGGCCAGGGCCGCCGGCAGGCTATGGGTGAACGGCATGTAGTAGAGGTCGAGCGGCGATCCCGGTAGGGCGGGATCGATCCGCATCTTCTCGACGCCGCCCATGAGCAGGCTCGACCAGCCGATGTCGAGCAGCTGGCAGCCGGCCACATAGGTCCACAGCGGCGCCCTCGGCTCGGCAGCCTTGGCGGCCAGCGCCGCCGCATAGTGTCCGACGAACATCCCCGTTCCCCCCGCGCGTTTCCGTCAGCCCTTCAGGCCCGTTGCATCGCCGGGATTGCCGCGCCGGCAACGAGCGGCCATTCGGCGGGCAGACAGCCGAGCGCGTCAAGGGCGCGCGCGACGGCGCACTCCACCGGGGTGTGCGGTTCGTCGCCGAGGAAGGCGACCAGTTTGCGGTTGTCGAGCCGCAGGGGCCGGCGCCACAGATAGCGCATCTCCAGGATCTCGCGGAACATCGGCACAGCCGGTGAGGCCATGACCACCAGCGGCCAGATGAAGCCACGTATCTTGCGTTCCGGCTGCTCAGCCACGCGCAGGATGGCCCGCGCCATGTCCTCGCCACGATCGAACCAGTGGCCGCCGAAGTTGAACACCGCGTGGGTCTCCAGCCGGTCCTCCTGTTCGACCAGGCGGGCCATGGTCTCGGCCAGGTCGGGCAGATAGGCCCAGGCGTGACCGACGCCGCGGACGCCCGGATAGATCGCGCTCCGTACCGGTTTGCCGGGCGTGACCATCTGGCCGAACCAGCTGTTGGCGGTGATCCCTGGGCCGAAGAAATCACCCGCGCGCACGATCAGCGTCTTGACGTCCGACGCCTGCAGCCGGCGCTCCATCTCGACGCGGAGCTTGCCCTTGCGGGTCACGGGATGCTCGGGCGAGGTCTCGGTGACCACCGCGCCGGCGTCAGGCCCGTAGTTATAGACGTTGCCGGGCAGCAGGATGCGCGCGCCCGTCGCCTTCGCGGCGGCGATGGAGCTTTCCATCATCGGGATGATCAGTGTGTCCCAATCCTTGTAGCCGGGTGGATTGGCGGCGTGGACGATAAGCCGGACGCCCCGGGCGGCGGCGACCACGTCCTCCGCCTGCATGGCGTCGCCCTTGATCCATTCGGCGCTCTTGAGGTCTCCTGACGCCGCGCGTTCGGGATTGCGGTTCAGCGCCTTCACACGCCAGCCGCGCGCGATCAGCGCCCTGGCGACGGCGCTGCCGACGCCGCCGGTCGCGCCGATCACCAGCGCGGTCTTGGGGTCGAGGTCATGGGTCATGGCTTGGTCCTCCGTGACCCCGAACATCGATTGCCCGACGGCTAAAGAAAATTGCCGAAATTCGCAGCCCTGCTATTCAGAAATGAATGAGCTCGACCGGACCGGACTGGGATCTCTATCGCGCCTTCCTGGCGGTGGTCGGCGAGGGCAGCCTGTCGGGCGCCGCCCGGCGGCTCGGCCTCAGCCAACCGACGCTCGGCCGGCAGGTGGCGGCGCTGGAGGCGGCCCTCGGCGTCGCCCTGTTCACCCGCTCGCCCGGCGGCCTGTTGCCGACCGAGGCGGCGCTGGCGCTGAGGCCGCATGCCGAGGCCATGGCCGCGTCGGCCGCAGCCCTGCTACGATCGACCGCGCCTCCCGATGGTGAGGCGGGCGTGGTGCGCATCACCGCCAGCGAGGTGGTCGGCGGCGCGGTCCTGCCGCCGATCCTGGCCGACCTGCGGGAGGCTCACCCGACGATCGATCTCGAACTGGTGCTCTCCAACCGCAACGACGACCTGCTCCGCCGCGAGGCCGACATCGCTGTGCGCATGGCCCGGCCGACCCAGGGCGCGCTGCATGGCCGCCGGATCGGTGAGGTGGAAGTGGGTCTCTATGCGTCCGCCGGCTATATCCAGAAGCACGGCCGGCCGATGTCGCTGGACGAGCGGCATGGTCACACCGTCGTCGGGTTCGATCAGGTCCCGGCCTATGCCGAGCGGGCGGTGTCGGCCCTGCCGATCACCCGCGCCCTGTTCGACATCAGAAGCGATTCCGATCTGGCCCAGCTCGCCATGATCCAGGCCGGCGTGGGCCTGGGCGGCTGCCAGCGGCCGCTCGCCCGCCGGCTCGGCCTGACCCCGGTGCTGGACGGCGTCTTCAGCTTCCCGATGGAAGTCTGGGTGGTCATGCACGAGGACCTGAAGTCCACGCGCCGCATGCGGATCGTGTTCGACGCCCTGGTCGAGGGGCTGAAGGCCTATCTCAGCGAGACGGCCTGAACGCACTCTGTACGTCGTCGGCCGTCTCGACCGAGGGGACGTAGGTCGGCGGGACGAACCGGGCGCCCTTTTCCTGGTAGGCGAAGCCGTAGGCCAGAAGGCGCGCCTCCGACCATTGCGGCCCCCAGAACGACAGCCCGATCGGCAGGCCGCGGACCTGGCCCATCGGCACGGTCAGGTGCGGATAGCCGGCGACGGCCGGCAGGGTGGTGGAGATGCCCGAATAATGGTCGCCGTCGACCACGTCGACGCGCCAGGCCGGGCCGACGGTGGGCATGACGATGGCGTCCAGCCTGTCCTTGGCTAGGGTGTCGTCGATGGCGCCGCGCGCCACCGTCATGGAGTGGCGACGGGCCTCCCGGTACTTGGGATCGTCCAGGCCCTTGGTCGTCTCCGCCTGCTCGAAGGTCTCCTGCGCGAACAGGCTCATCTCGCGGGGGCTGGTTTTGTCGAAGGCGATCAGGTCGGCCAGGGTGCGCGACTTCACCGTCGCCGGCGTGGAGGCGAGGTAGGCGTTCATGTCCGCCTTCAGCTCGGTCGCCATCACCAGGTTCTCGTCGTCCTCGACCTCGGCCTTGGGCAGGGTGATCTCGACCAGGGTCGCGCCGGCGGCGCGAAGCCGGGCGAGGGCCGCCGTGTAGAGGGGGCTGATCGTCGTCGCCTTGGCCAGGTCGTCGCGGACCACCCCGATCCGCTTGCCGGCCAGGGCGTCGGGCGCCAGGTCGCGCAGATAGTCGGTCTTGTGCTTGTCGGCGTCGGCGGTGGCCGGATCCTGTGGGTCCGAGCCGGCCATGGCGGTCAGCAGGGCCGCCACGTCCTCGACTGACCGGCCCATCGGCCCGGCGGTGTCCTGGCTGTGCGAGATCGGAACCACATGGGTGCGCGAGACAAGGCCCACGGTCGGCTTCAACCCGACCAGGCCGTGCACCGATGAGGGACAGGTGACCGATCCGTCGGTCTCGGTGCCGACCGCCGCCGAGGCCAGGCTCGCGGCCACGGCGGCGCCCGACCCTGACGAGGAGCCGCAGGCCGAGCGGTCGAGCGCATAGGGGTTCCGCACCAGGCCACCGACGCCGCTCCAGCCGGAGACCGACTGGGTCGACCGGCTGTTGGCCCATTCCGACAGATTGGTCTTGCCGAGGATCACCGCCCCGGCGTCGGTCAGACGTTTCACCAGCGGCGCGTCCCGGTGGCTGATATTGTCCTTCAGCGCCAGCGAGCCGGCGGTGGTCGCCGTATCGTCGTCGCTCTCGATATTGTCCTTCAGCAGGATCGGCACGCCGTGCAGCGGACCGCGCACATGTCCGGCCTTGCGCTCGGCGTCGAGCTTGCGCGCGTCGGCCAGGGCGTGCGGGTTGAGGGCGATGATCGCGTGCAGCGTCGGCCCCGAGCGGTCGATCGCCGCGATCCGGGCGAGATAGCGCTTCACCAGCGCTTCGGAGGTGGTCATGCCCCGCCGCATCTCGGCCTGCGCGGCGATCACGCCCGGCAGGACCTCGACGGCGTATTGGTGGGTGGTGATGCGATCAACGATCAAGTCCGGCATCCGCTCCAATGGCTTTGGCGCGGCATAGCTCGCCGTCGCCAGAGCCGTGGCGGCGAGGATGGTCGCGGTGATCGTCGTGCGCATGAAAGCCCCTCCAGGACAGCTCAACCCTAGCTTTGGGAGGCGCGGAAGTGAAAGGGCCCGAACGGGGGGTGGCGGTTGCGTTGGTGGTGCATTAGCGATCAAGTGCGCGTCGATGACGCCTCGGTGTGGGGCCGGCCGGTCGGGATCGACACGGCCAAGGACGGGGCGCTGTTGTTCAGCGACGATGTATCGAGCACGATCTGGCGCGTAGCGGCCAAGGCAGGAGCAAAATGAAGCGGGTTCTGGTTCTCTCGGTTTTCTTCACCGCCGCCCTGGCGGTTCCGCTCATGGCGTGGGCCCAGCCGAAGGCCGACCCGGCCCACGGCGAGTCCCTGTTCGAGGACACGTGCGCGAGCTGCCACATCAAGGCCGGCGGCGGCCAGGGCCCGACCCTGGTCGGCGTGGTCGGACGGCCCGCGGCCGGCGCCCCCGGCGCGGTCTATACCAAGGCCCTGCAGGACTCCCAGCTGACCTGGACGCCCGACAAGCTCGACACCTTCCTGGTCAATCCGAACGCCATGGTTCCGGGCACGGCCATGCCGATGTCGATCCCCGACGCCAAGGACCGGGCCGACGTGATCGCCTACCTGGCCTCCCCGGCGAACAAGCCCTGAGCCGCCGGTCCTGAGCCTCCGGCGCCCGATCGGCGGTCATCCGGGCCACAGCCTGCCGATTTGTCGGGCGACGTCGCCACTCGGAGGCCTGCCGGCCGGTCTGGACCCTAACGGGCTGAACACCGTTACGGTCTGTGCTCTTATGGGGCCAGGATGATGGCGGCGTTCGATGAGATGTTCGGGGCGGAGGGGCCGGCGACCGGCCTCCCACGCGGCGCCTACGCCGCGCTCGACAAATGGATGAAGGCCTCGCCGCCGGAATTCTTCGACGCGCGCCGCCGCCAGGCCGAGCTGTTCTTCCGCCGCATCGGCATCACCTTCGCCGTCTATGGCGAGGCCGAGAGCCATGAGCGGCTGATCCCGTTCGACATCGTGCCGCGGATCATCTCCGGCAAGGAGTGGCGGCGGCTGGAAGAGGGGCTGATCCAGCGCGCGGCGGTGCTGAACGCCTTCCTGGCGGACGTCTACGGCCCCGGCGAATGCGTCAAGGCGGGCGTGATCCCGGCCGAGCTGGTCTACGGCAACAGCCAGTACCGGGTGGAGATGACCCGGGTGCGTCCGCCGCACGACATCTACGTCCACATCCTCGGCGCCGACCTGGTGCGGGTGGGCGAGGACCAGTTCTATGTGCTGGAGGACAACGCCCGCACGCCGTCCGGCGTCTCCTACATGCTGGAGAACCGGGAGGTGATGATGCGCCTGTTCCCGGAGCTGTTCGCCCGCCACCGCGTGGCCCCGGTGGAGACCTATACCGACAGCCTGCTCTCGACCCTGCGCTCGGTGGCGCCCGAAGGGGCCAGCAAGGATCCGACCGCGGTGGTGCTGACGCCGGGCCCCTACAATTCGGCCTTCTACGAACACTCCTTCCTGGCTGACAAGATGGGCGTGGAGCTGGTCGAGGGCTCGGACCTGTTCGTGCAGGACGCGCGGGTATTCATGCGCACCACCGAGGGGCCGCGCCGCGTCGACGTGATCTATCGCCGGGTCGACGACGACTTCCTGGATCCGCTCACCTTCAAGCCGGACTCCGCGCTGGGCGTGCCAGGGCTGATGGCCGCTTACGAGGCGGGCGCGGTGACGGTGGTGAATGCGGTCGGCGCGGGCGTGGCCGACGACAAGGCTGTCTATACCTACATGCCCGACCTGGTGCGGTTCTACACCGGCAAGGAGGCGATCCTCTCCAACGTGCCGACCTGGCGCTGCCGCGAGGCGGAGTCCCTGGCCTATGTGCTCGACCATTTGGCCGAGCTGGTGGTCAAGGAGGTCAACGGCTCGGGCGGGTACGGCATGCTGGTCGGTCCGGCCGCCACGCGTTCGGAGATCGAGGTCTTCGCCCACAAGCTCAAGACCGATCCCGAGGGCTTCATCGCCCAGCCGACCCTGGCCCTCTCCACCTGCCCCACCTTCACCGAAAAGGGCCTGCAGCCGCGTCACGTGGACCTGCGCCCGTTCGTGCTCACCGGCTCGGACCAGGTGCGGGTGACGCCCGGCGGCCTGACCCGCGTCGCCCTGACCGAGGGCTCGCTGGTGGTCAACTCCAGCCAGGGCGGCGGCACCAAAGACACCTGGGTGCTGGACGATTGATGCTCTCCCGCACCGCTGACAGCCTCTACTGGCTGGCCCGCTATGTGGAGCGCGCCGACTTCCTGGCGCGGATCCTCGATGCGGCCATGCGCATGGCCTCCCTGCCCGCCGGCGATGGCGCGGCCGGCGCCGAATGGGACAGCGCCATCGCCATCTCCGACCAGCGCGAGGTCTTCGCCGCCGCCTACGGCGCCGCGGACGAGCAGAGCGTGCGGCGCTTCCTGGCCTTCGACCATGCCAACCCGTCCTCGATCCGCAGCTGCCTCTACAACGCCCGGAACAACGCCCGCGCCGTGCGCACCGCCCTGACCTCCGAGGTGTGGGAGGCGGTCAACGACGCCTGGAACCAGTTCAACCAGATGGACGAGAAGGGCATGGACATGCAGGCCTTCGCGCGGTTCATCGAATGGACCAAGGCGGCGGCGCGATCCTTCGACGGCGCCGTG
>Ga0302311_10005537_pt1 | contig 13302 bp, 10 predicted proteins | sample III_Palsa_N1_3_FD_200449 | JGI IMG/M metagenome (GOLD analysis project Ga0302311, IMG submission 200449) | Peat permafrost microbial communities from Stordalen Mire near Abisko, Sweden - III_Palsa_N1_3 | ecosystem: Environmental > Terrestrial > Soil > Palsa > Peat permafrost | place: Sweden... | reverse complement strand
CGCCGCGATGGACGCCCCGAGCAGTCGCGCCGCGACCAGCGTCCGGGCGAGCGCGGCGAAGGCCGTCGCGACGGACAGCGTGGCGACAACCGCAATGAAGGCCGCAACCAGCAGCGCCGCGACAACCGCAACGAAGGCCGCGGCGAGAACCGTGGCGAGCCGCGCGGTGAAGGACGTGGCGAGGGCCGCCGCGATGGGCAGCAGCCGCGCGGCGACAACCGCAATGAAGGGCGCAACCAGCAACGTGGCCAGCAACAGCAGCGCCCGCAGCAGAATCAAGGCAGCCAGGGGGGCGGCAATCAGGGCGGTGGCAACCGCCGCCAGGGCGGCCAGGGCGGCAACCGCGCCCAAGGTGGCCAGGGGCAGAACGCTGCCCAGGCCGGCGCCGAGAGCGAGCGTCCGCAGCAGCAGCCGAATGCAGCCAGGGAGCCGGGCGTGGAGCTGGAGCCGATCCAGCAGAATCTCGCGCAGAATCCGGGGCAGCAGCCGGAGCAGAACGCCGGGCAGAACCTGACGCAGAACAACGAAGCGACTGCCGCGCAGGGCCTGCCCGAGGGCGAGGCGGCGGCACAGCAGCAGCCGCGCGCGGAAGATGGCGCCAGCGCAGCCGAAGGCACGACCGAGCGCGAAGGCGGCGGACGCCGCCGTCGCGGGCGTCGTGGCCGCGGCCGTGGTGGACGCGGCGGTGAAGGCGGCGCGCAGGCGCAGTCCGGCGGCGCCCACGCCGTGCGCGAAGGCGGCTTCGAGCCGGCATCCGCGGAGGCTGATGGCGCCGACGAAGGCACCGAGTTCGAGCCACAGGCACAGCCGGCGGAGCACGGCGGCGCCGAAGCGCGGCATGAATACGCGCCGGAGTCCGCACGGGAATCGGCAAGCGAATCATCTCGCGAAGTGGCCCCCGAAACGGCCAGGGAACCGGCCCAGGAGCCGGTTCATCCCCCCGCGCCGTCACCGGTGCAGAGCGAAATGAACCTGCCCGACGCCGCACCTACGGAGCTGAAGCCGTTTGAACTGCAGCACGCGGAACGTCCGGCGCCGGTGGAAGCCACGCCGGAGCACGTGGAGCCCGCCCACCGTCCGGAACCGGTGGTGACGCACGAGGAGCGCTCCGCGACTCCGCCCGCCGCGGAGCCGGTTCAGCATGCCCCAGAACCGCGCATCGAGCATCAGCAGCCCGAACCCGCGGTGCAACCGGCCGAGGCACCTGGCGCAACCCCGGAGCAGGAAGAAAAGGCGCACGTCGATCACCAGCACTGATTGACGCGGCAATAAAAAACCCCGCGGCGGCCGGAAGCCGCTGCGGGGTTTTTCTTTGTCTGTAGAGCCGGCAGAGACCTCCGCGGCGATGCCGCTGGCCGCCGCGCGGCGCCGTCTTATTCGCGCCGCAGGATGCCGTTTACCAGCTTGTTGGCCCACCAGTTGGAATGGAACGAGGCACGCACCGCTTCGCGGTCGTAGTGATGCTCGATCCAGTCCATGAATTCGGTGCCGTGGGCGCGCTGATGCTCGCCGTAGCATTCGAGGAAATGGTCCAGCACACCGGTCTGGGCCTGGTGCACATGGCCGTGCCGCAACAGGCTCAGCTCGCGCATCGCCACCGCCAGCGGCTGCTTCTTCTCGACCAGCAGGTAGATCGCGCTGACGAGGCCGGCGCGGTCGGCGCCGGACTTGCAGTGCAGCAGCAGGGGCCGCGGCAGCTCGTCGAAATGCCGCTTGATGCGCAGTATCTGTTCCCGCTCGGGCGGATCGCGCGAGCCGATCGGCTCATGCTTCAGCACCAGGCCGATGTCGCGGCAGGTTTCGATTTCCAGCACGTTGGAACCGATGTGGGTCTCGTCGCCGCGCAGGCTCAGCACCGAGCGCACGCCGGCCCGCTGCGCGGCGCGCAGCTGGTAAGGCATGGGGTGGCTGGAACGGTAGCAGTCGGAGGCGATGGCGTGCCGCGTGTTGAAGAAGAAGCGGAACATCGAGTGATCGACGAACAGCATGTTCATCCACGCCAGAAAGCGGCGCCAGGGCGTCAGCCGCGGGAACTGTGTCGGTTCGGGCATCGAACCATCGGGATTGGTCATTTCTGGCTGCAGGAGTTCAGCGTGAGGCCAGCAGGGCATCGACAGCGGCGAGATCATCCTCGGTGTCCACGCCGCGCGGCGGCGGCGCTTCGGAAATGCCGACCTTGATGCGCAGGCCATGGCTGAGCGCGCGCAGCTGCTCGAGCATTTCGCACTGTTCCAGCGGCGCCGGCGGCAAGGCGCTGAAGCGGCGCAGCGCGCCGACGCGGTAGGCATAAAGGCCAATGTGGCGGAAGGCCAGGCCCCGCGGCAGCGGCGACTCGGCGCTGGCGCCCTCGCGCTTCCATGGTATCGGCGCGCGCGAGAAATACAGCGCGTAGCCGAGGGAATCCATGACCAGCTTGACCACGTTGGGATTGAGCCATTCCTCGCGGGCGTGCAGCGGATGGCACAAGGTCGCGATGTCGGCGCCGGCATCGCCGGCAAGCAGCTGTGCCGCCTGGCGGATCAGCGCGGGCGGCATCAGCGGCTCGTCGCCCTGCAGGTTCACCACCAGCGTGTCGTCGCTCCAGCCCGCCGTGCGCGCAATTTCGTCGATGCGGTCGGTGCCCGACTGGTGCGAGGCGGCGGTGAGGCGCGCATCGGCGCCGAAGGCGCGGCAGGCGTCGAGCACCTCGGCGTCGTCGGCGGCGACGATGACCTGCTCCGCGGCGGATGCGCGCGCCGCCTCCCACACCCATTGCAGCAGCGGCTTGCCGTGCAGCGGACGCAGCACCTTGCGCGGCAGGCGGGTGGAGCCGAGCCGGGCCGGGATGACGATCTTGAAGGGGGTCACTTGCAGGCCCTAACGGCCGAGTTCTTCATCGCTCAGCGGCCGCGCCTCTTCTTCCAGCATCACCGGAATGCCGTCGCGCACCGGATAGGCCAGGCGCGAGGACTTGCACCACAGCTCCTGCCGGTCGGCGCGCCATTCCAGCGGCCCCTTGGAGACGGGGCAGACGAGGATGTCGAGTAAACGCTTGTCCATAGGATTCGGGCTAGTCGGATGCGTGCGGCAGCTGATCCAGCAATTGTTGCACAAGCGCCGCCCCCTCCGCCGCAATCACCGCTTGCACCGGTACATACCAGTGGTTGGGCCGGGCCAGTTCGGCGCACTTGACCGCATCTTTCTCGGTCATCAGCAGCGGCAGGGTGCCGTCGAACGCCAGATCCATCTCGGTGTAGTCGTGGTGGTCAGGAAACGGGTGCGGAATCACTTCGATGCCGGCGGCGCGCAGCGAGCTGAAAAAGCGTTCGGGATTGCCGATACCGGCGACCGCGTGGACCTTGCCGCCGGCAAAATCGGCTAGCGGCCGCGGCTCCCCGCCACCGAGCGGCAAGGCCTCGGTGGTACTCAGGCCCATGTCCAGCGTGGTGACGCCAGCTTCGCGCCAGCCGCCGCCGTTGACCACCACCAGGTCCACTTCGCGCAGCCGCGCCGGCGGCTCGCGCAGCGGACCGGCGGGCAGTAGCGCGCCGTTGCCGAGGCCGCGGCTGCCGTCGACGACACAGATTTCGATATCGCGCGCCAGGCGGTAATGCTGCAAGCCATCGTCGGTGACCAGGATGTTCACCTCGCCGGCATCGAGCAGCAGGCGCGCGGCCGCGACACGATCCGGCGCCACCGCCACCGGTACGTCGAGACGGCGCGCGATCAGCGCGGGCTCGTCGCCGGCCCAGGCCGGATCGGTGGCGGCGGTGACGCGCAGCGGGTATTGCGGCGCGCAGCCGCCGTAGCCGCGGCTGATCACGCCGGGCCGCCAGCCCTGGGCGCGCAAGCGCTCCACCAGCCACAGCACGAACGGCGTCTTGCCGGTGCCGCCGACGGTGATGTTGCCGACCACGATCACCGGGATGGGCAGATGCACGGCAGCGGCCTTGCGGTTGCGCGCCAGATCAGCGGACACCGAGCCGTAGAGCGAGGACAGCGGGCGCAGCCAGCCGGGCGGCGGAGCCGGACGGTACCAGAGATGGTTGAGCGAGAGCTTCACGCTTCAGACTACCGCCTCTTCGGCGGTGTCCGCTTCACGGAACTGCAGGCGGTGCAGCGAGGCGTAGACACCTCCGCGCGCCAGCAACTCGGTATTGCTGCCCTGCTCCACCACGCGGCCGCCCTGGATCACCACGATCAGGTTGGCGCTCTGCACGGTGGACAAGCGATGGGCGATGACCAGCGTGGTGCGGCCCCGTATCAGTTCTTCCAGGCCCTGCTGGATGTAACGCTCGGACTCGGTATCCAGCGCGGAGGTGGCCTCGTCCAGGATCAGGATCGGCGCATCCTTGTACAGGGCGCGGGCGATGGCGATGCGCTGGCGCTGGCCGCCGGAGAGCCCGCCGCCATCCTGGCCCAGCGGCGTGTCCAGTCCCTGCGGCAGCTTCTGGATGAAATCCCAGGCGCAGGCGCGGCGCGCCGCTTCCTCGATGCGCTCGCGCGAGGCATCGGCCGAGCCGTAGGCGATGTTCTCGGCAATGCTGGCGTTGAACAGCACCACATTCTGATCGACCAGGGCGATCTGCCGGCGCAGGTCACTGAGGCGGTACTCGCGCAGGTCGACGCCATCGAGCAGCACCTGCCCGCCGGCAGGGTCATAGAAGCGCGGGATCAGTGATAACAGGGTCGACTTGCCGCCGCCGGACTGGCCGACGAAAGCCACCGTCTTGCCCGCGGGGATATCGAGGGTAACGCCGGCCAGCGCATCGGCCTTCTCCTCGCTGTAGCTGAAACGCACGTCGTCGAAGCGCAGGGCGCCATGCGCGCGCTGCAGCGGACGGCTGCCGATGTCTTGCTCCACCGGCGTATCGAGAAAGCCGAACAGGTCGGCGCCCGCCACCACGCCGCGCTGGATGCGCTCGCTCAGGCCGGTCATGGCACTGATCGGCTGGCGCAGCGACAGCATCGCCACCAGGAACGAGACGAAATCGCCCGGCGTCATCGCTTCCAGCATGCGCGGGCTGAACGCCAGCGCCACCAGCGCCGCCACGCCGATGCCGGCAATCAACTCCAGCGAGCTGGTGCTGACGGCACCGGCCGCCGTCATCTTCAGGCTTTGCCGGCGCAGGTAATCGTTGATCCGCCGGAAGTTCTCCAGCACGAAATTGTCGCCGCCGTAGAGCTTGACCACGCGGCGCCCGGTGATGAGCTCGTCGGCGGCGTGGGTCATGCCGCCCATCGAATTCTGGATGCGCTCCGATACCGTGCGGAAACGGCGGTTGACCCAGTTCATGGACAGGGCCACCGGCGGGGCGATCAGCAGGGCGAACAGGGTCAGGCGCCAGCTCAGGTAAAACATCGAGCCGAGCAGAGCGATGGCGGAAATGCCGCCCTGGATGATCGAGGCCAGCACGCTGGATGCGGAGTCCGCGATCTGGCTGGCGTGGTAGGTCAGCTTGGCCTGGAGGTCCGCGGTGCGGGTGCGGTCGTGATAGCTCACCGGCACCAGCAGCATGTGCCGGAACAGCTGCTGGCGCATCCGCGCCACCACGCCCTGGCCCACCGCGGCCATGCCATAAGACGAAGTGAAGTTCGCCACGCCGCGCACCAGGAACAGGCCCAGGATCTCCCAGGGCATCCAGCGGATCACCAGCGGATCGTGATCGGCGAAGGTGTTGGTCAGGCCATGCACCAGATACAACACCACCGCGTCCGAGCCGCCGAACACCATCATGCCCAGCAAGGCCAGCACCAACACCTTCCAGTGCGGCGCCGCATAGCGCAGCAGGCGGCGGTAGACGGCGGCGGGGCGATACGGGTCGGAAGCGGCGTTCAAGGCTTTGGCGGAGGTTACGGGAGAGTCATGGTATCAACTCGGGGCCTGGGTTCGCTTAAACTGGCGGAAAGCCCCCCAAACCCGGTTGACCCCAGCGCCATGGCCAAGACCCTGTTCGAAAAGATCATCGACCGCGAGATTCCCGGCAATTTCGTCCATGAAGACGAACACTGCGTGGTGATCAAGGACATCAACCCCGGCGCCCCCCTGCACCTGCTGGTGATCCCGCGCAAACCGATCCCCCGCCTGATCGACGCCACGGCGGAGGATCAGGCCGTGCTCGGCCACCTGATGCTGGTGGCGAACAAAGTGGCGGCGGAAGCGGGCTTCGGCGAGGCCTTCCGCGTGGTGATGAACAACGGCGCCGGCGCCGGGCAGAGCGTGTTTCATATCCATCTGCACGTGCTGGCGGGGCGTCCGCTGAAGTGGCCGCCGGGTTGAGCGAAAGCGGTGGGTTTCGCTTCGCTCTACCCACCCTACAAAACTGGATTCCGCCTGCCGGCGCCGGAAGTACCTTCTCCTCAGTCTGACGAACAACTTGCTGCGGATTGGCCGCGACGCATGCCGATGGCCGAAGCCGCCCAGAATGCCAATCCGCCGAGCGCCAGGGCGCATCCGACCCACCCGGTCGAAGTCCAGCCGTAACCTGCCGCGATGGCCAGGCCGCCCAGCCAGGGCCCGAGGGCATTGGCGGCATTGAAGGCCGAGTGGTTGAGTGCCGCCGCCAGCCGCTGGGCATCGCCGGCCACATCCATCAGGCGGGTTTGCAAGACGGTGGCAAGGGCGCAGCCGCAGCCGATGGCAAACATGTCGAGCGTGATGCTCCACAGCTGATGCGCCGCGAGCGGAAACAGCGCCAGGCACAGGGCTGCGTAGACCAGCAGCGCGGCGGCGGTCGGCATCAAGGCCCGATCCGCGAAGCGCGGGACGAGCAGGTTGCCGATGGTCATGCCGATGCCGAAGACGGCCAGCACCCAGGGCAGCACATGCGGCGCGGCGCCGGTCACCTGCTCCAGCGTATCGGCCAGGTAGGTGTAGACCGAGAACACACCGCCGAAACCGACCGCACCGATCGCCAGGGTCAGCCAGACCTGGCCGCGCCTGAGCGCGCCGAGCTCGCGCAGCGGGCTTGCATCGGTGCTGGGGCGATCCCGCGGCGCGTATAGCGCCACCATGACGGCCGTCGTCAGCGCCAGCAGCGCGACGACGACGAAACCCCAGCGCCAGCCCACGCTCTGCCCCAGCCAGTTGGCCAAGGGCACGCCGATGATGGTGGCCACGGTAAGCCCGAGCAGCACGCGACCTACCGCGGCCGTGCGCTTGTCCGGCGGCACGATCGTCGCGGCCACCAGCATCGCAATGCCGAAGTAGGCGCCATGCGGCAGCCCGCTGCAAAAGCGGAACAGCAGCATCCAGCCATAGCTCGGCGCCAGCGCGGACAGGCCGTTGGCCAGCGCAAACGCGCCCATCAGCAGGATCAGGACGCTGCGCTTGGCCATGCGCGCCGACAGCACGGCGATGAGCGGAGCGCCCACCACCACGCCCAGCGCATAAGCGCTGATCACATGGCCGGCAGTCGGAGCATCGATGCCCAGGTCCCGCCCGAAGTAGGGCAGCAGGCTCATGGTCGCAAACTCGGTCGTGCCGATGGCGAAACCGCCCATCGCCAGCGCGAAGTGAATCAGTCCCACGCTGGCGCCGGCTTTGGTCTGGACGGCTGTGGAGTCAGGTATCGGCGCGCCGGCTTCCATTAATCAACGACCTCATTTCGAATCATCGAACGTCTGCTGCTCGGGACATGCTGGATCTCGTAGGGCGGGTCCGTGACCCGCCCTACGAGTTCAGCAATGTGCGGGCCAAGGTGCCGCGATCAAGTGGCGCTTGCGCGCCTATCGCTTTTCGTCCGGGTGCGAGGGCACCAGCCGCTGCGCGTCGACATGCGCCCCGAACCAGTAAACACCCCAGTGCACATGCGGCCCGGTGGCGCGGCCGGTCATGCCGGACAAGGCGATAACCTGCCCGCGCCGCACGCGATCGCCCGGCTGCACCAGCAGCTTCGACAGGTGCACCACCACCGATGACAGCCCGTGGCCGTGGTCGACGATGATGGTGCCGCCGGTGAAATACAGGTCCGGCTCGGCCAAGGCGATGATGCCGCCGGCCGGGGCGTGCACCGGCGTACCGGTCGGGACCGCCATGTCCACGCCGTAGTGCGGCTGCTTGGGCGTGCCGTTGAGAATGCGCTGGCTGCCGAACACGCCGGAGACACGGCCGCTGGCCGGCCACATGAAAGGCTCGGTGAAATCGTCGATGGCACTGTCGCGCTGATGCGCGGCGCTGATGATTTTCGCTTCAGCGGCGATGCGCTGCTCGGTTTCCGGCGGCGGATTGACCAGCTTCGGCGGCAGGCCCTCGATGCGCTGGATCTCCCAGGCACGCTTGCGCACGGTGTAGTGCTTCACCAGCTCGGCCTGGCCGGGCAGTTTCACGCGCAACTCCGCCTGCGGCCCGGCATCGCGGTCGAAGCCGAAGACGAATTCGCCCTTGGTGGTGAGCAGCAGCTTGCGGCCGTCGAGCGAGACGCTGGCCGCGGGATCGGTGCGCCCAAACACCACGGCACCCTGCTCGAACTCGCCGCGCAAGCTGTAGCCCTCGCCCGCCGCAACAGCAGCGAAAGCCGCTGCCTGGGCGCAGAGGCCCAGGCAGGCGGCGACCAGCAGGCCGCGCCGATTCAACGGGGCGGCGCGGCGTCGGCGGCGAGCTTGGCCACCGCCTCCGCCAGCGACAGGGTTTCCTGCCGCTCGGAACCCAGACGGCGCAGGGTCACGGTCTTTTCTTCCGCTTCCTTGCGGCCGACCACGACGATGACCGGCACCTTCTGCAAGGAGTGCTCGCGGATCTTGTAGGTGATCTTCTCGTTGCGCAGATCGGTCTCGACGCGCAGACCGGCCGTGTCGAGAGCGGCGGCGACTTCGCGCGAGTAGGCGTCGGCGTCGGAGACGATGGGCGCCACCACCGCCTGCACCGGAGCCAGCCACAGCGGCAGGGCGCCGGCATGGTGCTCGAGCAGGATGCCGATGAAGCGCTCCATCGAACCAACGATAGCGCGATGCAGCATCACCGGGATCTGGCGGTTGGAATGCTCGTCGATGTAGCCGGCGCCGAGCCGCTCCGGCATCATGAAATCGACCTGCATGGTGCCGACCTGCCAGGCGCGGCCGATCGAATCGCGCAGGTGGTACTCGATCTTGGGACCATAGAATGCGCCCTCGCCGGGCAGCTCGGTCCACTCCACTCCGGCGCTACGCAAGGCCGCGCGCAGCGCGGCCTCGGCCCGGTCCCAGACGGCTTCTTCGCCGATACGCTTGTCCGGGCGCAGCGCGATCTTGATCGCGATATCGTTGAAGCCGAAATCGGAGTAGACCTGCATCGCCTGGCTGTGGAACGCGGTGACCTCGGCTTCCACCTGCTCCGGCGTGCAGAAGATGTGGCCGTCGTCCTGGGTGAAGGCCCGCACGCGCATGATGCCGTGCAGCGCGCCGCTCGGCTCGTTGCGGTGGCAGCCGCCGAACTCGGCATAGCGGATCGGCAGATCGCGGTAGCTGTGCAGATTGGCGTTGTAGATCTGCACGTGCCCCGGGCAGTTCATCGGCTTCAGGGCGTAGGTGCGCTTCTCCGACTCGGTGAAGAACATGTTCTCGTGATAGTTCTCCCAGTGGCCGGACTTCTGCCACAGGCTCACGTCCATGATCTGCGGGCCGCGCACCTCCTGGTAGCCGCTGCGCTTGTAAACGCCGCGCACGTAGCGCTCCACCGACTGCCAGATGGCCCAGCCCTTGGGATGCCAGAACACCATGCCAGGCGCTTCTTCCTGCTGGTGGAACAGGTCGAGCTGCTTGGCCAGACGGCGGTGGTCGCGCTTCTCCGCTTCCTCGACCATGTGCAGGTAGTCCTTCAGTTCCTGCTCGGTGGCGAAGGCCACGCCGTAGATGCGCTGCAGCTGCGCATTGTTGGCATCGCCGCGCCAGTAGGCGCCGCCGACCTTGGTCAGCTTGAAGGCCGTGCCGAGCTTGCCGGTGGAAGCCAGGTGCGGGCCCAGGCACATGTCCAGCCAGTTGTCGCCCTGGCGGTAGATGGTCAGCTCCTCGTCGGCCTTGATGCCGTCGCGGATCCATTCGGCCTTGAATTTCTCGCCGGACTTCTCGAAGTGCTGCACCGCCTGGTCGTGCGGCCACACTTCGCGCCTGATCGGCAGGTCGCGCTTGACGATGTCGCGCATGCGCGCCTCGATGTTCGCCAGGTCGGCCTCGTTGAACGGCTCGCTGCGGGCGAAGTCGTAATAGAAGCCCGTCTCGGTGGCCGGGCCGAACGTGACCTGCGTGCCGGGAAACAACTCCTGCACCGCCTGCGCCAGCACATGGGCGGCGTCGTGGCGGATCACTTCCAGGGCTTCCGGCTTGTCGCGCGTGACGATCTCGAACTTCGCATCGCGGTCGATCGGGCGGGTCAGATCCCACAGCTCGCCGTTGACGCGCACCACCGCGGCCTTCTTGGCCAGGCCGGGGCTGATGCCCTGGGCGATTTCCAGGCCCGTCGGCGGGACCTCGAAGGATTTCTGGTTTCCATCGGGAAACGTGATTTGTATGGACATGGTTGCAATCTCTTGTCGTCATTCCCGCGCAGGCGGGAATCCAGTTTTAAGGACTCGCGCAAAACTCACCATTTGCGCGAAGCGGTGGGTTACGCCGCTACGCGGCTAACCCACCCTACTGTTTGTTACGGACGTAGCTCACGGCGGCTGCCAGCCGCGCAAGAGTTCGCTCGCGTCCCAGCAGGAACAGGGTCTGGTCGATCGGCGGGGAGATGGCCATACCGGCCACGGCGACGCGGATCGGCTGCGCTACCTTGCCCAGGCCCAGACCGCGGCCCTCAGCGAAGCCGTTGACGGTGTCGTGCAGGGCCGGCGCGATCCATGCGGGCAGCGCTTCGAGCTTCGCGCGCAGCTCATCCAGCAGCGCGGCACCGTCCGGCGTCAGGTGCTTGGCGGCGTCCTTGTCGTTGTAGCCGTCGAGTTCGGCGAAGAAGAATTTCGACTTCTCGGCCATTTCCACCAGGGTCTTGCAGCGCTCGCGCTGCTGCTCGATCACGGCGGCCAGCGCCGGGCCCTGGGCGGGATCGACGCCGACGCGGCGCAGGTGCCAGTCGAACTCCGGCGCCACGTGCAGCGGATCGGCGGCCTTCAGGTACTGGTGATTGACCCACACCGCCTTTTCCATGTCGAAGCGCGCCGGCGCCTTCTGCACCTTGGTGATGTCGAACATCTCCAACATCTCGGCGTGGCTGAACAATTCCTGGTCGCCGTGGCTCCAGCCCAGGCGCACCAGGTAGTTGAGCAGCGCCTCCGGCAGGAAGCCGAGGGCGCGGTATTCGATCACGCCGACCGCGCCGTGGCGCTTGGACAGCTTGACGCCGTCCGCGCCGAGGATCATCGGCACGTGCGCATAGGCCGGCGGCTCGGCGCCGAGGGCCTTGAGGATGTTGATCTGGCGCGGCGTGTTGTTGACGTGGTCGTCGCCGCGGATGACGTGGGTGACGCCCATGTCCCAGTCGTCCACCACCACGCAGAAGTTGTAGGTGGGGGTGCCGTCGCCGCGGGCGATGATGAGATCGTCCAGCTCGCTGTTCTGGAAGCTGATCGGTCCCTTGATCAGGTCGTCCACCAGCACCTCGCCTTCCTGCGGATTGCGGAAGCGCACCACCGGCTGCACGCCCTCGGGGCGCGGCGGCAAGGTCTTGCCGGCTTCCGGGCGCCAGCGGCCGTCATAGCGCGGCTTTTCCTTGCGCGCCATCTGCGCGGCGCGCATCTGGTCCAGCTCATCCTTGGAGGCGTAGCAGTGGTAAGCCGTGCCGGCTTCCAGCATCTGCTCGATCACCGCCTTGTAGCGGTCGAAACGCTGCGTCTGGAACACCGGCTCGACGTCGGACGGCAGCCCGAGCCAGTCCAGGCCCTCGAAAATCGCCGTCACCGCCTCCTGGGTGGAACGCTCCAGGTCGGTATCCTCGATGCGCAGCAGGTATTTGCCCGCGTGCCGCTTGGCATACAGGTAGCTGAACAGCGCCGTGCGCGCCCCGCCGATGTGCAGATAGCCGGTGGGGCTGGGGGCGAAGCGCGTGACAACCGGGGGCGTGACTGACATTGGGCGAAGATCGGGAACGAAGTCGCTGAAAGACGGCGATTTTACCCCATCGGGGGCTGCAGACCCCGCGCTCCGCAGCCGGTATTTCCGAACCGCGATGGAATCTTGCGGCGGAAATCGGGTCTTAACATTGGAAACGCTCCAGCACGGAACAGCTTGGGGCGCATTGCGGTCCGCGATTGCCGGATCCGGTTAAAAGGATAGAACCATGCAAAAAGCCATCGTTGGCTTGCTATCGGGCGTCGCTGTATTTCTGGCCGCCTGCTCTCCGCAACAACCCCCCAATCAGAACCAGGCAGCCTCGTCGGGCAGTGACGTCGCCCCGGCGGCGTCGACTGCGAGCCCGGCCGCCCCGGCGGTCGCCACGGCTCCCGAACCGGCTCCGGCCACCACGGAGTCCAGCGCCGATAGCGGCACTTACGCCGATGCCGGCGCTTACGCGCCCCAGGCCGCGGCACAACCGGACGTGGAATACGTCGCACCCGATGTCCAGGTGACGACCCCGCCGCCGCCGCTGCCGGTGTATGAGCAGCCGCCTTGCCCGGCCCCGGGCTATATCTGGACACCGGGCTATTGGCGCTATGGTGCGGAGGGATATTTCTGGGTGCCGGGCACCTGGGTGCTCGCGCCGCAGCCTAATTATCTGTGGACGCCGGGCTTCTGGGGCTTCGTCGGCGCCGTCTTCGTCTTCCACAGCGGATACTGGGGCCCCCATGTCGGGTTTTACGGCGGCGTGAATTACGGCCACGGCTACGGCGGCTCCGGCTATGAAGGCGGACGCTGGAATGGCGGGAGGTTCGAGTACAACACCGCCGTCAACAACGTCAACACCACCATCATCCACAACACCTACAACAAGACCGTGATCAACAACGTCACGGTCAACAACATCAGCTACAACGGCGGCAACGGCGGCATCAACGCCCGGCCAACCGCTGCCGAAACGGCGGCGCAGAACGAAGCGCGCTTCCGCCTGACCAACGAGCAGGCCCAGCAGGAGCGGGCTGCCAGCACCAACCGCGCGCAGTTCGCGTCGGTCAATCACGGCCGTCCGGCAGTCATGGCCATGGAACGGCCGGCCTATCGCCCGCCCGCCGGCGCCGCCAGACCGCAGCCGGCCCAGGAAGCACCACGGGAAGCACCGCGGATGGAACAGCCGGCACGGCCCGCCGCGGCGCCGCGCCAGGAGCCGCAGCGCGAGCCGGAAGCCCGGCCGGCGCCGCAACAGCGCGAGCCGGCGGCCCGACCAGCGCCGCAGCCGGAGCGCAGGGAAGCCCCGCCGCCGCG
>Ga0302311_10005532_pt1 | contig 13310 bp, 11 predicted proteins | sample III_Palsa_N1_3_FD_200449 | JGI IMG/M metagenome (GOLD analysis project Ga0302311, IMG submission 200449) | Peat permafrost microbial communities from Stordalen Mire near Abisko, Sweden - III_Palsa_N1_3 | ecosystem: Environmental > Terrestrial > Soil > Palsa > Peat permafrost | place: Sweden... | reverse complement strand
AGCTGCATAACGAGTAATGTCGGCGATGAACTTCCCATGAAAATCGACGCGGTCCGCAAGCACGCCATGGGGCTGGAAGCGGTTACGGAAGAGCCTCACCACGAATCTTCATCATTTCGGGTGCGCGGAAAGATTTTCGTCACCGTGCCGCCGGCGGAGAACGTCATCCACGTCTTCGTGCCCGAAGAAGACCGGGAAACCGCCTTGGCCTTGTATCCGGACTTTCTAGAAAAGCTGCTTTGGGGCGGTAAGGTCGTGGGTCTTCGCGTAGCGCTGGCGGCGGCCAAACCGGCCGTCGTCAGATCACTTGTGAACCAGGCATATGAGACACGTGTCCGCAAGGATGCAGGCCCAAAGCGGCCAAGAGCAGGTAGTCGGGCGAGCAAGTCATGAGTGCTACTACAGGTCATTATCCTTGATCGCTCGCTGAGCGATTTTCCTATTTGTCATTCGTTCGCCTCAGTGGCGTCACTCTCGGGCCCTGGGACTTGATGACACTTTGTCGCTCTATCCGCTGCTGAGGAACGGTGATGAAGCTATTGATCTTGGCTCTCTGTTCCGCATTTGCGTGTGCTGGCGTGCAAGCACAGACGTCACCATGGCAGCCGTCTCCGGGCCACACGCAGGTAGCGATATGGCCAGGAGCCGCACCTGATCTACAACCGGTGCCCGGGCCGGAAAAGACCACGCAGAGTCCAAAGGAGCTGACCTTGGGACGCCCGATGGAGGGGGTGACCAACGTGACCCAGCCAACGATGACCGTCTATACGCCTCATGGGAAAAACACCGGCGCCGCGGTTGTCGTGTTTCCAGGCGGTGGATTTCAGATACTCGCCATTGATCTTGAAGGTACCGAGGTCTGCAACTGGCTGACTTCCAAGGGCATTACCTGTGTATTGCTGAAGTATCGCGTTCCGAGTGTGCCTTACGTGTGGCAATGCGATTGCCGCCCGCACAATCTCGCGACTTCGTTGGCATCGCTGCAGGATGCCCAGCGAACGATCGGCCTGGTGCGCTGGCACGCAAAGGAATGGCATATCGATTCCCACAAAGTTGGCGTACTCGGGTTTTCAGCAGGCGGGTATCTGGTGGCGGAGGTCAGCACGAAGTTCAAGCACCGCTTGTACGCGCCTGTGGATGCGGCTGACCAGGAAAGCAGTCGACCGGATTTTGCGATCGCGATTTATCCAGGGCATCTCACGACCGCTCATGCCACCTTGAATCCCAATGTTCCCGTCTCTCGTGATACCTCACCCACGTTCCTGCTGCAGGCAGAAGACGACAACACGGATGGCGTGGACCAATCGCTGGTTTATTACGCCGCGCTGAAGAACGCGGGTGTTCCGGTGGAAATGCACTTGTATGCACAAGGCGGCCACGCGTTTGGATTGCGACGCAACAAGCTTCCTATCAGCCAATGGCCCGATCTCGTGGAGGCATGGTTGGGAACCATAGGGATAATCCAGCGCGATCCGGGACAACTTTTGTGATGCGGGCAGGGCACGGCGTCGTCGATCCTTCTATGATGTGGCGGTCATCGAATGAGGGAGTTCTGCGATGCGTTCATATGGTCGGTTGGCTGGCTGCCTGGTAGTCGCGGGTAGTGTTTGCATCACCACGATGGCCATGGGAGCAGCGGATGTACCCGCGCGACTGTGGATGAAAACGTCGCTTTCGCCGGACCAGCGCGCTGCGCTGATGCTGAAGGCGATGACACAGGAGGAGAAATTTCGTCTGATCCGCTCCGATTTCGGTGAGGCGCGCGATGGCAAACCCATGCCGGTAGGTGCGCTGGATTCGGCAGGTTACGTGCCTGCGATGGCGCGGTTGGGTTTGCCCGCGGTGCAGGAGAGCGACGCAGGACTGGGCGTGGCCCGACCCGACTTGAACGGCAAGGGCGCTACGGCGTTGCCAGCGGGATTGGCGACGGCGGCGAGTTTCGATCCACAGATTGCCTATGCCGGCGGCGCGATGATCGGCAATGAGGCGCGCCGCAAGGGCTTCAATGTATTACTGGCGGGTGGCGTCGACTTGCAGCGTGATCCGCGCAACGGGCGCAATTTCGAATACGCCGGCGAAGATCCCTTGCTGGCTGGGACCATCGTGGGCAACGCGGTGAAGGGCATACAGAGCCAGCAGATCATCGCCACCGTCAAGCACTATGCGGTCAACGCGTTGGAGACCGGACGCAACACGCTCGCTTCGCAGATCGATCCGAAATCGGCACGCGAATCTGATCTGCTCGCGTTCGAAATCGCCATCGGCATCGGGCATCCCGGATCGGTGATGTGCGCATACAACCGCATCAATACCGTGTTCGCCTGCGAGAACGATTGGTTGCTCAATCAGGTACTCAAGCATGACTGGGCCTACCCAGGCTTCGTGATGTCCGACTGGGGCGCCGTGCATAGCGCAGGGAAGGCTGCATTGGCCGGACTGGATCAGGAATCGGCTGGCGAGTTTTTTGACTCGACGGTATTTTTCGACAAACCGCTGCGGGTCGCCGTCGCATCGGGCGAAGTACCGCAGTCGCGGATCGACGACATGGTTCTGCGCATTCTACGCAGCCTGTTCGCCACAGGTGTGATCGATCATCCATCACACCCGGCGCCTATCGATCTCGTTGCCGACGCGTTGGTGGCACAACATGCGGAAGAGGCCGGAGCCGTACTGCTGCGCAACCAGCACGATCTGCTGCCATTGGCTCCAACGGTGGCATCCATCGCGGTGATCGGCGGGCATGCGGATCGTGGTGTGTTGACCGGCGGCGGTTCGTCGGCCGTGATGCCGCCAGCCGGTAATGCCGTGCCTGGGCTGGCGCCGCTTGACTGGCCCGGCCCGCGCATCTATCAACCTTCGCCGCCGCTGGCGGCGATCGGACGTCGCGTGCACGGCAAGGTGCAGTTCAACGATGGCCACGACGTAGCGGCGGCGGCGCAACTCGCTGCCAGCTCACAGGTGGCCGTCGTGTTTGTCGAGCAGTGGGCCGCAGAGTCATTCGACCTGCCGGACATGACACTGCCCGACCACCAGGATGCGCTGGTCGCGGCAGTGGCCAAGGCAAACCCGCACACGATCGTGATACTGGAAAACAACGGGCCATTACGCATGCCGTGGCTGGAGCATGCCGGTGCAGTGATTGAGGCCTGGTATCCCGGTGCCGGTGGTGGTGAGGCCATCGCGCGATTGCTGTTCGGCGAAGTGGCACCATCCGGTCGCCTGCCGCTGAGTTGGCCGCGTGACGAATCGCAGCTGCCGCGGCCGCAGATTCCCGGCGCTGGCCTGGCGTCGATCGGCGTGCCGCCGCAGGGCCAGCCGGCCGATTCGGTGGACTACAACATCGAGGGTGCGGACGTCGGTTACCGCTGGTTTCAACGGCGCGGCATCGAACCGCTGTTTTCGTTTGGCTATGGCTTGACCTATACCCACTTTGGCTACGACAAACTGCAGGCCCATTGGAAAGATGGACGGCTGATAGTGGCGTTCGATGTAAGCAATCGTGGCCAACGTGCCGGCATCGATGTGCCACAGCTCTATGTGACTCTGCCAGGTAGCGGGCAGACACGCCGGCTGGCGGGATGGAGCCGCATTTCGCTGAGGGCTGGCGAGACGCGCCATGTGGAAATAGCAGCCGACGCTCGCATCCTCGCGAGCTACGACACGGCACAGCATGCGTGGCAGCGCGCGGCCGGCAGCTACCAGGTGCAGCTGGGGCATTCGGCTGCGGAATTCGAGGGCAGTGCGATGATCGATCTGCCAGCGGGGACATGCACCTTTAGCAACTGCAGTGCGCCACCCTGATTTTCAGAGTGACGCATGACAGCGTCTTCGACTCATGAACTGATGTCGTCGCGTAGGTTGGAGTGAGCGAAGCGAACCCCAACGCTTCGAGATGCTTGAGGTAATGTTGGGCTTCGCTGCGCTCATCCCAACCTACGTTGGCTGAGCGAGAGTGTTTTGATGTTTGGACGAAGAGCGACCCCGCCCTAACCCTCCCCTGCGAGCAGGGAGGGGGCACAACACAGAGGTGAGGTTGCCTGATATTGTTGCTCTCCCGATCCCCTAGTTGACCTTGATCTTGGCCTGCGTTTCGTTCAGCGCTTCGACATGTAATCTCAAAATCCGGCGCAGCTCCAAAATTGCGGCGGGAGTTTCCTGCACGGTGTGCCATGAGGGGATGGCAAGTTCGGAGTCGGCGCCATCGAGGTGCGAACTCTTGTAGGGAACCACGCCGTCGCTGCTGTCCTGTAGCGGTCCACCGTTTGATTTATAGACTCCCACGATCGTGTGATAGCGCACGCGCGGCGAGATCGGCAGGTTCTCCGCGGCGACGATGAACGGGTCGGTGTCGCTGAGGTTGTCGATGCTGTTCGGTATGCGTATCGGTGTGCCCGCCGCCGAATCTTCTTTCAGCAGATCGGAAAGGCTGGCCATCTCTTTCAGCACGTTGACGGGAAGTCGGATCAGATTACCGATCAAGCGCGCGAGGCGATTCTGGGCGTAGGGCGTGCCGCGATGCGGCGTGGCCAGAAAGACCACCCGGGTTACCTGCGGCATCGGTGTGAATTGCAGATATGTCGCGAGGCGTTGGCGCAGTTTGGCGCGCTTTTCCGGCGACAGGTTCGCGCGTACCGGGACGATGCTCCACAGTATGTCGTCGCTTGACGACACCAGCAGGCGGGCGATCAGGCCACCCATGCTGTGCCCGATCAGCACCATGTTCTGCGATGCACGAGCCTGGCCACTCGGGTCGAAATGCTGCAGCGTCGCATCCAGCGCCTTGCGAATGGTGGCAAGGTTCACGGCCACCGGAGCATTGGTTGGGTAGTAGACCTCCCACACCTGGTAGTTGCGGCGCAACTCCTCATCGCCCATGACTTCGTTAGCCACGTTGATCCATGCTTCCGGACTGCTACCCAGCCCATGCAGCATGACCACCGTCAATCGATGCGGATCATAAGGCTGCATCATCAGCACGCGCGGCGTCGTAAGCCCGCCCTCACGCCCCAGCAGTGAACGGATGGACTGGCTCGCAAAGCCTGACCGGGCCAGCCACACGCCATACGCCGCCGTGAAGTTGGCGCCTAGTGGCACCGTGCGGCCGGCGATGGTAATGCTGTCGTCGCGGTAGGGATCTCTGACCAACAATCGAACATCTTTCGTCGCCAGTACGTCGTTCAGCGTGGCACCATCGAATACCAGCGCGCCGGTCATCGACACGTAGTCAGGTTCGCGCCATGGCACATCGTCGTCGGGCGCTTCCGGTGCCGTGACAGCGACGAAGTCGGAACCGAAACCGTCACGCTGGTAGATATTGCGCAACCCTTTGAAGCGCAAGGCGGCGGCCGGGATGAGCTCCGTTGGTACGCTCGCGTTGTTCGCGAGTTTCAGATCGGTCTGCGGCCGCATCACTGTCCAACCGGCCAGCGATGTCTGGGTCCATTGCTTGCCAAGCTGCGGCAGCTGCTCGAAGAACCGACTTACGGCGCGCTGCACGGCAAAATTGTAGAACCCGATCACCTGCACTTGGCGCAGAGCGAAAGCACGATCAGCAGGCGAGCGCGCCGTATAGAAAAGATAGGCATAGGCATATCGCGCTGCCTGTAGATAGGCGTCAAGCGTCTGGTCTTCCATCAAGGCACTGCCGCTTGCCCGATCGGTGTTGATCGCCTTGCCCAGCCAGAGTTCGGCGAGCGCGGACAGCTGCTGCTCGTCGTTCAATCCCGGTGAGTGGCCCACTGTAGCCGTGCAGATCGTGAACTCGCGCTGGCAGCTATCCACCGTCAGCGCCACCACGTTGAGTGCCTGCACCGTGCGGTCGCTAAGGCGGCCTGTACCGATCACGTCGGTGCGCTGCTCGTTGACATAGTCGTGCGTCTTGACGCGGCTGACGTCGACCATGGCGCAGGCATTGAGGCCAAGCATCATGACAATGGCAACGCATTGCATGATCCCGGTGCGGATGCCATGTTTCATGCGGCGTCAGTCCATTCAGCTGGATGGTTGCGCGATTGTAGCCATGACGGCTCGTCGCGACGACCTCAAAGGCACCGGACGCGTTGCAGGTCACGAGCGATGCGTTGTGTTCAGTGGGCCAAAGCGGCACGCTTGTCTGGGGGATCGATTCACTCGCATACGTACCGGAACAAGGAATAAGGGAACGAGATGGCGAAGAAACTATGGATGATCGGCAAGCTGTCGTTCATCGCCCTGATGATGCTGATCACATTCTGCTCGGGCGTATGGGGCGCCTTTGCGCTGTGGTACCAATTGCCAGGCAATGGGGTGATTCGCACGATGGGCAGTGCGGCTTGGGTGATCGGCGTGATTGCACTCGTCGTCATCGCGATCCATCGGCGTAGCTGGATTCCATTGGGCGCGTATGCATTGATCTATGCCGTGTTGCTGCTTTGGTGGGCAAGCATTGCGCCATCCAATCAACGGATCTGGGCGGACGATGCGTCGCACTTGCTCACTGGCGCAGTGCAGGGCAGTAACGTTACGTTGAACAACGTACGCGACTTTACCTGGCGCAGCGACGACGACTACGACGTGCGCTGGGAAACCCGCCATTACGACCTGGATCACCTGGCCTCGGCAGACGCGGTGTTGTCCTATTGGGGCAGCGCGGCCATCGCGCATGCCATGATTTCCTTCGGTTTCGACGACGGCAGCCATGTGGTTTTCTCGGTGGAGATCCGCAAGCAACGTGGCCAGCAGTACTCCGCGATCGGCGGCTTCTTCAAACAGTACGAAACGATTCTGGTTGCCGCCGACGAACGGGACGTTATCCGTGTACGCACCAACGTGCGTGGCGAAGATGATTATCTGTATCCGCTGCATATGGACAAGGCTGCGATGCGCGCATTGTTCCTGGCATACGTCCAGGACGCGAACAAGTTGACCGTGACGCCGGAGTTCTACAACACGATCACCTCAAACTGCACGACCATCGTCTACCGCATGGCCCGACAGATCGAACCTGGGCTGCCCCGAGATTTTCGCCTGCTGTTGACAGGTTATCTACCCGAATACCTCTACAAGGTGGGCGCACTGGATCAAAGCACACCCATTGAAGAACAGCGACAACGCGCTCGCATCACCGACAAGGCAAGAAACAGCAAACCCGGGGACGATTTCTCCAGGGCGATCAGGAGCCAACGCAAGCCGTGAGCACACCGGACGTCGAGTTGCCCGAATCAAACCAGACGATGGCGTTTGTTACAAATAGCTGTGAATTCGAAGCCCCGTCCGCGCCGCCTCTCGGCGGAGTGCCGCGGTCATTTCAGGAAAGCTGAAGCGCTTCAGCGGTGGATGGTCTTCGCCCATCTTTGCCAACATGTAGGTCAGCGTGTGGCCGCCATTTCCGACAGCCGTGTTCACCGCTCTGACCTCCCAGTCCGCCAAGGGGCGGCCAGGGTTGGCGCGGATCCTTCTCAGAAAATCGGTGAAGACGCTGTCGGGCGCATGTGCCGCGCCACGGCAAATCAGTGTGAGATGGATAGCTTGCTCGGCCTCGACATTGATGGGCGGCATAGGCGTCGTATCTTCCGACAGCCCAGCGTCGCGCGCTGTATGAGTAGCCGTTGGAGCGACTTGGAACGGATCGAACAGCGGTAGCGGCGTAATCCGCGATGAGCCGAATCTCTGCGATAGCAATAGAAACCTTTCGGCGCAGGCTTCTCCTGCATACAAGGTGTTTACGACCCGGCCACAGCCAGGGCTGACTACGTCGAATTGATAGAAGCTATCTTTGACAGGTAAACCGCAACAGCAGGTGATGGAGTGGCCACTGGGAAGAATGCTATGCATCACCGGGTGCAAGTCGTACTGGCTCAAGATGTCGATCTTGTTTTCATCACCGCGCCCGCTGGCAATCATCATGGCAATACCCCTGGACCCGTATGCGACTAGGTTACGCGGACGCGCGTGCGGTAGCTGGCTGCAAAATGAATGACTGAAACCGGTGCAAGGGGGTGGGACAGTCCAAGCATTTTGCTATCGGGAGATTGAGGTCGAATTTCTTGAGGATGTGCTCGCGGCGCAGGTTAGTGAAGAGAAGAAGGTCCACGGTAGTCTCACGGACGTGCGTGCAGGATCACCCCAAGCACCCACGCGGCCACCATAATCCATGACCACGTACAGGCTTTCCTACGCGCCAGTGCAACCAGGCCTTTGGGCTGTGGATACTGGCAACGATGTTTGTCCACAGTTCAAGAGCCGCGTCGATGCATTGCGATTCGCCATAGCAGAGGCCCTGAAGTCCGAGCAGGACGGCCACCACGCCCTTATCGCTATTGAAGGGATCGACGGTCAGTGGCGCATGTTCGACCACGCAGGGAAGGGCATTCTTTAGCCCTCAACTGGCGAAAAGATATGCCACGCTCGTATGCTTGGCTGCAGTTCGAGGTGTGCAACCGTGAGCAATGCCCCGCCGCTTGATTCGCAGGACTTGGAATGCCTTGCCTGGGTCGCCGAGGGGCTGGCTTCGTTGGTGCCCGAACTTTCCGCCGACCGCTTGCTCGCCGCGGGTTTCGTGCGGCGGGTCGATCACGGCATGAAGGGCAGTGTCCTGGAGCTGACGTCGAGTGGGTTGTCGCTCATCCGATCCAGCGATCAATGAGTTTGTCGCTGCGGTCAGCACCAGCCTCCATGACGAGGGAACCCATCGATTACCAGGAATTGGATTTGGTGATCATGTTCTAAGTAATTGATTTACTTGGTACTTTGACCGGCGATGAAAAGCGTGCCACCACAACGGCGATTATGCGCACTTGGCTATACCGTCGTTGAGCGGTTCTCAAAACCCCAAGAACTATGATCAGAACACCGAACGAGCTGGGGTCGGTGATGCTAACGCCGCTCGCGCTCTTCCAAACGCTCTTTTGCTTGCATGACTACGCAGTCTGAGTGACCGCATTTGCACGCTTCATCCTCGTCGCCTCCTGATACCTCGACGGCGGTTTTGCAGTAAACGCTGCAGAACGCATGTTCGACGCTTACCTTACAAGCGCAACGTGGGTGCGCGCATTTGCCGGTCGCAAGTGCCTGGCCAGGTTTGTTCGAGAACTCTGAGCTCTCCGCGCCATGAGGCAAGTTGTATTTGGCCCCAAGTCGATCGATTTGGGCGAGTACGAATGGCTGGTCTTCAACATTGGCGTCTTCCATCAGCTCATGCGCGTAGCTCGCCAGTTCGCTAGCCAGTTGCTTGTCGGTCGAATACTCTTTCGCCAAAAAGGCCATATTTGCCTCGAGCGAATCAATGCGGCGCTGCAGTTTTTCGCGGGAAGATTTCATGAGGAATATAAATCTACGGAGAGGAACCCGAGTCTTCCATTGCACACGTCAACGCTGCGGCAACGGTCAGTCATGAAGGCCGATGGCGATCAGCGCTGCCTGGAGCGCGGTCTCCAGCTCGCCTCGATTCTTGCTCAAGGCGGCGGCCTCACTGGTCTGCAGCTCGAGATACTTTGCCGCGCCGATGCTGGAACCCTTGTTTTTCGGGAGCCCTGGCCAAGTGATGAAAAGGTTCGTTTTCTCTTCCTCGTCACCATCATCCAGGCACCTGACGACCGCGCCGGTACGCATGTCGATCACACAGTCCGATTCGCTATGCAAGCAAAACTGCGGCAAGCAGGAAAGAAAGTGGATGGCGACGCCAATGGACATCGACTGAGCTCCAGAAGAAAAGCGGTACTGTGCCATTTTCCAGATGAAAAGCGCGCGACATCGATGTTCAGTGCACAGCGACCCATATTCACCCATCACGGCTGGCATCTCATTCGGCAACGGGCTTACCTCCGAACGCGTGACCTCTCTTTTTCCAAGGGGCACTGAACGCCCTTTGCCGCGTGCTCGAACCTGCGCCAGGGTGGCGCGGCATCCATGCGAAGCGCCATGGATGCAACCATTTGCGTTTATTCCAGCACTACCCCCTTTCGCCTGTAATCTATGGCGTCCGCTCCGACGTTGATTGTTTGAAGCGTCATCAGGCGAGATCCAACTCACTTCCCCTCACTGCAGACCATTGTGAAAGCTTCCCAAACCATTGAACCCGATTCTCGCCCGAAGACGACCCATCTGCCTTCTGCCAAGGCGTCGATGGAGGACGGAGGTAGCTATACCGGCGTCGCGATGTTGCTGCACTGGGTGATCGCGCTGTTGATCATCGCCAATATCGCCCTCGGCCTGAGTGCGGCATTGCTGCCGCCTTCGATATTGTCCGATACGGGTGCGCGAGTAGTGATCGACACGCACAAATCCATCGGCATCACGGTACTGGGGCTGGCCATCTTGCGCGTGCTGTGGCGGTTGACGCATCGGCCACCGCCGCTTCCGAGCGTGTTTCCTGGCTGGGAAAAGGCTATGGCGCACGTCGCACACATCGCGCTTTACGTGCTGATTTTCGCGCTTCCGCTCAGCGGCTGGATGCACGACTCGGCGTGGAGCGCCGCCGCATCGCATCCGATGTATTTGTTCGGTTTGGTGCCATGGCCGCGCATCGGTTTTCTGATGCATCTCGATCCGGCACTGAAAGAACAGCTGCATACGCAGTTGGGCACGCTGCACACGGCGTGCGGCTATGCGCTTTATGCGGTGCTGGCGCTGCACATTCTGGGCGCGCTCAAACATCAGTGGATCGACCGACACCCGGTGTTGGAACGGATGCTGCCGTAAGGTAAGACGGCTATCGTATGTGTGATAACGCCATAGTGACGTTCGATGTCGGTAGCTCCGGATTTCATCGAATGCTGCAATCGATTCGCGAAGGATGTTGATGGAGACGCCCCTTTCTGTTCTTGACCGCGCGCGGGCCCTGACCTCGCCGCGCATCTCGCCTGTACGCACACCGCTGATCAGTGTGCTGATTCACGGCGGCGTGATGGTGCTGTGGCTGGTGCTGTTCGCGCGGGCGTTTTTCCTGCACGGAGTTGTTGCCTGGTCCACCGGCATTGCGTATGTCGTCTATGACACGCTTCTGCTGGTCTTTGTCGCGTGGAAATCATTCTCGCTGATGAGGCCCCTGCCGCCTGTTGCGGCCAGTCGCACCGTACCATCGCTTGGCGTGGTGGTCGCTGCGCATAACGAGGCAGCCGTGTTGCCGATCACACTCGATGCGTTACTCGGACAGACCCGTGTGCCAACGCAGATTGTGATTGCCGACGATGGATCGACCGATGGCACTGCCGCACTGTTGGCTGAGCGCTATGGTTTGGTTGACCCCGGCGAGGGCAGGTTGAGCGAACCGAGCTTGTCCCATCCGACCTTGCGCTGGTTGCGTATGCCACACGGTGGCAAGGCGCGCGCCCTGAATGCGGCGATTGTTCTGATGAATACCGACACTGTGATGACCGTCGACGCGGATACGCTGCTCGAAGCGGAAGCATGTGCGGCGATGTCACACGCGTTCGCTGTATTGCCAAACCTGGTGGTCGCGGCAGGGTTGCTGTCGCCGGTCTGCAGTCGCACGGCCAGCGGTCGCTTCTTTCAGTGGTTCCAGACCTACGAATACATCCGCAATTTTATTTCCCGCTATGCGTGGATGCGAGCGCATAGCCTTCTGCTGATCTCCGGCGCGTTTGCGTGCTTTCGACGCGATGCCGTGTTGACCGTCGGCGGCTTCGATCCGGAGTGTCTGGTTGAAGACTACGAGCTGATTCACCGGCTGCGTCGCTATGCCCTCGATCGCGGTCTGGACTGGGATGTACGCGTGATCGGTGGCGCCAAGGCACGCACCGATGCCCCCAGCACATTGCCCAGTTTTCTGCGTCAGCGGCGCCGCTGGTTCGCCGGCTTTCTGCAGACGCAATACTGGTATCGCAGCATGATAGGCAACCGGCGCTACGGTCTGCTCGGCACGCTGATGCTGCCGGTCAAGGCTTTCGATACCGTGCAACCCCTCTATGGATTGACGGCCTTCTTCCTGCTGCTCGCCTTTCTCTTTGGCGGACATTTCGCGATCGTGCTGCCGGTGTTGATCATCATCCTCGGCAAGATCGCCATCGATCTGGCGTTTCAGTCCTGGTCCGTGCATTTGTACCGACGCTGGAGTGGCGACAGTACAACCTCAAGCTTCGGCATGGCATTGCTCGCGTCGATCCTGGAGCCCTTTTCATTCCAGTTGATGCGTCACGGCGGCGCAGCACTTGGCTGGTTGTACTTTTTACTCAAGCGTAGCGAGTGGGGCGCGCAGCACCGGGAAGGGCTCAATTCGGTCGAGGAGGGCCGCTAGGTTTCGGTCGTTTGGTGCGACCGTTCGAGACCGAGTCGACGGGCGTGACGCTGTGAGCATCAACGGCAGCAAGGCGGGTTATGCCGCGTACCTGATCGGGGGTGCTGACCGTCAACGCTTTGGTGTGAGGCTGCGGGAACTGATATGCGGACGGGGATCGCGGTCCTAGAGGCCCATTTGGCGGCCGTAGCGGCGGTTCAAGATGGGCGGCCACCGAAACGGGGATCGTTTTACAGACGACAAGGCGATGGCAAAGCGGCACTATAGGTATCCACTTTTGGCGCGGAAAACGCTCTTTATTTCATCTAACCAGGCATGTGCCGTCAGTTCCAGTTCGCATGGAAGCTGCCCAACTTGTCGATGCGTTCGAAGGTGTGCGCACCAAACAGATCACGTTGCGCCTGGATCAGGTTGGCCGGCAGACGCTCGGAACGGTAGCCATCGTAATAGGCGATCGCGGAGCTGAAACCGGGTACCGGCACGCCGAGGCGCACTGCCGTGGCCACGACTTCACGCAGCGCCTCCTGGTACTTCTGCGCGACTTTGCCGAAGGTCGGTGCCAGCAGCAGGTTGGCAAGCTTGTCGTCATGCTTGTAGGCGTCGGTGATGTCCTGCAGGAAGCGTGCGCGGATGATGCAGCCGCCGCGCCAGATCTTGGCGATGGTCCCGTAGTCCAGCTTCCACTGGTACTCCTCGGCAGCAGCGCGCAGCTGCGCGAAGCCCTGCGCGTACGAGATGATCTTGCTCAGGTACAAAGCGCGGCGCACCGATTCAATGAACGCCTTGCGATCGCCCTTGAACGCCTTGGTCTTCGGCCCGTGCAGATAGTGGCTGGCGGCGACACGTTCGTCTTTCAGTGCTGACAGCACACGCGCGAAAACTGCCTCAGTGATGAGGGGTAACGGCACACCGAGATCGAGCGCACTCTGACTGGTCCATTTGCCTGTGCCTTTCTGCGCGGCGCGGTCGAGAATCACGTCGACCAGATCCTTGCCGGTTTCCTCATCCTTCTTCTGGAAAATGGTGGTGGTGATCTCGATCAGGTAGCTGTCGAGTTCGCCCTCGTTCCATTTGCGGT
>Ga0302311_10005531_pt1 | contig 13310 bp, 12 predicted proteins | sample III_Palsa_N1_3_FD_200449 | JGI IMG/M metagenome (GOLD analysis project Ga0302311, IMG submission 200449) | Peat permafrost microbial communities from Stordalen Mire near Abisko, Sweden - III_Palsa_N1_3 | ecosystem: Environmental > Terrestrial > Soil > Palsa > Peat permafrost | place: Sweden... | reverse complement strand
CGCCGATGGTTGCCGGCAGCGCAAAGCGCGCCTGCGTATGCGTAGTGGCAATGCGCAGCATCGTGCGCGTGACGCCGTGCATCGTGGCCACTACCGAGCGGATCGAGTCCACTTCAGCAAGGATCGCACGCGCGCTCTCGAGCACGCGGCCGCCGACGTGGGTAAGGCTTTCCAGATTGCGCCCGCGCCGGTTGAACATCGGGAAGCCCAACTCTTCCTCCAGATGGCGCAGGTGCTTGCTCAGCCCCGGCTGGGTGGCGTGTACACGCTCGGCGGCGAGGGAAATATTGAGTCCGCAATCGACGATTGCGACGAGGTGGCGTAGCTGGGTCAGGGTCATGGCTTTATTCGCGGGCTGGGTATGGAGGTAACGGGGTGGGCGGACGTAACGCAACTATCCGCAAAGACATCGCCCCATGTTCCGGCCAGAGGCCTGTGGCACATCCGCGCGCAGGCTATCCGCGCAGGCCGTGTTAGCACGTATCGGGTTTTTGCTGCACCGCGAAATTTTCTTCATATGGACGTCTATACATCCAAAGAAATACGTCCGTCAAGCTTTTCGCGATGAGTGGACGTCAAGTCGGATCATGGTCGAAGGTCGGTGGGCGGGCGAAAGAGTATTCGAGGTTGGTCCTACATATGCCGTAAAGGCATGGAAACATGCATAAAAACCGTGGGCGTGTCCGGATTTGGCGTGATAGCTTTCACGGCATTCGTTCAGTTTAAACGTTTTTACGTCTAGACGTCCAAAGATGAAAAATCTTTTGAATTTCGTGATCACCACTTTAGGGGAGTGCATTTGAGGAACGAAATAAGCGCATTCGCCTTATCGGCGCTCATCGCACGCGGCCATTGGTGATGCTACGCCTTCAAGACTTTTCTACGCGAGGTGTCGCAGAAAACGCTGGTGATCGTCGACGAGGCCTATCTCGAATACATCGACGATGTTGCCACGCGCAGCGCTGTCGATCTGGTGCACCAGGGTGCCAACGTCGCGTTGTTTCATAAATCTTTGCGAAAATTCATAACCTGGCGGGTTTGCCTTTCGCTTACCTGCTGGCGCCGCCGGCGATAACTGACGCGCTGCGCAAGCAGCGCGATGGCACGGCCAAGGGCATCGGTCGCCTGTCGCTGGTTGCTGCGGCAGCGGTGCTGCAAGATCTCAGGCGCTGATCAATCGCAGCCGCACTGTTGTGGCGCGTGAGCGGGCACGATGGGCATCGGTATTCAAGGAGCTGAAGCTTGCGCACAGCGACACCACGGCCAACTTCGTCTTCTTCGATGCGGGTCGTCCACAGAAAGTGGTAGCCGTGGCGTTTCGTCAGCGCGGGATCGATATCGGACGCGGCTTTCCGCCGCTCGATCAGTGGACGCGCATCAGCATCGGCTTGCCCGAAGAAAACGCCAAAGCGCAGCAGGCGTTGCGGGAAATTCTGGCCGAGGTCTGAGGTCAGGCATGCCACATCAAGGTGGGACGGATTGCGCGTCCGTTGCCTCGGTGTATTCGCGCTTGCCGCCGCGATGGCTGTCGAAAATCTGCCGATGTCGTCGATACGACCAGTCGTCATCGCGTTCGTAGTAGCCAGCCACCCATGTCTGCAAGTTTTTCAGCATCGCATGCTGCGCTTCCGCGGAAGCGTACTTGTGCGGCTCCCATGGTCGCCGTTCGTTGTTGGCGAGGCAGGCCTTGCAGCCGGGGTTGAGAAATATCAACTCATCGCAATGGGCTGATGCGGCAGTCACCAGTTCACCGTAGCAGCCTTCGATAATCAAGTCAGTGTGCTCGCCCATGAAGTTCTCAAGCGACGCGGCAATCGCTGTCGCTGTGCGCTGGACAGCGATTTTTCCAGGCTCCCAGACGATAGTGTCCAGATCGAGGTGGGCAAAACCATGCTGTTCGGCCAGTCGCCTGGCGTAGGTACTCTTGCCCGAGCCGGAATTGCCGAAGACGAGGATTTTCATGCGTCGTATCCGATGCTGGCGAAGGCGGACGTTTCAGAGCCTGTCGGCGTCGCTCAGCAGATCTTCGTAAAACGCACCGAACGGTTCGGTGGGATGAGCGATCTGGATTTCCAGAATCCACAATCCGTTCGATGGCGTCGAATCCAGTGCACCGAGGTCACCTTCTTTATGGATGGCATGGGGAAAGTCGCTGACCCGATGACCCTTGACCGCATGATTGAGACGATAACCCATCGCGTCGGCGCGATCTTCGGCAAACGCATACAGCGCCTGGCCATTGAGGTCCTTGCTGCGCCATGCCTCGGCGGTCTCGTGAAACAAAGCGCGTGCTGCGTCCGCGCAGGCCTGCTGTCTGGGCGAATGCCCGACGACAAACGTGTCGCCCACGTCGCCTTCATGACCATCGAATACGACACCGATATCGATGAAGTAGATGTCGTTCTCGCCCAGCCGTAAGGATGGGTCGGAGGCTTGGCGATACGTCTTGGTCGTATCCGTGCCGATGCGTATCAGGATGGGATGCCAGATTCTCTCGTAGCCCAGGTCACGGAATACCTCGGTCGCTTCGACCTTCGCCTGCTCTTCGCCGATGCCTGGGCGCATGCGTTCACGGATGCCTTGCAGGGCGTCCCAGGAGCGTTCGCGGGCTCTCTGCATAAGGTCAGAATTGTAACGGTTACCCACGGCTTCGCGTGCGGCTGAGTTCATGGCGCCCAAATCCAGAGAAAGTTGTTGACGCATTGACACGTCAGACCACCAGCAGAAGCAGCAGCGCGATGACAGCGGGCAACGCCTGAATCCACAAAATTTTCCGGCTCGCCGTTAAGCCGCCAAAGATGCCGGCGATCAGCACGCAGACGAGGAAGAATAGTTTGATGCTGAAGCCGGCGAAGCCAAGACTCAGGCCCCAGACCAGCCCGGCGGCAAGAAAGCCGTTGTATAGACCCTGGTTTGCGGCAAGTGCCTTGGACTGTTCGGCGAATTCGGCGGTAAGGCCGAACGCGCGACGCCCTGTGGGTTTGGTCCACAGAAACATTTCCAGTACCAGAAAATACACGTGCAGCAGCGCGATGACGGCGATGACGATGTTGGCGACGACGGACATGGAGCGTTCCCCTGTGTGGGTGACGGCGTCAACCGCGCGTCCAAACCCATCGGTGAAGTGTCGCAGCCAGATCGTCCCATCGCAAACGCGGAAAACACGATCTCAAGCCGGTAGCGGCACCGGTCGGAGCGCCGGTGGAGCGACAGTGACCGGTCGTGCCAGCCGCCGCAGCCAGCGGTAGTGCGAAGCAATGCCTGCAGCGAAGCTGCGGTGGGTACGATAGGTCACGCCGTATTCGACACAGGCGGCTTCCACCACGCGCGCAATGGCAGGGTAATGCACGTGCGACACGCGTGGAAACAGGTGGTGCTCGATCTGGAAGTTGAGCCCGCCGATGAGCCAGCTCAGCACGCGATTGCCGCGCGCGAAATCCACTGTGGTCTCCAGTTGATGGATGGCCCATGGTGCATCGATCTGCCGGCTAGCGGCATTGGGTAGCGGAAAATCCGCCTCTTCCACCACGTGGGCCATCTGGAACACCAGCGCCAGCAGCACGCCGGCAACCGCCGAGGTAATCGTGTAGAACAGCAGCACCGCACCCATCGAATGGAACATCAGCGGCAAGGCAAAGGCGAGCGTGAAAAACACCAGCTTGCCGATCACGAATCCGACCAGATCCCAGCCACGCGGCCGCTCGAACCGCCGCTCGCCGATGGTGCCGGTGATCATGTCGCGGAAGTCTCCATAGACGTGCCAGCGAATCGCGGTGACGCCGTACAGCACCCACAGATACAGATGCTGCCAACGGTGCCATGGGCGCCATGGCTGCTCGGGCGACAGTCGCCCCAGCACGCCGAGATCGATATCGCTGTCATGCCCGGCGACGTTGACCCAGGTGTGGTGAAAACGTGCGTGCTTCCACTGCCAGATGTACGAGCTGCCACCGACCACATCGAGCGTCATCGCCATCAGCCGGTTGATCCAGCGGCGATCCGAATACGCCTGATGGCCGCCATCGTGCATCACGTTGAAGCCGATGGCTGCCGTAGCCATGCCAAGCAGAATGCTTATCGGCAGCGCCTGCCAACCGGCGGCCGCAAAAAAGACCAGCGCCACATAACTGAGGACGAAGATGGCAAGAATGATCGCGGTCTTGAGATACATCTGCGCGCTGTCGCGCTGACGAGTACCTGTGCGCTTGAACTCTTCATCCACCCGACGGCGCAGTTCGCGGTGAAAGCGATTGTCGCCGCTGAATTTCAGGCGTTCTGACGTCGCGTCTGGCGACGGCTCGGTAGCGCTGTCCCTGCGATGTGATGAATCGAAGGGCATGGGGAAGCCTGACGAGAGAGGTTGGTGCCATCCTAGTCCATCGGATGTAATGCGGTTGTTGCAGCCTTTGTCTCCGCGCTGGCAAAGCTATGCGAAAGTCCGCGCAGCTTCGATGCTCGCTCTGACTTCGGTGGCTTGCTATGTCACGTGGTCGGTTGTTGCCGAAGCCATCAGATCGCAGCTTTGAATGTCACCACCAGCACATCGCGGTGTGCCGGTTTCACCGGATCGAACGGGGTAACTGCGGTCACGCCGTGGCTGACCTTGGTATCGTCAACCAGTGCGGCGTCCAGTGGGCGGGTGAGGGTGAAGCTGCCCAACAGCGCGCCATTGCCGGCGTGGATGGTGGTGATGCCGCTTTCGATGTTGGTGCGATTGATCAGCAGCACCAGCACATAGTCGACGCCGTCGCGGTGCACGCCTTCGGGCGTGGGTTCGCCGGCTTCGCCGACGCTGGCTTCGATACGGAACTGATGCGCCTCGACATGCCAGCGGAGAGTGCGTGGCGCCAGCGTGCCGAACAGCGCGTGGCTGAATTGCAGGATGCGGCGAAAACTGGCGCCGTCGGCAATCTTCGGTCGGATCGGCACAAACCAGCGCTGGATGCCGCCCTGCAGTTTGTTGTTCGCCAATGTCTGCACATGTGGCTGCTGTGGATTGCGGCTGATCTCGCCATTGGCGGTGATCTCGAACGTCGCATGCCGTCGCCGCCGCTGGCGGCCTTTGGCGGCGAGGTAGGCATCGGGCGCCAGGTCATTCCAGCTGTCAGTGAAGGCATTCCAGTCGTCCAGCGACTGTGGATCGTCCAGCAGGCCATCCATCGTCTCGGCGGAAAGAAACGCAAAGCCTTCGCCGTGCAACCGGGCATGCAGCGCTGACAGATCGGATTGGGAACTCATCCCGCTAATTTACCAGCAGCCCTGGCACGGCGATATCGATTGATTTTGACGCAGGCGATCAAGCCAAGAGCGTCAAGCGGGGAAAGCCTCGTCCAGCCATGCCGGCACCGGAATATTTTTTTCGCGCAAAAAGTCCGGGTTGAACAGCTTGGCCTGATAGCGCGTGCCGGCGTCGCACAGGATGGTGACTACGGTATGGCCTGGGCCAAGCAGGCGCGCCAGGCGGATCGCGCCGGCCACGTTTACGCCGCTGGAACCGCCCACGCACCAGCCCTCGTCATGCAGCAACTGGTGTGCCAGCGGCACTGACTCGTCGTCGGGGATCGACCAGGCCAGATCGATCGGTGCGCCGTCGAAGTTGGCGGTAACGCGGCTGGAGCCGATGCCTTCACTGATGGAGTTGCCGCTGGCAAGCAGCTCGCCGGTGTTGATGTAACTGGCCAGCGCCGAGCCGGTCGGGTCGGCCAGTGCAATCCGTACGCCGGGGTTGCGCGCCTTCAGTGCGCGACCGACGCCAGCCAGCGTACCGCCGGTGCCCGAGGCACAAACGAAGCCATCGATATGGCCGTCCGTTTGCTTCCATATCTCGACGCCGGTGGTGGCTTCATGGAAATCGCGATTGGCGGTGTTGTCGAACTGATTGGCGAACCAGGCACTGCCGGCGTCATCTGCATTCAGCGCCTCGGCATGTGCGCGGGCCTGATGGGCGTAGTGGTTGGGGTCCTTGTACGGTACCGCGGGTACCAGCCGCACTTCGGCGCCGGTGATACGCAGCGCGTCGATCTTTTCGCGGCTCTGCGTTTCCGGCATGAAGATGACCGTGTGATAGCCGAGGCTGGCGCCGAGCAGGCCAAGGCCGATGCCGGTATTGCCGGCGGTGCCCTCGACAATGGTGCCGCCAGCGCGGAGCTGTCTGCGCCGGATGGCGTCCTGCAACAGGCCTAACGCGGTACGGTCCTTGATCGAGCCGCCTGGATTCATCAGCTCAGCCTTGGCCAGCACCTCGCAGCCGGTGAGCTGCGATGCGTTGCGCAAACGCAGCAGGGGAGTGTGGCCGATGGTGGCGGCTAGGTCGGGTTTGCTGCTCATGCGCTCATGTCGTCGATGGATGGTCAGGCGGGAATGGTGCAACAAACCGGGTGGCTAGAGGCATTGCGTATTCGTTCCTTAAAGGTCTTGCATGTGGCCGCCCTCATTTTTTTGGCGCGGGCACAAGGCGCAGATAGGGTTTCAGCGTCTTCCAGCCGCCTGGATATAGGGTCTTGGCATCCTCATCTGATACCGACGGCGCGATGATCACGTCGTCTCCCGCTTTCCAGTCGACCGGCGTGGTGAGCTTCTGGCCGTCGGTGAGCTGTAACGAATCGAGCACGCGCAGGATTTCGTCGATATTGCGGCCGGCGCTCGGCGGGTAGGTCAGGGTGAGCCGCACTTTCTTGTTCGGATCGATGATGAAGACCGAGCGCACGGTGACCTTGGGATCGGCCTTCGGGTGGAACATGCCGTAAAGCTTGGCCACTTCCAGGTCCGGGTCGGCCAGCAGCGGGTAGTTGATTGCTGTGCCGCCAACGTCCTCAACGTCACGCGCCCAGCGCTTGTGATCCTCGACTGAATCCACCGAAAGGCCGAGCAACTTGGTGTTGCGCGCGTCGAATTCGTTCTTGCGGCGGGCAAACGCGCCCAGCTCGGTGGTGCATACCGGGGTGAAGTCCTTCGGGTGCGAAAACAGCACGGTCCAGTGATCTCCCACGTAGTCATGGAAATGAATCGGCCCCTCGGTGGACTCGAGAGTGAAGTCGGGGGCGATTTCGCCGAGTTGCAGACTCATGCATGTTCTCCGATTGGTTTTTTGCTGAGGACCGAGCTTACTCATGCGATGTTTGATTTTGGTGATGGTACGGCGTATGTCGCCGTATCCATGGATCGCAATATAATATGTCTATACGTTTAGATGTTTAGACGTCTATTGACAATGGAAATGGCAGCCTTTACTGTCGCTCCACTCATCGAGACCGGCTGAGGGACAGGCCCATTGAAGCCGGGGCAACCTGCGGAACGTTTCCGCAACGGTGCTAATTCCTGCGGAAGCGCCATCTGGCGCCAATCCGGAAGATGGGCGTCATGTCTCGCAGCGGTTTGCTGACGATCTCACGCATGACGACCTCTCCGGCCCTTCGCAGGACGATGCCGACTGGAGAGACCGAATGACCTGTTTGCCCGAAGCCCTTGCCGCCACCAGCACCAACGCTGCGATCGACGCGATCCTGGCGCCGTTGCGCCAGCGTCCCAGCCTGACCGTGCGGCGCAGCATGCGCCGTGTCACGCTGACGCCGAAGTACGGCAGCGAAGCGGTCGAGGTCGATGTGCGCTATGCATGGACGGGTGCACCGGATGCGCCGACGCTGATCGTGCAGGGCGGCATCTCCGCTGATCGCGACGTGGTGACGCTGGATCGCGATGCATCGCCGGGCTGGTGGCAGCCATTGGTCGGCGCCGGCGCGGCGATCGATCTGAACCAGTGGCGCGTGCTGTCGATCGACTGGCTGAGCCCGGTCGAGCTGGGCACCAGCGCCGTGTCCAGCGAGGATCAGGCGGACGCGCTGGCGGCGTTGCTGCAGGCGCTGGCCATTCCGCAGGCGCATGCCTTTGTCGGTTCGTCATACGGCGCCATGGTGGCGCTGGCGTTCGCCGCGCGTCATCCCAGTTCGGTCGATCGACTCGTGCTGCTGGCCGGTGCGCACCGTCCGCATCCGCTGGCCACGGCGCAGCGTAGCGTGCAGCGGGGCATCGTGCGCATGGGTCAGGCCAGCGGTCAGGTCGACGAGGCGCTGTCGCTGGCGCGTCAGCTGGCGATGACGACATATCGCGGCAGCACCGAGTTTGGCAAGCGTTTTGCCGGCGGTCCGGAGTTTCGCGATGGCCGCTTCCATTTCCCGGTCGAGGATTATCTGGAACATGCTGGCCGTCGCTTCGTCGAGCATTTCGACGCGGATCGTTTCCTGGCGCTGTCCGAATCGATCGACCTGCATGACGTGGCGCCCGAACTGGTGCCGGTGCCATCCACGCTGATCGGCTTTCCGTCCGATCGGTTGGTGCCGCTGTCTGACCTGTGCGAACTGCAGAGCCGGCTGCATGGCGCGGCCACGCTGGAAGTGGTCGATTCCCCGTACGGCCACGACGCCTTTTTGAAAGAGGCCGAACAGCTGGCGCCGCTGCTGCGTGGCGCGCTGAACTAATCGATGCCGGCTAATCGTTTCATCCTTCGCATCAACACCTACGATTGTTTGGAGATTCCCATGAGCAAGCGCACCCCCTGTACCACCGCCGTACGTGCCGGCATCGAAACCGATACCCAGCACGGTGCGGTGGTTCCGGCGCTGCATTTGTCGAGCAACTACAGCTTCGAGGGTTTTGGTCGCAAGCGCGCGTATGACTATTCGCGCAGCGGCAACCCGACCCGCGATCTGCTCGGCAACGCACTGGCCGAACTGGAACAGGGTGCGGGTGCGGTGGTCACCTCCAGCGGCATGTCGGCGGTGGCGCTGGTGCTGGAACTGGTGCCTGCCGGCGGCCACGTGCTGGCGGCGCACGATTGCTACGGCGGCACTTGGCGCCTGCTTGATGCCTGGGCGAAAAAGGGCCGGTTCACGGTCGACTTTGTCGACCTGACGGACAGCACCGCGCTCGCCACTGGCTTGGCCAGGAAGCCAGCGTTGGTGTGGGTCGAGACGCCTTCCAACCCATTGCTGCGCATCACGGATATCCGCCACGTGGCGCAGGCCACGCATGCGGCCAGTGCGCTGCTGGTGGTCGACAACACGTTCCTCTCGCCCGCGCTGCAGCAGCCGCTGTTGCTGGGTGCGGACGTGGTGGTGCACTCGACCACCAAGTACATCAACGGTCATAGCGATGTGGTCGGTGGCGCGGCAGTGGCCAAGGACGCAGCGGTTTACGATCAGCTGAAGTGGTGGGCCAACTGCAATGGCCTTACCGGCGCGCCATTCGACAGCTATCTTACCCTGCGCGGCCTGCGCACGCTGGCGGTGCGGCTACGCCAGCATCAGGAAAACGCCGAGCGCATCGCCAGCCATCTGGACGGCCATTCGGCCGTACGAAAGGTCTATTACCCGGGCCTGAAAAACCACGTGGGCCATGCGCTCGCCGCGCGTCAGCAGCAGGGCTTTGGCGCCATGCTCAGTTTCGAGCTGGAGGGCGACGTGAGCCAGATCGAAGCGTTCGTCAACGGGCTGGAATACTTTTCGCTGGCCGAATCGCTCGGTGGTGTCGAAAGCCTGGTTGCGCATCCCGCCTCGATGACGCATGCGTCGATGGCGCCCGAAGCCCGCCACGCCGCCGGCATCGCCGACAGCCTGCTGCGTATTTCGGTAGGGATCGAGGATGGCGATGATCTGCTGCGCGATATCGACGCCGGATTGACTCGCGCGCATGCGTTGACGACCCAGTCTGCACGTGCTGTTGCTGCCGGCCGGGTTCACGCATGAGTTCGGTGGTGGTCGCGCCTGCCGCCAGGCTGAAATCGCCGGTACCTTCGACGACGAGCTTGGTAACAACCGGCATCGTGCTGCTCGGTACCGGCGTGGTCGGCGGTGCCTTGCTCAAGTTGCTGAATACGCCGGCGGCGGCGAGCATTCGGCTGGTCGGCGCGGCCAATTCGCGCCGTCAACACACCGATGCGACAAGCCTGGCCAGCAAAGCGCTGCGCGAGCAGTTGAACAATGATGGCGATGTGCGCAATGACGCCGTGTTGCTGGCGGCACTCGATGCGAGCGGCGTGCCGCACAAAGTTATTGTCGATGCCACTGCCAATACCTCGTTGGCATCCTGCCATGCCGAGTGGCTGGCGCGTGGCTACCACGTGGTTACGGCCAACAAGGCACTGGCTGGCGGCGAACTGTCGGGCTGGCGTGCCCTGCAGGCGGCAACGGCGCAGGGTGCGCGTTATGGCGACTCGGCCACCGTCGGCGCGGGCCTGCCGGTGCTCTCGACCTTGCGCCGCTTGCGCCAGTGCGGCGATAGCCTGCTGACGCTGGAAGGCGTGTTTTCCGGCTCGCTGTCGTGGTTGTTCAACCAGTACGACGGCAGCCAGCCGTTTTCCACCCTGCTGCTGGAAGCGCGCCGACTGGGTTACACCGAGCCCGATCCGCGCTCCGATCTTTCCGGTGACGATGTGGCACGCAAGCTGCTGATCATCGCCCGCAATGCTGGCTTCGCTCTGGGTGTTGATGAGGTCCAGATCGAAAGCCTGGTGCCCGAAACGCTGCGGGCGATATCGGCCGAACAGTTCCTCGCACGGCTGACTGAGCTGGACGAGCCGCTGGCCGCACGCCATGCCGAAGCTACATCGCGCGGCAACGTGCTGCGTTTCCTCGCCCGGCTCAATCAGCGCGGCAAGGCCCGCGTGGGCATCGCCGAGGTTCCGGTCACGCATCCCGCGGCCAGGCTCTATGGCACCGACAGCCAGTTCGCCCTCACCACCCTCCGCTACAACACCCAGCCGCTGGTGATCCAGGGACCCGGCGCCGGCCCTGAAGTGACGGCACAAGCCCTGCTCGGTGATGTTCTCGCACTTTCGTAGGTTGGCAGTTATCTCACCTGCAGCGGGCCGACCGTAACGGTGCCAATCAGACCCTGGAAGGCCTTGTCGGCTTCCGCGTGTAACTGAGTGACCAAGGTGTTGGCATCTTCGGGGAACGGCGAATATCCCCTGATGTAAGCAATTCCCCCAGTATTGGCTGCATCTTCCAGCGGGGCAATTTCGTGATTGAATCGGCGCATGGCGCGTACGCCGGCCACTTTATCGCCGTACTTCAGTTTCATTTTTTTCAGCAGCGGTTCGGAGGCCTGAATCTCCCGATCGCTACTTCTTGCGCGAGCTGCCGCGTATGCCTGCGGATGGGTGGCATCATTTCTTTCGGCCGCCAGGGCAAGCCATGCCAGCGCTAGCGGGCGGTTTGCTGGAACGTCTTTCATGTCGCCATTGAAATAGATCAAGCCCAGTGCGTACTGCGCATCCTTGCTGGCCCAGTAGGCTGCTTCCTCAAGCTCCGAGATCCCCTGAAGGTTGTGATCGCGCTGAAAATAATAACGGGCGCGGCAGGCGTAATAGTCGCCGGGAAGAATTTGTGCCAATCCCTCGAGGCAGCTGTTCCAGTACATCTTTTCATTAGCCGACACGGCCGGCCTTGTGGCAGGGGAGTCAGCGAAAGCGGCAGGGATGGACGCGAGCACATTTAGCCCAAGCAAAATCAGGGCAACTTTCATAAATCGTTTCACGCCGATCTCCGTTGATTACATCTCTGTCTGATACATGCGAGTTTGATTGATATCCGGCGCTTCATCAGAAAAAGCGATCGAAGACATCCCGTTACTTAAACGCATGACTAGGCATTTTGTTTACCGATGCTCTGGATCGGGATCGCTGCGCGGCCCCAACGTAAAAAGCGCCATTCAATTGTCCCGTGCTTCCTCAAGCGCTGCCTCGACCGATGGTGTGCGCCAGCCCGACTTCACGCCCCACAGGTAGAACACCAGGCCGATCACAGCGACTACGACGAGATCTATGCCGTAAGAGAGGTAGCCCTTGCCGCCGAAGACCGTGCTGCCGGCCCACGAGACGAGGGCCAGAGTGGGTAGGTAGACAATCAGCCACCATGCGCTTTTGACCTGCCGCGCGAAATCGTGCCAGCCGGTTTTGGCCTGATAGTAGAGATACACCGGCAACGCCACGACCATCAGCAGGATGATTTCGCCAGTGAGCGGCCACTTGGCCCAATACAGCAGTTCGGTGGCCATGATGAAGGCGACGCCGGCGAGTACGGGCAGGCCGTTGAGGCGGAAAGGCCGATGCATGTCCGGCGCGGTGCGGCGCAGGGTCATCACGCTGACAGGGCCGGTGAGGTAGGAGATGACCGTTGCCACCGAGATCACTGCTGCCAGCGTACCCCAGCCGCGGAAGAAAAACAGGAACAGGAACGACACCACCAGGTTCAGCCACATCGCCGGACGCGGTACGCCCCAGCGCGGGTCGATGCGGCCGAGTATTTTCGGCAGCGTGCCGTTGCGCTCCATGCCGTAAATCATGCGTGCGGTAGTGGCGGTGTAGGTCATGCCGGTGCCGCTGGGGCTGACGAACGCGTCGGCGTACAGCAGCATGGCCAGCCAGTGCAGGTTGACGATGATCGCCAGCTCGGCGAACGGCGAACGGAAATCGATACCGTGCCAGCCGGCCTTGGCCAGCATCTCCTGCGGCACCGCGCCGATGTAAGCAACCTGCAGGATCACATAGACGATGGTGGCCAGCCCGATCGAACCCAGCACTGCAAACGGAATGCTCTTGCCCGGATTGCGCGCTTCGCCGGCCAGGTTCACTGGACTCTGGAAACCGTTGAAGCTGAAAACGATGCCAGCCGTAGCGACGGCCGTGAGGATGGCGGGGAAGTCCAGCGCATGCGCGTCGCCATGAATGCCCACCGAAAAATTCTCGCGATGAAAACCGCTGGCGATCAGTGCCAGGCCGGTCGCCGCGGGCACCACCAGCTTGAACACAGTAATCGCGGTGTTGGAGTGCGCGAACAACTTCACGCTCCAGAAATTGAGCAGGAAATACATCACAACCAGCACGGCCGCGATGCACAGTCCGATCGGTGCCAGCTCGCCGTGTCCATCGGGCATGTGGATGTACAGCGCCTGCGCCCAAGCAAACGGCCACGAGGCCATGTACTGCACCGACGCCTCCGCTTCCACGGGGATCACCGAGACGATCGCGATCCAGTTTGCCCATGCGCCGATGAAGCCGACCAATGAGCCATGCGAGTAGTGGCTGTAGCGCACCATGCCGCCGGACTCGGGAAACATCGCGCCTAGTTCCGCGTAGGTCAGTGCGATGGTCATGATGATTGCCGCGCCCAGCACCCACGCCCACACCGCGCCGGGTCCGGCCAATCCAGCCGCGCGCCAAGCGCCAAACAGCCAGCCGGAGCCGATGATCGAACCCAGGCCGGTAAGCATCAGGGCGAAGGGGCCGACATCGCGGCGGATGGGGCTGGATGAGG
>Ga0302311_10005530_pt1 | contig 13311 bp, 10 predicted proteins | sample III_Palsa_N1_3_FD_200449 | JGI IMG/M metagenome (GOLD analysis project Ga0302311, IMG submission 200449) | Peat permafrost microbial communities from Stordalen Mire near Abisko, Sweden - III_Palsa_N1_3 | ecosystem: Environmental > Terrestrial > Soil > Palsa > Peat permafrost | place: Sweden... | reverse complement strand
CGTCGCGGTCTCCAGCCCCAGCACATAGTCGAGGAAGATCGGCCGGTCGTAGTCGGACTCGGCGAAGCCGTAGCGGGCGGGATCGAGCTCGGAGGCGTCGCCCTGGGTGATGGCCAGGCCGAGCGGATCGAGGTTGGCGCGCAGGTGGCCGCGCATCCGGTAGGCGCGGATCATCATGATCGCGCGCAGCGAATCGAGGGTGCGGGCGCGCACCTCGTCCGGGCTGGCGGCCGGCTGGGCGGTGGCGATGCGGGTTTCCAGCTTGGCGTCGAGCGCCGGCCAGACGCCGTCGATCGCCGACAGCCACTCAGGGCGCGGCTCGGCGACCGGCTCGGGCGTCCAGGATGGCGGCGCGCCAGCCTTGGCGACGTCGGTCGCCTTGTCGCGCAGCTGCTCGAAGAAGGCGCGCCAGGACGGCTCGACCGCCTCGGGGTTGGCCGCCCACCGCGCCTGCAGGTCTTCCACGAACCCGGCGTTGCCGCCGTAAAGGAATGATGTCTCGGCCAGAACTTCGTTCAGCCGTCCAGCGTCGTCCGCCATGATCCTCTCAACCTCGAATCCCGCCGGGGCCTTCGAGGGAGGTCCGGGCGGGGCCCGTCAGATAGTTACTTTCGCGGGCCGCCGCAGCGGGCCGCCTTCGGAAATGTCGTGATCCGCATAGACCGGATCACTTGGTCCCTTTCAGGACCTCCAGCAGGGTGTGGCCCAAGGCCGCCGGCGATGGAGAGACGCGGATGCCCGCGGACTCCATGGCGGCGATCTTGTCTTCGGCGCCCCCCTTGCCGCCGGAGATGATCGCGCCGGCATGGCCCATCCTGCGGCCCGGCGGCGCGGTTCTCCCGGCGATGAAGCCCACCATAGGCTTCTTGGTTTTTGAAGATTTAATGAACTGGGCCGCGTCCTCCTCGCCCGACCCGCCGATTTCGCCGATCATGATGATCGACTCCGTCGCCGGATCGGCAAGGAACAACTCCAGTATATCGATGAATTCGGTCCCCTTGACCGGATCGCCGCCAATCCCGACCGCCGTTGTCTGTCCGAGGCCCACATTGGTGGTCTGGAACACCGCCTCGTAGGTGAGGGTGCCGGAGCGGGAGACGACGCCCACCGAGCCCTGCTTGAAGATATTGCCCGGCATGATGCCGATCTTGCACTGGTTCGGAGTCAGCACGCCGGGGCAATTGGGGCCGATCAGGCGCGACTTCGAGCCGGAGAGCGCGCGCTTGACCTTGATCATGTCCGCCACCGGGATGCCCTCGGTGATGCAGACGATGAGGCCTACGCCCGCATCGATTGCCTCGAGGATGGCGTCGGCGGCGAAGGGCGGCGGCACATAGATGGCGCTGGCGTCGGCTCCAGTCTTCGCCACCGCCTCCCCGACCGTGTCGAACACCGGCAGGCCCAGGTGGGTCTGGCCGCCTTTGCCCGGTGAGGTGCCGCCGACCATCTTGGTGCCGTAGGCGATCGCCTGTTCGGAGTGGAAGGTGCCTTGGGCGCCGGTGATGCCTTGGCAGATCACGCGCGTCTCTGTGCCGACGAGAATGGACATGTGGCTCTTTGGTGCAGTTGCGGAAGGCCGCGCCCGGAAAGAGCGCCAGCGGCCGCAATCCCATAGGCGATGCCGCCCTCCAAGCAAAGCCCGCGCGACGCCGGCCGCGCCCAGGATTGTGGCGCCGGTTAGCTATTGGAACCTGCGACACAATTGATCGTTGATCGCTCATCGTACTCATCCGATGGTACGAACGGGCCTAGGCGCGGTTGTCTTTCGCTCGCCATCAGCCTCCCCAAGGAAATGGCGGGCGGGCCCAAGGCCCGGCGAGGCGACTCGCCGGGCCTTCTATTACGATCACGCGGCCGGCGCGTTGCGGAACAGGGTGAACTTCGCCCGATCGAGGCCGTGGTCGCGGGTCAGCTCGATGCGCAGGCCCTCGGCGCCCGCGCCGGCGGCGACCACCGCCTTCAGCGCCGCATCGTCGTCGACCGCGCCGGCGCTCTTGGCCGCGCCATCCAGCCACACCGTCGCCGCATCGGTCTTCGAGGCCGGCGCGCCGTAGCGCTCGGTGAAATAAAGCGCCAGGTCCGCGTCGACCGGTTGGTCGGACGCCATGTTGCAGCGGAAGTACTGGATCTGCGCCGGCGCGGCGGACGTCACCTCGCCGCTCTGGACCGTCGCCTCGACGTAGGCGCTGAGGTCATGGTCCTCGAACGTGCGCCGGCTATCGCCGCCGGCCTCCCGCTTGTAGCCGTCCGGATGCTCCAGATAGCCCATGAACGGCGGCCAGCCCCAGACCTCGCCGTGCTCGGCCACCTTGGCGGCGTCCGGCGCGTCGGCGAGGCATAGCGCATAGAGCCCGCGAGCGGCCGTCTGGCTCCAGGCGAGAACGTCATCCTCGTCCGCGAGGGCGGCGGGCGAGGCCGCGCCGCAAGCCATAGCCGCGCCCAGGGCGAGACCGAGACAAAGTCGCGTCGAAGCACGCATGGGGCTCTCGTCTCCTCCCCAGCCCGCGCCCCAGCGCTATTTGGCGTAGACTTGGTAGACCAGGATCGAGTCGGCGTCGTCGTTCTGGAACTTCAGCACCCCGAACCCGCCGGCGTTCATGGCTCCCTGGACCCCGGCCGCGCCGACGTGGTTAGGCTTGTCGCCGCCCAGGCCCACGAAATAGATCGCCGAAGTCGTATCGCCCTTGTCGGCGGCGGCGCCCAGCCAGGCCTGACCTTCGCCGAGCAGGCCAGCGTCGGGCTTGTTGGCGGTGAGCTTGCATTCCGAGGTCTTGACGTCGCCGCTCGAGGTGTGGCGCAGGCCGCGGGTGATCAGCAGGGTCAGATCGAGGCCGTTCACCGACTTGATGCGCGCCGCCTTGTCGGTGACGGAGACGCCGGCGTCGTTGTCGGCGACCACCTGGGTCTCGACCCAGCTGTCCGAGGTCGCTGCGCCGAGCGCCTTCACATAGTCGCCGCCGGGCGCCCAGCAGATCTTCTGGAACTCGGCGAAGACCGGATCGCGATCCTGAGCGGCGGCGGACATCGGGAGCGCCAGAACGGCAGCCGCGGCGGCGAACTTGAGAAGACGTGTCATGAAGAGCCTTGAGTTTTCCTGGACGTGAACTTGTTTCTACGCACCATCGCCAGTGCGTCCGGCGATGGCAAGGCGCCTCGCGGCCTCAGGCGGCGGCTTTGACGGCCGCGACGATCTTCTCCGCGCCGTCGGCCAAGTCATTGGCGGCGATCACGTTGAGGCCGCTTTCGGAAATAATTTGCTTGCCCAGCTCGGCGTTGGTGCCCTCCAGCCGCACCACCAGCGGCACGGCCAGGCCCACTTCCTTGACCGCGGCGACGACGCCCTCGGCCAGCAGGTCGCAGCGGGCGATGCCGCCGAAAATGTTGACCAGGATGCCCTTCACGTTGGGGTCGGCCATGATGATCTTGAAGGCCGCCGTCACCTTCTCGCGCGTCGCGCCGCCGCCGACGTCGAGGAAGTTGGCCGGCTCGGCGCCGTAGAGCTTGATGATGTCCATGGTCGCCATGGCCAGGCCCGCGCCGTTGACCATGCAGCCGATGTCGCCGTCGAGGGCGATGTAGGAAAGCTCGTACTTGGACGCCTCGATCTCCTTGGCGTCCTCCTCGGTCTCGTCGCGCAGGGCGACGACTTCCGGATGGCGGAAGAGGGCGTTGTCGTCGAAGCCCATCTTGGCGTCGAGCACCTTGATCGAACCATCGGTGGTGGCGATCAGCGGATTGATCTCCAGCAGGCTCATGTCCTTCTCGACGAAGGCCTTGTAGAGCTGCGGCAGCAGGGCGCGCGCTTGCTTGGCGGTCTCGCCCTTGAGGCCCAGCGCATCGGCCAGCATCAGGCCGTGGTGCGGCCAGACCCCGGTGGCCGGGTCGATGGTGAAGGTGTGGATCCGCTCCGGCGTCGAATGGGCGACTTCCTCGATGTCCATGCCGCCCTCAGTGGAGGCGACGACCGCGACACGGCTGGTCTCGCGGTCGACGAGCAGCGAGAGGTAGTATTCCTTGGCGATGGCCGCGCCTTCCTCGATGTAGAGGCGCCGCACGAGACGGCCCTTAGGGCCGGTCTGGTGGGTGACGAGCGTCATGCCGAGTATCTTCTCCGCCTCGGCCCTCACCTCGTCGATCGAGCGCGCCAGCTTGACCCCGCCGCCCTTGCCGCGGCCGCCGGCGTGGATCTGCGCCTTCACCACCCAGACCGGACCACCGAGCTTCTCGGCCGCCGCCACCGCCTCGTCGACGGAGAAGGCGGCGAAGCCGCGCGGGACCGGCGCGCCGAACTCGGCGAGGACGGTCTTGGCCTGATGCTCGTGGATGTTCATGGCGGCTCCAGGATCGAGGGACGCCGGCCTTATAGGAAGCGCCCGGAGGCTTAGCAATCGAGCCGCGCGGCTCCTTTACGGCGCAGGACCGTCACCGCTGACAACCGTCAGAGACATAGCCGGCAGGACCAGCGGCTGGCCGGCGCCGAGCTCGAACCGCGCTGGCGGCAAATCCCTGGTCGGATGGCTGTCGTCGCCCTTGGCCAGCCAGGCGTACTCAGCCGCAGAATACTGGACGACCCGCAGCGGCCCCGCCGCGCCGAACGCCCGCCCGGCGCCGAAGGAGATCGGCGTGCGGTGCGCGGCGGCCTCGTCGCGGTTGACCAGCATCACCGACCAGCGGCCGTCCGGCGCCCGCAGCGGATAGGCGGCGACAAACGGGCGGCCCTGGGCGTCGGCGAGGGTCGAGGCCGCCGCATAGAGGCGGTGCGGCTGGTCCATCGGCGCGGCCCAGTCGCCGGTCATCATCCGCTCGGCGAAGAACACCGGCATCGGCCAGCGCGAGCGGCCGTCGTCGTCGGCCTGCCAGAGCATCATGTTGCCGTAGCCGGCGCAGGCGAATTTCTGGTTCGCCGGCTGGTCGGGCGGATAGCCGAACATGAAGGCCGCGGACCCGCCGGCGCCGAGGAAGTGGCCGACGATGTCCGACGCCAGGAGCGCGCTCGGCATCTCGGACATCGCCCGGTCTGAGAACGGCGAGAAGCCGTATTCGGTGATCTCCCAGGGAATGTCGCGCGGCACGCCAGCGGCGGCGAGCTTGGCCAGCGATCGATCCAGGCTGCGGGTCTCCTGGCGCAGCAGGCCGCCGGGCGGTCGGCAGACGTCCTCGAAGACATAGTCCTCGAAGGAGAAGAACTGCAGCTGGTCCAGGCCGCCGCGCGCCTTCAGCTCGGCGACGAACCGGCCGGCCCACGATGTGCCCGAGCCGGTGTCCGGCCACGCGCCGGTGAGCGGGCCTTCCATGCTGGGGCCGCCGAGGCGCACGGCCGGGTCGACCTGCCGGATCGCCCGGGCGGCTTCGAGATAGAGGTCGGCGTAGTCCTCCGGGCGGATGAACTGGCCGTCGGGCTCCTCGCCCAGCTCGATCTCGCTCACCGGCCAGCCGCGGCGGCGGATGTAACGGACCTCGGCGGCGGCGTTCTCGGGAGTGTCGTGAAAGACGCCCACCGGGGCCATCATCGGCGCGTCGCCGACGAGGCCGCTGGCGAACACGAAGGCGAGGCTCGGCTGCTCCGTATCCGGATCGCGGTCGATCGCCCGGTGCCAGGGATCGGTGGACGACACCTGGACCGGGGTCTGGCGCAGGCGCGACTTGCCATGCCGAACCGCGTCCTGGAAGCGCCCGTCGGCGCCGATGATCCCGACGCCAACCTCGCGCACCGCGTAACCCAGCCGATCGCGGATGTCGACCCCACCCGGCGGCCCGGTCTCGGACGAGGCTAGCAGCAGGATACGCACGAAATGTGAGGCGATCGGCTGGTCGGCCAGCCGCAGCACGCCATCGTCCGGCGCGCCGGCGACGGTGCGGTCGCCATGCGGGAAGGTGCGCCACTGGCCGGGGTCATCGGCGGTCTGCTTGCCCTCCGCATAGCCGTCGTCGCCGTCCCAGTACTGGATCAGGAAATGCCGGGCGAAGGGCGCGCCCCAGAGGATGCGGGCGGCGTCGAAGCGGGTGAGCCGCGCGAACGACAGCACGATCCACTGCGGCCGCGACTCAGGCAGGCCGGTAAAATGACGGTCGAGGTAGGGATTGCTCTTCCAGAAGCTGGCGGGATCGCCATCGTCGAGCCGCGAATAGCCGGTGTTGTTGGCGTTATCGACGGTGTCGCCGCGCCGGGGCAGGCTGTAGCCCCAGGTGACCTTGCCCTCGTGGGCGGGATCGTCGCTGCCCGTCCAATAGCCCTGAGCGTGCGCCGGATCGCTCCAGGTCCCCTCGTCGCTCCAGTGCCAGGCCTCGACGCCGAGTTCGGGGCGGGTGCGGTAGCTGATGTGGCGCAGACCGGACTCGCGCATCTTCTCGATGTTGAACGGGGTCAGGTAGAGGTCGGCCTCGCCCTTGCCCATGCCGTCCAGCGCCGCGCCGATCGCCTGGGCGGGGGTGAAGGTGTTCACTGGCCGCGAGAGGTCGATGGTCACCGGGTCCAGCCGCGCGGCCGGCGGCGGGGCGCCGGCGCCCGTCAGCAGCGCCGCCGCCGCCAGGACCAGGAACGGCGCCGCGCCCCGGCGCGTCAGCCCGCCTTCTCCGAGCCCCAGCGCCACGGCAGCCAACGCCGGATCCCGGCCCGTAGCCCGGAGCGTCGGCGGCGTTCGGCCTTCGGCGTCTCCATCGCGGCGGTGGCGCGGCGTTCGAGCTTGCCCCAGCCGACGCGGGCGCCGCGGATCGCGCTGACGATCGACTTGACCACGACGTAGTACATCAGCTGGCGATAGCCGAAGCGCTGCACCGGCAGCCAGACCAGGTCCTTCCAGGGCGCCCGGCGCTCCAGCGCCATGCCGAGCGCGCCGGCCGAGAGGTCGAGGAAGATGAACGCGGCCCAGTAGAACACCGAGCGCAGGAAATCGTCCGGCGACCACTCCACCGGGTGGTAGGCGCGGGCGTAAAGCGCCCACGCGAGACTCCAGATGATCGCCAGGTCCACCAGCGGCGAGGCGGCGGTGAGGATGATCTGGAACAGCCAGATCTGCGGCAGGGCGACGAAACCCAGCACCGGCTGCTTGGGATTGAACAGCGCCTCGCGGTGCTTCCAAAGGCACTGCAGGGTGCCGAACGACCAGCGGAAGCGCTGCTTCAGGAGGCCGGCCACGCTGTCCGGCGCCTCGGTGTAGGCGCGGGCCTCGCTGTCGAATTCCACCCGCCAGCCGGCGCGCTGGCAGGCGATGGTGAGGTCTTGGTCCTCGGCCAGGGTGTCGTGCGGATAGCCGTCGAGCTGCTCCAAAGCCGAGCGCCGCCAGGCGCCGACCGCACCCGGCACAACCGTCACCGCCCCGAGCGCGGCCAGGGCGCGGCGCTCGAGGTTCTGGGCGGTGACGTATTCGAGCGCCTGCCAGCGGGTGACGAGATTGAGCCGGTTGCCGACCACCGCATTGCCGGCCACGGCGCCCACCTTCGGATCGGCGAACCAGCGCACGAGGCGCGGCACGGTGTCGGACGGGAACAGGGTGTCGGCGTCCAGGGCCACCACGATCTCGCCCTGGATCGCGGCGAGCCCGCGGTTCAGCGCCTTGGCCTTGCCGCCGTTCTCGAAGGTCAGCAGCGTGACGCGCGGCTCGTCCCCGAACGCCTCGCGCACCTTGGCGGCGGTGGCGTCGGTCGAGCCGTCGTCGAGCACGAACACCTCGAGCTTCGGCCAGGCGGAGTGGAGGATTCGCGCCACCGAGGCGACGATCACCTTCTCCTCGTTGAAGCAGGGGATCAGCACCGAGACGGTCGGCCCGGTCTCGGGATCCAGCATCGGCGGCGCGCGGCCGGGGGCGGTGAACCGATGCACGAGCGCCAGGCTGGCGAGGAAGATCAGCCGCGCGACGCCGAGGACGATGGCGGTGACGAAGAGGCTGGTCAGCAGGAAATCGACGTAGCGGAAGAAGCCGAAGCCCAGGCTGTCGATCCAAAGCTCGACCGAACTGCGCGAGGTGATCGGCATCGCCTGGGCCGGGGTCATGCCGGCGAGCTGGTCGACTGTCACCAGCCGGTAGCCCTTGGCGCGCAGCGAATCGATCAACATCGGCAGCGCCGCGACCGTCTGGCTGCGGTCACCGCCGGCGTCGTGCAGCAGAATCACCTGGCCGCGATCCTGGGTGTCGACCACCCGGTCCATCACCCGCTGCACGATCAGGTTCGGCGGCGGCATCTGGCCGTTGTCCATCCGCTTCCAGTCGTCCGGATCGATGCGCAGGCCGACGATGTAGTAGCCGAGCTGCTGGGCGATCAGCAGCGGATCGACCTCGTTGGGTGTCGACGGTTCGGCGTCGCCGAAATAGGGCGGCCGGAACAGGCGCATCGAGCGGTGAGTCAGCACCTCGAACAACCGCTGGGTGGTGTTGAGCTCCAGGTCGGTCTGGGTGATCGGCGTCTGGCCGATGTTCGGGTGCGTCCAGGTGTGGCTGCCGACGATGTTGCCTTCGCGCACCTCGCGCTGAACCAGGTCCGGCCTGCCTTGCATGTTCTCGCCGATGACGAAGAAGGTGGCGTTGGCGTGCTTCTGCTTCAGGATGTCGAGGATCTTCGGCGTCCAGCGCCCGTCCGGTCCGTCATCGAAAGTGAGCGCCACCCAGCCCGGATGCCAGCCATAGCGCTGGATGACGTAGGACGTCGGCATGACGGTGTAATCTTCGCCGGAGATCAGGCCGTTGTCAGGGTCGGTCTCCAGGGTGCGCGAGCCGGCCGTGGGCGTCGCGCTGACGTGCAGCACCTCGCCCAGGCCGTCGAAATCGACGCCGGTGCCGGGCGCGATGGTCTCCAGGCCGGTCGGCTTCACCGTGCCGTAGGGCTGGCGCAGAAACTTCCACACCGCGGGGTCTTCGGCGCCCATCCGCCAGAGCGCGTAGCCGCGCGGCCGGTAGTCGTCCCCGACCTTGACCTCGTTGTAGAGCGTCGCCGCGTCGAGGAACCAGACGATGTGCTTTTCGCCGTCGTCGCCGATGTAGCCGAAGGTCGGATTCAGCGCGTCGTCGTCGAGGGTGACGTGGGCGTCCGAGTCGCGGGCGTCCTGGGTCGCGTCATAGAAGGTTTCGTTCTCGCCGGCGACGGCGTGGCCCTTGGCGTCGAGCGTCCAGTCGTAGCCATAGTCGCCGAGCGCCACGACCATCTTGGCCGGGTCGAGCTGGGCGGCGTCGTGCTCGAGGTTCTTCTCGTACCAGTCCTCGCCGACCGGAGGCCCCGGCTGGCCGCCGGCGCCGCCCCAGTGCTCATCATAGGCCATCAGCACGATCGTGTCGGAGACCGACTGCAGCTTCTTTAGGTCCCAGTCCGGGTTGGCGAACGGCGCCGTCACCCACACTTCGCGTCCGAGCGGCTTCAGCGCGGCGCGGGCCTGGGCGATCAGGCCCGGGTACTGCGCCAGCGCCGGCTTGGAGAGGTTCTCGAAATCGAAGACGTAGCCGCCGTAGTCGTGGCTCTTGGCGATATTGACCAGGTTGGTGACCAGCGCCGTGCGCGCGGCGGGATTGAGCAGCAGATTGTCGGCGAGCGGGCCGTCGGATAGGCCGTCGTGGGCGTTGTGCACCAGCGGCAGCACCGAGGGCGCGTTCTTGGCCCCGGCGATGATCGCCTCGGCCTGCGGGTCCGAGGTGATGCTGACCGGCCCCAGCGAGCCGTTCAGCGCGATCCACTGCGGCGAGACCACGTCCAGCTGATCGATGTGCTTGGCCAGTGAAACGCGCGAGCTTTCGTCCCACGAGACATAAAAGCCCACCGACAGCGGCCGCGTCGGGCCGCCAGGCTCGCCGGCGTGCGGGCGGCGGGGCACATGGGTCCACCCCGGCTTGCCCCTCAGCCGGTGCACGGTCTCGACATGCAGCGACTGCAGGATGCGCGGATCCTTCAGCGAGAGCGTCGGCAGCAGCGGCGCGAAGGCGAGAGTCGCGAAGAAGCCCGCGACGATCAGCGCCGCCAGCGAGACGAGCAAGCCGAGGCCGAGCCTGGCGCGGCGATCCCGCCGCCCGGTCGGATCGTGGAAAATGAAATCGGCCATTTCGGCCCGGCGCTCTTTCGGTTTGCCTGCCCGTCGCAATCGGGGGCGAAGATGGCTGAAGGGCGACATGATGCAAGGGGTGCGACGGCGCGGCTGAACATCAGCTGAAATATTTTCGTCGGCGTGGCGCGCGGGGGCCGGCCGATCTGCTAGTGGCGTGCGCTATTGTGGCGCACTGAGCCAGAGAGATTCCGCCCCCGCGTGCCACCCGCCAACGAACCCGCCGCCAACGACTTCGACCGGGCCTTCTGGATCAGCACCGCGCGCATTCTGCTCGCCTGTCTGGCCGTCGCGGCGGTCATCGGACTGTCGGGCGGCGGGCACAATCTCGCGGATGTCGGCGCATGGTGCGTTGAGACCGCGTTCGGCGTGGCGATCGGCGTGGTGGTGGCGCGGCGGCTGATCCCGCAGGCCTGGTTCACCACCAAGCTCTGGGCCGCCGGCTTGACCATCGCCTGCAGCGTCAGCGTGCCGATGGCCGCTCTGGTCATCGTCCTCCACGTCTGGGGCGACCCTCGGCGCCTGACGATGGGCCTGCTGCTGGCCGCGCTGCCGTCCGTCTTCGGCTCGTCCCTGGTGATGACCGGCCTGGCCTTCCTGGTGCGCCGGCCGGTGACCCAAACCCACGCGGCCCAGCCGGATGCGCCGCCGCCGAAATTCCTCGACCGGCTGCCGGCGCGGTTGCGCGGGGCCGAGCTCTACGCCGTCGAGGCCGAGGACCACTACCTGCGCCTGCACACCAGCCTGGGCCGGGATCTGATCCTGATGCGGCTGGCCGACGCCCTGGTCGAGTTGGAGGGCGTCGAGGGGGCGCAGACGCACCGGTCCTGGTGGGTGGCGCGCGCCGCGGTGACCTCGGCCGAACGGCTCGACGGCCGCGCCGTGCTGACGCTCAAGGACGGCGCGGAAGTTCCGGTCAGCCGGGGGTTCGCGCGGGTGCTACGGACGGCGGGCTGGTTCTGACGATGGGGTCTTGCCGCAGCCACAGCTCGGCGACGATGAGGTTCGGGACCCAGCACAGGAAGGCGATGGCGCGGTAGCTGGCGAGGCCGTCGAGCTGGGCCATCAGCGCGGCGGGCAGGTAGAGCCGCAGGGTAACCGCCGCGAAGGTGAGGGAATAGCTGCGGATCATCCAGCGCCGATGGCGGACGAAGTCGCGCGCCCTGGCCAGCCGCCAGGCGTTGGCGGTGAAGCCGATCCAGAGCACGGCGAGCAGGCCGAACCCCGCCACGGCGATCGGGCCGCTCGAACTCCCGGCCGCCAGCACCAGCCCCGCGATCCCGCCGGCGAGGCAGGCGACGACGTAGACGGTCCCGGCGCGGCGGTGCCAGGCCGGCCAGCGGGCGCGAAAGCGTGGGAAGAGCTGGAATGCGCCGAGGATCAGGGCAATCGAGGCGAAGCCGGCATGAACGACGAGCACGCCGGTCCGCGCGAACGCGTTCGAGGCGATATTCGCCGGCGCGGCGGCGGGGCCCAGCACCAGGTAGCGCAGCGACGTGAGGCCGATCAGCACGGCCAGAACCGCCGCGATCCAGAGCCAGACCCCCGCCGCGCGCATCCTCACCTCGCCATCGCCGCCCGCCGAGCGCGCCAGGCCTCGCGGCTCTGGCCCCAGACGTCGATTTCTGCCTCGTGGTAAGGCGGGGGCAACCGATCCTGGCGCAGGAGCTCGGCGCCCAGCCGCCGCGCGACGTTCTGCGACGCGGTGTTGGCCGGATCGATGGTGTGGATCACCTCGGTCCAGCCGAGTGAATCGAACGCCCAGTCGATCGCCGCCGTCGCGCCTTCGGTGGCGTAACCCAGGCCCCAGCAGTCGCGGATGACGCCCCAGCCGACCTCGGTTCCGGGCCAATCCGCAGGCATCCAGGGCCCGAGCCTGCCGACCCAGCGGCCGCTCGCCTTCTCGATCACCGAGAACATCGAATAGCCGTTCATCGACCAGGCCCCGGCGACGGTCATGAACCCCCGCCAGGCCTGCGAGCGCGACTGGACCCCGCCGAGGTGGCGCATGGTCGGCTCGTCGGCCGCGAACGCCGCCCAGGGCTCGAAATCCTCGGGCCGCAACGGACGTAGCAGCAGCCGCGCCGTCTCGATCGTCGGTCCGCTCGCCATATCAGACGAGCGCGGGCTCGATCTCCTTGCAGGCCGCGATCAGGCCCTGCACCGAAGCCACCGACTTGGCGAACATCTCGCGCTCGGCGTCGTCCATCGGGAACTCGATGATCCGCTCGACCCCGCCGGCGCCGATCACCGCCGGCACGCCGACATAGAGGTCCTTCAGGCCATACTGGCCCGAGAGGTGCGCCGCGCAGGGCAAGATGCGCTTCTTGTCCTTGAGGAACGACTTGGCCATGGCGACCGCGCTCTCGGCCGGGGCGTAGAAGGCCGAGCCGGTCTTCAAGAGGGCGACGATCTCGCCGCCGCCGCCGCGGGTGCGCTTGACGATGGCTTCGAGTTCGTCCGCCGACAGCATGCCCTGCTCGACCAGCTGCGGCAGCGGCAGGCCGCCCACCGTGGAGTAGCGGGTCATCGGCACCATGTCGTCGCCGTGGCCGCCGAGCGTCCAGGCGCGCACGTCCTCGACCGAGACGCCGAGCTTCTCGGCCAGGAAGTAACCGAAGCGGGCGCTGTCCAGCACGCCGGCCATGCCCACCACCTTGTTCGCCGGCAGGCCGGAGAATTCGCGCAGCGCCCAGACCATGGCGTCGAGCGGGTTGGTGATGCAGATCACGAAGGCGTCCGGGGCGTGGGCCTTGATGCCGTCGCCGACCGCCTTCATCACCTTCAGATTGATGGTGAGCAGGTCGTCGCGGCTCATGCCCGCCTTGCGCGGCACGCCGGAGGTGACGATGCAGACGTCCGCGCCGGCGATATCGGCGTAGTCGTTGGCGCCCTTCAGGCTGACGTCCTTGCCGAAGACGCTGGTCGCCTCGGCAAGGTCCAGCGCCTTGCCCTGCGGCAGGCCCTCGACGATGTCGAACAGGACCACGTCTCCCAGTTCCTCGCGGGCGCAAACGTGGGCCAGCGTGCCCCCGATCATGCCCGATCCGATAAGGGCGATCTTCGCGCGCGCCATCCGCTGTTCTCCCGTGCTGGAATGCGGGCGCGGGTCTAGACCGGCGGCGGAGGGCCTGCAAGGCTCGGGCATGGTCCAGATCGATCTCGCCTTCCTGGCGACCTCCGCGCCGCTGGTCTCGCTGCCGCTCTGCGAGGCGCGACTGCAGGACGACGCGCGGTTCCCCTGGATCGTGCTGATCCCGCGCGTTCCGGGCGCGGTCGAACTCGAGGAC
>Ga0302311_10005528_pt1 | contig 13312 bp, 13 predicted proteins | sample III_Palsa_N1_3_FD_200449 | JGI IMG/M metagenome (GOLD analysis project Ga0302311, IMG submission 200449) | Peat permafrost microbial communities from Stordalen Mire near Abisko, Sweden - III_Palsa_N1_3 | ecosystem: Environmental > Terrestrial > Soil > Palsa > Peat permafrost | place: Sweden... | reverse complement strand
GAGCCGGAGGCTTCGGCCTTGGTGGTCCCGGGGTGATCGGCGCCGCCGCTGCCGCTGTCGCCACCACCACCACTGGCGCCGCCGCTGCCGCCGTCACTGTCGTCGCCGTCATCACCGCCTTGGGGATTGTCGGGCACGACGTTGAAGGGCAGGCCGGGGACGTGGATGCCGCGTGAGACATTCACCCGCTCGGTGACATTGATCGACACCACGGCCGGCGACACCTTCTGGAAGATGTCGGCAAAGGACAGGGGCGCATCTGGCGGCGGGGCGAACATGCCGGCGGTGGACACATGGGTCAGCTGAAGCGGATGAGAGGCCGCGCTGGCGTTCGGCGACGACCAGCGCGCTCCACTGCCCGCCATGGCGGCGGCGGCGACGCCGGCCAGCGCCACGCCCAAGATCAATCCGGTCTTCCTGGAAGCCATGTTCGTTCGATCCTCGTCCGCCCGTGGCGATACTCCAACGGGTTCGGTCAATATAATGCAAGCGAAGCGATTTCGCCTCGCCAAATCCGCTCGGTCTGCTTTTGAAACTGAGACACGGCGAATTGCGGTACGCAACTAAGGCGCAACCGTGGCCAAGGCGTCAAAAGTCCTTCAATTCCCGTAGTTTTGCTTCTTCCGCGTCGGTCAAGCTGGCCTCCGGCGCAGGTGCGCGGCGGGCTCTGAAGACCAACAGGCCCGCGCCGGCCAGGACGATCACGAAGGGACTCAGCCACAGCAGGGCGTTTGCGGGCGAGAAGGTGGGCCGCATCAGGATGAACTCGCCATAGCGCTGGACCAGAAAGGCTTTGATCTGCTGGTCGCTCTGACCTTCGGCGACCTGGGCGCGGACGGCCTGACGCAGGTTGCCGGCCACCTCGGCGTCCGAATCGTCGATCGATTCGTTCTGGCAGACGACGCAGCGGATTTCCTTGAACAGGGCCCTGGCGTGGGCCTCCTGGGCGCGGTTGGGCAGCTGCTCGGCCGGATCCTCGGCGGCGGCCAGACAGACCAGGGCCGCGACGATGGTCAGCAGCCGGCCCAGCCTCATTCCGCCGGCTCCAGGCTGGCCGCGCCCCGGGTTCCCGCCGCCCGCCGGGGCAGGCCGATTCGCAGCCGCCGGTCGGACAGGGAAATGCCGCCGCCCAGGGCCATCAGCAGGGGGCCCAGAAAGATCATCCGCGCCCAGGGATTCCAGAATATCCGCACCAGCCAGCCGGGCTGGCCGTTGGCGCCTGTCCGCTGCTCGCCGAACACCACATAGACGTCGCTGACGCCGCGCAGGCACAGGGCGACCTTGCTGGTGGTCTGGCCGCTGGCTGGATAGAAGCGCCGCTCGGGCGCGGCGGTGCAGATCGGGTTGCCGGCCTTGGTCACGCTGAGCGTGCCGCGATTGGCCAAATAGTTGGGGCCGTCCACCTGTCCGACCTGGTCCAGGGACAGGTGATAGCCGCCGCCGGCGTCGACCTGGTCGCCGACCGCCATCACCTTGGCGGTCTCGACCTTGCCAGTCCCGTCGATGGCAGCGCCCAGCAGGAAGACGCCCAGGCCGATGTGGGCGAAGGTCATGCCCCAGGCGCCGCGGGGCAGGGCGCGCAGGCGCCGGCCGGCTTCGCTTAAGCTGGTGCGGCCCAGCCGGGCGCGCTCCGCCAGTTCGGTCAGGGTCCCGCCGATCAGCCAAACCCCCAGGGCGACGCCGGCGCCGGCGAAGGCCTTGCGCGGTTCGTGGAAGGCGAACACCAGGGCGCCGGCGACGACGGCCGCCAGGGCCGCCCACCACAGCCGCTGCAGCACGCCCTTAAGCTCGCCCCGCTTCCAGGCCATCAGCGGGCCGATCGGCAGGATCAGCAGGACGGCGCCCATCAGGCTGCCGAACACCAGGTTGAAATAGGGCGGCCCCACCGACACCGCCGCCCCGAACGCCGCCTGGGCGATCAGCGGGTAGAGGGTGCCGAACAGGACAGCCACGGTCGCAGCGGACAGGAAGAGGTTGTTGAGCAGCAGGGCCGATTCCCGGCTGATCGGCGCGAACAACCCCCCTGGCGGCAGGCTGGGCGCGCGCCAGGCGAACAGGGCGAAGCCGGAGCCGGCCGCGATCCCGAGAATGTCGAGCAGCAGGATGCCGCGCTTCGGCTCGAGGGCGAAGGCATGCACCGAGGTCAGAATCCCCGATCGCACCAGGAAGGCGCCCAGCATCGAGAAGGTGAAAGCCAGCAGGGCCAGGAACACAGTCCAGGCGGCCATGGCGCCCCGCTTTTCGGTGACCGTGGCGGAGTGGAGCAGGGCCGTCGCTACCAGCCAGGGCATGAAGCTGGCGTTCTCCACCGGATCCCACGCCCACCAGCCGCCCCAGCCCAGGACATAGTAGGACCAGAAGGAGCCCAGGGTGATGCCGATGGTCAGCAGGCTCCAGGCGACCAGGGACCAGGGACGCACCCACCGGGCCCAGGCCGCATCCACGCGTCCCTCGATCAGCGCCCCCACGCCCAGGGAAAAAACCACCGACATGCCGACATAGCCGGAGTAGAGGAATGGCGGATGGATGGCGAAGAAGGGATCCTGCAGCAGCGGATTGAGCGAGGCGCCCTCGACCAGGGGGTTGGCGACGCGCAGCAGCGGGTTGGAGGCGAACACCGTGTAGCCGATGAACAGCACGCCCAGGCAGCCTTGCGACGCGACGGTGGTGGCCTTGAGCCGCCAGGGCAGTCCCGGTCCCGTCAACGCCACCACCGCGCCATATCCTGTCAGCGCCAGGCACCAGAGCAGCATGGAGCCTTCGTGGCTGCCCCAGGCGCCGGTGATCTTGTAGAACAGGGGCTGGGCCGTGTGGGAGTTGGCGGCCACGTTGGCCACCGAGAAATCCGAGGTGACGAAGGCGTACATCAGCGCCGCGAATGCCGCCGCTATGCTGACAAAGGCGCCGACCGCCGCGCCTTCGCCGGCGCCGGTCAGGGCCGCGGAGCCGCGCAATCGCCCGCCCGCCGACAGGGCCACCTGGGCGATCGACAAGGCAAAGGCCAGGATCAGGGCGAAGGAGCCGAGTTCGGCGGTCATGCGCCGGTCCCGGTCGGCTTGGACGCGGCGGCCTGCGCTCCATCCCCGCGCCACTCGCCGGAGGCCTTCAGCGCCCGGGTGACCTCGCGGGGCATGTAGCGTTCGTCGTGCTTGGCCAGCACCTCGCTGGCCTCGAAGTCGCCGTCGGGACGGAAGGCGCCCTTGGTGACCACGCCCTGGCCTTCGCGGAACAGGTCCGGCAGGTCGCCGCGATAGACCACCTTGTCGGTGGCGGCGTGGTCGGCGACCACGAAGGTGATCGAGCCATCCGGCTGCTTGACCACGCTGCCCTTGGCCACCAGGCCGCCCAGCTCGATGGTCCGGCCCGTCGGCACATGGGCGCTGCGCGCCTGCACCGGCGAATAGAAGAAGGAGACCGAATTGCCGAGGGCGTAGAACGCCAGAGCCGCCGAGGCCACGACGATGGGCGCGGCGGTGGCCACCACCATCAGCCGCCGACGGGCTTTTCGGGACTTGGGCAGGAGGCTCATCGTTCGGGTCCGCAACGCAGGCGCAGGAATATAGCGATCATTGCGCCGGTTCCAGGGCCGCTTCCACCGTATGGAGATCGGCGGGCCGGTCCTTGAACAGACTCCGGGCCTTGGCCAGGGCCGCGTCCTGGTCGGCCTTGTCTCCCAGCACGCCATAGGAACGGATCAGCCGCGCCCAGCCGGCGGGGTCGTTGGGCTGGGCGTTCAGCTGCGCCGCCAGCCGCGCCACCATGCCGTTGATCATCGCCTGCTGGCCGGCGTCGGGGGCGCCGGGTTGGGCGACGGCCTGACCGCCAGATTGGGCGGCCTGTTGCTGCGGCTGGTCGACGGGCAGGGCGTGGGTCTTCTGCACCACGGCGATCTGGGCGGTCATGATCGCCCGGCGCGGATCGTCGGGCTTCATCTGGCTGAGCAGGGTGGTCCAGCCGGCCAGGCCGCCCGCCACGTCGCCGCCGGCGATCTTGGCCCGCGAGAGGTAGTAGAGGGCGTCGACATCATTGGGGTCCAGGGCCTGGGCCTTGGCGAAGGCGGCCAGGGCCTCCGGCGGGGGTTCCCCCGGCGACTGGCCCACCAGGAAGGCGCCCAGGGCGCTCCAGAGTTCCGCCTGCTGCGGCGCCAGTTCGATCGCCTTGCGCAGGCTGCGCTCAGCGGAAAAATTGTCCCCCGCCGCCGCCTGATATCGGGCGAGATAGTAGTAGAGCTTGGGATCGCCCGGATGTTTCGGCAGGGCGCTGGTGAGCAGGGCCACCATCTGCGCCGGCTCCAGCGTGGCGGTGTCCTGCTTGCTCCAGTCCACCAAACGCTTGGCGAAGGGCTGGTCGGGCACGCCAGGCGAGCCGAGCCAAAGATAGAGGCCGGCGGCGATCACTGGCGCGGCGGTGGCGGCGGCGGCCACCAGCCACTGGCCCGGCCGGTTTGGCGTCACGGGCGCGGGGGCGTCGGCGGCGGTCAGCAGCCGCCGCGCGGCCTCGGCCCGGGCCGAGGCCTGTTCGCCTTCAGGCAACAGGCCTCGTTCGGCCAGATCGTCGATCTCGGTGAGTTGGCGGCGATAGACCGCCAGCGACGGGTCCTCGGTCACCTGCGCCGTCGACGCGCTGGCGCGCGCCGAACGGTACACGATCAAGACCGCCGCAAGCGCGGACAGCAGCGCCGCCCCAATCCAAAGACCGATCATGGGCGCTGCTTAGACGAAACCGCAGCGCCGCGCGAGGGGCCCCGCGCGGGAGCGGCCGCCGGTTATATTCGCCCGAGCAGGACCAGGATCACGACGATGATCAGAACCAGGCCCAGGCCGCCGGTGGGGGCATAACCCCAGCTGCGCGAATAGCCCCAGCGCGGCAGGGCGCCGACCAGGAACAGTATCAGAAGGATGATCAGTATCGTGCCGAGCATGGTGCTTTCTCCCGTTTCAAGCTCAACGGTTGGTCGCGGCCAAGGTTGCGTTGGGGCGCGGGACGGTTTTGAGAGTGGCGGAGTTCATCCGGCGCCTACCGATTGGACCGCCAAGGGCCGAAGGGGCGCGAAGCGCGATGAAGCCGCGCCCATGCTGGCTGATCAGCGTGCTAGCTACACTCCCCTTCGCGTTCTTCGCGCCTTAGCGGTGAAACAATAGCCACCGCTCCACCAGCTACCCCGTCGCCCCGCGCTTCAGCTCGTTCTCCGCCACGGCGGCGTCGAGTTCGGCGGCCAGGGATTCCAGGCGGTAGGGTTTGGCGAGCAGGCGCACCCGTTCGCGCAGGGCGATGGCGGCGGCGTCGGAGTAGCCGGTGCTGAGCACCACTGGCAGGGCCTCGTAGCGGCGGGCGATCTCGCGGGCCAGGTCGATGCCGCCCATCTGGCCGGGCATAACCATGTCGGACAGCACGATGTCGAAGCCCTGGTCCCGGTCCAGGGTGGTCAGGGCCTGGTCGGCGTCGGCGGCGCGCACGACGCGGTAGCCAAGTTCCTCCAGCATCGCCTCCACGGCGGCGGCGACGGAATCGTCGTCATCCACCAGCAGGATGCGGCGGTCCTTGCCCTCGGGCAGGGCGGCGGCCTGTTGCGTGGCGGACGGCTCGACCGGCGGCGCGGCGCGGGCGGCCCTGGGGAACAACAGGGTCAGGGTGGTGCCTTCGCCGATCCTGCTGTCGATGGCGGCGCGGCCGCCGGAGGCGCGAACGAATCCATAGACCTGGCTGAGGCCCAGGCCGGTGCCCCGGCCCACCGCCTTGGTGGTGAAGAAGGGCTCGAACACCTGGGCCGCCACCTCGGGCGACATGCCTTCGCCCTGGTCGGTGATGGCCAGCTCGACGAAGTCGCCGGCCAGGCCGGCCTCGTCCAGGCCGGGCAGGTTGCGGGCCGCGATGCGGATCTCGCCGCCCTTGGGCATGGCGTCGCGGGCGTTGACGGCGATGTTGAGCAGGGCGACGTCGAACTCGCCGGGATCGATCTCCACCGGCCACAGATCGTCCGGCCGCACGATGCGCACGCCGATGTCTTCCCGCAACGACCGGTCCAACAGGACGCGGATGCCGTCCAGCCGCTGGCCCAGGTCCACCACCTCGGCATGCAGGGGCGAGCGGCGGGAGAAGGCCAGCAGCTGGCGGGTCAGCCGCGCGCCCCGGTCGACCGCCTCGCGAATGCCGTCCTTGAGCTTCCTGCGACGCTCGGGGTTCTCGGTGCGGTCGAGCAGCTCCAGGCCGCCGGACGCCACCATCAGCAGGTTGTTGAAGTCGTGGGCCACGCCGCCGGTGAGCTTGCCCAGGGCCTCCATCTTCTGGCCCTGGCGCAGAGCTTCCTCGGCCTTGGCCCGTTCCTCCATCTCGCGGGTGAGGGCGTCGTTGGCCTCGGCAAGATCGGCGGCCCGGTCCGCCAGCGCCTGGTTGGCGCGGCTGAGCGCGCCATGCGCCGCCGTCAGGACGAAGATCACCAGGGCGGCCAGGGCGGCCAGCAGGGCGACCCCGGCATAGCGCGCCAGGCGGCGCCCCGCCGGCTCGATCGCCGTGCGCAGATAGACCGTGCCCAGGGTCACGCCCGCCTGGGTCACCGGCTCGACCACGATCAGGTGGGCGCCGTCGAAGATGGTCTGGCGGGTCAGCCCGGCCGCGGGGACGGTCTGGTCCGGACGAACGGACTGGGCGAAGGGGCGCCCGCCGCTGTCATAGACCGCCGCGCCCTCAATGGCCGGATTGGCCAGCAGGGCGTTGAGGTAGTCGCGGGCGCCGTGGGCGTCGTCGAAGGCCAGGTCGCCGCTGACGCTGGCGGCGAGGATGCGGGCCTGGGCCTCGGCCTGGGCCGCCCGTTCCGCGCGTTCGATCTGGGCGCTGTAGCCGGTGAGGCTGAGGCCCGCGGCCACCAGCAGGATGGCGCTGGCGAAGGCGGCGACCCGGATCGGCTCCCAACCGCGCTGAAACGGGATGAAGTCGAAGAAGGCGGTGGGACGGGTCGTGCTCATCGCCGCACCTCCAGCGCCAGGCTGAGCAGCTTGCCGGACAGGGCCAGGTGATCCTCCAGGGCCGCGCGCTGATCGATGTCGAACCGGACCCGGTTGTCGGTGAGGACGAAGTTGACGATGCCCTGGTCGGTGGCCGGCTCGCCCGGGCCGCGCCCCTGGTCGGTGACGGTCAGCACCGGCTCGCCGCGCAGCGCCTTCAGGGCGTCGGCGCGCGACTGGGTCGGCGAGCCGGCGACATAGGCGATCTGGCAGCCCATGTTCGGCTGGGTCGCGTCATAGCGGGAGACCTGAACCGGCCGGCCAGCGATCACCACGCCGGTCACCGCCTGGTCCAGCACCGTCTTGAACGGATCCTCGCCGATGACGCAGATGCGCAGGGGGCTGGAGGAGGTCTCGAAACTCGACGGCGGCCAGTTCACGAAGGCGGCAAGCTTGTAGAGGTAGGCGGCCTTGATCGCATATTCCAATGACGGCTGGGCGAGGGCGTTCGACGACAGACAGAAGACGCTGGCCATGGCGGCGGCCATCGTCCACGCAGGCTTTGCGCCGCGCCTTGTGTCCAAGCCTCTGAACACCCAGGGCCTCCCCACCGGCGCCGCAATCAGCCAAAAACGCGCTTCGGCGAAAAAGGCTCCCGCGACAAAATAGCACACCACAAAATTGTGCGACAGCGGGTCGGCAAGTGTCGCCGGCCCAGCCTAACTGATCAATGACAAGTCAGCTTTTCGGGCATAGGCTGAACCCAACGAGACTTCAGGGAGACGGCGATGGTGGACGGCAACATCACCAAGGACGCCATGTATGGCGCGGTGGCTCCCGACGACTTCGAGGCCATGCTGACGCTGGATCGCTATAACGAGCGATCGACGGCTTTCGACAAGATCATCTCCGCCACCCACGACCACTTCTGGGATCCGCTCGACAAGAAGTACATCGACTTCGACGAGCCCTTCGACATGGAAAATGTCGCCATGATGCCGGAGGAGCAGAGCCCGATCCTGCGCCTGCCCTATGTGGCCGAGACGCTGAAGGACCCCAAGGAGCGGGTGCGTTTCATCAACTATATGCAGCTGTGGAACTTCTCCTCGATCCTGCATGGGGAACAGGGGGCGCTGAACCTTTCCGCCTCGCTCTGCCACGTGCTGTACGACCAGGGGGCGCAGGAATACGCCGCCAACCAGACCCGCGAAGAGGCTCGCCACGTCACCGCCTTCGCCAAATACATCAAAGCCCGCTGGGGCCGGCCGGTGCCCTGCGGCTCTGCGCTGAAGAGCCTGCTGGTGGAGATCATCGAGGCGCCGGAGGTCTATAAGAAGATCATCGGCATGCAGATGATGGTCGAGGGCCTGGCCATGGGCGCCTTCGCCAACGGCTATAAATATAACCGCGACCCGCTGGCGCGGAAGCTGTTCCAGCTGGTGATGACCGACGAGGCCTTTCACCACAAGTTCGGCAAGATCTGGGCCGACCGGACAGTGCCCGAGCTGAGCCAGGCGGAGCGCAACATCGTCGAGGACTGGGCCGCGCACTGTTGCCAGTCGCTGCTGTTCAACCAGGGCTCGCCCGAGCAGCAACAGGTCATCTACGGCGAGTTCGGCCTCGACCCGCAACGGGTCATCGACGACATCAAGGTCCGCCGCGCCAGCCGCGATCCGAACCGCAAGATGAAGGGTGAAACCAACATCTTCCGGGTGCTGATCAAGACGCTGAACAACGCCCGCCTGATCACCGACCGCACGCGGGGCTTCTATGCCACCTACGTCGACATGGACGAACTGCAGGGCGAAGGCGACCATATGATCGGCGACGACATCGCCGAGGACGGCATCCGCTATCTGCAGGCGATCAATTTCAGGGAGCGGTCAAAAGACGTGCTGGTGGCGGCGGAGTAGGCTGCGCCAACGCCCGCGTCAGTCCCGCGCGAACGAGCGCGGCTCGTCGGCGGCGCGTCGGAGCAGGCTGTTCAGCCAGGCGTCCAGGTCCTGACCCGGCCGGTACTGGCCGCGGGCGCGCCAGGCGTCATCCATGGTTCGGGTCACCAGCCGGCCGGCGTCGCGATCGGCCAAGCCGCCCGCCAGCCCTTGTGCAGCCTGGCGAAGTTTCGGGCGCGCCGCGATCAGGTCGTGGCCGAAAGCAAGGATATCGTGCTCCATCGTCCGTCTCCTGGAGGTTGGCGTTGCGGCCTAAACCCCTTGGCTCGGCGATTGTTTCCTCCTGGCCCCATTTTAGTCGGGGGCTCCGGCGCAGTCGGAAGCGCTGCGGCGCCGAGGTCCGCGAAGGCCCGCTTCCACCCGGAAATGTCTCACATTTCAACTCACAAGAGAAGATGGCGACGGGCTCCATTCGCCACTATCGCCTAATCGTGATCGCCTGCGGGAAGCGTGACGGCGAGTGGCCTTGGCGGCGCATCGATGCTAGGAGCCGGCTTGTCCACCCATCCCTTTCGAACCATTCGCCCTTTCGAAGCCTGAATGCCTGAAGACCGTCCCAAACGACCGATCCTGTCCCTAAAGCCCGGCGCGCGCACCAGCCTGCCGGACTTCCCCACGCCGCCGCCGGCGCTGTGGAAGTGCAAGCCGTGCGGCACGACGGTGGAGGTGGTCTACAACGCCACGGGGGACGTCCGTTGCGGCGCCTGCAACGCGCGCCTGGGCAAGGCTGAGGACTTTCTCGCCAAGCCCCCCAACATCGACAAGCTGCGCGCGCGCCCTGCGCCCAAGAAGCCGCCGCCGGCCCCAACCCCCCGGTCGCGCAGGGTTTAGGAGCGTCGGGCCTGAGCGCCGGCGCTATGGGCGGCTAAAAGTGGAACCCCTTGTGGTTGGCGCGTTCCAGCTTCTTCTGCACGAAGGTCTTCGGCAGCTTGGCCAGGGTCAGGTAGCCGTCCTGGGCGCTGTCGAGGGCGTTGAAGCGGCGATCGGCCACCTTGAGGAAGTTGGCCTTGGTGATCATGCCGTTGAAGTCCACGTCGGCGGCGGACAGGGGTTCCGGAACATTCTGGAGGCTGAACGGCGCGGCGCCATCCGGGACCTGTTCGGTCTCCACGACATTCGGGGGATGCTCGCCGCCCTGGAATGTCGGCACGTCCGGCTGGCCGTTGAACTGGGCGAGCCATAGACGCGCGCCGTCATGCCCCGGACCGGCGGGGCCGCCGCGCAGATACGCCACCGGCACATTGAGGCCGAGAATTTCCGGGGCGATGACCCGTTCGTAGATGGCGACCTCATAGCTGTTGAGCACGCCGTCGTGGTCGCGATCGAGAAGGTCGAAGAAGGCGCCGGCGTCGGCGATGAATTCGGCGTGGTCGATCTTGCCGTCGGCGTTCTTGTCCGCCTGTTTGAACCAATCCACCACCGGATAGGGGGCGGTCATCTTGGCGCGAAACGGCTTGCCCATGGGGGCGATGAAGACGTTGGGCCAGTCGTCGGGATCGCGGGCCGCCGCCGGACGGGCGCCGGTCGCGACCATTCCCGCGAAGCTCAGGCCAAACAGTCGCCGTGAAAGGCGCATTCCAATCTCCTTGAACGGCGAAGACAGCGCGGTGACCCGCGGCGCCCGCGGCCTGGCCGTCATCGACTAAAAGTGAAAACCCTTGCGGGCGGTGTGCTCCAGCTTCTTCTGCACATAGGTCTTCGGCAGCTTCGCCAGGGTCAGGAAGCCGTCCTTGTCGTGGTCGAGGGTGTTGAAGCGCCGATCGGCCAGCTTCAGATAGTTGTCCTTCAGGATGATGCCGCTGAAGTCCACATCCGCGGCCGAGAGGGGCTCGGGCACCTCCAGGAAGCTGAAAGGCGCGGCGCCCTCTGGCAGGGCCTCCACATGGGCGGTGGGCTCGTTCGGCTGATCCAGTCCCACCTGGGGCGAGGCGATCTGGGCCAGCCACAGGCGAGCGCCGTCATGCCCCGGGACCGTTCGCGCGCCGCGCAGATCGGTCACCGCCACATTGTAGCCGAGGATCTCCGGGGCGACGTTATGTTCGTAAAGCGCGAGCTCATAGCTGCTCAACGCCCCGTCGTGGTTCAGGTCCAGGGTGTCGAAAAAGGCGCTGGCGTCGGCGATGAATTCCCCGTGGTCGACCTTGCCGTCGGCATCCTTGTCGGCCTGCTTGAACCAGTCGCCCACGGGGTAGGGGGCCCCCATCTTGGCGCGGAACGGCTGGCCCATGGGGGAGATGAAGACATTGGGCCAGTCGCCAGCATCGCGAGCCGCCGCCGGAAGGGCGCCGGCGGCGAACAGGCCTGCGAGGCTCCAGCCGAATGTGCGCCGTGAAAGGCTCATCTCAATCTCCCTGAACGGCGAAGATAGTCCCGCCGCGCCCGCCGGCCAATCGAGTCGGCGACGACTATCGCAGTAAAAATGGCGCGAGCGCGGCTTTAGTGTTTCAGACCAGCCTAGCCGGCCAGGACGGTCTTGCCGTTCTTGATCACCGTCACGCCGCGTTCCTTGATGCGGGCCTCGAAGGAGACCACGTCGCCGTCCTTCCAAAGATCGACGGTGATGGTCTCGCCCGGGAAGACCGGGGAGGAGAAGCGGGCCTGGTGGCTCTTGAACTTGGACGCGTCATAGCCGGCGTAGGTCTGCAGCACCGCGCGGCAGGTCAGGCCATAGGTGCACATGCCGTGCAGGATGGGCCTGGGAAAGCCGGCCATCTTGGCGATCTCCGGGTCGCAGTGCAGCGGGTTGCGGTCGCCGGAGAGGCGGTAGATCAGCGCTTGATCCGGGCTGGTGGGAATGTCCACCGACATGTCCGGCGCGCGGGTGGGCACCACGTGCGCCTCGGGCTGGCCGTCCGACGGGCCGCCGAAGCCGCCGTCGCCGCGGGCGAAGGTCGAGCCGGTGATGGTCAGCAGCAGCTCGCCCGAGGCGGCGTCCTTCAGCTGGGTCTCGGTGCTGATAACAGCGCCCTTGCCGGGCCCCTTGTCCCAGGCGCCGACGACGCGGGTGGAGGAAACCACCTCGCCCTGCACGGCCATGGGCTTGTGGAATTCGATCTTCCGCTCGCCGTCGACCACCATCAGGAAGTTGATGCCCATAGGGCCGGCGTTGGCGCCCCAGGCCACGACGCCCGCCTGGGTCGGCACGGCCTTCAGCTCTTTTTCGTAGACGAAGTTCAGCTCGTCCAGGTTCATCGGGTCAGCGCCCATACCGACGCCGAGGGCGTAGATCAGGGTGTCCTTGGAGTTCCAGGAGAAGGTCTGGCCTTCGTTTTTCAGGTTGAGGATTTCGGGATAGGCGATGGCCATGGCGCTTCCTTGAGGGCGTGCTTTTCGTTGGCCGCACTAAAGGTTGGCCGCCCCGGCCCTGTCAACGCGGCCGTGCGTGAGGTGGTCAGAGGAGTTCACCGCGAAGGGCGCGAAGGACGCTAAGGCCGGCATGCGCCCGCACGCCAATCTCATCAGCCAGCGCTTCGGGATTACAGCGCTTCGCGCCTTCTTCGCGCCCTTCGCGGTAAAATCCTTCCTCCCTAGTGATGCCGCAGCACCTGGGCGACGTGGACGGCGGCGGGGAGGATCAGGGCGCCCAGCAGGCAGGGGAAGATGAACAGGATCAGCGGCAGCATCAGCTTGGCCGGCAGGGCCATCGCCTTCTCCTCGGCGCGCATCATGCGCTTGTTGCGCATGTCGTCGGAGAAGACCGCCAGGGTCTCGCCCAGGCTGACCCCCATCTCCTCGGCCTGACGCAGCATGGTGGCGAAGGAGCGGGCTTCGTCGACCCCCAGCCGGTCGGCGAACCGGCTCCAGGCCTCCTTGCGCGAACGGCCGGCGCGCAGCTCCAGGGTCATGGCGCGCATATGCTCCGCCAGGTTCGGATAGCGGGAGACCAGCTCGCCCATGATCCGGCCGATGGCGGCGTCGAGGCTGAGGCCCGCCTCCACAGAGGCGACCATCAGGTCGAGCATGTCGGGGAATCCCTCCCGGTATTCCCGCTCGCGGGTGCTCTTGCGGGCCTTCAGCACCTGGTCGGGACCGAGGATGGCGGCCACCGCGAACACGGCGGCCACCATGATCGCCAGGGGTCCGCCGCCGCCCGCAGCCGCCCAGGGCAGCAGCACCAGGGTGGCGGCGATGGCGCCGCCCAGGGCCAGGGCCCGGGCGCCGAGATAGAGGGTCACCGCGTCCCGACCCGTGAAGCCGGCCTGGGCAAGCTTGAGGCGCAGCTGCGACTGGACCTCCGGGTCCTTGTCGTCCATGCGCCCGCCCAGCTCCCGCACCCCCTGGGCCATCTTGGCCACGGCGCCGGCGGCCAGGGACGAGTTCGACGGCGCGGCCTGGGCGCCGCCAGCGGCCAGGCGCGCGCGCCGACGCAGAATGGTCAGGCCCGCCCGCCCACCGATGACAGCGAACCCCAGCAGGCCA
>Ga0302311_10005524_pt1 | contig 13313 bp, 8 predicted proteins | sample III_Palsa_N1_3_FD_200449 | JGI IMG/M metagenome (GOLD analysis project Ga0302311, IMG submission 200449) | Peat permafrost microbial communities from Stordalen Mire near Abisko, Sweden - III_Palsa_N1_3 | ecosystem: Environmental > Terrestrial > Soil > Palsa > Peat permafrost | place: Sweden... | reverse complement strand
TTGGTTGCGGGCGGTTGGTCCGCGCTGGCAAGGGCTTCCGGCGACGGATCGGGGTCGGGGCCGGCGGGCGGATCGATCGCCTCAGGCGGTGTCGTGGCGGGCAGATTGGGGTCGGGCTCTGGCATGGCTGGGGTGGGATGAGTGTATCGCGGGAGGGCGAAGGCGGTCGCGCTTCGCGCGATAACCCACCCTTTCCGATGAGGCTGGAAAGGATGGGCCACCCGGATCTGTGGTGGGTCTAGTTGTGTGGCGGTGGCTATGGGTGGGAGAGGCGGTAGATGAGCAGGGCGGAGCGTTTGGCTTGGCGGGGGATGGAGGCGAGCAGGACGGTTTCGCCTTCGGCGTGGGCGCCTTCGCCCATGGCTCCAGTTCCGACAAGGCCGGGGATGTAGGGGGCGACGAAGGAGATGTCGCCGGCTCCGCGGAGCATGGGGTCCATCTCCTGCATGGGCGGGTAGCCAAGGGTGGCGTTGATGTCGTTGAGCTGCTTGACCAGGGCGTGGCCGGCGGGGGTGGGCGCCATGGCGGGATAGCCGTCGGAGAAGGTGAGAGTGGCGGAGGTCTGCGGAAGGTGCGCGGCCACGATGGTCTGCATCTTAGCCTGGATGCGTTTGGCTTGTTCGTCGGAGAGGCAGCGGAGGTCGCCGACCGCGATGGCGGTGGGGGGAATGACGTTGGACTTGCCGGTGACGGCGGCGTTGGGGCCGGTGAGGGTTGCGCTGGTGCCTCCGGCGACGAGGCCGACGTTGAAGGTGGCACCGGGATCGGGGAGCTGGGTGCGGAAGGCGTCGAGGATGCGGGTGAGCTCGTAGATGGCTCCGTCGCCCATGGTGGCGTTGAAGATTTGCGATGAGTGGCCGGTTTTGCCGGTGGTTTCGAGATGCCAGGAGATGGCTCCGCGGCGGGAGATGCTGGCTGCGTCTACGCCTTTGACGAGGCCGCCGGTTTCGTATTCGAGGGCGATGTCGGAGTGCTGGGCGGCTTCGATCATATCTTTGCGCGAGATGCTGAGAGGGTTGCCGTGATTTTCTTCATCGCCGGAGAGGACGATGGTGATCTCGGTGTGGTCGAGGGTTCCGGCAGACTTCATGGCGTCGAGCGCGGTGAGCAGGACGACGAGGCCGCCCTTCATGTCGTTGGTGCCGGGGCCCGTGGCGATTTTGCCGTCGGTGTTGGGGACGATGGAGTATTTCTGGAAGGGGCTGGAGAGTTCGAAGACCGTGTCCATGTGGCCGATGGCGAGGATGCGCTTGCCGCATTTGCCGGGGCCGTCGGGGCAGGGGTGAGTGGCGACGAGGTCTCCTGCGCGGTCGTCCAACTGCTGCATGGGATGCCAGGCGACGTTGAAGCCGAGGGCCTGGATGCGGGGCGCGACGATGTCTTTGACGGCGAGGACGCCGGGGATGTTCATGGTGCCGGAGTTGATGTTGACGAGTTGCTCGAGGAGGGCGATGGAGGCCGGCGTTTCGGCGTCGACAGCGGCGATCATGCGGGCTTCGGCGGGGGCGGGCGCAGACTGCGCATGAATGGCAAGTGCGGCGGCCGCTGCGGCGAGCAGGAGGGTGGGCAGGATTTGGGGGCGCATGAGGGCAGCATAGCATTGCGGGTCCGCGAAGGCCCACTCATCGCAGTGAGACTGCGATGAATGAGGGAGCCGGCATGGTGATTGCGGAGAGGGTGTCGCGGATGGGTAGAGACGCACCCCACGACAACCTTGCCCTGCGGGCTCGGTGATCATGGGGCACCCGACTGGGTGGTTTAGGTGGAGGGGAGCTGCTCGCGGACGCGGGTGCGGGAGCGGGTGGTGATGACGATGGCGGCGGCGAGGATGAGGAAGCCGCCGAGGCGCGCGCTGGGGCCGAGGGTTTCGTGGAGGATGAAGACGCCAAGGATGGAGCCGATGAGGGGTTCCATGTTGAGCAGGACTCCGGCTTGTGAGGCGGGGACCTGGGTCATGCCCCAGTTCCATAGCAGGGTGGTGGCGGCGGTGCAGAGGAAGCCGCTGGCGGCCAAGGCGAGCCACGCTTTGAGGGATACGTGGTGGATGGGCGGCAGGCCGTAAAGGAAGGGAACGATGAGGCAGAGCATCAGGGTTCCGGCGGCGGCGCCGTAGGCGGTGACGACGATGGCAGAGTGGCGGCCCATCAGATGTTTATTGAGCAGAACCCAGCCGAGGGCGATAACGAGGGAGAGGACGACGAGGAGGTCGCCGGTGAGGGTGGGTGAGTTGGAGCCGGTGGCGTGGCGGGCGCCGAGAGCAATGAGGGCTGCGCCGATGGTGGAGACGACGAGAGACAGCCAGCCCGTGGCGTCCATGCGTTCGTGGGCGAAGAGCGTGGCGGCGACTGCGAGAAAGACTGGCATGGTGCCGACCATGAGCGAGGCGTGGGAGACGGTGGTGCGGTTGAGGCCGGAGAACTGAATGAGGAACTGGAGCGGGATTCCGAGGAAGGCGCAGACGAGGAGGGTGGACCAGTCGCGGCGGTTGAAGGTGGGCTTGTGGGTGAGGATGAGAGGTGCGAGGGCGAGCGCCGCGAAGAGGAAACGGTAGAGGACCATGGCGCCGACGCCCATCTCTTCGAGAGCGATTTTGCCGAAGAAGAAGCCGCAGCCCCAGAAGGAGCTGGCGAGGGCGCAGGATGCGAAGCCGAGGGTGCGATGTTTTACGGTTTGAGGCATGAGGACAGGGCGACCACGGATTCACACGGATGAACACGGATAATGCAGGAACGAGGGATTGAGAATAAGGCTCGATCGAGTGATGCGGCTATGTAGGTTCGATGATAGCGGACGTGGTTGTATGAGCGCGGAACTGCGCGATCATCCCCATGATTCTTCATCCGTATTGATCCGTGTGAATTCGTGGTCGAGCTTGCGTAGTTACCAGACGCGGCAGCTTTTTACGGGGGCCATGGGGGCGCCGGTTTTGCAGCCGAAGGCGGGGGCGAAGCCGGGCTGGTTGGGCAGCACGCCGTTGACGCGGATGGGGTCGGGCGAGTGCGGGTCGGAGAGGACGAGCGAGCGGACGGCCTCGGGGTGGGTGTTCTCGCAGTAGTTCTGCGCGAACGAAATGAAGAAGCGCTGCGGGCCGGTGAAGCCGTCGATCTTTTTGTCCACGTCGATGTGGTCGTCCTTGGCGCGCTGCATGTAGGCCATGAAGGCGAGGAACAGGCCGCCATTGTCGGCGGTGTTTTCGCCGAGGGTGAGCTTGCCGTTGACCTTGATGTCGTCGACGGCGGTGAAATTGCCGTACTCGTTGACGAGGCAGTCGGTGCGGGTGGTGAATTTCTTGAGGTCGTCGGGGGTCCACCAGTCGTCGAGATTGCCCTTGGCGTTGAACTTGCGGCCTTCGTCGTCGAAGCCGTGGGTGAGTTCGTGGCCGATGACGCCGCCGATGTGGCCGTAGTTGACGGCGAGGTCCTGGGTGCGGTCGTAGAACGGAGGCTGCAGGATTCCGGCGGGGAAGTTGATGTCGTTCATGCTGGAGTCGTAGTAGGCATTGACGGTGGGCGGGGTCATGCCCCACTCGCTGTGGTCGACGGGCTGGCCGATTTTGTTGAGCTGGCGGTCATTTTCGAAGTCGTTGGCGCGGAGGGTATTGCCGAGAGGGTCGTCGGGCTTGACGATGAGCCTGGTGTAGTCGCGCCACTTGTCGGGATAGCCGATTTTATTGGCGACGGCGGCAAGTTTCTCTTTGGCGCGGAGCTTGGTGGCGGGCGACATCCAGTCGATCTGGTCGATGTCATTGCCCATGGCAGCTTCGATGTCGTGGACCATCTGGAGCATCTTGGCCTTGCTATCGCCGGCGAAATACTGGTCGACATAGACCTTGCCGAGCGCCTCGCCGAGCGCGCCGTTGACGGCGTTGGAGCAGCGCTTCCAGCGAGCCTGCTGTTCGGGCTGGCCGTAGAGGATGCGGCCGTAGAAGTCGAAGTTTTCGGCGTCGAGATCATGGGGCAGGTTACGCGGGACGGTAGTGAGCAAGTGGTAGCGGAGGTAGGCCTTGATGGTGGCGGGATCGGCCGTTGAGAGCTGCTGGATCATCGCGGGCCAGAAATCAGGCGTGGAGTTGTTGATCTCGGCGACGCGGGGGGAGTGGATGGCGTCTTCGAAGGCGGTGAAGTCGAAGCCGGGCAGGCTGGCTACGAGCGTGGCGACGGGCTGCAGGTGATAGGTCTTCTCGGGGTCGCGCATGTCGACGGCACCTAGGGAGGCATTCGCGAGGGCGGTCTCGAGCTTGAGGATGTTCTGTGCGTCCTTAAGGGCCTGCTGCGGATTGCTGCCGGCGAAGGTGAGCATTTTGGTAATGTGCGCGACGTAGTCGGCGCGGAGTTTGACGTCCTTGTCGCCGGTGCGGGTGTAGTAGTCCTTCTCGGGCAGGCCTAGGCCGCCTTGGGCAATCTCTGCGATCTGCTTGCCGGAGTCTTTCAGGTCCTGCTGCTCGCCGTAGCCGAAGAAGACATCGACTCCTTCGCGCTGGAGTTCGCCGAGGAGGGTGGCGAGCTGGGCTTTGTTGGAGGTGTCGAGGGAGTTAATCTTGTCGAGCAGGGGCTGGATGCGGGTGAGACCTTCAGACTGAATGAGGGAGGTGTCCATGCAGGCCTTGAAGTAGTCGCCGATTTTCTGCTCGTCGGGGGTGCGGGCGGCGCCACCGGCCTGGCCCTTCTGGAGGATGGTGTTGAGCTCCTGCGTATTGACGTTGTAGAGGACGTAGAAGGGGTCGACCGAGGGCTGGTCGGAGGGGATGGGGTGGTTGGCGTTGAAGTGGCCGCAGGCGAACTTGTACATGTCGGTGCAGGGGTCGGCGGATCGGTCCATCGAGGAGAGATCGAGGCCAGGGAGGGGCTTGACTTCGGCGGGCGGCGCGGAGGCGGCGGGCTGCTGGGCCACTGAGAACGGAATGAGGGCGACACAGGCGAAAGCGAGGGTTGCAAAGCGGGGAAGTCTGGAAGAGGTGGGTGCGGGAGCCTGGTTCATGCGGGGTTCTCCGTGAAGGCGAATGGCTTAGATGCGGCTGAAAGCTGGATTTGAGGTTTACGGATGGCGGTTCGAAAAAGTTCCGGCGGTCGAGTCACTTGTATCACTCGCAGTATCGCTCATCGGGGATGAGGACGGAAATGTGGAGGTGTAGTGTAGACGGGGTGGAGCAGCGATTGGCGACGCTTGTGCGTCTGTGAAAGAGTAAGGATTCGAGACATCGTAACGCCATGATCGTAGGTGGAAAAGACCGATCGGCAGCAGCGGCCGGGACAGCGCAGGTTGGCGGCCGGCTCGCCAGCGGGACTGCGCGGCGATGCGTGGCTGCAGCGCTGGCGGCATTGACGCTGGTGGCCCCGGGCGTGGCGATGGCGCGCGATCCCGACCCGGTGCAGCGGATTTCGCTGGGGCCGCTGGGATTTCAGCCGCTTTCGCAGGAGTTTCTGCTGGCGGGCAGCTCGATGCTGACGGTGGACTTTGTCGATACGGAGCATCTGCTGATCACGTTCGGGGTGCGGCGGTTGATGAAGCGCGAGCCGAACGAGCCGGCGAGCGACGATGACCGGACGATTGGGGCGTACCTGGTGGAGCTGAGCTCGGGCAAGGTGCTGGCGCGGACCGAGTGGCGGCTTCACGACCGCTCGCAGTATTTGTGGAATCTGGGGCATGGGCGGTTTCTGCTGCGGGTGCGCGACCGCCTGACGACGTTTACGCCGAGCAATGGCCTGGATGCGGGCGATGCGTTCCGGGAGGTTCCGATCCTGCGGCTGGATCGGCATATTGTGGCGATCCTGCTGTCGTCGGACGCGGATCTGCTGACGCTGGAGACGACGAAGTATGCGATGGGGTCGGGCGAGGCGAGCGAGGGGTTTTCGACCGACCCGGCGCCGGTGCAGATCAATTTCTACCGGCTGATGAGTAACGGGCCGTCCCCGGAAGACCTGATGGTGAGCGCGGCGGGAACGATTCGCACCCGGACGGCAGTGTCGCTGCCGATGACGACGGCGGGGCGTCTGGATCTGATTGAGAGCAGCAAGAACAGGTGGCTATTCAATTTCGTTGAGCACGCGGGCAAGGTGAATGAACTGGCGGCGTTCGACACGAGCTGCTTTCCGCGACCGGTGTTTGTGGGGCATAGCGAGTTTGTGGCGTTTGGGTGTCGCGGGAGCGATGACAAGCGGGACTTCGCGGGCTTCAACATGAAGGGCGAGGAGATGTGGCAGCAGAACTTCTATGAATCGTATGTCTCGCCGACGTTTGTATTTGCGCCGGCGGCGGGGCGGTTTGCGCTGGGGCGGACACTTGTGAGCGGCGACTTCGATCCGGAGCTGCCGCTGCCTCCGGCGATTGTGACGGGGCAGGAGGTCCGCGTATACCAGAGCTATAACGGCAAGCTGCTGATGAAGACGGGTTGCACGCCGGTGGCGCGGGCGGGTCAGAATTTTTCTCTATCGCCTGACGGGATGCGGCTGGCCGTGGTGCGCGAGATGCAGGTACGCCATCCGGCGACCAAGTACGACGGGGCGTACACCCAGAACGAAGTGAACGTGGAGGTGTACGCGCTGCCGCCGCTTGCGGGCGAGGACCAGGCTGCGGTGAAGGAGGCGCTGGTGCTGGCTCCGGCTGATCCGGGGGCGCGGATCGACGAGGCGCTGCAGCGGAATTCGGGGAGTCAGGATACGGATTCGGCGGGATCGAGCGACAAGATTGTGGTGGGGAGCGGTGCTTCGCCGGTGGCTCCTACGATGCAGCCCGCAGCCGAGTCGACAGCGGCGGAGACAGCGGCAGATGCGGGCTCGGAGGCTGGGGTTGCGACTGAAGGCGATGTTCAGCCAGCGGGTCCGAGGAAGCCTCCCACGCTGTATGGGCCGGACGAGCAGCCGCCGCAGAAACCGCCGCGGTAGGCGGACGCAAAAAAGCCAGCCGCGGGTATCCGGGCTGACTCTCGCGATGAAAGCTGGGTTGAAGCGAAACCAGAGTTGATGTGCCCGGTTGGATGTAGTTCAGTCGCGCCCACTTGAGCGATGTGCCTTCGGGTGCAGTCACTCTGGATTCGCTCTTAGGCGGCCTTGGCGGGCTTGACTGCAGCCTTGACGCGCGCGCTGAGGCGAGCCTTGTAGCGGCTGGCGGTGTTCTTGTGCAGAACGCCCTTCTGGACGCTCTTGTCGAGGATGGAGACGGTCTCGGAGTAGGTGGCGGCGAGAGTCTTCTTGTCGCCAGCGACGATGGCCTCGCGCAAGCCGCGCAGGCTGCTGCGGAGCTTGGTCTTGTTGGCGCGGTTGGCCGCGGTCTTGGTTTCGGTCTGACGTGCGCGCTTCAGCGAGGAGACATGATTTGCCATGGAATTCGGAACTCTTTTCTGGACCCGCAGAGGCGGGGAGGTTGGAATGCAGGTGGAGGTGATCGCACCGCATCCCTGCAACTACTTAGTTTACGGAAGGCGGGGCGCGGGGTCAACCGCAATCGGGGATAGTTCCCGGTGTCGTTGCTGTCACCGCTGGGCGCCGGGGACGGCGAGAGTTCGCTCCAAACTGGTGTCCGAGGCGAGGGGTTAGTTCTCGGTGGGCTTTTCGTCGACGTGGTCGATGACGAGGACGGAGATGGGGCGCTTGACCTTCACCAGGCGGAGGCCGAGCGTTTTGTTGAGGGCGTCGAAGAACGAGATGGCGCCGTTCGGGTCGGCTGCGGCGGAACTGTCGATTGGGGCGAGGTCTTCGGGTGCGCCTCCGCCGCGCACCTTGTTCGCGCCGCTATAGCTGAGGGTGAAGTCGTAGGCTCCGTCGATGCCGGTGTTGTCGAGGACCGGCGTCTTGATATAGCCGGATGCGAGGGTTTGAATCTGGCCGGCGAACTGGGCCATGGTGATTCCCTGGCAGGTGAGCAGCCGGTTGAGGATGGGATTGGTTGCGCGCGGATCTTTTCCATCCGCGCCCGGCATTTGTCCGCATTTTGTGCGCGTGTCTGGGGCCGATTTCTGCAGCCTGGGATTGACTGCGACGAGGTTGTAGGCGTCGAGGGGTTGATCTTCGGTGTGAGTGACCAGCTTGAAGCGCTCTGCCAGGAGTTGGCGGAGCATGGGCAGCAGGTCGTCTTCGTCGAGTTCGGGTGCGCCGGGCTCGCGCGGGGCTTTGGCGAGGATATCGAAGTGGTCCTCCGTAAGCCATTTCGGAGCCCCCTGTAGCATGGGGCCGTTGTTCGGGAGGTCCCACGCGGTGCGGATGAGGAAGTCCAGGGTGGCTCCTTGAATCTTGATCTGGCCACCGGAAAGGTCTCCGTCCATCTTGGTGTCGGGCTTGCTGGGCTTGATGACGGAGACCTCAAACTCGGCGGGCGTGGCGGGTGGCATCACCTTAGCGAGGCCAGGCGAGTTTGGCGTGGGCTTCTCGTTCACGCTGTCGATGACGAGGACGGGTATCGGGGATGTTCCCATCGTCAACTGAAGGCCGAGCTGTTTGTCGATGGCGTCGAAGAGAGTGACTGCATCCGCGCCGGCGGCTGCCAGCTTGTTTTTCTCGGTAAACTCGAGGTCGAAATCCCAAGCGCCTGTGAGGCCGGTAGAGTCGACGACGGCGCTGGTGAGGTGGGCGGCTGAGAACCTGCGCAGGAAGCTGACGAAGTCGCCCATCATGACGTTGCGGCAGGAGACCACGATGCGCGGCACGGTTCCGGGCGGAGGATTCTGCGGCTTTACCTGGCAACCTGCATCGTCGGTGGGGTTGGCCTTCTTGATCTTCAATTTGTCCGGGGTAGCTGTGAGCACGTATGCAGGCAGGGGACGGTTTTCTGTATGGGTGACCAGCTTGAAGCGGTCGGCCAGCATGCTGCGGAGCATCGGTCTGATCTCGTTCTGTTGGGCTTTGGGCGGCATCAGGGCGAAGACGTCGTAGCGGTTCCAATCCAGCCAGGTTGGGCCTCCAACGACATACTTCGGATCGAAGCTGTTGGCCATGCTGATCATGTTCGCCATGGTGGCATCGCGCAGGATGTACTGCTTGCCGCTGAAGGATCCGCGCAATTCCGGCTGCCGGCGATAGGGTGCCACGTGGACGTCTTCAGCTACGAAGGCAGGGTCGGGGGTCGACGACGGCTTGGGCGATTGGGCGGTGCAGCAGAGCGTTAAGATGGCGAGCAAGGATGCGCTGGCGATGCTGCGAACGATCTGGATTCTGCCGGGGGTCGCGCTCAGGGTCATGCTTACCGCCTTCGAGGTGTGTGCCGGGCTGCCCGCGCCGGATGGTTGAGGCAGAATCCCGACCAGTTTATGCGGGGCCGCGAATCGTTGTCCAAGAGCGGTGGTCAGTTCTCCGTGGGCTTCTGGTCGATGTGGTCGATGACGAGCATGGGCATAGTGCCTTTGCGTTTCTCCAGCTTGAGCCCAAGCGTTTTGTAGATTGCGTCGAAGAGGCTGATGCCGCCGGTTGGAACGGATGCGGCCGCAGCGTCCGGCGCAGGCGTATCGCTTCCCGCGGGTTGCGGCGATGGGGTGCGGAGCTGAGCGGAGGTGCTGAAGGAGAGCGTGAAGTCGTACGCGCCGTCGATTCCGGTGGCGTCGATCACCTGGTTCTTGATGAAGCCGGGAGCCATGGACTGGAGTTGCGCCGCGAACTGGGTCATGGTGATGTTCGAGCACGTCACCAACCTTCCGAGCTGCGGATTATCCTTTCTGGGGTCCTTCCCGTCGGGGCCGGGTCCATCCTTGCAGCCGGTACGATTCGCCGGGTCAGCCTTCTTGAGGTGGGGGCCGGCTGCGAGCAGGGTGTAGGCGTCGGCCGGCTTATCTTCCATGTGGTATTTCATCTCGAAGCGGTCGGCCAACAGCGTTTTCACCATCTGCTGCAGGTCTTCGAAGTCGATCTGCGGAGGGCCACCTGGTCCCGAGGGGGCGTCCACACCGACTTTGCCCAGGATGTCCCAGTGGTCCTGATTCAGAAAGGCAGGGGGATCGGCGATTCTGCCGTCGCTGATGTCCCAGGCCCAGGTGATGAGGAATTGGAGCGGGGCTCCGTTGATGACGATCTCGCTTCCCCTGGTCTGGAGGCGAATGCCTTTCTCATCCGGGGATGCGGGTTTGACGACGGCTACGTCGAAGGCGGCGGGCGGCGGCGGCGGGAGCGCTTTGTCGATCCCCGGCGGGTTGGGGGTGGGCGTCTCGTTGACGCTGTCAACGACTACGATCGGCAGCGGTGCGGTTTTGGTCTCGAGCTTGAGGCCAAGCTGCTTTTCGACGGCGTCGAAGATGGTGGTGCCAGGGGTATCTCCCTTGGGCGGCTGATAGGACCAGTGGATGTCGAAGTCCCAGGCGCCTTTGAGGCCGGTCTGTTCGATGACGGGTTGTCTGAGGTAGGGCCGGGCCACGTCATGCAGGAACTGCGCGAAGGAGTCCATGGTGACGGCGTGGCAGGAGAAGGTGATCTCCATGGTCGGCGAGGGCGGGGTGTTCGGTGGCGGGGACTGGAACGCGCAGCCGTGGAGAGTTGGGGGGCCGGGTTCGGCCGAGGGGGAGGGTGCGCTGGAACTATCGGACTGCTTCAACTTGGGCGCGCCCTTGGCGATGATGAGGCCATATGCAGGCAGGGGCTTGGTGTCGGTGTGCACGGCGAGTTTGAACCGGTCCTCAAGCAGGGCGCGGAGCATCAGCTTGACATCGTCGGGCGAGGTGGTGCGGGGGGCCTTGGCGACGATGTCGAAGCGGTCCAGGTCCAGCCAGGACGGGCCGCCCAGGACGTACCTATCCTCCAGGCCGTAGGCGCGTGCGATCAGGTTGGTCATGGTTGCCTGACGGATGTAGTAGCGGTCGCCATGCAGCGTGCCGCCGCGGGTGGAGGGAGTATTGCTGTGCTCGCTCGAGTGGACGTCGGCCACGTCGAAGCTGGGTGGAGCGGCGGATTTGGCGTCGGGGGCGGTGGGAGCCTGGGCGAAGACGGGGACGCAAAGTGAGAGCAACTGGGTCGCCGCGGCGAGCGTTCGCTTCATCTTCCGAATCTCCTTCGACCTGCAAGCATAAGCGATGGAGCCGGGCCCGGGGATTCTTTGGCAGCGGAACAACGCAAATTAGACGTTTCCGCGCAGGAATTGTTTTGACGGCAGCAAGAATTGTGCGAATTTTCAGGGCGGGAGCGGCCGTCAGTTCTCCGTCGGCTTCTGCTCGATATGGTCAATGATGAGGACAGGGGATGGGCGCTTCTCTTTGACGACCTTTACGCCGAGCTGGTTCTTCATGGCGTCGAGCAGCGAGAGGCCGCCGTTGGGCTCGGCTGTGGAAGCGACGTTGGGGTCGTTCGAGGGTGGTGGGGGCGGATGGCTGGCGAGTTGGCCGGCGGTCGAGAAGCTGAGGGTGAAGTCGTAGGCGTCTTTCAGGCCGGTCGAGTCGAGGACGGGGGTAAAGACGTATCCGCCGGCGAGCATGGGAAGCTGTTCGGCGAACTGCGCCATGGTCATGTTGCGGCAGGCGAGCAGGCGGCCGAGGATGGGGTTGGCGATGCGCGGGTCCTTGCCATCATCGCCCGGGCCTTCCTTGCAGCCGGTGCGGTTCAGAGGGTCGGCCTTCTTCATCTTCGGGCCGGCGGCGACGAGCGTAAACGCCTCGATGGGCCGGTCTTCGAAGTGGCTCTTCATGCCAAAGCGCTCGGCGAGCATCGTCTGGATCATATGTGGGAGGAGGTCGAAGTCGAGTTGAGGCTTGCCGTCGGGGCCGATGGCCTGGGCCTCGGGCGCGGCCTTGGCGAGGATGTCCCAACGGTCCTCGTTGGCGAACTTGGGAGCGTTGGCGATCAGTTCGTCGTCATTGGAGTTGAGATTCCAGGCAAAGGCGATGAGGAACTTCAGCGTCATGCCGCTGGCGTTGACCTGGTTGCCGGTGATGCGGCCCTCGAACGGTGCGTCGGGCTTGCTCGGCTTAAGGACGGCGACGTCGAACTCGGCCGGCGGAGGCGGCGGGAGGGCTTTGTCGATGCCGGGAGCGTTGGGGGTGGGCTTCTCGTCGGCCTTGTCGACGATGAGGACGGGCGTGGGGTACTGTTCGAGGGCGAGCTTGAGGCCGAGCTGCTTCTGGACCGCGTCGAAGATGGTAAGGCCATCGGGTTTGGGCTGCCAGGTCCAGCGGAGTTCGAAATCGTAGCCGCCCTTGAGGCCGGTTGCATCGACGACGGGCTTGGGGAGGTAGGCTGTGGCGAAGTCCTGGAGCATTTCGCGAGTCTGGTCCATGGTGCGGTTGTGGCAGGTGACGGAGTAGTAGGCGGGAACGCCTGGAGGGAGATCGTTTGGCGTGTGGTGTTCTTCGAGTTTGGATTCTTCGCCGGGGTCGGCCTCCTTCATCTTGAGACCGGCCTTGTCCACCCGCAGAACGTAGGAGGGCACGGGGTGGTCGGCGTTGTGGACGACGAGGTGGAAACGCTCGACGAGCAGGGACTGCAGCATCAACTTCACGTCGTCGGGCGAGGCGGTGCGGGGCGCCTGGGCGGCGACGTCGAAGCGATCGAGGTCGAGCCAGGACGGACCGGAGAGGACGTTGTCGCGGTCGATGCCGTAGGCGAGCGAGATCATATCGACCATGGTGGCGTTGTGGAGCAGGTATCTGTCGCCATGCATGCGACCGCCGGTGAAGTATGGGGTGGTGGTCTTGGCGGCGAGGTGGACGTCGGCGAGCTCGAATGTGGCTGCCGCGGCGGGCGTAGCGTCGGAGGCTGGGGCAGATGCGGGCGGGTCACTCGGCGATGCGCCGATCGCGGGGCCGGATAAGAGGACGAGAACCATGCCCAGGAACACTCGCTTTGTCATCGATCGAACCGCCTTGTGGAGGATGGGAACTTTGTAGGTGCGCGTGGACTGCTATCCGAAATTAACGATTGGTTGGACGAGACGGTTCCATGAAGGTCTGTTAAATTGTTCCCGCAATACTCCACGACGGAGCGCGAGTCACTGCCTACTATGTAGCAAACTACTATGGATGGTGTCAAGGAAGTCTTGCGTAGGCGATAGGAATGTTCTCTGTGGGAGCCCCTGTCCACCTGGTCGATGATGAGGAAGGCTTCTGTTTCGTTCGGCTTCCATTCGGCGGGCGAGGGGCTGGAAGGTGCGCCTGTTGGCCTGCTCGCGTTACCGGAGAGTGTAGCAGCGGACGGCGGGGTGCACCCGGTTCGGTGCAGAAATCACCTAAGAATTGACTTGACTGTGTGCGGGCGAAGTTCTAGTCTGTGCGCAACTTCGGCAAATTATTGGCAACCCTCGCCAATCCGGTCGCAGGTCCTCAGACGATACTTGGTGCTGCGCGGAAGTTCGCTTTCCTGCCGAAATTCAAACGAAACTTCCTTGTTTCTTCCCTGGTGCATCCAACCCCT
>Ga0302311_10005521_pt1 | contig 13321 bp, 13 predicted proteins | sample III_Palsa_N1_3_FD_200449 | JGI IMG/M metagenome (GOLD analysis project Ga0302311, IMG submission 200449) | Peat permafrost microbial communities from Stordalen Mire near Abisko, Sweden - III_Palsa_N1_3 | ecosystem: Environmental > Terrestrial > Soil > Palsa > Peat permafrost | place: Sweden... | reverse complement strand
GCGGCGGCCGGCCCGCCCCAGGCGGCGATGACGATAAGCAATGTCAGGCCGGTCAGCCGCACCCAGCTCAGCAGATCAGCCGATCGCATTGTCGCCCGCTTCCAAAATGAACTGCTCGATCCGTTGCGCCAGCGACAGACTTCATGAATCAGGGGCGCTTGCCAAGTGTCACTTGGACGCGGGGCGGCTCAGCGGCTGCGCAACCGGTCGCGCAGCCGGTCGGTCGCCCGCCGGACCGCGTCGGCCATGGCCGGCTCCAGATCGGAATGATTGCCCTCGACCACGACTTCCAGCTCCGACAGGGCCCAGGCCCGATGCACCGCCCAGGAGGTGGTGGGCGGCGTCACCACGTCGTAGCGGCCGACCACCATCTGGGCCGGCAGATGGGTGATGGCGGCCAAGTCGCGCAGCACCTGGCCCTCTTCGATGAAGAAGCCGTGGGTGCAATAGTGGGTGAAGAAGCGCGACAGCGGCAGGGCGGCCGCCAGGTCGAACGCGCCCTCGATGCTCTCCTTGTCGGGCCGGAAGGTCGAGGTGCTGGCCGAGAAGCGCTTCAGCGCGCGCACCGCCGGTTCGTGGATCTTCGGGTCCGGATCGTTGGTGCGGGTATGATAGGCCTTCAGCACATCGCGGTGCTCTGCCGCCGGGATCGCCGCCAGCAGTTCCTCGTAGGCCTCCGGGAACAGCACGCCGATCGAGCGCCACCACCAGTCGATCTCGCTCGCCCTGCCGGTGAACATGCCGCGCAGGCGAAAGCCCAGGCAGCGGTCCGGATGGGCCTCGCCATAGAGCAAAGCCAGGCACGAGCCCCAGGAGCCGCCGGTCACCGCCCAGCGCTCGATGCCCAGATACACGCGCAGCCGCTCGATATCGGCGACCAGCGCCTGGGTGTTGTTGTCGAGCGTTTCGCCGAGCGGCGTCGAGCGGCCGCAGCCGCGCTGGTCGATCAGCACGATGCGGAAGAAATCCGGGTCGTAGAACCGGCGATGGATCGCCTTGGCGCCGCCGCCGGGGCCGCCATGCAGGAAGATGACCTGCAGCCCGTCCGGATTGCCGACTTGCTCAAAATAGATCCGGTGCGGGCCGCCGACCGCCAGATGGCCGTGATCATAGGGTTCGATTTCGGGATAGAGTAGATCGTCGAGCGGCATGGAGGGGTCCGGCGGTAATGGATGACGGGCGAGATGGTGCCTCGTCCGCGCCCGCGCGGCAATCGTGCTTCGGGGTCAGTCCCAGGCGGGCGCGAACGGCGGGTTGACCAGGCGGCGGTGCTTCGGCAGCGCTGCGATCGCCTGGCGGTCGGCATCGTCCAGCGTCAGTTTCAGCGCGTCGAGATTGGCCTGCTGGCTTTCCGGCCGCTGCGCCTTCGGGATGGCGGCGACGCCGTCCTGGTCCAGCAGCCATTTCAGCGCCACCTGCGCCGGGCTCGCCCCATGCTTGCGTCCGATCGCCGCCAGCTCGGGCTGATCGGCGAGCAGGCCTTGGGCGAGCGGGCAATAGGCCACGACCGGAATGCCGTGGCCGGCGAGATAGGCGCGGACCGGGCTCTGGTCGAGCAGCACGTGATATTCGATCTGGTTGGCGGCGATCGGCGCGCCGAGCGTCTCGATCGCGGTGCGCAGCAGATCAAGCGTGAAATTGCACACGCCCAGGGCGCGGATGCGTCCTTCGGCCTTCAATTGGCCCAGCGTCTCGAATATCGCCGGCAGATCCATGCCGCGCGCCGGCCAATGCACCATGAACAGATCGACATGATCGAGCCGCAGCTTGGCGAGGCTGGCATCGAGCGAGCGCCGGATCGCGTCGGGCGCCAGGTTGTCGTGCCAGACCTTGGTCGTGACATGCAGATCCCGGCGCTGCAGGCCGGCACCGGCGATGGCGGCGCCGACCGCCTCCTCGTTGCCGTACATCGCGGCCGTGTCGATATGGCGATAGCCCAGCGCCAGCGCGCCCTCGACCGCCGTGCGGCAGGCGTCGCCCTGCATGCGAAACGTGCCGAGCCCCAGGCGCGGCAGCTGAATTCCCTGAGTGTGCAAACTCTCCATGGTCCCGCTCCTGAACAGTGATGCCACGGAACATAGGGCGCCGGCGGTGATGATTGAACCGCGCTCTTGTCAGTTCATCGATGAGAATCAGTCAGCAATTCCGATGGGGGATCTTGCGCGATCGGAACCGGCGATTCGGTCTAACCCTCGGGAATCACATTTAAAAAATATGTCTCTCGACATTCAGACTCGAGCGAGTAAGATTCTATTAACCTCGTTGTTTGGTGAAACCCTCGATGGTCGAACCGGTGCTGACCCATAATCGCTTTGCCGAACGACTGCGCGCCGACGATGCGACGCTGGCCATCGTCGATGGCTATACCGGCCTGCTGTCGACCGAAGCGTTGCGCAACAATCTGCTGGGCCTGGCGCGGCTTGGCCACGCCTTCGGCGTGCCGACGGTGCTGGGCGTCTGCGGCCCGGACAAGCGCGACCCGCTGTTCGACGAGCTCTTGACCCTGTTCGGGACCGAGGCGGTGGTGCGGCGTGCCGGGGGCGAATTCTGGGACGATGCTGCCTCGCGCAAGGCCGTGCTCGCCGCGGGCCGCCACCATCTGATCGTCGCTTCGCTGACGCCGGACTTCGGTCTGGCCCCGGTGGCGCTCGGCGCCCGGCGCGACGGGCTCGAGGTTCATGCCGTGCTCGACGCCTCGGCCGGGTCCGAGGATGGCGCGGCCCGGGTCGGGCTCGCGCGCATGACCACGGCAGGCATCCACCTGACCAGCTGGGTCGCCGTGCTGGCCGAGTTGGCGGCGACCGGCGTCGACACGTCCGGCGGCAACGGCAGTGCCGCGGTGCGCGACAATCTCGACAATTACGCGCCCCATGCCGGCGCCAGCCCGCCGATCTGGGTCGACAGCCGCTTGCCCTCGACCACCGGTCACTGACCGGTTTTCGGGCCCGACCGGTACTGGCGTTGCGCTGGGAATAGCGACTTGTAACGCCCGCGGTACCCGGACGCGCCAGCTTGTCGCAGTGATTCGCCGCAATCGCATGACATCACCGCAACCGTGCGAAAGCCGATCTGTGTGCGCCGCACCATAGTCATTCCATAGGCACGCGCCCCATCGCGTGCCGGACCAGGCTCTCCCGCCGATTGTCCCGAGTGGACCCCTCGCCCGGGGCATCCTATCGGTGGTGCAGGAACTGGACGTCGGGCCGGTAGCGTGCGACCCCATGCCCACGCTGCCGGCCCGACTTCATCCGCGAAGCACGGCGTCTGTTATCCGCGCAGCTCTCTCACCTGCGCCTCGGTCAGAAACCGGGTGCGATGGCCGTGCAGCAGCAGATGCAGGCGCGCGGTCTCCTCCAGCTCTTCGATCGCCGCCGCCGCCGCTGCCAAACTGGTGCCGGCGACGACCGGCCCGTGGTTCGCCAGCAGCACGGCGTGATGGCTGCCGGCCAAGGTCCGCACCGCGTCGGCCAGCTTCGGATCGCCCGGCTTGAAATAGGGGATGAGCGGCAGCGTGACGACCCGCATGACGTAATAGGCGGTGATCGGCGGCAGCACGTCGGCCGGATTGACGTCGGCCAGGCACGAGACCGCGACCGAATGGGTCGAATGCAGATGCACCACCGCCTCGGCCGAGCCGCGTTCCTCATACATGGCGCGATGCAGGAAGCTTTCCTTGGTCGGCGGGTCGCCCGATAGCAGCGTGCCGTCCAGCGACAGCTTGGCCAGCCGCGCCGGATCGAGGTCGCCCAGCGACGCGTTGGTCGGCGTCATCAGGTAGCCGTCGGCGATGCGCACGCTGATGTTGCCCGAACTGCCGAAGGTCAGGCCCCGGGCGAAGATCGAATGGCCAAGGCGGCAGATCGCGTCGCGGGCGGCGGTCTCCGCACTCATGCGAAGGCCCGGAGGAAGAAATCCTCACCGCCGAAATTGCCGGACTTGAGTGCCAGCGCCAGGCTCGGTCCCCCGCCGCCCGAGGCCAAGGTCCAGGGCACGCCCGGATCGATCTGCGCGCCGATGCGCAGGGTCGTGATGCCCAGCGCCTGGACGACGGCGCCCGAGCTTTCGCCGCCGGCCACGACCAGACGGCGCACGCCGCGCTCGACCAGCCCGCGCGCGATCGCCGCCAGCGCCTGCTCGACCAGGCTGCCGGCCCTATCCCGGCCGAGCTTGTCCTGGGCGGCACGGACGGCCTCCGGCGGCGCGCTGGCGCTGATCAGGATCGGCGCGTCACCCAATTGTCCGCGGGCCCAGTCGAGCGCCGCCTCGATCTGGGCGCCGCCCTCGGCCAGCGTCAGCGGGTCCAGCTGAAAATGCGGCCGGCGGGCGCGCATATAGGCGTTCTGCGCCAGGGTGGCGACCGAGCAGGAGCCGGAGATGACGGCGGTCGCCCCCGGCAGCGCCGCCGACACGGCCGCAGCCTCGCCCCGTTCCGGCAGCAGGCCCTGGCGCCGGAAATTCGCCGGCAGGCCGAGGGCCAGGCCCGATCCGCCGGTGATCAGCTTCAGCCCGGCGACGGCCTCGCCCAGCCGATGCAGGTGCGAATCCGTCACCGCATCGACCACGGCATGGGCGGTGCCGCCCAGTTCCAGCCGCCCGAATTCCGACCGGATCGCGGCCGGTCCGGCCAGCACGGCCGACAGCGGCACCAGGCCCACGGGCCGCGTCGTCTGGGCTGCCAGCACGCGCACCAGATTGGCGTCGGTCATCGGCGTCAGCGGATGGTCGCGCATGCCGGATTCCGACAAGAGCCCGTCGCCGACGAACAGATAGCCCTTGAAGATCGTCCGGCCGTTCTCGGGAAAGGCCGGGCAATAGATGGTGAAATCGACGCCCATCGCGTCCATCAGCGCCTCGGCGACCGGCCCGATATTGCCGGCGGCGGTCGAATCGAAGGTCGAGCAATATTTGAACAGCACCTGTTTGACGCCGGCCGCCTGCAGCCAGGCCAGCGCCGCCAGCGACTGGGCGACGGCAGCGGCGGCCGGGATCGTCCGGCTCTTGAGGGCGACGACCACGGCATCGACATCATCCAGCGCATCGGCCGGGCCGGTCGGCACGTCGATCAGCTGCACCGTCCGCATGCCCTGGCGCACCAGCGTGTTGGCGAGGTCGGTGGCACCGGTGAAATCGTCGGCAATGGCGCCGAGCAGGATCGCCATGGAGTCGTCTCCGATAGTCCAGGGTTGCCGAATGCGGGCGGCCGTCCGATCCTATGCGCGACATATCCCGGCTTCAAGGACCGCCCCATGCCGCGTTTCGCCGCCAATCTCTCGATGATGTTTACCGAATATGATTTTCTCGACCGCTTTTCGGCCGCCGCCGATGCCGGCTTCAAGGCGGTCGAGTATCTGTTCCCGTATGAGTATCCGGCCGACGAACTGGCGCGCCGGCTGGAGGGCGCGGGACTGGAACAGGCTTTGTTCAACCTGCCGCCGGGCGACTGGACCAAGGCCGAGCGCGGGTTGGCGGCCTTGCCCGGGCGCGAGGCGGACTTTGCCCGGGCGATCGAGCAGGCGCTGGCTTACGCGAAGCCGCTCAAATGCCCGAAGCTCCATGCCATGGCCGGCATCCTGGCGCCCGACGCCGATCGGGCGGCGGCGCGGCGGACCTATATCGCCAATCTGCGCCACGCAGCGGCGCGCGCGGCCGAGGCCGATGTCATCCTGCTGATCGAGCCGATCAACACGCGCGACATTCCAGGCTACTTCCTCAATCGGCCGAGCGAGGCGCGCCGCATCATCGAAGAGGTCGGATCACCCAACCTGCTGCTGCAGTTCGATGTCTATCATTGCCAGATCATGGTCGGCGATCTCGCCATGCAGATCCGCGACCATGCCGACATCACCGGCCATATCCAGATCGCGGGCGTACCCGAGCGGCACGAGCCCGACGTCGGCGAGATCAACTATCCCTACCTGTTCGACGTGATCGATCAGACCGGCTACGACGGCTGGATCGGCTGCGAATACCGCCCCAAGGGCGAGACCGCGGATGGGCTCGGCTGGCTGAAGCCGTGGCTGTAAGGGAGATTGGCGTCGGCAGGCACGGCGCCCTAGAGCGATTCTCGATCACGTGTGATCGAAGATCGCTCAGACGTTATTGATCTGGAGCGATTTCTGATCGTTCAGATGATTCCATCTGAACGGAAAACGCTCTAGGCCACGATCTGGCCCTTCGGCTGCCGCACGACTTCGCGGTGGCGGCGGACGAGGGTGGTGGGCGATAGCCACAGGAACAGCGCGATCGCGAGCGGAATGGTCGCGGCCTCGTCCAGATGGCCGAACACCGGGATGCGGTTCGGGATGATATCGATCGGCATGATCAGATAGCTGGCGACGCCCAGCGACGCGATACGCGCGCGCATCGGCACCTGGGGATCCCAGGCGAGCGACCAGAGCGCGCGGGCCTCGAGCACCGCGCGGGCGGCGAGGGCGCCCAGGCTGCGGGACTTGGCCGGCTTGGCCGCGGTCGAAATCCGGACCGGGGCCGCGACGGCGGGGCTGGCCGCGCGTACCGGCTCCAGCGCCGCGGCCTGGGCCTCGTAGCGCCAGGCGCTGAGATCGCGGTCCAGCGTATCTTCGAGACGGCTGATATCGGCCTCGAACGCGGTGCGCAGGCTAGCGATCGCGCCGATTTTCTGCTCCGCGGACGGGCCGACGATGCGCTGCTTGGCGAAGATCAGGTCGTGCAGCGGCCCGAACTTCATGGCATAGAATAGCTCGGGCGACATCTTGCGCACGACCGGGCCGCCCAGATGGACGAGCCGGCGGAGGGCCGCGCTGCGGTATTTGACCGAGGCGTTGACCTGGCGGGTGACGCTCGGCGGCGTCTCGACATCCAGGCCCAGGCGGCGTTGCAGCCGCTCGGCCAGGCCGATAGGGTCGGATTTAAGGTCGGTATAATCGACCAGGATCAGCCGGTCCCGGCCGAAACGCTCACCATATTGCCGCAGCATCGCCGCGGTCAGGCCGATCTCCAGCGCCTCGGCATGGACCTTGGCGTCGCTCGCCAGCCAGCCGATCGGATGGTCGTCCTGGCGATATTTCTGATACCAGGACAGCACCCGCTCGTACGGGCTGCGCATGTTGATCATCAGGGTTGGGTTGCGGACCGTGCGCTGGATCCGGTCGCACACGGTCGGGTCCATCATGTAGAAGGGCGAGATGTCGGCGCGCAGGCGGGTCGCGCGCGTGGTCGGCCTGAACTGCTCCTCGTACCAGGATACGCCCTGGTCGAAGTGGCTGTTGAAGAAATTCACTTCCTTCATCCGGGTCGTCGCCACCTGGCTATGGCCGAACAGCAATTCGTGGACCCATGTCGTGCCGGACCGAATGGGGCCGAGGCCGATCAACGTGGGCACTTCGCTGGCAACGACCTGCGATGACGAGACTTCCAGCATGGCATCCCCTAAACCCGTCCGGGGCGGCCTCGCGACGAGCCACACTTTTCCGGGGTCCTAGAGGTTCTAAGGCGCGACCGAAGGTTTCATCCCCGATCGATTGGTAACCCGTTTGTAACAGTTGGTTACGGAATGAATCAGCGGCGAAAGCGGGTCTGACCGGAAACCGTCATAAGTCCGTGTCCTGTAATGATTTCCGCCGAATGCATAAAAGGCCGCCAATACCGGGGTATGGCGACCTTTTGATGCGACAAAACAGCGCACTTCTCCGAATGCCGATCATCCGGCGAGTCGTCTCAGGCGCGCGGCGCGTGCTTCGACAAGATCCGCTGCAGGGTGCGGCGATGCATCTTCAGGCGCCGGGCGGTCTCCGACACGTTGCGGTCGCATTGCTCGAACACGCGCTGAATATGTTCCCAGCGCACCCGGTCGGCCGACATCGGGTTTTCCGGCGGCGGCGGCAGCGAGCCGCCGCGGGTCAGGAGCGCGCGCTCGACCACGTCGGCATCGGCCGGCTTCGACAGGTAATCGATGGCGCCGGCCTTCACGGCCGCAACCGCGGTCGCGATGTTGCCATAGCCGGTCAGCATGACGATGCGGGCTGCCGGCCGGACCTTGCGGATGGCGCCGACCACGTCCAGGCCATTGCCGTCGCCCAGGCGCAGATCGACCACGGCGAAGGCCGGCGGGTTCTCGTCGGCCTTCGCCATGCCTTCCTTGACGCTCTCGGCCGTGGTGACCAGGAAGCCCCGGCGCTCCATGGCGCGGGCCAGGCGATGGCACAGCGGCGTGTCGTCGTCGACGATCAGCAGGCTGCGCTCGGCGTCGGGCAAGCCATCGAGCGAAACCAGGTCGAGCGTGACTGGCGGCGGACTATCGGAATTCTGGATGTGGGCGTCGATCATGGTCGAACGAATTCCTCAGCTTCTTGGGGGCGGACCCCAGAATGACGCGCTGCTCTCACGCGACCGGCACGGCCAATCCCGCGACGGTCACCAGCGCCCGGCGCGGCCAGCGCACCCGCACCACGGCACCGCCCTCGGCGCCGTTGGTGAAATGCAGCTTGGCGCCGGTCCGCCGGAGCAGCGTTTCGGCGATGAAGATGCCGAGCCCCATATGCTCCGCATCTTCGTCCCGTCCCGATAGATAGGGTTCTCCCAGCCGAGACAATACCTGTGTTGGAAATCCGGGGCCATCGTCGGCGACCGTGACGGTCACCCAATGCTGGTCCCACTGGGTCCTGACCGTCACTTCGACCATGGCGAATTGGACCGCGTTCTGCACCAGATTTCCGAGCCCGTGCATGATCTCCGGGCTGCGCGCGACAAGCGGTTGATCCTCAGGGTTTCCCTCGACTTTTTGGGTCAGGCGCGTCAGCGGAACCCGGTAGGGTTCGCCGGCCGCTTCGACCAGGGCCGACAGCGGCAAACGGTCGTAGGGCGTGCCCCCGTCCGCCTCGCGTTTCTGGGCCAGTTCCTGGAGGATGGTGCGACATCTTGCCGTCTCACTCAGCAGCAGCCGCGCATCGTCGGCGAAGGGTCCTTCGGCCGGCAGATCGCGGGCGAGCTCCTTGGCGATGACCGCGATCGTGCCCAGGGGACTGCCCAATTCGTGCGCGGCAGCGGCAGCGAGCGCGCCCACGGCGGAAATGCGCTGCTCGCGCGCCAGTGCCAGCTGCGTCGCCGCATAGGCATCGCTGATCCGCCGGCCCTCCTCGGTCACGCGCCAGGTATAGGCGGCGATGAACAGGGTCGAGAGCGTGATGGCGAGCCAGACCGCCAGCACGAACAGCGGCGGGAATTCCAGCTGATCCTCGTCCCAAGGCAGCGGCAGATGCCAGATGGCGAGGATGGTGGCGACGCCGACGGCGAAGCCGGCCAGCATCATGACGCTGCGGCGCGACAGGATGGTGGCGCCGACCGTGACCGGGGCCAGCACCAAGAGCGAGAACGGGTTCTGCAGCCCGCCGGTCAGATAGAGCAGGGCGCCCAGCTGCACGATGTCGTAGGCCAGATAGGTCATGGCATCGCGGTCGCCCAGGCGCAGCGAGCCGGTGCGCTGCATCTGGTTGGCGAAATTGATGACGGCCGAGGTCGCGACCACGCCCAAGGCGATTTCCAGCGGCAGGGTGAAGCCCAGCGCCAGATGCACGATCAGCAGCGTCACCGCCTGGCCGGCGACCGCGACCCAGCGGATCCAGATCAGCGTGCGCAGACTGACCCGACCGCGCTCGGCACCGCTCGGGATATCGTCCAGTTCGTCGATCTCGGCGACGCTCATGCTCGGGTCGACGGCGTTCGGGTCGGGGGGGCCATTGGGATCGAACGGGTCAATGGCGTCTCCAGGTCTTTGACTATGGATAGACCATATGGATCGTCAGGGCCGTATCATCAACGCCGACATCGAAGGCGCAGGAGTCGAAACTGGGCGCCGACAGGAACGGCCGGACATCGCGGGAAAAGGCGAAGCCCTCGATCGGATAGCCGATGAAATTGAAATCCATCCGGCCATTGTCGTTCGCGTCATGGAAGGTCGCGATGGCATAGCGGCCGGGGGCGACGTCGTGCAGCACGAAGCTGAGCGATCCGACCACGGCCGGCTGGCCGATGTTCTGCAGCGACTTCTTGTCGTCGAGCCAGGTCGCCTCGCTGCCCCAGAGCGTGATGTAGACCAGCCCATCGGTGCTCTCGATATGGTCGACCGTCACGGTCACGTCGGCCGCGAGCGCCGGACCGGCGCCGAGCGCCAGGGCGAGAAAGGCAGCGATAAGGGCCAGCCGCTGCATCGGATCAGGCCGACCGACCGCTGACCTTGGCCTGGTCGAAGGTCGCCATGCCCACATGGCAGGCGATGCCGGCTTTCAGGATCTGGATCGCGAGCGTGGCGCCGGAGCCTTCGCCCAGCCGCATGCCCAGGTCCAGGAGCGGTTCCTTGTTGATGAGCTTCAACAGCTTGGTATGGCCGGGCTCGGGCGAGCGATGGCCGACGATGCAATGGTCGAGCGCACGGCGGTCGGCGGCATAAAGCACGGCCGCGGCGGCGGTGCAGGCGAAACCGTCGAGCACGACCGGCACCCGGGCGAGGCGGGCGGCCAGGATCGCGCCGACGATGGCCGCCAGCTCGTTGCCGCCGACGGCGCGCAGCACTTCGAACGGATCGGTCATGGCGGGCTTGTTCCGGGCGACGCCCTCGGTCACCACGGCGATCTTGCGCGCCAGCCCTTCGGCATCGACGCCGGTGCCGGGGCCGACCCACTCTTGCGCCTCGCCGCCGAACAGGCCCAGGCAGAGCGCGGCGGCCACGGTCGAATTGCCGATGCCCATCTCGCCCAGGGCCAGGAGATCGACGCCCGGCTCGACCGCCATCATGCCATAGGCGATAGCGCGCGCGGTCGCTTCCTCGGTCATGGCAGGGCCTTGGGTGAAGTCCGCGGTCGGCTGATCCAGCGCCATTTCATAGACGCGCAGGTCGCCGTCGACCGCCTCGCACAGCTGATTGACCGCGGCGCCGCCGGCGACGAAGTTCGCGACCATCTGCTCGGTGACCGCGGCCGGATAGGCCGAGACGCCCAAGGCCGCGACACCGTGGTTGCCGGCGAACACGGCGGTGCGCGGATGATTGATCGCCGGCGGGTGCTTCGCCTGCCAGGTCGCCAGCCACTGCGTCGCCTCTTCCAGCCGGCCGAGCGCGCCCGCGGGTTTGGTCAAGGTCCGCTCGCGCAGCAGGGTGGCCGTGCCGGCTTCCAGATCGGGGCCCGGCAGCTCCCGCAGCAGGGCGCGGATCTCGTTCAGGGTCGCGGCAGGCTTGGCGCTGGTCGCCATTGGTGTCACTCGTGCTAATCAATAGGGCGAACCGGCCTTATCATGGCCGGATCGCCGCCGTCCATGCTTGTACAATCCCGGCCCGAACGAGGGAGCCATGTCGAACCTGCCCCGCGCCCCCCGTTTCGGCCCCGCGCGACAGCTGGCCCTGGGCCTGGTGTTCCTGACCCGGCTGCCGATCCCGTTGCGGGGCGCGCTGCCCGACGATGCGGTCGCCCGCGCCGCCTGGAGCTTCCCGATCGCCGGCGCGCTGGTCGGGCTCGTGGGGGCGGCGGCGGCGATCGCCGGCAACGCGATCGGCCTGCCGGCGATGGCATCCGCCCTGCTGGCGCTGGCCGCGACCATGGCGATGACCGGCGCGCTGCACGAGGATGGGTTGGCCGATACCGCCGATGGGCTGGGCGGTGGCCGGACGCGCGAGCGCAAGCTTGAAATCATGAAGGACAGCCGTATCGGCTACTATGGCGTCTTGGCGCTGATCGTCGGCGTGGGCTTGCGCGCGGCGGCGCTCGTCAGTGCCGTCGAGGATACGCGGCTGCATCTGCTGGGGGCCTTGGTCGCGGCCCATGCCGGCTCCCGGGCCTTGCTGCCCCTGTTGATGCGGGCGCTGCCGTCGGTCCGCCCGGGGGGCCTCGCCGCCTCGGTCGGCGTGCCCTCGTCGCTGTCCTCGATCACCGCCTTGGTGCTGGGCACGGCGGCGGTATTCTGGGGCTTGGGCGACGTGCTGGGCCTGATCGGCTTCGTCACCGCCGCGATCGGCATGGTCGTCGTCGGCGCGCTTGCCCGTCGGCAGATCGGCGGCTACACCGGGGACGTGCTGGGGGCGGCCCAGCAGGTCGGCGAGATCATCCTGCTGCTGGCCGCCGTCGCCCAAATCCCGCTTCCGTACTGAAGGACCTGTTCCATGACCAATCCCAGCCCCGACAGCGTCCGCTCCACGGCGCGGACGACGCGCTGGTGGTGGGTGCGCCATGCCCCGGTCGTGGTCAACGAGGGCCGCTGCTACGGCCAGACCGATCATCCCTGCAACACCGACGATCCGGCCGCCTACCGCCGGCTGGCGCAGATCCTGCCGCGCGAAGCGGTCTGGGTGACCAGTACGCTCAGACGGACCCATGAGACTGCGGCCGCGATCGTCGCCGCCGGTCTGCCGGGGCCAACCTCGTTCCCCGGCCCGGACGTGACGGTCGAGGCGGACCTGGCCGAACAGCATTTCGGCGACTGGCAGGGCCAGACCTATGCGGCCTTGGCCGAACAGCAGGCCGATGCCTATCACCGCTTCTGGCTGGCGCCGGCGAGCGAGCGGCCGCCGGGCGGCGAAAGCTTTATCGACCTGATGGCGCGGGTCGGCCGGTCGATCCACAGGCTGAACCAGCGCTTCGTCGGCCGGGACATCATCGCCGTCGCCCATGGCGGCACGATCCGCGCCGCGATCGCGCTGGCCTTGGATCTGCCGCCGGAATCGGCGCTCGCCTTCGCGGTCGACAATATCTCGGTCACCCGCCTCGACCATTTCCCGGCCGATGCGGGCGGCCAGGGCAACGAGTGGCGGGTCAATTTCACCAATCAGCCGCCCCGATGAGCACGGATGGACCGATCTTCGACGACAGCTTCCGGGCGCGGCTCGCCGACCTGATCGCCTGGCGCCGCGACGTGCGCGCGTTCCGCGATACGGCCGTCCCGGAGGGGACGTTCGAACGGCTGGTCTCGCTCGCCTGCCTCGCCCCGTCGGTGGGATTGTCCCAACCCTGGCGTTTCGTGCGCGTCGCCGATCCCCAGCGCCGGGCCGCGGTCCGGGCCAATTTCGAGCGCTGCAACGCCGCGGCCTTGGCGGCCCAGGCCGACGAGCGCGCGCGCATCTATGCCTCGCTCAAGCTCGCGGGCTTCGACCAGGCGCCGGAACAATTCGCCGTCTTCACCGATCGCTCGACCGAGCAGGGCCACGGGCTCGGCCGCCATACCATGCCGGAAATGGCGGATTATTCGACCGTCGCCGCCGTGTTCACCGTCTGGCTCGCCGCCCGGGCCGAAGGGCTCGGCCTCGGCTGGGTCTCGATCCTCGATCCGGCTGAGGTCACGACGGCGCTGGACGTGCCGGCCG
>Ga0302311_10005520_pt1 | contig 13321 bp, 23 predicted proteins | sample III_Palsa_N1_3_FD_200449 | JGI IMG/M metagenome (GOLD analysis project Ga0302311, IMG submission 200449) | Peat permafrost microbial communities from Stordalen Mire near Abisko, Sweden - III_Palsa_N1_3 | ecosystem: Environmental > Terrestrial > Soil > Palsa > Peat permafrost | place: Sweden... | reverse complement strand
ACCGGGAACGACGCTTAGCTGAAACTGTGGTCCCCAGCGGAGCGCCGACCCTCTAGGCCGCCTGAAAATATGTCATCGATGATCGAAGAATATCACTCTTTGCGTCCAGAGCGACAAGAATTTCCCATAAAACGCCAAGGCGGGACGCGTAGAGTCATTATGTCGCTCTACGATGTTGCGGCTAGCGCGTGAGAATGACGGGGCCGTCTTTGGTAATTGCAACCGTGTGCTCGAAGTGCGCACTAAAGCTGCCGTCCACCGTGATCGCCGTCCAGCCGTCTTCCAGCACTTTTACATCCGCCGAGCCGGCGTTGATCATCGGCTCAATGGCCAGCACCATGCCCGGCTTCAGCCGCGGACCTTTGCCGGCCTCGCCGAAGTTCGGCACCTGGGGGTCCTCGTGCATGCTCTTGCCGATGCCGTGGCCGACAAACTCGCGCACCACGCCATAACCTTCTTTCTCGCACATGCTCTGCACTGCATGGGAGATGTCGAAGAGCCGGCCGCCCGGCACCGCCTGGTCGATGGCCGCATACAGCGAGGCCTCGGTGACCTTGAGCAGCCTGGCCACCGCTGGGCTCAGCTTCCCCACCGGGTACGTCACCGCGCAGTCGGAGTAGAAGCCGTCGACGACGACGCCGCAGTCCACCGAAACGATGTCGCCTTCGCGCAGCGCGCCACGATCATTCGGAATCCCGTGGATGACCTCGTTGTTGACCGACGTGCAGAGCACCGCGGGATAGCCATGATAGCCCTTGAACGCAGATACCGCGCCAAGTTCGTCGATCTTTGCGACTGCCGCGCGCTCCAGATCCATAGTCGTCGCGCCCACGCGTACCGCAGCCTTCACCGCATCATGCACCTTGCGCAGCGCAATGCCGGAGATGCGCATCTTCTCAATCTCGGCGGCGGATTTGATCAGGATAGCCATGGGATGACACTGAAAAGTGAATCATGAATAAACCTCAGAGCGAGTGATGGTAAATGGGTCTTATTCACGTTTCACTCACTCACGATTCACTACCCTCCGTGTGATGCCGCAGCTTCATCAGTGCGCTGCGGATGCCTTTCGTTACCTCTTCTTCAGGACGGTCTCCATCGACTTCGGCAAAACGCGCTCCATGAGTGCGATAGTACTCGATCACCGCGGCCGTCTTGATCTCGAACGTCTTCATGCGCTCGTGAAAGACCGCTTCGGTGTCGTCGGCACGTTGCGCCAACGGGGCGCCTTCGAGATCGCAGACGCGGTCGTGCTTCGGCGCCTTGGTGTAGATGTTGTAGATAGTGCCGCAGACCGGGCAGGCCAGCCGCCCCGTGATGCGCTCCAGCAATACGCGCTCGCCTACCACCAGGTTGATCGCGACCACCGGAAGCATGTACGCCACCAACTGGCTGTCCAGCCACTCCGCCTGGTTGAGCGTGCGCGGAAAGCCGTCGAGAATGTAGCCGTGCTCGGTGTCGGGTTCCTTGAAGCGTTCCGCAACCATCCGGTTCACCAGGTCGTCGGGGACAAGCTTGCCTTTGCTCATCAGCTCGTCGGCCAGCATGCCCAGCGGCGTATGGTTGCGGCGATGCTCGCGCAGCAGGTCGCCGGTCGATATCTGCGGGATGTTGAATTCATCCATCAGCCGCTTGGCCTGCGTTCCCTTGCCCACACCCGGTGCGCCCAGCAACAGCACCGGCCCGGGGAGAAACTCGCTCGTCTTGGGAAGGTTTTCGGTCATGCGCTCGCTATCGGATGTAGAGCAAAAAGAAAGGGTTCAAACACAAACCCACGTCCGAATTTCCGGACGCGGGTTGCTAAATTACAAGGTCTTGAAAGCTACCAGCTCTTGCGGCCGCGAATGCGGCCCGACTTGGGCGCGAAGCCCTCATAGTGGCGCATAATGAGTTGCGACTCGACCTGCTGCACGGTGTCCATCGCTACACCAACAACGATCAGCAGCGAGGTTCCGCCGAAGTAGAAGTTGAGCCCCAGGCCGTTGGTCGTCCATGCCGGAAGGCTATCGAAGAAGCGGCCGACCAGCCACAGATGGTTGAAGTGAATTCCCGAGATCAGGAACATGGGAATGATCGAGATCAAAATAAGATAAGCGGCCCCGACCAGCGTAATACGCGTCAACACATCGTTGATGAAGTCCGACGTGCGCTTGCCGGGACGTATGCCGGGGATAAAGCTGCCGTACTTGCGCATGTTGTCGGCGATATCGTCTGGACGGAAGATGATCGAGATATAGAAGTAGGCGAAAAAGATGATCGCCACGATATACAGCACCACGTACCATGGCTCTGCCGGCGCAACCGCACGGAAGATCGGGCCGAGGAAGGTGGTGTCGCGCAGCGGCCCGGAGCCGAATAGGCTGACGTTGGCCAATAGCAGCGGCGCCGACAGGATCGAGCTCGCGAAGATCACTGGCATTACGCCGCCGGAGTTGACCTTCAACGGAAGGAAGCTGGTCTGCGCCTGCGACATCCGGCGGCCCACCATACGCTTGGCCGACTGGATCGGAATGCGGCGCTCGGAGCGCTCCACGTAGATGATGAACGCGACAACAGCGATCATCATGACGATGAGGAAGATAATCGCGATGGGTGTGAAGCCGCCCCAGGCCTGCGTGGTGGCCTTCTGATAGAGGTCCTGAATGCCGCGCGGAAGGCCGACGACGATTCCGGTAAAGATCAGCAGCGACATACCGTTGCCGATGCCGCGCTCGGTGATCTGCTCACCCAGCCACATGATGAAGGCCGTCCCGCAGGTAAGCGTGATCACACACAGCGGAAGGAAGGTCCACTTCGTCATCGTGATCATCGACTCGCCGGTCTGCGTGCTGGTAAGGGTGAGACCGATGAAAAAACTCTGCACGATCGCGAGCAGTACCGTAGTGTAGCGTGTCCACTGAGTGATCTTGCGGCGGCCGAGCTCGCCTTCCTTCTGTAGCTTCGACAGCGGTTCATAGATCACCGTGAGCAACTGGAAGATGATCGACGCCGTGATATAAGGCATGATGCCCAGCGCAAACACGGTGAACTTGCGCAGGTTGCCACCGTTGAACAGGTCGAGCAGACCCAGGGCCGAGCCCGAGTTCTGATTGAAGAACTCAGCCAGCTTGGCGCCATTGATGCCCGGGGTGGGAATGTGCGCGCCCAGGCGATAGACCGCCAGCAGCCCAAGCGTGAAGAATATCCGCTTGCGCAGATCGGGGATGCGGAAGATGTTAAGGAATTTCTCGAGCATCGTTATCTATGGCCTTCAGCAGATTTCGTTAATTTGATTTTACGCGCAAGCCACAATTTACGAACGCGTATACGGGGTCGTAGTTTCGCCGATGATAATAGCCTTGCCGCCAGCAGCTTCGATGGCCTTCTGCGCGGCCTTCGAAAACTTGTGCGCATGGACCGTGACAGCTGTCTTGATCTCGCCATTTGCCAACACTTTGACCAGGCCGTCGCGCTTCTTCAGGATGCCGTGCTCAGTCAGCTTCTCCAGTGTGAGCTCGCTCTCGTTCAGCTCGGCGATTGTGTCCAGCCCGAGGACTGCGTACTCCACGCGGAAGATGTTGGTAAACCCGCGCTTGGGCAGGCGGCGATGCAGCGGCATCTGGCCACCTTCAAAACCGCGCATCAGGCTGGAGCCCGAACGCGAACCCTGACCCTTATGACCACGCGTCGAGGTCTTACCCATACCCGAGCCCATACCGCGGCCCACGCGTTTCTTGTTTTCATTCGCCTTCTTCGGCGCCTTCAGATTGCTGAGATTCAGTGCCATGATTTCCTCGCTAACGCCGGCCTTGAAGGCCGACTCGCATGTAAGTTCTTCGTTGTTAGGTCTTAGCTGACGATCCGGACAAGGTGAGGGACTTTATTCACCATGCCGCGAATCGACGGCGTGTCTTCGCGTTCGACGATCTGGTTCAGCCGCGTGAAGCCCAGGCCCTTGACCACGAGCTTGTGCTTGACCGGCGTGCAGATTTGCGAGCGGAAGTACTGCAACTTAATTTTGCTTTCGGATGCCATTGTTCTTCTCCGTATTCCTAAAGTTCGTCTACCGACTTGCCGCGCAGTGCGGCAACTTCAGCCTTATCGCGCAACTGCGTCAGCGCGTCGAACGTTGCCTTGATCACGTTGTGCGGGTTCGCCGAACCGAGGCTCTTGGTCAGCACGTTCTGGACGCCGGCCGCGGTCATTACAGCGCGAACCGTCTTGCCCGCGATAATGCCGGTACCTTCAGGCGCCGGCTTCAGCAGCACTTCACCGGAGCCATAGTGTCCAAGCACCACATGCGGGATCGAGTAGTGCGTCAGGTTCACCTTGATCAGGTTCTTCTTCGCCGCTTCGATGCCCTTGCGGATCGCCTGCGGAACTTCCTTTGCCTTGCCCGAGCCGTAGCCGACCACGCCTTCAGCAGCATCGCCGACGATGACCAGTGCCGCGAACGACATGTTCTTACCGCCCTTGACGACCTTGGTCACGCGATTGATGGACACAACCTCATCCTTCAGGTTCATCCGGTTGCCGTCGAGTCTCTTCTTCATTGCCATCGTGTTTCCTCTTTATTTTCTCCCCGGCACACCGGTCCGGAGGTTGCAGTCTCAGCTGCGTTTTATTGGAACGTCTAGCGCGTTCTTATCGTTCGTACTTAGAATTCAAGCCCAGCTTCACGGGCGGCATCGGCCAACGCCTTGATGCGGCCGTGATACAGATAACCGCCGCGGTCGAAGACAACCTTCTTGATGCCCTTCTCCTGCGCGCGCTCGGCAATCAGCTTGCCGACCATCTTGGCCGCTTCAACGTTGCCGCCGGCCTTGCGCTCCGTGCCCTTCGGGCTCATCGTGGAGGCCGAAACGATCGTGACGCCGTTCGCATCGTCGATGATCTGCGTGTAGATGTGGTTCAGCGAGCGGTAAACATTGAGCCGCGGACGCTCCGCGGAGCCGCTCATCTTGGCGCGGATGCGCGAATGCACGCGCTGCCGAATGTTGTTGCGTAGGGGACTGTTGATCATAATATTTCTTCCTTCCTAAAGGCGTGCCCAGAATGCTGAGCACGTTCGGTGAACTGCGAGGGTTCAGGGTCCAGGGCTTAGGGTTCAGAAAACTTTGCTTACTGAACCCTGAGCTCTGGACGCTGGTCCCTGATTACTTCGCGCCCGTCTTACCGACCTTCTTCTTGAGCTTCTCGTCGGAGTAGCGGACACCCTTGTTCTTGTACGGATCAGGCTTGCGCAGCGAACGCATGTCCGCGGCAATCTGCCCGACCTTCTGGCGATCGATGCCCGAGACCGTTACATGGGTCTGCTTGGCGTCCACAGTCACTTCAATGCCGCTGGGCAGCGGGAACTCGATCGGGTGCGAGTAGCCGAGCGTGAATACAACCATGTCCTTGCCCTTCAACTCCACGCGATAGCCGATACCGACCACATCGAGTTCCTTCTTCCAGCCGTTGGTTACGCCCTCGACAGCGTTGAAGACCAGCGCGCGTGCCAGTCCATGCACCGCTGAGTGCGCATCGTCAGGCCGCTCGACGGTGAGCACGCCGTCCTTCTCCGACAGCGTGATGCCCGGCGGAATGAGCGCGGAGACCTTGCCCTTGGGTCCTTCGACCACAACCAGGTTGGTCTCTACTGTGTACTTCACGCCCTTGGGAATCGTGATGGGCTTCTTGCCGATACGTGACATTGTTTCAATCCTTCTTGGCTTGCGAGTCCCTCGTTCTTCACGAGTTCCACTGCAGCCGGCGGTTACCCGCTCTTGCTAAAACCTGAAACCTAAAACCTGCTCTTACCAAACTTCAGCGAGGATCTCTCCGCCAACGCCTTCGCGGCGCGCCTGACGACCGGTCATCACGCCCTTCGGCGTCGTCATGATCGAGATCCCGAGGCCGCCCTGCACGCGCTTGATCTCATCCTTGCCCAGGTACACGCGGCAGCCCGGGCGCGAGATGCGCTTCAGGTCGCGGATGACCGGCTCGTTGTTCGGGCCGTACTTCAGGTACACGCGCAGCACCTTCATGCCGTCTTCTTCCGCCGGCTTGTAGTTCGCGATATAGCCCTCCTCCTTGAGGATGCGGGCGATCTCGGTCTTCAGCTTGGAGGCGGGGGCGTCGAGCTTCTGGTGCTTGGCACGGTGTGCGTTGCGGATACGTGTCAGAAAATCTGCAACTGGATCGGTGAGGTTCATCGTTTTCCTTTCATCCCCCGTTCGCTCCTGAACATCAAGAGAACCTGCGGGAATGGTTGTGGTGCGTAATGCACCTGGATTGTTCGTGCGCTTTGACTACGGCGCAGTTGCTAATGAGCGCGAACGCTTACCAGCTGGACTTGACGACGCCCGGGATCTCGCCCTTGAGCGCGAGGCCGCGGAAGCACAGGCGGCAGACGCCGAACTTGCGCAGGAACGCGCGCGGACGACCGCATAGCTGGCAGCGGTTGTGCTGGCGGGACTTGAACTTCGGAACTCGTGCATCTTTGACGCGCTTTGCGGTAGTAGCCATAATTTTCTCGTTTCCTGCTCTTCTGCTTTTCCCTAAAACCTACAACCTGAAATCTGCTTCTACGCTCCAACCCGGAACGGCATGCCGAAGCCCTTGAGCAACTCGCGTGCTCCGTTATCGTCCTTGGCTGTCGTCACGATGGTTACGTTCATACCCTTGATCTTGTCTACCTTCGCATAGTCGATCTCAGCGAAGATCAACTGGTCGCGCAGGCCGAGGGTATAGTTACCACGCCCGTCGAAGCTCTTCGACGAAACGCCACGGAAGTCGCGCACGCGAGGCAGCGCAATCGAAATCAGGCGGTCGAGAAACTCATACATCGCCTCGCCGCGCAGCGTGACCATCGCACCGATGGGCATGCCTTCACGCAGCTTGAACGCCGCAATCGACTTCTTCGCCTTGGTGATCACAGGCTTCTGTCCCGCGATCGAACCCAGGTCCGCAAGCAGCGGATCCATGATCTTGACGTTCTGCGTCGCTTCACCCAGGCCCATGTTGATGACGATCTTCTCCAACCGTGGCACGGCCATCGCATTGCCAAGACCGAGGTCCTTCAACAGGCTCTGCTTGATCTCGCTGTGGTACTTCTCTTTCAATCGTGCTGCCATGTCTCTATCTCTCTTCTCCACGGTTCCCGGAGTAGCTTGCGCCGTCTACCGTTTCGTGGGGCACTCCATCAATTCGTACTGACTACTTGCTCTTCTTCTCTGCAATCGTCACGCCGTTGCTGCGCGCGACGCGAACCTTCTTCTTACCTTCGACCTGGAAACCGATGCGGGTCTTGTTGCCTTCGCTATCCACCAGCATCACGTTCGAAATATGAATCGGTGCTTCCTGCTCCGCGATGCCGCCCGCAATGTTCTTCTGCGGATTCGGCTTCACATGCTTCTTGATCATGCTCACGCCTTCAACCAGCACGCGCTGCTTGGCGACAATCACCCGTAACACGCGGCCCGTCTTGCCCTTGCTCTTGCCCGCAATGACGATCACACGGTCGTTGCGCTTGATCTTGATCTTCGACTTCATACCCGCCGTTGCCGGCTTGAACTTGCTTGGCATAACCTTCTCCATCTCCCGCTGTGCGGGCTCGGCAATACGGAGCCGGAATCCGGTGAACCAGTTAGTAAGGAGTAGCTAGTAAGGAGTAGTGAAGATGCCGTCGCTTCTACTACTTACTCCTTAATCTCTACTACTTGTTGCTAAATAACTTCAGGCGCGAGCGAAACAATCTTCAAAAACTTCTTATCGCGCAGCTCGCGGGCAACCGGCCCGAAAACACGCGTGCCGACAGGCTCGTTCGCATCGTTGATCACGACCGCGGCATTCTCGTCGAAGCGGATATACGTCCCATCGCGGCGGCGATACTCCTTGTGCGTGCGGACGATGACCGCCTTCACGACCTTGCCCTTCTTGACCGTGCCATCCGGCGAAGCTTCCTTGACTGCCGCGGTAACGACGTCGCCGAGACCGGCCTTCTTGCCGAGACCGCCGCCCAGCGGCAGGATGACCTGGAGCTTGCGGGCGCCTGAATTATCGGCAACGGCAAGCATGGTGCGCATTTGAACTGCCATATGAATCTCCTCGTACAACCAGCGCGAAAACTACGCCCTTTGAATTGCGTTCTCTGCACGCGACGGCTTCTCGTCAGGCAGTGCCGACAAAGACGACCGGCGAATAATCTCTTCGAGCGACCAGCGCTTCAGCTTCGACAGCGGGCGGGACTCGCGGATGCGGACCACATCGCCCACGCGCGCCGAGTTCTGCTCATCATGCGCGTAGAACTTCTTGTTCGACTTCATCACGCGCTTGTACTTGGGATGCGCCTTGCGCATCTCGATCTCGACTACGATCGTCTTCTGCATCTTGGTCGAAACCACGTTGCCGACCTTCTCATTGCGACGGGGAGCACTTTGCTCAGCCGGTGTTGCGATCACTGTCTCGGCCATGATTTATGCCTTCCCTGTCTTTGCCGCAACGAGCTGGCGCTCTTTGGCAATCGTCTTGATGCGTGCGATGTCCAGCTTCAGCGTGCGGAGGTTCTTCAAACCGTCCAGCTTGCCCAAGCTCTTGGCGAAACGGATGCGGAAGAGCTGCTCAGCGGCCTTGGCCTCTTCGCTCTTCAACTCCTCGTCGCTCAAATTCCTGATCTTGTCGAGTTCCATGTCAACTTCTTTCTTACCGCCTGAACGGCACTGCGAATTTACTTAACCGCTACTTCAACCTTCATGCCAGGACGAACAACGAACGTCGTCTTCAGCGGCAGCTTGTGCGCCGCGAGACGCATCGCCTCTTTGGCCAGCTCGACCGGAACGCCTTCCATCTCGAACAGTATCTTGCCCGGACGAACCACGGCGACCCAATGATCGGGAGCGCCCTTGCCCTTACCCATACGGGTTTCGGCGGGCTTCTTGGTGATCGGCTTATCCGGGAACAGACGCAGCCAAACCTTGCCGCCGCGCTTGATGAAACGGGTCATCGCGATACGCGACGCCTCGATCTGGCGGTCGGTAATATAACCGCACTCCAGCACCTTGAGGCCGTAGTCGCCAAACGAAATGTCGGAGCCGCGCCACGCCTTGCCGCACATGCGGCCGCGCTGCTGCTTACGGTACTTAACCTTCTTAGGCAAAAGCATGAGAATTTCCTTCTAAAACTTCAACTTCGCGAGAGGGTGAATAAGTGCGACGCCCGCGTAGGTGTCGGATGATTCAGCCGGGGTCTCTGCACTTTATACAAACCGTGCAGACTCGGGGCCAAACCAGTTAAGTTTACAGGAAACCCGCGGCTTTTCCAAGCACGCGGATCCTGCACAAAATTTAGAACGCGCCGGTAGTGATAACCGCCGGCTCGCGCCGCTTCTTCTGCTCGTAGATATCGCCGCGATAAACCCAGGTCTTGACGCCGATGATCCCAAAGGTGGTATGCGCCTCGGAGAAACCGTAGTCGATGTCGGCGCGCAGCGTGTGCAGCGGCAGACGGCCCTGGAGATACCACTCCGAACGCGCGATTTCATTGCCGTTCAGGCGGCCCGACACGCGGACCTTGATGCCCTTGCAGCCGAAACGCAGCGCCGAATCCACGCTCTTACGCATCGCGCGACGGAACGAGACGCGCTTCTCCAGTTGCAGCGCAATGTTCTCGCTGACCAGTTGAGCGTCGAGCTCCGGCTTGTTGACCTCGAGAATGTCGATAAACACCTCGCGGTTGGTGCGCTTCTGGATGTCGGCCTTCAGCTTGTCGATCTCCGCGCCCTTGCGCCCGATGATGATGCCCGGGCGCGCAGTGCGGATGATCAGCCGCAGCTTGTTGCCAGGGCGCTCAACCTCTACCGACGAGACGCCGGCAGCCTTCAGCTTCTCGCGAAGTTCGGCCTTCAGCTTCACGTCCTCGACCAGCAGCTTGTCAAACCCGCGCTCGGTGAACCACCGCGACTTCCACGGTTTGTTGATGCCGAGCCGGAATCCATACGGATGGACTTTCTGTCCCATAGCTTCCCTTTACCTGAGCCATAGCCGGTTGAGCCGGCGCGGCTATATTGCATTTACAAAATTCGTTGAACTACTTGGCTGCCGTTGCTTTCTTGGCAGTCTTCTTCGGAGCCGACTTCTTCGCAACAGCCTTCTTCGCCGCGGGCTTGCCGGCGGCCTTCGTCACCGTTTCAGCAGGAGCTTCCGCAACAGCAGCAGCGGACTTCTTCTCCGCCACCGTGATAATGATGTGCGCAATCCTCCGCTGATAGCGGAACGCACGGCCCATGGGAGCAGGGCGGATGCGCTTCATGCGCGGGCCTTCGTTGGCAATCGCCGTCTTCACAATAAGGTTATCGACGTCGATGTTGAGCCCCTTCTCGTCCGAAAGATAGACCGCGTTCTGAACAGCCGAACGCAGCACCTTCTCGACGATCGGCGACCAACGCTTGTTGGTCACGGCGATCAGGTTGATGGCCGATTCAACGCGCATACCCTTGATCAGGTCGAGCACGAGCTTGGCCTTCTGCGGGCTGCCGCGCTGAAACTTGGCCTCGGCGCGAAATTCGGGAGTGCTTGGTGCAATTGCTTTATGCATATCAAATCCTAAGTGCAAAAACTTCTTGCTAAGCTAAATTCTTAGAAGCAAGGCTTCTTGCTTATGTTTTTTACTTCGCCTTCGCCGTGTCAGCAGCCTTCGCGGAGTGACCCTTGAAGGTGCGTGTTGCCGAGAACTCGCCGAGCTTGTGCCCGACCATGTTCTCCGTGCAATAAACCGGAATGAACTTGCGGCCGTTATGAACCGCGATCGTATGACCGACCATATCCGGATGGATCGTCGACCGGCGCGACCAGGTACGAATCACCTTCTTGTCGTTGGCGGCGTTCATCGTGTCGATCTTGATCATCAGGTGCGCGTCGATGAACGGCCCCTTCTTGGTTGAACGTGACATGTATTGCTCCTATGTACTCGATGCTACGAATCTCGCGAGGAGTGCCGAGACTTGGTGTTGCCCTGCAACCCGTTAAGGCTCCTCCGGGCTGTGAGTTGCTGAACTACTGGCCCTTGTTCCGGCGCTGCACGATGAACGTATCCGTGCGCTTGTTATTGCGAGTCTTGTAGCCTCGTGTAGGCTGGCCCCACGGCGTCACCGGGTGACGTCCGCCGGAGGTCTTGCCTTCGCCGCCGCCGTGCGGGTGATCGACAGGGTTCATCGAAACACCGCGGTTGGCGGGGCGAATTCCACGCCAGCGGTTCGCGCCGGCCTTGCCGATCGTTACATTCTCATGGTCCGTATTGCCGACCTGGCCGATGGTCGCCATGCACTCGACCAGCACCTTGCGGGTCTCGCCCGAGGGCAGCTTCAAGAGAGCGTAGTCGCCTTCCTTCGCTATCAGGTTGACCTGCGCGCCGGCAGAACGCGCCATCTGCGCACCCTTGCCCGGGCGGAGCTCGATGTTATGCACAATCGTTCCGGTCGGAATGTACTTCAGCGGCAGCGCGTTGCCGACAAGAATATCGGCCTCCGGCCCGCTCATGATCTTCTGCCCCACCTTCAGCCCGATCGGCTGAATGATGTAGCGCTTCTCGCCGTCCGCGTAGTGCACCAGCGCGATGCGCGAGCTGCGGTTCGGATCGTACTCAATGGTCGCAACCGTTCCGGGAATCCCGTACTTGTCGCGCTTGAAGTCGATCATGCGAAGCTTCTGCTTGTGGCCGCCGCCCTGGTGACGGATCACCAGCTTGCCCATATTGTTGCGGCCGCCGGTGCGCGGCTTTACGCTGAGCAGCGGCTTATGCGGCGTGTCGGTCGTGATGTCGTCGGTCACCAGCTTCGTCTGGAAGCGCAGTGTCGGCGTTATCGGTCGAAATGATTTAATCGGCATAGTTCCAATTCCTTTGCCGCGCTATCTTCTTACTTCTTCTTCCAGCGCGATACATGATGCTCTATTTCAAATTCAAATGCGTCTTGCGTGAGCTTTCTGGCCCTGAACTCTGGGCCCTGAACCCTCGCCTAAATCTCTGCTGCGAAATCAGGGACCTTTTCGCCGGCCTTCAGGCGCACATACGCCTTCTTCCAGTCGGGCAGATAGCCTGAAAACTTGCCGCGGCGCCGTTCCTTGCCCACAACGCTGGCGGTGCGAATGCTCGCCACCTTCACGTTGAAGAGGTGCTCGACAGCCTGCTTGACTTCAGTCTTGGTCGCGTTCACGGCCACTTCAAATACCAGCGAACCTTCGACTTCGCGGGTGGTCATGGCCTTCTCGGTGATCAATGGGCGGCGGATAACACTATAAACGGTAGGCATTATGCAGCCTCCTTCTCAGCGTGCTTGCGCTTGCTGACAGCCTTCTTCAGCGTGTCCTGCAGCGCTTCAAACGCGGACTTCGAAAAAATTGCGTGCTCATACTTGAGCAGGTCATACGGATGCACTTCCGACGACAGCACCAGCTCTACACCTTGAAGATTGCGCGAACCGAGATACAGCTTCTCGCTCAACTGCTGCGAGCTCTCCACCAGCAGCGCCGTCTTCTTCGCATCCAGCGTGTTCAGCGCAGTGCGATACAGCTTGGTCTTGCCTTCCGCCACATCGAAGTTCTCGACAACGGTCAACTTGCCGTCATTGATCTTCGAAGCGATCGCCGAGCGCAACGCACCCAGCAGCTTCTTGCGCGGAAACGCATACTCATAGCTGCGCGGCTGGGGTCCATGGACCGTACCGCCGCCACGCCACAGGGGAGTCCGGATAGAACCGACGCGTGCGCGGCCCGTGCCCTTCTGCTTCCACAACTTCTTACCAGCGCCCGAAACAGCCTTGCGGTTCTTCGTCGCATGAGTACCCTGACGCAGTGCCGCACGATAGTGCTTGACCGCCTCCCAGAGCAACGTCTCGTTCACTTCTCCGGCAAACAGGTCGTCGAGTTCGAACTCGCCGACCTTGGCTCCCGTGAGATTGACTACCTGAATCTTCGCCATCTTCATTCTCTCTTCTCGCGCCCCAACGATGCGGTGCGCCCTGATTTTGTTCGTCTGCGTTACCCGGTTTATTCTCCGCGCAGAGTTTGCTATCCAACTACTTCTTCTTGGAAGGCGCTGCCTTCTTCGAAGCCTTCAACGCGTCCTTCGTTGCGGCGCCCGCAAATCCACGGCGCTCGCGCGGCGGAGCAACCGACTTCGAAACCAGCACATATCCATCCCGCGCTCCAGGTACCGCACCCCCAACCAGCAGGAGGTTTTCCTCAACGTCGATTCCGTGAATGCGGAGGTTGCGAACGGTGACCTGGTTCGTGCCCATGTGGCCCGGCATACGCTGGCCCGGGAACACGCGCGATGGAAACGAAGACGCGCCGATAGAACCCTGCAC